>Ga0126376_10000871_pt1 | contig 15560 bp, 14 predicted proteins | sample PanSoiMetPlot_15_FD_92760 | JGI IMG/M metagenome (GOLD analysis project Ga0126376, IMG submission 92760) | Tropical forest soil microbial communities from Panama - MetaG Plot_15 | ecosystem: Environmental > Terrestrial > Soil > Tropical forest > Bulk soil | place: Panama | collected 2016-02-17
GTACGGCCTTCGGATCGATGAACAGGCGCACACCTTTTTCGTCGACGACCTCGTCACGTGGATCAAAAGCCTCGGCGTATTCCATTGTGTAGGACATGCCGGCGCAGCCACCGTTCTGAACGCCTACACGGATGCCGGCGATCGGCCGCTCCGACTTGCCGATGATATCCCTGATGCGCCCGGCGGCGGCCTCGGACAACCGCATCACCTGGGGTCGCGGCCGTGATGTTGGCCCGGAAGTGGCCATGATGCCTTCTCCTCTGCGGCCGTCGGGCCGAAGCGCGAACTAACAAATAAATGGAAGCAACCTACCACATATTCAATACCACCCTCGCCTCGTCAGACATCCGGCTCGGCTCCCAGGGTGGATCCCATACCACATTAACGGTTACCGGCCCGACGCCCGGAACGCTTGCCACCGCATTTTCCACCATACTGGGCAGTTCCTGCGCGGAGGGGCAGTTGGGCGTGGTCAATGTCATGTCGATTGAGATGCCGCGATCCTCGCCGATGTCAATCTTGTAGATCAAGCCAAGCTCGTAGATATCGGCCGGGATTTCCGGATCGTAGACGGACTTGAGTGCTGCCACGATGTCGTCGGTGAGCCGTCCGATTTCTTCGGAAGACAAAGCGCCATTGGGCGTCGATGCGAGCGAGGACGTCCCGGCAACTCTCTGCGCCATTTCGGGGCCCGTTTGGGTCGATGCGCTGTCGACTGACTCAACTTTCATGTGAAAAAATCCTGCGCTTTCATCAAGGCCGCAGCAAGTCCATCGACTTCTTCCCGGCTGTTGTAGAGCGCGAATGACGCCCGACAGGTTGCAGTTGTGCCAAATCGCGCCAGCAACGGCATGACGCAGTGGGTGCCGGCGCGGACCGCTACGCCGACGCGGTCGATCACGGTCGCAACGTCATGGGGATGGGCACCCTTCATCTCGAAGGAGACGATTGCACCCTTGTCCCTGGCGGTGCCGATGATTTTCAGCGAATTGATCTCGCGCAGACGGTCGGTGGCATAGGAGAGCAGCGTTTTTTCGTGGGCCCGGATCGGAGCACGGCCGATCGAGTTGACATAATCGATGGCCGCCCCCAGGCCGATCGCCTGTACGATCGGCGGCGTGCCGGCTTCAAACTTATGGGGCGGGTCGCCATAGGTAATGCGATCCTGAAACACCTCGTGGATCATTTCGCCGCCGCCGTTGAATGGCGGCATAGCGGCGAGATGGGCGTACTTGCCGTACAGCACCCCGATGCCGGACGGGCCGTAAAGCTTGTGGCCCGTGAAGGCGTAGAAATCGCAATCTATGTCGGCAACGTCCACATCGAGATGGACAGCGCCCTGAGCACCGTCGATCAGCACCGGAATGCCACGATCATGTGCGATCCGCACGATCTCCTTCACCGGAACCACGGTGCCGAGCGCGTTAGACATGTGGGTGATCGCTACCATCCTGGTGCGATCGGTCAGCAGTTTTTCAAATTCGTCGACAAGGAAATTACCCTCGTCATCGACGGGCGCCCACTTGATGACGGCGCCTTGTCGCTCACGCAGAAAATGCCACGGCACGATGTTGGAGTGATGCTCCATGATGGAGAGCACGATCTCGTCACCTGGCCTGAGGCGTTCGCGCGCGAACGTGTAGGCTACAAGATTGATTGCCTCGGTGGCGTTGCGCGTAAAAATGATCTCCTCGAGCCGCGACGCATTGAGGAAGGCGCGGACCTTTTCGCGTGCGCCTTCATAGGCCTCGGTCGCCGCATTGGCGAGATAATGCAGGCCGCGATGGACGTTTGCGTATTCGCACTTATAGGCATGCTGGATGCGATCAAGCACCGCTTTGGGCTTTTGCGCCGAGGCGGCGTTGTCGAGATAGATCAGCGGCTTGCCGTAGACCTTCGTGGCCAGGATCGGGAAATCCTCGCGCACGCGGGCAACATCGTAGGCGCCGTTGGTGAGGGCGGGGTGGATTACGACGTTCATTGCCGCCCCGCCAGCCAATGCAGCGTTGCGGCCGTTAGCGCATCGCGCACGCCTTCATGCGCAATCGTCTCGATCGCCTCGCCGACGAAGGATTGGATCAGAAGCGTCTCAGCGTTCCGTTCCGGAATGCCGCGAGCCATCAGATAGAACTTGAGATTGTCGTCAAGTGCACTGGAGGTGGCGCCATGGCCGCATTGCACATCATCGGCAAAAATCTCAAGTTCCGGCTTATTGTCTGCCTCCGCACCCTCTGAGAGCAGAAGCGACCGCGTCATCATGCGGGCATCGGTCTTCTGGGCGCCCGGGCGTACGATGATCTTGCCTTGGAACACGCCACGGCTAGCGCCGTCCAGCACCGATTTGAATAATTCACGACCCTGACAGCCCCCCGCCGTGTGATCGACCAGCAGCGCGGTGTCGCCATGCTGCGTGCCCTTGAGCAGGCTTGCGCCACCGAGGTTGAGCGTCGTCCCGACGCCGGCGCATTGCACGAACAGTTGGTTGCGCACCACCTGGCCGCCGGTCAGGAAGGCGAAATCGGAAACATTCGCGTTTGCCCCGATGGTCGCGCTCAAGGTCGCCAAATGCAGCGCCGCGCTGCCCTCCGCATTAACCTTGGTGCGGCTGAAGCGCGCGTGCTCGCTGATTATAAGGTCGAGGGCGGTGTTGACCTGGTAGTCGACGCCGTCCGGACCTTCGTGGCTCTCGATCAGGGTCAGGCTGGCGCCAGCCTCGATGACGACAAGAGAACGCGAAAACACCGCGGCGGCACGTTGTGAGCCGTAGACAAAGACGAGATGCAGCGGCCGGGCGATCTCGGCGCCCGCCCCAACCTCCACAACAGCGCCATCGCCCATGAAGGCGGTGTTGAGCGCATAGGCCACGTCGCCTTCGGCAGGACCGGCAGTGCCAAGGCGCGCCACGACATCCGGCAAGCCGCGGCTGAGTGCGTCAGCAAGTGAGGAGATTTTCAGTCCTCGCTCGAGCGCAGCAAGATCGGACAGTTCCGGTACCACGGCACCGTCAACGAACACGATGCGCCGGGCACCCACGGCGGCAAACATGCTACCCGCCGATTTCGCCCGCGCCTTTGCGGCAGCGTCCGGCACACCTGCAAGCGGCTTGGCGTCCCGCATCAGGGCGCGCAGGTCGGTGTATTTCCACTCCTCCACACGGCGATGGGGCAGCCCCTGTGTCTCGAAACGTCGGAATGCCGCCTCCCGACGCGCCGCGACCACGCCATTCGCGAGCCTGCTCCGCAGTTCTATAAACGCCTCGGCGAGGCCGGTTTCGGCCGCCGTCTTGATCGGGGTGAGCTCGGCCGTCATGGCGTCACGCCGCCTCGTCCTGATATGGCGCATAGCCCTTGGCTTCAAGCTCCAGCGCCAGCTCGCTGCCACCGGTGCGCACGATGCGCCCCTTCGACAGCACATGCACGATATCCGGCACGATGTGATTGAGAAGCCGCTGGTAATGGGTAATGACGATCATGGCGCGGTCCGGCGAACGCAGCCGGTTGACGCCGTCGGCGACCACCTTAAGGGCGTCGATGTCGAGCCCGGAATCGGTCTCGTCGAGCACTGCAAGCTTGGGCTCAAACAGCGCCATCTGCAAAATCTCGTTGCGCTTCTTCTCGCCGCCGGAGAAACCCACATTGACAGGTCGTTTCAACATATCGAGATCGATCGAAAGCTTGGCCGCCTGTTCGCGCACGCGCTTTATGAATTCGGGCGTTGACAATTCGGGTTCGCCCCGCGTCTTGCGCTGGGCGTTGATAGCGGTGCGCAGGAACGTCATGGTAGCGACGCCCGGAATCTCAAGCGGATATTGAAACGCCAGGAAAATGCCGCGCGCTGCGCGCGTATCAGGCGCCAGCTCCAGGAGATCGGCGCCCTCGAACGTCACTTCGCCGCCGGTCACCTCGTAGCCCGGCTTGCCCGACAGCACATGGGCAAGCGTCGACTTGCCCGAGCCGTTCGGGCCCATGATGGCATGGACTTCGCCGCTGTTCACGGCAAGGTCGAGACCTTTTAAGATATCGCGGTCGTCGACCTTGACGTGAAGATTTTTAACTTCAAGCAGCGCCACATGAACCTCTCTGGACTTCTTTGCCATCTGCAATTGAAATGCGCGATGATCTGCGCAATCGAATTGTCGCACCGCTTACCCTACCGAGCCCTCAAGGCTGATCGAAATCAACTTCTGCGCCTCGACTGCGAATTCCATCGGAAGTTGCTGGAGCACATCGCGCACAAAGCCGTTGACCACGAGCGCCACGGCATCCTCCTGGGAAAGGCCACGCTGCATGCAGTAGAACAACATTTCCTCGGAGATTTTCGACGTCGTCGCCTCATGCTCGAAAACAGCCGCGGGATTTTTGGATTCGATATAGGGCACCGTATGGGCGCCGCAGTGATTGCCGATCAGGAGCGAGTCGCAATTAGTGAAGTTGCGTGCGCCGATAGCACGGCGGTTCGCCGACACCAGACCCCGATAGGTGTTGTTGGAATGCCCGGCCGCGATGCCCTTAGAAATGATCCGGCTAGTGGTGTTGCGGCCGAGATGGATCATCTTGGTGCCGGAGTCGACCTGCTGGCGCCCGTTGGAGATGGCGATCGAATAGAATTCGCCGCGTGAATGATCGCCGCGCAGGATGCAGCTTGGGTATTTCCAGGTGATCGCCGAGCCGGTCTCCACCTGAGTCCAGGAAATCTTGGAATGGCGGCCGTGGCAGTCACCCCGCTTGGTCACGAAGTTGAAGATGCCGCCACGTCCTTCCGCGTCGCCCGGATACCAGTTCTGGACCGTCGAATACTTAATTTCGGCGTCGTCAAGCGCAATCAACTCGACCACCGCGGCGTGGAGCTGGTTCTCATCGCGGCGAGGGGCAGTGCAGCCTTCCAAATAGCTCACATAGGAGCCCTTGTCGGCGATGATGAGGGTGCGCTCGAATTGTCCGCTGTTGCGCTCGTTGATACGGAAATAAGTCGATAGCTCCATGGGGCAACGCACGCTCGGCGGCACATAGACGAAGGAGCCGTCGGAGAACACGGCGGAATTTAGCGTGGCGAAGAAGTTGTCCGACACCGGTACCACCGAGCCGAGATATTTCTTCACCAGAGCCGGATGCTCGTGAATCGCTTCTGAGATCGGCATGAAGATGACGCCGGCCTTCTTGAGCTCATTCTTGAACGTGGTTGCGACCGACACCGAATCGAACACCGCATCGACCGCGACCCTGCGGGCCGGGCCGCCATCTCCAAATTCCCCTTGGGTATCCTCTGGAGATTGGCGCACAACGCCGGCCAGCATTTCCTGCTCGCGCAGAGGAATGCCAAGTTTCTCGTAGGTCCTGAGGATTTCGGGATCGATTTCGTCAAGAGATTTCGGCGCCACGGTCCGCTTCGGCGCCGCATAAAAATATATGTCCTGGTAATCGATCGCCGGATAGTCCACCCGCGCCCACTTTGGTTCGCGCATCGTGAGCCAATGGCGGTATGCGCCAAGACGCCATTCCAGCATCCAGGCGGGTTCGTTCTTCTTGGCTGATATGAAACGTACGGTGTCTTCGCAAAGCCCCTTGGGGGCCTTCTCAGACTCGATCAACGTCTCAAACCCGTACTTATACTGATCGACGTCGATCAAGCGCACCTGCTCGACGGTCTCTTGCACGGCCGGCATTTCATTCCCTCCGCTGCGGTTTCAAGGACCGCGGGTTGGATCGATGGGGTCGTCTATGGTCGGTTCGTCCCGGTTTCGGCGATCACCTATAGCTTGTTGCGGTCAAGCGGCAAGGCCACGTTTTCCTTTAGATAGCCTCATTAAGAGCTTCATCCAAGCCTCAAGAAACAGATTGATATCACTTTCGCTGGTGCTTGGCCCGATACTTAGTCGGATCGCCCCCGAGCTCAACTTGTCTGGCACTCCCATGGCAGCAAGCACGTGGGACGTCGTGACCTTGCCGGACGAGCAGGCAGAGCCCGAGGACACCGCAAAGCCATCGAGGTCAAGGTTGATGAGCGCGGTCTCGGCGCGCACGCCGGGTGCGGCAAACAGGCTGGTATTCGGCAACCGTTCCGCATTTCGGCTAAAGATGACCGTGGGGCCTTTGGTCAATCCGGCTTCCAGGTGATCGCGCAGAGAGCGCATACGCTCGCCGTCGGCCGTCATGGTCGCCATGGCAGACACCGCCGCCTCCCCGAATCCCGCGATTCCGGCGACGTTTTCGGTGCCGGCGCGGGCACCACGCTCCTGGCCACCGCCTTTCAACAAAGGCTCCGCGAAGTGCAAGGCTGCGGAGCGCCTGATCAGTGCACCGACTCCCAGCGGTCCGCCAAGCTTATGGGCAGAAGCCGTTACAAGATCGGCGTCCGATTCGCGGATATCGAACGGCATACGTCCAACCACCTGAACGGCATCGACATGCATGAGACCGCCGGCGGCATGGACAATGGCAGCTGCCGCCTTGATCGGCTGAATGGCCCCGGTCTCGTTGTTGGCCGCCATGATGGAAACGAGCGGCGGTTGCAGACCTTGCCATTGCAATTCACCGAGGCGGCGCTCCAAGGTTCCGATATCGACCACCCCTTCCGTCGTTACGGGAATCTCCTCGACCTGATGAGGCCGAAAACCGCCGCCCGCCCGCACCGACGCGTGCTCGACCGACGATATCATCAACCGATCGAAGCGAATCTTGTTCCCGGAGGTCTGCAGCGCCGGCGTCAGCGCCATCATATTGGCCTCAGTCCCGCCCGACGTAAAAACCACATTGCGGGGCTCCGCCGCAACCAGAGCCGCTACCCGTTCACGCGCCTGCTCGACAAGACGTCTTGTGGCGCGGCCCTCGCCGTGCACCGAAGACGGATTGCCCACCTCGTCGAGAGCCGCGATAACGGCGGCGCGGGCTTCCGGGCGCAGCGGAGCGGTGGCATTCCAATCCAGATAGACTCGTTGGGTCATGGGTAATCCGACAAAACAACGGCACGAAAACCCGCCTCACGCCACGACGCCTGACACGCTACGGAGCCCTATATAATGACGGCGAATCAGGCCGACCAGCGGGCGCACGAAGTTCTTGCTTTTTATCCTCCCGATCGGGCAAGAGAATACGCGCCATGCCCGCTCGCACGCCCCGGCGGCACTTACCCGGCACGTCCGATAAAATCGTGCGATTTTAGTTAGTTACGCGCGCCCGCCAGGGGCGTCAAGCGCACACCGGCGCATGATCGGCCGGTATGAGCGCTGTACCGAAGTAATTGAGGTTTGTGACCATGCCCGAGATCATTTTCGCCGGTTCCGCTGGTCGGATAGAAGGCCGTTACCATCCGTCCAAAATCAAGAATGCCCCGATCGCGATCGTGCTGCATCCCCATCCGCAGTTCGGCGGCACCATGAACCACCCGATCATCTACCAGCTTTACTATGCGTTCGCGCACCGGAATTTTTCTGTATTGCGCTTCAATTTCCGCGGCGTCGGGCGCAGCCAGGGCTCGTTCGATCACGGCCAAGGAGAGCTTGCGGACGCCGCCTCGGCGCTCGACTGGGCACAATCCATCAACCCGGAAGCGCGCAGCTGCTGGATCGCAGGCTTCTCGTTCGGAGCCTGGATCGGCATGCAGCTGCTGATGCGCCGGCCCGAGATCGAAGGTTTCATTTCGATCGCACCGCCCGCCAATCTCTACGACTTCTCGTTTCTCGCCCCGTGCCCTTCCTCGGGCCTTATCATCCACGGCGACAAGGACGCCGTGGTGCCCTACAAGGATGTCACCAGCTTGGTCGAAAAGCTTAAGACCCAGAAAGGCATCGTGATCGAGCAACGCGTCATTCCTGCCGCCAACCACTTCTTCGACGGCAAGATTGACGCGCTGATGACCTCAGTGATGAGTTACCTCGACAAGCGCCTGGAAGGCGGCGACGCGCGGCCCGAGCCGCGCGGGCGACGGACCGGGGCGGGGTGAAGGCGGCGCACTTTTGGTCGTTCCAGCGCGCTACCGGCGGCGTAGTCCAGGCAAGCGGTTGCGGAAACGTTCTACTTCGTCGTCCCAAGATGACAACAAAATGATGGCGATGGTGCGCGGGTACTGTCGCAACCAAGCCCTGCGACGGACGTATTGCTAACAGAATCTTAAAAGATATTAATCTTGCAAAGACATTAAACTCTTTGTGTTGGCGTTAGGGGGGCGGTATGGGAGACAGCGCGCGTCGGGCCCAGCATTATCACGATCTTGCACTGGAATTTTTGGTACTGACAAGAATTAGGACAGCCGTCGATATCCGAGAGAACTACCGCATGATGGGTCAGCATTACCTGGCCAAGGCACAAGCCGAACTCGCGCGCGCAAACACAATGGCGTCCGCGACCGATCTTGAAATTGCGCCGGTTTCTGTATTGCCTCAGTCTTTATAACCTGCGTCGCGCTCGCTCCCAAGCGGAAGGGAGATAGCGGCTCCGCGCGCATGCGGCGCCGAACGAGGTCTATCCTTAATCATCCGTCATCGTGGCGTAGATGTATCCGCTTGCGTCATCCCACCCGCCATTTTCGAATGACGTGGTGCGATGGAGCAGGTCAAATACTCTGCCCGATTTTTTTCCGTTTTGAATTTGCGCAAAGGCGAGCATTTCCTTTGTCTGACCGTCGTAAAGATACTGCCCGAATCGATCCAAATGTTTCTCCGGATCGTGGGTTTGTATCCTCATCTCCACGTAGCAGCGATCCGCTTGCGGGCTGTAGCGCGAAAATTGTTCCTGATAAAGGGCCGAGCGAATGAAATTGCTTTCAAGGATCTGCTGTCCCCATGCAGCGCATGTGGAGCGCAGTCGAACGATCTCCTCGACTGCCGGGACCTGATGAAGCCGTTCGGCGGCCATCGCAGCAACAACAAACGTCAGATACACGGGCACCACAAGCAAGCACCCAACCAAAACCATGGACTTTCGTGAGGTTGTTCGGGACCGCAGTTTCATGGAGCCACTGCCGCTCCTCACGTTTTGGCGAGATGAGACCGCCTCCGCCGACGAATCGCAATCCGCACGATCTGAGTTGCTTCCACTCGTTGTTGTTAAGATAATGGCCTATTTTCAGTCTTTTTATGGCGAGCATGCAAGTTCATTTCAAGCCGGTGGCGCAACGGACGCGTCGGCTTGACCGCTGGCCTTGAGCGCTTGCGCCACAAACCCTGAAGCCTTCATCTCCTCGATGAACTTACGCAGGTAGGCGACGCCTGCTTCGCGGCCTTTCGGAGTGCCCATGGCCTGCTCGATCGCCATGAAACGCCCGGGGATGGCGCGGGTGTCGGGATGGGCCTGCGCAAAGGCAACGATCGGCTGCCGCACGCCGCCGGCCGCCTCCAGGCGATCCCTCACGAACATCTCCAATGCCTCGGGTCCGCTCGGCTGGCGCACCAGCTTGGCGTGCTTGAGGGTACGGGTGAGATAGAGATCATAGGCGCTGCCTTGCGCCACGGCGACACGAACTCCCTCGCGGTCCACGTCCACAACGGTGCGCAGGGCAGAATCCTTCGGCACTAAGTATGTGCCTTCGATCACCACATAAGGCGCCGTGAAGTCGATCCCGGCGGCGCGCACCGGATCGATGGCGAGAAACGCAATGTCCCACAGCCCTGCCTTGAGCGCCTCGAACACCTTGCCCGCTGCATCGAAAGCGACGTAGCCGATACCGACGCCCAGGCGGCGCGCCAACTCTCGCGCGAGTTCCGCCGACACTCCGCGCGGCGGGCCGCCGGCGGGATCCTGCTGAGCCAGCACCGAGTTACCGAAATTGATCGCCACGCGCAGCCGGCCCGTTGGGGCGAGTTCCGCTACGAGGTCAGCTGAAATTCCGTCCGCCATGGTGTCTGCCTTGCCTTTGCAATCGCGCGCAGCCGAGATTTGACCACGAAGTGCCTGAATCGGGTTCATCGATCACGGCCTGTTCAAGCAGAGGCAGCGCGTCGCATGGTCGTCCGCTTACTAACATCAGACGTCCGAAATCGGCATTCAATTGTCGCAACGGATTGGGCAACCGTTTTGCAATAACCCGCTCTACGTGCTGCCCCCTACCCGTCCTCACGCCTTGATGACCGGCAGCGGCTCGAACTCGCCGCGCAGCACGCCGGCCGTGTCGCCGTATCCCATCCAGTTCTTGATGGCGGTGGCGTAGACGCGGCGGAAATCGGTGGTGAACACCATGTTGCCGTCATTGAGCTCGGTCAGGCTCGGCATCTTGCCGTACAGGCCTCCCGCAACCGGCGCGCCGATCATGAAAACCGGCCCGGCCGTGCCGTGATCGGTGCCCTGGCTGGTGTTTTCCTTGACGCGCCGGCCGAATTCGCTGAATGCCATCAGCATCACATCCTGCCCGCGCCCGAGCCGGACCACGTCTTTCATGAAAGCCGCGATGTGGTCGGAGGTGTAGGTCCACAGCCGCGCGTGGACGTCGCTTTGGTAGACATGGGTATCGAATGCGTTGTTTCGATACGCGACGTAATAGATTTTGGTCGGGAAGTCCGCCGCGATCAGCGCCGCGACCCGGTCGAGGCCGAATCGCACCAGACCATAGTCGATCGGCGTGCGATACTGCGCCCACGCATCGCGCACCAATTGCTCGGCATTGAGTGCGCTGCGCGATACGCCAAACATGAACTCCTCGGCTTCGTTGTTCCCGTGGTCGCGCATCGCAATGGTCTGCAGCATCTCCTTCTCGTCGGCAAACCCGGTACGAATGAACTTCTGCGGATCGTCGAACACCAGCGGCACATGGCCCTGCGAGCGCACCGCGAGTGATTGCTGGGTGTCGATGTTGACCACATAATTGGCATGCCCTTCCGGATCCATGGCGTCGGCGATGCGGCCGACCCAGCCGTAGAGGTCGCCGCGATTGGGCGCCGCCGTCTGCCAATAGGCCATAGACGAGAAGTGCGAGAACGAAGGCTGCTCGTAACCGACGCCATGAACAATGGCCATGTGGCCGTCCTTGTAGAGGCGCTCGAGGCCCGCCATGGTGTATTGGAAGCCGAAATGATCGTCGAGCTTGCGTAAGCGCGCCGGCTTGATACCGATCCGCGGCCTGGCGCGGTAATAGGCGTCGTCCCCGTAGGGCACCACGGTGTTGAGGCCGTCATTACCGCCGGAGAGTTCGACCACCACCAGGATACGGTCCTTTTGTGCCGTGTGCGCGGCAGTCTGGGCCCAGGCCGGCGCGCGGGTGAGTGCACCGAACGCGCCGAATGCGAGGCTGCCGAAACCTGCGCGCAGAAAATCACGACGCCCCATGCCGCCGATGCGCGAAAACATGGATGTCATATTGGCCTCCCTTTGTTTTTTGTAGGGTGGGCAAAGCGAAGCGTGCCCACCTGTTAATTCAGTTGTCGTGGGCAAGGGCGCGCTCTTCGCGCCGTGTCCACCGGATAAGGTTGCGGTGGGCACGCTTCGCTTTGCCCACCCTACACGCATGCGTCAACACAACTGGAACTCGGGTGAACTCATGATCAGATGAGCGGTCAGCCGCAGCGGCCGCTCCAGATAGGTTGAAGCCCGCGCCAAGTCAGCGGTGCCGAGCTGACGCTCCAGAAATACCACCAAGGTATTGCGAACCGCGCCGCTGACCGGCACACTCAGCAGGCGCAGCGATAGATGATCGACCGCGTCCGCTGCGGTCTTCGCGCCCGCCCCCATGACCAGGGTGGACAGATCAAATTGCGCAGCTGCCCGCGGGATCGGCTTGATCCGGCGCACCGCTTCCTGCCATCCGACCAGACTGCCGTAGCGGGTGTTGAAATCCTCAGCGCCGGCAATGACATTTGCCATCGTCTTGTCGCCGCCCTCCATGCCGCCGCCACCAGGCTCCTGATCGACGGTCGCCTCTCCGATGCTGTAGCCGGCGAGAATGCGGTCGTTGACCCGCTTGACCTCCGCGCCCGGATTGAAGTTCGGGTCGACAAAATTGATGATGTCCGGAAACAGAACGTCCCGGGCGAAGTTACCACGCGCCAGAAGCAGCCCTGGAGTGATCCACGCGCGGCCCTGCGCCCAGCCTGCGACCGTCGGCGGATTGAGCAGGGTCTGCCCGAGTTCTCGGCTGACGACGTAAAGATCCGGGATGCCCGGCAGGTGTCTGACACCAAGCTTGCGGTAGGTCGACACAATCAACTCGATCGGCCCCTTGATCCGCGTCCCCATCGACGGCGCGCTGTAGAAATCCCTCGACAGGAAGATGGTTCGCATTAATGGCGCGATCTCATAGTTGTTGTCGCGCAGCACCGCGCCGAGCCGCACCTGAACGTCGGGCGAGAGGTTCTCGCGCACGAAGAACTTATAGAGCTTGCCGGCCATGTATTCGGCCGTGATTTTCTGCTCCAAAATGATGTTGAGAATGTCCACGCCATCGAAATTGCCGCTGCGGCCGAGGAATGTCTTCGGCCCGTCGTCGTGCTTTGCCGGATCGACCTTGAAATCGAGGTCATCGTCGATCCAGCCCGTGAAGGCGCGCGCCGCTTCGCGAATGTCCTTTTCGGTGTAGTTGCCTACCCCCATGGTGAAGAGTTCCATCACCTCGCGGGCAAAATTCTCGTTGGGCGCACCCTTCACGTTCTCGGCGGCGTCAAGGTAGGCAAGCATCGCCGGGCCGCGCGCCACCTCGATCAGCAGCGTGCCGAAATTGCCGGTCGCGTACCGATGCAGCAGCGCAAGTTGCTGCTCCATCTTGCGATAATCGCGGATTTTTTCCTCGCCGGTCGCGAAATGGCCGTGCCAGAACAGCGCCATTTTCTCTTCCAGCGGATGATTGGTAGCAACCATGCGGTCGGCCCACCAAGAGGCCAGGCGGCGTGTTTCGAGCATGGTGGCGCGCAGCCAATAGAAGAAACGATCGACCACCGGCTGCAACCGCCGGTCGCCCGCGGGTTTGACCTTTGCGCCAAGCGCCTCTCCGGTCTTCTCGGCGCGCTCGGTCGCCGCGACACGGCTCGGCGGGAAATCGCGCAGCGACGGGTCCCACACACCCGAAGGATCGAAGGGGGCAAGATGATCGTTGGGAATCGAGCCGTAATCCAGCAGCGACGCCACCGCCTGCTCGGGCGTCATGGCGGCGAGCCGCGCGACCTCTTCGGGTGTGGCGCCGAAGCCGGCGCGATCGATCAGATGGCCGGCGTGATCGAAGCTCCAATCGGAAGCCGCGATCGGCGCGAGGTCGTTGACCCAGGAAGCGGGAGATGGCCCGCTGCGCACAATTTTGTTGTCAAGGCCGGCGACCAGGGTCGCCGAGCCGGCGGGCGGGGAATTCGAAACGGAAGGTTCGGCGCGGCTTTCCATGGGTAACCCCGGTCTGCAAGAGCGCGAGCTGAAGCAAAATATACGCCCCAACGCCGTCCTGGGAAAGCCTGGTCCCGGTTGAAAGCCATTCCGCTGTCATTGCCCGGCTCAACCATCTTCCCGGGCAGAAGGGCGATAACGCGAATCTCATACGTTGCAGGAAACAACGTTGGCCGCTGAACAGTGATGCCTCACCGCACCGGTCCTGTCATCTCACCACTTCAGCACCCTGACGGTACAATTTGCCTGCCGCAGCCTCTTCCAAATAATACTCGCCGCAATTCTGGCAGACGGCGGCTGGCGCGTCGCGGACGATGACAACGGTGTTGCCGCGCCGCAAGGTGACGGTGACCAATTCAACCGCCGTATCACCTTCCTTACAGATGAAGCATTTCATGCCGGAGCTCCCCATCCTGACCTTAGCTTCCGTATAGCCGAATACTTCAGCTTCCGTATAGCCGAATACTTCAGCTTCCGTATAGCCGAATACTTCACAAATGTATTCGGAAAGTTCAGCCCAATTTTTTCCACACCGGCCACAATTGCTGCCGGCCGACAGGACTGATGCCCGCGACGAGCGCGGGCGTCACAAGTGATGATCATGACGCTCACTATTCATTCCAAGCGATCGAGAGCCTGCGGCTCGTCCACCGGAACCGTATTCAGCACCGCTGCGGTCGGGTTGGCGGTCAACGAACCGGTATGCGCGGTTTCTTCATCCTTCGCGGGCTGCTCCGCAGGGGTATCGGTCTCGCGCGTGGTGCCCGCGGCGATGACGGGTTCGAGCGCCGGCGGCGTAACGGTCGCAACGGCGGGCAAGGTGCTGGATTCGCCGGTAGTTGCTGTCGGTTGTTCAGTCGTGGGCAAGACTGCGGACGAGACCTCGGGCATTGGCTTGGTGGCTTCGCCGAGGTCCGCGACGGGCTGATCAACTGCCTGTGGTATTGCGGCCGCGACGGTGGGACGTGGCGCGCCGGATTCACCCGCGGCTGCGGTCGGGCTTTCGGTCGCTGCCGGAACCACGATGGAGAACTCGGGCATCGGAACCACGGGTTCGGCCTGCACCGCAACTGGTTGATCAACCGTAGGCGGCGTCGCGGCCGCGACGACAGAAAGCGGCGTGCCGGATTGGCCCGCAGGTGCGGCCGGTTGATCGGTCGCAGCTGCTTGATTGATCTGCGCCGCGCCCTTGAGCAGGGCGTCGAGCTGCGCCTTGGTGACGCAGGTTTGCGCTCCGCCGGCATCGGCGATGCAAAGCTGCTGCGCGACGATGCGCTCGGAGGTGACCGATGTCGCGAACGCCGCTACGGTCGTCTCAAGCTCGGCGACCCGCTGTTCGATCGCCATTACGATCTCCGCAATGGGGTCAAACACGACATGTTGTAAGGTCGACGGGTCCGCGGCACGAACCATCGAACCGCCGGCCGTGGCAGAGAGCACCAGCAAGGCCAAGCCGAAAACGTTGCAACTGCCGGCCACCAGAGGTTTCAATATGCTCTTCATGTAATCCTCCGTCACAGGGGCGAGAAGCTGGCGCGGACAACGGCTCGAAGTGAGTGCGCGTGTTACATTCCCGTGCATCACATCTGTATGCTCAAGATCTCAGGCTTACCCAATAGCCGAACCTTGACCTCTTGAGTTTGGTTGTCGATTGCATTTGTCGGGATCGCCAGCTCTCTGCCGACATGGTGACACCGGTCAGTTAAAAAATTATTGCGACGGGCGATCATTCCTACAGCGTTGAAGCTGAGGCTGATGGAATCACTTCGCTTTCATCACAATCGCGACATGACTGGCTTGTCTTCCGCTGAGTCAAATTCCGCGCCGCGCCGGGTATTCACGATCGCGCGATCAGGATTTTGGATGAACGATCTTTCATGTCATCGACATGTCGCGGCAACGTTCGCGAACTAGTTTTGGCACATGGCAAAAAATCTGCAGAGTCACTGCCTCCGTGACCAGGAAAGACAAGGAACAGAGGGGATATTGTTGAGCATAACCTGGAAGCTCATCGAAACGACGCGCTGGCGTCTGCGTTGTTCCAGAATCGCCGATCTCATGAGAAACGGGTTTTATGGACTGAATGGCAATTCGTCGATAGTCTCGGCACCGTACAAAGCAACATGAACGTGACGGTGAAGACGCGCGTTGACGGCCAGATTACCGATGTGTTCTTCACTGAAGGCCAAGACGTCAAGACTGGTGACCCGCTATTTCAGATTGATCCCCGACCGTTCCAGGCGACGCTGGCGCAGGCGCAAGCCAACAAAC
>Ga0126376_10000872_pt1 | contig 15559 bp, 16 predicted proteins | sample PanSoiMetPlot_15_FD_92760 | JGI IMG/M metagenome (GOLD analysis project Ga0126376, IMG submission 92760) | Tropical forest soil microbial communities from Panama - MetaG Plot_15 | ecosystem: Environmental > Terrestrial > Soil > Tropical forest > Bulk soil | place: Panama | collected 2016-02-17
AACCTTTGACTTCGGTCACCGTCATGCCGCTCACACCCAGGCCGGTGAGTGACTGCCGGACTTCGTCCAGCTTGAATGGCTTGATGATTGCGATGATGAGCTTCATTGACGCCCCCCCTTTTCACGTGCCAGACGCCAACGCATGGCGCGCGGACGCAACAAACTGCTCTTATGCGACCACTGTCGCAGGCGCTGTCTCAATTTTAAGCATCCCAAAAGCCGCATTTTTCCTGCGAAGGAATCACTCCCGAGATCATTGCCGGATTTCGGGTTCCCTGCAATCTGAGTTCATGGGCGGGCATTTTGAGGGATGCGGCAGCACTCGGCGAAGCCTGCACAATTTTTCATCATAGCCGCGAATTCAGCGGCGTTCTCGCAGCAATCCCTCCTGAGCGACCGACGCCACCAGTGTTCCATTCCGCCTAAAGATCAAACCTCGCGCAAAACCTCGCGCGCCTTCTGCACTCGGGCTATCCTGTGCGTAGAGCAGCCATTCGTCCGCCCTGAATGGTCGATGAAACCACAATGCATGATCAAGGCTTGCTGCCATGAGGGTCTTTTCGAACACCGTGCGTCCGTGAGGCACTAGGGCGGCATCGAGCAGCATCAGGTCCGACGCGTAGGCCAGAACGCATTGATGGATCGCTGCTGCATCTGGCAGTGAGCCGGTGGTCCTTATCCAAACATTGAATCGCCCGTCGGGAAACTTCTTGCCGAGATAACGCTCGAACTCGACGGGACGAAGCTCGATCGGCCGTTCGCGCTCGAAATAGCGCCGGATCGCATCCGGCATCATCGGCAGAACCCGTTGCCGGATCTCAAGGTCGCTCGGCAAGTGCTCCGGGTCAGGCACCTTGGGCATTTCGGCCTGATGGCTTAGTCCCGATTCATTGCCATGGAACGATACTGACATGGAGAAGATGGCGTGACCGTGTTGGATCGCCACGACCCGTCGCGTGGTAAAGCTGCGGCCGTCCCGAATGCGGTCGACTTCGTAGACGATGGGCACCTTGGGGTCGCCGGGCAACAAAAAATAACCATGGAGCGAATGCGGCGGCCGCTTCGCAATCTCGTCGACCGTGCGGCAAGCGGCAACCAGCGCCTGGCCAATCACTTGGCCGCCAAAAACGCGTTGCCAGCCGACTTGCGGCGAACGGCCTCGAAACAGATTTACCTCTATAGGTTCAAGATCAAGAATGGTAAGCAAATCCTTTACGGCAGCGTTCATGGCTCGTCCCAATGAAAGTCGATATGCGGCAAGGAGAACTTGGCGCACAATTCAGTCACGCTTCGGACCAAGTCGAAGTCAATACCCCGCCCCGCGCTCGCCCGCATGGGGCGCATGCGGGGGAGCGTATAGCTCGATGCCGGTGTAATCTTGTCGGCCAAATTTTCCTGAGTCCTTCTGGAGGTCATCCAATTTGCCAGCCCTCGCAAACGCCCGTTCGGATGTATTGATTGCAGGTGGCGGATTTGCCGGCTTTGCGCTCGCCATCGCGCTACGCCAGGCGCTCGGCGGGAACTTTACCGTCACATTGGCAGATCCGACGCTTGGTCAACCAGGGCAAGACGTACGCGCTTCCGCGATCGCGGCGGCCCCGCGCCGCATGTTCGATGCGCTTGACGTTTGGGAGGCCGTGGCCGACGAGGCGCAACCCATCCTCGACATGGTGATCACCGACAGCCGCGTCGATGACGCGGTGCGGCCGGTATTCCTGACTTTCGGAGGTGAGATCGAACCCGGTGAACCGTTCGCCCATATGATCGAGAATGCCCAGCTGGTCGCCGCGCTTTCCGCCAAGGCGGTATCCACTGGCGTCGCTCTCATTGCGGCGTCAGTGGTGGATTTTGCCGCGGAAACATCCTGCACGAATGTCAGGCTGAGCAATGGTGCGGAGATCGCGACCCAGCTTCTTGTGGCGGCAGACGGCGCCCGCTCGCGGCTGCGCGAACGTGCCGGCATCGCCACCAGCGGCTGGTCATATGGCCAATCGGCGATTGTGACGACGGTCGCTCATGAGCGCAGTCACGAGGGTCGCGCCGAAGAGCATTTCCTCCCCTCCGGTCCGTTTGCCGTTCTGCCGCTGCGTCACAACCGCTCCTCCATTGTCTGGACCGAGGCGAGCGGAGAAGCCAAACGGATCGTCGCTCTGTCCGACGATGATTTCCACCATGAGCTGGAGAAGCGGTTCGGTCTGCGGCTCGGCGACATCGTTGTCTCGGGACCGCGGCGCGCCTATTCGCTTGGCCTGTGGGTAGCACGCAGCTTCATCGCGGATCGGCTGGCCCTTGTCGGCGATGCCGCCCACGTCATTCACCCGATTGCTGGACAGGGATTAAATATGGGGCTGCGCGACGTGGCCGCCCTCGCGGAGGCTGTTGTCGATGCGGTGCGAACGGGCGTCGATCCGGGCGACACCGCCGTGCTGGAGCGCTATCAACGCTGGCGCCGCTTCGATACGATGACGATGTGCGTTTCAACGGATGGCCTAAACCGGCTGTTCTCCAACCGGTCAGACGCCGTAAGGCTCGCCCGCGACATAGGCCTCGGCCTAGTCGATCGCTTTCCCGCTCTCAAGCGCTTGTTCATCCGCGAAGCCGCGGGACTTGCGGGTGAAGTGCCAAGACTGTTGCGGGGCGAATCCCTAGGTTAGCGGTACGCTTGAGACATGATCGCGGAAAGCCTGGCGCGAGGCGATCGCCGCATACCAACGCTCAAAATTCGGGAACGGCGGGCGCTCGGGCACCAGTTCGCGATAGCGATACGACATGATGGCGATCGGAATGTCGCCCATGGAGAACACATCGCCTGCCGCATAGGGCGTCTTGGCAAACTGCTCGTCCAAAATCTTTACCGCCGCCGTCGTCTTGACCTTGCCGTCGGCGATCGCCTTGTGGTCGCGCTGCTCGGGGGGCGTTCGCACCAAGCCCCAGAATACCGGCGTCAGCGCAGGGCCGATCACGGAGAGCTGCCAATCCATCCACTTGTTGGCGAGCGCATGTGCGCGCGGATCCGACGGTTCCAATGTGCCGGCGCCATGCTTGGCGGCGAGATACCGAATGATCGAGTTTGATTCCCAAAGCAAAAAACCATCACCCTCTTCGAGCGTCGGAACAAGGCCGTTGGGATTCATGGCGAGGTAAGGCGGCTCCCCGTTCTTGCCAAACGCCCCGCCGATGTCGATGCGCTCATGCGGAAGCTTCAACTCGCCGACCGCAAACATCGCCTTCTGAACGTTTGACGAGGTGTTCCTTCCCCAGATCTTGAGCATGTCGTTCTTCCCATGATGAGGTGAACCGCCGGAGTGTAATTGCGTTCAATTGGCCGGCATTTGGCGAGCTAGTTTAGCAGTTTCGAATTTCCATCACATGCTCGGTAATTCCGAGGCGCCACCGCGCATTCGGCTGTTGTCGATGTGCGCATCTTAAAGTGCCGATCTCGGGTAACCCGAGATCGGCGGCCCGGAAACCTGTAGCCACCAGCCGGAAGCTATGAATTCCGAGCTCGCCGCCTTGCGGTGGCCCCCCAGAATGACGAGCCAGAACCGGTCCACGCAAACGACTGGTTGATCAAATTTTGCCCTCTCATGGAACGCGCTCTACTCAAGCTGACGCGCCTCTTCCGGCAGCATGATCGGAATGCCATCGCGGATCGGATAAGCAAGCTTGGCTGCACGCGAGATCAGCTCCTGCTTTTCGGCATCATACTCGAGCGGACCCTTCGTGAGGGGGCAGACCAAAATTTCCAGAAGCTTAGGGTCGATCGTATTTGATGGGCGGTCGCTCGATGCGGAATTCATGGCACGGTCCACGGGTTTACTCGGAAGAGACAGTTATCCAGGTTTCCTGGGTGGCGTTCAAGCCAGCCGGCTTCCCACTTTTCCCGGTTTGGCGGCAGGGCAGGGGGGCTATTGCAGCGGCGGGTCACCCTCGGTTCGGCTCTTGGCGAGGGCGATCTCCGTGACAGCGATCAGGATTTCGGCGCGGGTCTTCAGGTCAGGGGCTTCCAGCATCGCCTGCTTTTCTGCGGGGTCGTACGGCGACATCATGGCGAGTGCATTCACAAGGGCCTCATTGGGGGCGTTTTCGATGCCCTGCCAGTCGGCCTTGAGATTGTTCGCTTTGAGAAACGACGTTAGCGCCGCCAGCACGGCCTTGCGATCGACCAGCTCCTCGCCTTTGCGGGCGGTGAAATCATCGATGAAAGGCGTGAAGTCGATGCGGCATTGGCGGTACGCGGTCACGACAGTAAGCTCTTCTACTACGCGGAAGCGCGCAACGCCGGTGAGTTGCAAAAGATAGCGGCCGTCGCCCGTTTCGGCTAATTGGGTGATGCGACCCACGCAGCCGATTTTGTAGAGGTTCGGTCGAGCCTCGGTGCCGCCGTGCGCAGGATCGGGTTGTATCATCCCGATCAGGCGACGGCCGTCGCGCAGCGCGTCGTCCACCATCTCAAGATAGCGGAGCTCGAAAATGTTCAGGGGCATTTGCCCGCGCGGCAGCAGCAGCGCTCCGGGCAAGGGAAACACCGGTATTGTCCCAGGTAAATCGACGGGACCGCGATAAACCGCATTCATCGGCATCGCTGCACTCCGAAGTAGCTACGGCGGGTTCCGAATCATACTGAACCGTTTTTTCGTGGCCGTAGCCGGGCTTGCGCCGGCCATCCACGCCTTTTCTTGCAGCCTGTCTCCACACTGGGCCGCAACCGGCAGTAAGATGTGGATCGCAGGGACAATCTCCGGTTCAAGTCCGGTGACGGACATGTCGTCGAGCGGTAATTCGATCCGATCGAACTGCTCTAACGCACTAACGTGCCGCCTTTCCTTACCGCTCGTGCCCAGTTCCTAACCCTCTTTTAGATACGGAGAAAGAGGTGAAGCCGGGACGGAAAGGGTCACGCAAACAGGATCGACGACAACCGTCGTCGCCCCGCGACCGTGTATTCGTCGGTCGGGCCCCAGGCCTCGAAGAATTGGACCAGTTGCTTGCGGGCGGCGTCGTCATTCCATTTACGGTCGCGACGTACGATCTCGATCAACTGGTCGAGCGCCTCTTGCCGGCGGTTATTTCCATTCAACGCTAAGGCAAGATCGAATCGCGCCTGATGATCGAGGGGGTTGGCGGCAACCTTCTGTTCCAGGTCGGCGACCGGGCCGAGGTGGGCTGCCTGTTCGGCAACTTCAAGGGCAGCACGTGCCGCCGCAACTGCGGTGTCGTTTCGCTTGGCTTCGGGCACTTGAGCCAGCGCGTGTTTGGCCTGCTCGATGCTGCCGATCTCCAAATACGATCGCGCAAGCCCGGCGAGCGCGTGCACATTGGCCGGGTCACCGGTGAGAATCTCGGAATATAGCTCGGCCGCCCCAGCTGCATCCCCCGCCACCAGCGCGGCGTCGGCGGACTTAAGCAACTCCTTGTCCTCGCCGCCGATCTCCTGCCTGGTCAGGCGCTCCAAAAAAGCCATCACTTGGCCTTCCGGCAACGCCCCCATGAAGCCGTCTGCAGGCTGGCCGTTGACGAAGGCAATGACCGCCGGGATGGATTGGATTCCCATTTGACCAGCAATGGCCGGGTGCTCGTCAATATTCATCTTGACCAGCTTGACCGCCCCCTTGGCGGAGCGCACCGCCTTTTCCAAGATCGGCGTGAGCTGCTTGCATGGTCCGCACCACGGCGCCCAGAAATCGACAAGGACCGGCTGCCGACGCGACTCTTCGATCACGTCCTTCCTGAAGGTCTGTGTTGTGGTGTCCCTGACAAGACCATCGGCTGTCGCCGCCGCAACCCCGACATTCATCCAAATCGACCCTTTCTTGTCTTCGCGGGAGGCCGGAGCCCCCATATAGATTGCGATTAAATGGTGAGCAACGCCCCTGATTGCAACGCAACTTTTACAGCTCCCTATCCTCCGGCGAAAGCCGGCGAGGAGGATGGGGTCTCCGCGTTCGAAGCGGTTTCGATGCGCGGCTCGTGACCGCAAGCCCTGAGAAACCTCACCAATCCAGTCCGCGAGATCGCGGTTGTCATTGTGTTGACGAGAGGGTGATAGTTCAGAAGCTCGTCGGAGAGCATGGGGGCGTCGAGCACAACCGCAACTTTGCCGTCAACATCGTTGATCGCCGCGAACGGAGTGACGGAGCCAGGTTCCACTCCCAACAACTCCCGCAGCGCCTCGGCCGATCCGAACGAGAATCGTCCTTTGGCACCCAGCCGCCGGTGAAGGCCTTTGAGGTCAATCGTGGCGTCCTCACTCGCTACAACCAGATAGTAGGCACCGCCCTTGTCCCGCAGAAATAGATTCTTCGTATGTCGGCCCGGGATCGTGCCGCGTAGCTCGCGGGATTGCTCGACCGTAAACAGCGGCGGGTGGGACACGGTGGAGTAGGGGATCCCCAAACGGTCCAGGAATGCGAAAAGATCGGCGGGAGTTGAGGGCATAACGAACCCGGTCCGGGCCGGAAAAGGGCTCATGGCCATTTAAGGGCTGACTGCCGCCGCCGCGCGGCCTCAGCGGTCTCCCCAAGGTAGCACAGCCCATACGCGTTCGTGCAAGTAGCAGATCTCGATCTCGATCTTGGTCGCCGCCGCGACTGCTGCGATGCTGCCGGCGAGGCTTGCTCTGCCGGGGCCGAAGAAACTCGCCAACTCACGGCCTTCATGAATGATCGGCCATGTCCCTCCCGACCGCGGAACAGGCTCATCCGAGCGATCGTGGCGGACCGGACTTCGGCGACGCGCTGGAGTCTCGGGAGGGAAAGATCTGGAGTCTCGGTACGGCACGAAACGCATCTGCGAAAATTCTCCATTGACGAGAATGAAATTCTATATAGATATTACAAACTCGTCTAAAATAGAAGATATTTCTTTCATCGTCGAGGTCAGCCTTGGAACAAGCGCCCGAAAAACTACGCCCCGATGATATTTTCCTTCTCGTGGTTGATCACCGCGGTCGCGAGCACGCTCTTCCGGCCGTCGATGGCTGGCGCGTCATGGAGGTTATTCGCGATTGGGGCATTAACCTCCGGGCGAACTGCGGCGGCGCGTGTGCCTGCGCGGGCTGCCATGTCTACGTGGATCAGCCCTGGATCGAGCGCCTCCATCCCCCGACCGCTGAGGAAGAAGATCGATTGGACGAAGCCTTCGGGGTCGAACCGACGTCCCGGCTCTGCTGTCAAATTCTGATGTCGCCTAACCTTAGCGGGTTGCGCGTCCGCTTGGCGCCCGGCTCCGAATTGGAGTGATCCATGGACCGACTCGACGAGCTTGAAGCCCAAAGCGTCTTCATCTTTCGTGAGGCGTTCGCCCGAATGAGGAAGCTTGCCTTGCTGTGGTCGCTCGGCAAGGACTCCAACGTGATGATATGGCTTGCCCGCAAGGCTTTCTTCGGTCACGTGCCGTTCCCGGCCATGCATGTGGATACGGGAAAGAAATTTCCCGAGATGTACACGTTCCGGGATCGCTATGCCCGCGAATGGGGCCTTGATCTGCTCGTCGAACCCTGCCCGCCGATCGAGGCCGTTGACTCCACGCTGCCGCCAGCCGCGCGTTCCGCCGCCCGCAAGACCGAGGGGTTGAAGCTTGCCCTTGCCAAGCACGGCTTCGACGGCCTGTTCGCGGGTATTCGCCGTGACGAGGAAGCGACCCGCGCGAAGGAGCGGGTGTTCTCGCCGCGGGGCCTGGAGGGCCGTTGGGACGTGCGCGACCAACCGCCGGAATTCTGGGATTACTTCAACGCTCGGCTGCCGGCTGGCGCCCATCTGCGGGTTCATCCGATCCTGCATTGGACCGAGGGCGACATCTGGGCCTATACGCGGCGCGAGGGCATACCGATCATCCCGCTTTATCTCGCCAATGACGGCAAACGCTACCGCTCGCTGGGCGACGCCGACATAACGTTTCCGGTGCCGTCGCAGGCGCGCTCGATCGACGAGATCATTGCCGAACTATGCAGTACGCGGACTCCCGAGCGCGCCGGCCGTGCCATGGACCATGAGGCGGAGGATGCCTTCGAGCGATTGCGCGTGGCCGGATATCTCTAAGAGCGGAGAACGTTCCGATGCGTCCGAGGCACCTCTTCGCTGTCACCTCCGCGCAGAGACGCCCGCGACGTCACGGCGACGAGCCCGTCTTCGCGGACGATTACTCCTGAGAATGGCTAACCATGCCTGGAACGCACCGTAACGCAGCCGATTTTCCTTCTCGTCATCGAGTAACGCCGCTATGAATGCTCATGTCGCCGACCCCGTCGCGCCGAAACCGCAGATCGCAACCTCGCGTCCCTTGGTCCGCATCGTCGTCGTCGGCCACGTGGACCACGGCAAGTCGACGTTGATCGGACGATTGCTGTCGGAAACCGGAAGCCTGCCAGACGGCAAACTCGATGAGCTCAAGGCCGTGAGCGCTCGCCGCGGCATGCCATTCGAACTGTCGTTCCTGCTCGACGCACTGCAGACTGAGCGCGATCAGGGCATCACCATTGATACAAGCCAGATTCGATTTCGCACGCCGTCGCGCGACTTCGTGTTGATCGACGCGCCTGGGCACGCCGAATTTCTCCGCAACATGATCACCGGCGCATCGCAGGCGGATGCTGCGCTTCTCATCGTCGATGCGGTCGAGGGCGTGCGCGAACAGACCTTGCGGCATGCCTATCTGCTGCACCTGCTCGGCATCCGGCAAGTGGTCGTGGTCGTCAACAAGATGGACCGCGTGGGCTATGATGGCGGCCGCTTCCGGGAGATCGATGCCAAGATTGTGGGCCAACTGGAAGGCTTTGGGCTCACGCCCGCGGCCGTCATCCCGATTTCGGCGCGCTACGGCGACGGCGTTGTTGCGCGAACGACGGCAATCGAGTGGTACCGGGGACCGACCGTGATCGAATCCCTCGATCGCTTCGCGCCCGCCCGACCAGCCACGGCGTCGTCGTTGCGGCTGTCCGTGCAAGCGGTCTATCGGTTCGACGATCGCCGCATTGTCGCCGGCCGGATTCAAAGCGGCGTTGTGGCGGTCGGCGACGAAATTGCGGTGGCGCCTTCGGACAAACGCGCGGTCGTGCGCAGTATCGAGGCGTGGCCTAGCAAGAGCGTTGAGCCTCATCAGGCCGGAGCCGGGCAATCGGTCGGCATTACGCTCGATCGCGAGTTGTTCATCGCCCGCGGCGACCTCATCACGCATGCGGACAATCCGGCGCCGTTGGGTCGCCGCCTCACAGCGCAGATATTCTGGCTGCACGACTCGCCGCTCACCGCCGGCACTTCCCTCACGGTGCGGATCGGAACGGCGGAGACCCGCGGCGTCATCATGGCGATCACGAACGCGTTCGATCCGGGAGACTTGGCGGCGGCGAACTGCGATGCCATCGCTCAAAATCATGTCGGCGAAGTCGAGATTGCGCTTGTGACCCCGATCGTGGCCGATGTCTACGCCAACAATCCCCGCACCGGGCGCGTGGTGCTGGATTTTGACGGGCGCATTACGGGCGGGGGGCTGGTGCTCGCGCTCCAGCGCGAATCCGGAGCCGGCCGGACGCCGGCAGCAGCAATGCCCGAAGCTCTCGCGGCGCGCGCGGCCACCCTCGATCGCACGCTTGCAGGCTCGAGTCTGATCGAGCGGCTTGTAGGTTTCCGCAAGGCGCTCAACGGAGCGATCATTTTCACCACGAGCTTTGGGCTGGAAGATCAGGTCATCCTTCATCACATCTGCGAAGCCGGCCTCGACATCGATGTCGTCACGCTCGACACTGGCCGGCTGTTTCCTGAAACCTACACGACTTGGGAAGAAACCGAGCAGCGCTACGGACGGCGGATTCGGGCGGTTTATCCGCAACAGTCCGCGCTCGAAGAACTCATCGCCGTCCGCGGCATCAACGGCTTCTATCGCGCGCGCGAGGCCCGCGTCGCCTGCTGTGATATACGAAAGGTCGAGCCGCTTACGCGGGCGCTCGCGGGCGCCCAGGGATGGATAACGGGATTGCGCGCCGATCAGTCGGCAGACCGGGCGAAGATTAACCTTATTGCCGTCGACCGGACCCACAATCTCCTCAAGTTCAACCCGCTTATCGATTGGTCCCGGCAGGCTGCACAGGACTTTGCCGCGGCTCACGAGGTTCCAATCAATCCGCTATACCAAAAGGGTTTTTTATCGATCGGATGCGCACCGTGTACCCGCGCCGTTCGTCCCGGCGAACCTGAACGTGCCGGCCGCTGGTGGTGGGAAGACAGCAGCAAAAAAGAGTGCGGCCTTCATGTCGCTGCTGGTGCTGCGCGATGATCCCAGACAGCGGTCGAGCATAACCAAGCAAAACTCACGGCATTATCGCCAGGCTTGTTCCCTGCCTCACCCTACCGTCCCGGCAAGCCGGGAGGGGGGGTAGGGTGGGCCTGCGCCCGCTATCGGAATGGCTCGGGACAAACCAGCCATGACCCAGGGAACTGCCGCGATCAACCGCCCCCCGGGGCGCACCCGGGTCACTGGATTTTTGCATAGCCTCAGGTATACAACCGCCTCGCCGTCGAGTTCGGCCGGGGGAAGGATGTGTGTCCAACGCAATCTGAGGAGAATCCGATGAAGAAGATGTTGCTTGCAGCAGTGCTTTCGACATTCGCGGCAACCGCCTTTGCGCAAGAGGCGACCACGTGCAAAACCCAAGCTTCCGACAAGAACCTTGCCGGCGCGGCGCTCAAGAGCTTCATGACGAAATGCCAAAAAGACGCAACAGCTACCTGCACGAGCCAGGCGGCCGAGAAGAAGCTCGCCGGCGCTGCTAAGACAAGCTTCACCAAGAAATGCGTCAAAGACGCCGTGGGGGCCTGACCTCCTGGCCTTCGGGCTCAACTTAAGGACTGCGGCGACCCGCCACGACTTTGCCGCAACATAAAGACGGGACCCCATCTGTCCCGTCTTTTACATGGGCTCTCGCGCTAGTCGACGGGTCGGGGCGTCCCATTGCCGATGTCGTGGGGCGACCATAAGGGCCGCCCCCAATCTTGCCTATGTCGGCACACACCCCTTGTTATCGCCTTCGATGCTCCGATCCCTTCGGATTGACTGAAGCGAGCGATGGGTGAGAAATCGCGATTTCTTCGACTTGGCGGAGTAGCGCTGCAGCATCGGTATTGCCACTAAGTAACCCGAAGGCATCCGCCAGCCTCTGTTCGCAGTCCGCTGGACCTATCGCGGGCCCCGCCAAGCGATGGAATTTCGCCCGCACCGCATCCCTATTGAATGGCCGCGCCGGGTCGCCCGGCACATCCGTGACGGTCCGTTCGTAACGGCGCGATGACGCTACCACTTCAATGCGCGCCGGCCATTGTGACGGAAAGCGCGAAAGCAGCGTTTCGTCCGGTGCGATCGCCACGCGGTCCATGAAGACGCGGATGTGGTCCGCGACACTGGCGTGCGCCTGCCCAACATCCCAGGCGGTATGCGGGGCGAGCGCTGCCACCGCCAACTGGTAGGGCAGGCTGGTGAGAAACGATGCGCGGTTGCCGATCGCGATTCCATGGTCGATCATGCGCCGATGCAGCGGCGGCACGAACGCCGTCACTTGGGTGATGGCGTCGCCAGGGATTTCCGACTCGATGACCTCGATAAGGGCTTGCGTGGCAGCCATGGTCTGGCGCGCCGCGCACCACGGCTTGAACGCGACCTCTTCTAGCCTGAACCCCTCGCCGAGTTCGTCCGCCAGCACAACCAGGTTCGGCTTCAGGTCGAACACGCCGCGCAGGTATCCGCCTTCCAGCAAGCCAAGATCCGAGGTGAATCCGGCGCGTGCCGCTAGTGCCGCCGCTAACCCGGTTTCAGCAGCTTGGCCCACCGCGAGCCAGCGCGACGTCGTGCTCAGGTTATGATGCCCGGCACCCGGAGCGGATCGTACCAATGCCAGCGCCAGCGCGTGAGCGCACTGCAGTGCGTCGAGATCGAGAAGGCGTGCAGCGACGGCGGCGATGCCGAGAGGCGCCACGAAATAGGTCGGCCAGATGCCGCGATAAAGAACCTGCGGACCGTCGATCGCCTGCCCGAAGCGCACCATCACTTCGTAGCCGGCGATCATGGCGGCCGCCAGGGCGTCGGGATCGCCGTTTCGCAGGGTGGCCGCAACCGAAACGGCGCCCGGCACCACGATCGCTCCTGGCGTCGTCGTCGAGGCGAGATGAATGTCGTCCACCTCGCTTAGCCGCGCCAGGGCGCAATGAGTCGGAACGTCGAGTCTCACCCGATGCATCGAGCCCGGCACGGCGTCTTCGCCCGAGGCGGCGCGCCAGCGCAGCAGCGCCGCGCCTTCGGGCGTGCGCAGGCTCGCGATCCAGGCGCCGACGATGTCGGCGACGTGAAGCGCAAGGATTTCCCGGAGGCGCGCCGACGGCGCGCCGGCCTGGGCAACGAAGGCACCGAGTTGTTCGAGGGCGGTCATGGGGCGGGACGATTTTGCGACGTAGTCGAAGCGCGACTTCTGATTCCTGCAGCTTGATGCATTGCGTGCCATATGTCGCCGCGCCATTTCGCTCGAGTGAATGGCTTTTCCGGCCAGCGTTAATGCGGGTCGATCCCGATACCTCCCTTCATCCGGCCGCTTCTTCGATCGCTTCCATGTCCTGGTCGGAGTATCCGAAATGGTGGCCGATCTCGTGCACCAGCACGTGAGCCAGGATGGCACCGAGCGTTTCGTCGTGCTCTGCCCAGTAGTCCAGGATCGGACGGCGATAGAGCCAGATCATGTTCGGCATTTGCACCGGCGCACTCTCGGAACGGAATGGCAAGCCAACGCCCTGGAACAGCCCCATCAGGTCGAACTCGCTTTCGATGTTCAAGTCGTCGAGCACTTCATCAGAGGCAAAATCCTCGACCTGGATGACCAATCCCTCGCATTGGGCCCGAAACTTGGCGGGAAGGCGCGCGAAAACCTCGCGCGCCAGAACTTCCAGGTCCAGCAAGGACGGTGCCTTGACGGCACGCCAGGCCAGCGGGTCGGCGATGGGACTGTTGGGCATGGCGGGGCTCGCGGTCACTAAATGGGAAATTTCGTACGTTTTATTTTGCCGCATTCATAGTGCGAGGTTGACGCCAGCGCTACGATGGGGAACGGTAACGCGATCCTTAGATGGGGACGGACGATGCGGATATGGACGATGGGTTGCGCGTTGGGGCTCGCCGCATTGGTGGGCGGATCGCCGGCACTGGGCGCGCAAGGCTCGCTTGACCGCGACAAGCATTTCCGCCGCGCACCGCTGCGAGTGGAAATCACCCCGTCAGGACGGCTCTACCGGCAATGCACCGATTGGCATGTCATAGAACACCGCGCCACCGCAGACACCGTGGTACCCCGGACACGGTGCCGGTGGGCGCTGAGATAAGCCTTGTTTTGGCGGCTTTGCGCGATTGATCACGGCAACTCTGCCCGAGCGCAACTCCTCTCGACAATAGTTGAAGTGCACGCGCACCGGATCGGTCTAATTCGAACCCGATCGCAGCGCGAGTTGGGGAACATACGATGAGGGGCAACGGGCCGCTCATGAAACTTCGATCAACGTTGGCGCCGTTCGCTATGCTTGCGACATTGATGGTGCCGGGGATCACCGAAGCCCCCGGGGGCGGCTCCCATGGCCGCTTTCGAGGCTTCGGCGTCGGATTCTGGCCAGGGTAACTACCAGGCGTACTACTGTAACCCCTGCTGACGTTGGGTCAGTTGGCCGTGCTGACATCGCGTCTGGGTCAGCTCGTGACTCAAGGCCTCGACAGACCTGCCTTCCGATGGGTCTTTTTTTATGACGCGGATTATTTCCATTCCCGCACATCGACAAAGCGACCGGCGATGGCCGCTGCTGCCGCCATCGCGGGCGAGACCAAATGGGTGCGGCCCCTGTAACCCTGGCGGCCTTCGAAGTTGCGATTGGAGGTCGAAGCACAGCGCTCGCCGGGCTTGAGCTTGTCCGGGTTCATGGCGAGGCACATGGAACAACCCGGCTCACGCCATTCGAAGCCTGCCCTTAGGAATATCTTGTCGAGGCCTTCGGCTTCTGCCTGCTCTTTGACGATACCGGAGCCCGGTACGATCATTGCGTTGACGCTGGCGCTTACCGTTCTGCCGTCGACGACTTTCGCCGCCGCACGCAGATCCTCGATGCGCCCATTAGTGCATGATCCGATGAACACGCGGTCGACCGCAATGTCAGTGATCTTCTCGCCGCCCTTAAGGCCCATGTAGGCAAGCGAGACCTCGGCCGCGATGCGCTTGTGCTCGTCGGCGATTTCGGTCGAGACCGGAACGCGGCCCGTTATCGAAACGACCTGCTCGGGACTTGTTCCCCAGGTCACGAGCGGCGGCAGGCTGGCGCCGTCCAGTCTGATTTCGCGGTCGAAATCGGCGCCGTCGTCGCTGCGCAGCGCGTCCCAATAGCGGCGTGCCTCGTCCCACGCTTTGCCCTTGGGAGCCTTCGGACGATCCTTGAGGTAGGCATAGACCTTGTCGTCGGGTGCGACGAACCCGGCCTTGGCGCCGGCTTCGACTGACATGTTGCAGACCGTCATGCGGCCTTCCATGGACAAAGCCTTGATCGCCTCGCCGGCATATTCGATAGCGTAACCGGTGCCGCCCGCGGTGCCGATCTCGCCGATGATGGCGAGGATGATGTCCTTGGCGGTGACGCCCAGCGGCAGCTTGCCGTTGATCACGGCGCGCATGTTCTTGGATTTTTTCTGGTAGAGCGTCTGGGTCGCCAGTACGTGCTCGACTTCCGAGGTGCCGATGCCGTAGGCGAGTGCTCCGAATGCTCCATGGGTCGCGGTATGGCTATCGCCGCAGACGATTGTGGTGCCCGGCAGCGTGAAGCCCTGCTCCGGCCCTATGATGTGGACGATGCCCTGACGCTTGTCGAATTCGTCGAAATATTCAAGGCCGAATAGCTTGGCGTTCTCCGCCAGATACGCGATCTGCGCCGCGCTTTCCGGGTCGGGGTTTGGCTTGGTGCGGTCGGTGGTGGGAACATTGTGGTCGACCACCAGAAGAGTCTTCTCGGGCGCATGGACTTTGCGGCCGGCCAGCCGTAGCCCCTCGAATGCCTGCGGACTCGTCACTTCATGAACGAGGTGACGATCGATGTAGATCAGGCAGGTACCATCAGCTTGCTCGTCAACCAGATGGTCTTCCCAGATCTTGTCATAGAGGGTGCGAGCGGTCATCGGTGTCTTACTGGGCGGCCTCGGTCGTTTCAGTGCTGCGCTCTTGGCGCTCGCCGATGCGGGCCGATTTTCCGCGCCGTTCACGCAGGTAGTACAGCTTGGCGCGGCGGACCTTGCCGCGGCGCACCACCTGGATCGAATCGACCGCTGGCGAATAGAGCGGAAAAACCCGCTCGACGCCTTCCCCATAGGAAATCTTGCGCACCGTGAAGTTCTCGTTGAGCCCGCCGCCAGACCGGCCGATGCACACGCCTTCATAGGCCTGCACACGCGTGCGGTCCCCTTCGACCACCTTCACGTTCACCAGTACGGTATCGCCGGGCCCGAAATCAGGGATTTCCTTGCCGGCGGAAAGCTTCGCCATCTGCTCTTTTTCGAGCTG
>Ga0126376_10000873_pt1 | contig 15541 bp, 14 predicted proteins | sample PanSoiMetPlot_15_FD_92760 | JGI IMG/M metagenome (GOLD analysis project Ga0126376, IMG submission 92760) | Tropical forest soil microbial communities from Panama - MetaG Plot_15 | ecosystem: Environmental > Terrestrial > Soil > Tropical forest > Bulk soil | place: Panama | collected 2016-02-17
AGAGATAGATCAGTGAGGTTTCGACAAACTCGGAGTTCTTTTTTTCGTTGATCATGGGGAGATCCCTCGCTTGAATTCTCTTTGGTGGCGTAGCGGCAGTGGTTGCATTACAATCACTTCGCCCAACTACTTGTCTTGTCAAACTTGTTTTTAGAACTTTCTGAGGCTGAATCTTAGGCCTGTGGGCGCGCCAAGTCCTCAGGCGGCACTCAAGATTTCCTCAAAGATATTTCTCAAAGGCCGATTTTTAATGGATCAGCAGGACAATCACAGCTACGAGTTCGGTCGTTTCCGCCTTAAAGTCGCGGAACGCGTCCTGCTGCGCGAAGGTGAACTGGTTCCGCTCACGCCGAAGGTTTTCGACATCCTCGTGACGCTCGTTGAGCACGGCGGACAGGTCGTCTCGAAGGACGATCTGATGAAGAGAGTCTGGCCAAACACCTTTGTCGAAGAAGGAAATCTCACGCAGAACATCTCGCTTTTGCGAAAGGCGCTTGGTGAGACGCCCGGCGGCGTCCAGTTTATCGAGACTGTGCCGCGACGCGGCTACCGGTTTGTTGCGGAAACGAGCGCGTCTGTCGCCAACGGCGAGTTGTCGACGCCGGCGCCAGACCCGGTCGTCTCAATTCCCAACACAGCGAATCAATCTGCCGGCATCAAGCGCACTCCGGTTTTCGCTGTCGTCGCTGGTCTCGTCGTAGTCAGTATCATCGCTGTTGTCTACTTCACGAGCGCAGGCAAGGCAGGAAACCCGTCCGCGATTCAGTCGATTGCGGTCCTTCCGTTCGTCGATGAATCTGCGGATCCGGATGCTGAATATATCAACGACAAGATCGCCGAGAGTTTGATCAACAGTCTCTCGAAGTTGCCGCAGTTGCGCGTGGTGCCGCGCGGCGTTGTCGCCGGTTACAAAGGCCAGGAGCTCGATCCGCGAAAAGTGGGCCACGAATTGAACGTTCAAGCGGTAGTCACAGGAAAGCTGCGACGTCATGGCGACATCATCAGCATTCAGGCAGATCTGATCGATGTGAATAATGTCGCGCAACTGTGGGGCCAGCATTACGATCACAAACTTTCCGACGCGCTGCTCGTGCAGGACGACATCTCGCGCGACATCTTCGAGAACCTGCGTTTGAAGTTGAATGTCGAGGAGAAGAAACAGCTCGAGGCGTATGGCCTCTATTTAAAGGGCCGCAACGCCTGGAACAAGCGAACGAGCGACGAACTCCAGCAGGCGATCGATTATTTCAACCAGGCCATCGCGATCGATCCGAATTACGGCGCCGCCTACGCGGGACTGGCTGACTGTTACAACATGCTCGTTGTCTATGGTCGGTTCGAGCCGAAAGACGGTTTTCCGAAGGCGAAAGAAGCCGCGACCAAGGCACTCGAGATCGACGAGAACTCAGCGGAAGCTCACACGTCGATGGCGTTTATCAAGTTTCGCTGGGACTGGGATCGCACAGCGACCGAGAATGAATTTCAGGAAGCGATCAAACTGAAACCTGGATACGCGCCGGCGCATCAGTGGTACAGCTCTTACCTCGTAGCAGTCGAACGTTTTGACGAAGCAATTGCGGAAGCAAAGCGCACTGAAGAACTCGAGCCGCTTTCGTTTGTAGCCAGTTCACATCTCGGCTGGATCTACTACCTTTCAGGACAAAACGACAAGGCGATCGAGCAATGCCGGAAGATTCTCGAACTCGATCCGAGCTCATTCCCGGCCCGTCGTTATCTCGGTTTGGCATATGAAGCGAAGGGAATGTACCCCGAGGCGATCGCAGAATTTCAAACGGGCGTGAAGCTTTCGGGAAGTCCACTGATGCACGCGCTGCTCGGTCACGCTTACGCCGTGTCAGGCCGGACCGCGGAAGCGAAGCAAGTGCTCGCGGACTTACAGCAGTTGCAGCAAGGTCAACGTTACGTTTCGCCATACACGGTGGCGGCAATTTACACCGGACTCGGCGATGATGTGCAGGCGTTCAAGTGGTTGGAAACCGCCGTCGAAGGACGCGACATCTGGTTAATGAACCTCAAGGTCGATCCGGTATTCGCGAAGCTGCGTTCCAAGCGCCAATTCACCGACCTCCTCGCGCGCATCCGTTTGAGACCTTAGCCACACAAAAAAAAGACAACCCCCAGTTATCCTCACGAAATTGTACCTGTCTTTCTGTACGGAGGAGATCATGTCGGAGAGAGTTAAACGTGTAATCGAAATGATGCAGGGCGATCCGAGCAAGAATTTCACTCTCGGAAAGATGGCGGAGTCAGTCAATCTTTCGGCGCCTTACTTCTGTTATCTCTTCAAGACGATCACCGGCGTTCCCCCGGCGAAGTATTTGAAGACCTTACGTATGCGCCACGCAGCAACGCTACTCACCACCACGTTTCTCTCAGTGAAAGAAGTCGTGAGGCGCGTTGGACTCGCTGATGAAAGTCACTTCGTCAGAGATTTCAAACGACTCTACGGCCGCACTCCAAGCGAATATCGACACAGTGCCGAGAATTGGCAAAGGAATCACAAGATCGGCCAATTAATTGTGCTGGCATCGGCTTTGATAAATCTGTCCTGAATCTGTGTAAATCTGTGCTCCGACCTTCTTGTGGCCCACTTTGCGCGTTACTATTTATGTGGGGTGACGCGATGAAATTTAAATCGGGTTTAGCACTGCTGATCTTAGCGTTGATTTCAACTATGAGTGTGTCCGCGCAGGAGCCGACAAGCGCCGCGGACCAGGTCGAAAAGCTGAAAGCACAGTTACTCGAAGTGCAGGGCAAGGAAGCCGCTTTGCGCGAGCGCTTGCAGCAGTTGGACGAGAGTATCAAGCCCGAAAGTATCGAGCGGTCTCTGGCGGGAGTTGGCTCAACCAGACCAGAAGAACTACGCGAGGCGCGACGACGACAGTTGAGCATCGAACGCGACGGCGTGTTGGCCCAGTTGCAAACGCTCGAGACGAGTCGTTTGCGTTTGGAGAATGCACTCGCTAACGCAGAGGCACAAGCATACCAGGAGAGTGCACGACCGAAGCCGACCGGTGAAATGATGATGGTGGCTGGTGGGCTTTCTCAGAAGGTAATGTTCGCGGGTGGTGGCCTGGTGTTGCTGGTCCTGGGTGGCGGCGGCGTGTTGCTTTACAGAAGGAAGCGGTTACGTTAGTTTCTTCGGCGTGGAAAGACGCCCCCGATCGATCATCGTTATCAGTTTGCTCTTCATCCTGCTCGGCGTTATCACGCTGGTCCATGCAGCGATGGAGTTGATCAATACAACCGATCGCCTCACAGACCTGAAAAGCCACTGGATGATCTATCTCTCCGCGATTGCGGCAATCGTGGGCAGCGCTTTTTTGTTTAAGGGCCACAACTGGGCGCGCTGGCTGCTCGTCCTGTGGATGGCTTTTCACATCGTGGTTGGTGCACTACACGGAATTGTGCCGCTATTGACGCACGCCGTGATCTTCTCCGTGATCCTCTTCTTCCTGTTTCGACGTCCAGCGTCGGCTTACCTCTCTTCGCAGCCACAAAAAGGCACTTAGGTCGTTTCGCGATAGATCGGCGCGCCTTCGATGCGGTTGATCTTTTCTCGCATGTGCGCTTGTTCGCCGTCGAGTGAAAGAAATATCATCGGATCGGGGAGAACTGTCAGCTTTGACAATTCTTCGAAGAGTGGTCCAACGTGTTTTGCATACTTACCATTTCGCAACGTGATACCCGCGGCGACGGCGAGTACGTAAAATGGATCCATGCCTTCGACCTTTTTTCGAACCAGAAATGCCTCGCTAAGTCCGCGCACTTTGCCAAGTTGAGCCTGAATATTCCTGACCATCTCAGGCGCGAGATCGTGCGGCATGAGAGTGTCGCTGCTGGAAAAGGTCATTGCCTGTTCCTGCTGTTTCTGTGCATTCGCGTAATGCTCCACGGCGCGATTGCGGAACGACTCAGCTAACTCTTTGTTTCCTTGTTCAAAATAGAAACCGGACAACAGCACACACGCGTCACCAGTCGTAACCGGACCGAGTTGCATAGCTTTTTCCAGATACTCCACACCCGCGGCGTCGTGTTGTTCGAGAAGGATCGCGCCCATCGCAAACTGACCGCCAACGTTATCCGGATGCTCACTCACGAACGTTTGCAACAGAGGCAAGGCAGTGGCGCGATCGTGCACTCTGCCCATGAGCATGATGCGTTCCCACTGCTCTTCCAGAGTCAGCGCGCGATCGTTGGCTTGCTCGCCCAGTTTTTCCAGCCGTTTTCTGGCCTCGTTGTACTTTGAGTGACTTTCGTTCCACACGTTCACGAGTTGTTCGCGCAGGACACGATCCTCACGGCCGAGAAAGTCCGGCGGCAGCTCGCGCAAGTAATGCGACGCGGCTGACTGGCCATCCTTTTCAGAGGTCAACAACTGATCGAGCAAAGCGTCGACTGCGGGGCTGCCTTTCTCAAAACCCATCGCCGCCAGTCGATCCGCGAGCGCGGGATGCGTGTCTTCGTAACCGGTCAGCACTTGCAGCGATTCGAAGAACCAGCGTTGCGCGTTTACCGGTCCAATCGGTTGGTCCAGCCCGCCGAGCATTTGCGCGAACGGATCTCTTGGCGCTTTTGGTTGTTCTTTCGACTTGCGGAAGAAATCGGGCCAGAAGTCTTCGTCCAACTTGCGTGACTTCGCCGCGACCCGCGCAAGAGTAACCGCAGCCGTTTCCTTGCCTGCCAGTTCGACGGAATAAACATCCGCTTGATATTCCTGTGCACGCGCCAACACAAACGAGTAGGCGTTGAGATAAGGCGCGTACCAGTTGAGAAAAGGCTCGAAGAGAAACGAAGCGTAATGTCGTTCCTGATGAACTCTCACGAGAACTTCGATCCAACTGCGTCTGAGGCGGTAGATCCAGCCGGAGAAGCGTCCGTGTTTTCCGGAAAGGTGGCCCACTTCGTGTGCCAGCACCGCGCGAAACTGTGCGGGATTGAGCGCGCGCAGCATCGGGAGTCCGACGACGAGATAATTGGTTTGCCAGCCAAACATTCCAAACTGCGGGATTTGAACGATGCCCGCATTGAAGTCGCCGGAGAGAAGTATGTGATGGACCTTTGGACCGTTCAGGGTTGTGGTCACTTCATGCACGAGATCGAAAAGCGCGGGGGCCTGTTCGCGTTGCAACTCGGTGCCGTCAGGCACGGGCAGCGTTATCCAAAGTGAGCGCAGCACGATGCCGACGAGCACGAGCGGGATCCATAGAATCTTAATGACTAACCAGTTGAAGCTGGCGTAAAACAGGACCAGGACCACGATGCCCAGCAGCAGTGTGACGACGACGAGGAGGTAGAAGTAACCGAGCGCGGCGAGCAGCGCGACGCGCAATCGATACTGGCCCGGGTTTTCTGCAGCTAACGCCTCGAGTGGTCGAATGAGACTCTCGTATTTGCTTTGTTCCATTTTGTTGGTAGCCGTATCCGACCCGATTCTTACCGAATCCCGACGAGTCCCTGGACCGATTGGATCAACTTTTCCGAATCATAACCGATACCGTCTTTGAAGACGATTTCGACGTTCTCGATGTCGCTGATCGTCTTCGCGGGATTGCCTTTCACGACCATCAGGTCGGCTTGTTTACCGGGCGCGATCGAGCCGATGCGAGCGTCTTCACCGAGAAATTTCGCGCCGTTGAGTGACGCGATCATGATCGCTTCCGTCGGTGTGAAGCCGGCCTCAACCAGCAGTTCCACCTCGCGATGATCGCCAAAACCGGCGACGATGCCGCCGTTGCCGGTCGGATCGAGTCCCGCGATAAGCAGTCCACCCGCTTTCACAAACGCACGTTCAAAGTCCATCGCTTTACGCAACAGCGGGACAAAGTTCGACTCAGACGAGACACGCGCCCGCGCCTGCAGGTAACGAACGCGAGCGTCGGTATTCATCACGTTCAAGACACGCGGGTTGAGAAGCGCACTGCTCGCACCGATTCCGGATTGCGCCAACGGAGCACCACCGGCTTCGAACACCGGCAACGTCGAAGTGATAGCTACGTTCTTCGAAACGAGTGTACGAATCGTCTCCTGTGCTGCGGCGCCGTTGAGATCGAGTTGCCTGAGACTAGTTTGAACGCCTTGCGGGCATTGGTCCGGCTGCTTGTTGGGGACGAATTCCGCATCCGCGAACAAGCCGTGCTCGAGATTGTCGATACCGATCTCGGCCGCTTCCTTGTAACCAATCGAGCAAAGATGGCCAGTGACTTTCAGTTTGCGTTTGTGTGCTTCCTCAACGACTGCGCGCAACTCGTCACGCGTGATGTTCATGTACGCTTTGAACGAAGTCGCGCCGAGGTCGGCCCAGTAGTTCACCATGCGGCGCGCGTCGTCAGCGCCGGTCAGCGTGTGCATCACGGGAGTGAACGAGCCCTGCCCTTCGAGATACGGCGCCGTGACGTGCATCTTTGGACCAATCATGCTGCCCGCATCGATCAGCTTCTTGATTTCGAGATCGGTGTACGGCGCGACGCTGCCGGTGGTGCGAATCGTGGTGACGCCGAGTGCGAGGTAAAGACGCGGAAAACTGATCCCCATATTCGAGTACATCGGTGGCGAGCCGCCCATCGGAAAAAACATGTGGTTGTGCATTCCCACCAGACCCGGCAACACGGTGTAACCGTTAAGATCGAGCGACTGCGCATTCGCAGGTATCTTCGCCGCCGCACTCGGCTCGACCGACTGAATTTTTCCGTCGCTGATAACGATTGTTTGATCGTCTTTCGCTGGGGCGCCCGTGCCGTCAATCACACGCACGTGAAGTAATGCAACTACGTGCGCATCAGTTCGTATGAACTGTCGGTCAGGCGCTTGCGCGAAGGCGTTTGTGATACAAAAGAAGAAGAGTGGAAGAAAGAAGAGTTTTATTTTCATCGGCCTAAGATACCAGAACTTTTTCTGTAATCGAGGCGATTGTAGGGGCGGCCCTCTGCGGCCGCCCGTCTTACCCATTGCGAACGGACGGGTGGCCACGGAAGGCCGCCCCTACAGACGTCCGCGTACTAGAATAACTTTATGACTGTGGCCTTTGTAGTTGCTATTTCCGTTTTACTTGGATTGTTATTGTTTCTCGTCAGGGAAGTGCGGCATCCGCCGGGTCCGCCGGAATGGGGCCGCAGACCTGTTTGGCCCAAGCGTCTTCGAATTCTACTCAGCGCGGTCCTGCTGCTGCTTGCTTTTGTCGTGTTCTGGGCCTTCTTTATCGAGCCGAACCGGCTGGTTGTCCGCGAGGAGACAATTGCCATCGATAACTGGCCGGGCGCGCTGGATGGTTTCAAGATTGCGGTGATTTCGGATATCCATGCGGGCGGTTCGTTCATCGACGATAAGAAGCTGCACCTGATCGTCGATCGCACCAACCAACTTCATCCCGAGCTCATCGTGATACTCGGCGACTACATGTCGAGTAACGGTTGGACCAGTCGAAGAGTCGAGCCGGAAGTGTTTGGCCCGGTGCTGAAAAACTTGAGCGCTCCGTTCGGCACGTATTCAGTGCTTGGCAATCACGATGCGTGGTACAGCGCCGCGAAAGTGCGTAGAGGGCTGGAGCAGAACGGCATCAAGGTTCTCGATAATGAAGTGTTGCAGATCGAAGCGCGCGGCGTTCCGCTGTGGCTGGTCGGTCTTGGCGATCTGTGGACGAAACGGCCACCGAGGATTGCGCAGACAGTTGCCTTGGTTCCGCAAGGGCAGACGATGATCGCGCTGACCCACAATCCCGACATCTTTCCGGATCTTCCGGAGCGCGTCCCGTTGTTATTGGCCGGTCACACTCACGGCGGGCAAGTCAGGCTTCCTTTTATCGGTAGCGTGGTTCAGTCGTCGAATTTTGGTGAGCGTTACGAGCGAGGGCACGTTTTCGAGAACAATCATCACCTGTTCGTAACCACAGGAATCGGCACCAGCATCGTGCCGGTGCGTTTTGGTGTTACGCCGGAGATCGTTCTGCTCACGTTGAAATCAAAATAATCTCTGCGTTTCCTGGTTGCTTAAACTTGAGGCACAGGGAAAGTAAAATTGCCTGTACTTATGGAACCGACGATCGAGGTGTTTAGTCGTTATGAGGTGAGTGATATCCTTTGCTCGCCTCAACGCTGTGCGGAAGTAACTTACCTTCTCTCGATCGGTGATGTGCAAGACGAATTGCCGTTCGGATATGACAATGTCAGCCGCAAGATGCGCCTTCTCGTCGCCGACGTTATAACTGAGTTCGGCGCAACGGAGCAGGATATTCAAAAGATCATTGCGCTCGCACGAGAGCTCCAATCGATGACGGGCAAAGTCTTAATTCACTGCGAGGCCGGAGTCAGTCGTTCCACAGCCGCCGCGCTTATCATGTACGCGTGTTGGCTGGGTCCGGGACGGGAGCACGAGGCAATGAGGCGTGTGCTCGCGCAGCGGCCAATCGCGATACCAAATCCTAGAATGGTGGAGATCGCGGACAGGTTGTTGAATCGCGAAGGGCGCTTGGTAGCAGTTTTATCGCCATGGTAAGCACATCCGCCGTTGCGGCGCCGCAGACAATTCGTGATTTTGTCGATCGACGCTCGATCGTTCGCACGATCTGGGGCGATCCGGATCTTGTGCTTCTTATCTTCGCAGGTTCGGCCGCCGAGTTCGCACTCAATCGCGCTGTTGATTGGCTGTTCTTTACGGGTGAGATTCCGCGTGATCCTATCGGCCGGCTCTTCTCAACTGTTCGTTACGCTCAGGAGATAGTGTTCGTCGATGAGGAGAAGGCACGTCGCACTCTCGATCGAATAAACGCGCAACATGCATCCGTCGAACATCAGCGCGGAGCGATCATTCCTGATTGGGCTTACCGAGACGTGCTATACATGTTGATCGACTACTCGGAGCGTGCTTACGAGCTGGTCTATCGACGTTTGTCGCAAGATCAAAAGCGGGACTTGTTTGAAGTATTTCTGCGGATCGGTGAAGCGTTACATATTCCAGAGTTGCCGGGAACGTATGCGGAATGGCAGCTCGATCGACGCCGTCATCTCCTTCGCGATCTTAGTTACAGCAAACACACGTCGCTGCTCTACGACGCTTACCGCAGGCATTTGGGAGTGTGGCGATATTATTTGTTGCTTGAAGTGCAAGCCTTGCTGGCGCCCGCGGAGGTGCGACGGCTGCTCCGCCTGAATTCAAACCAATTCATCTCCGGTCTGGTCCGAACCTACGGGATCATTGATAGCACCAGTCTCCGGTCGCTGGTCCACCGCCTCTTGATCCCACCGCGTTATTGGTCTGAGGTGCAAAGGTTCGATAAACGTTCGAAGTGACGCATTACCCGAAAACCGGGCTATGACAACTCCTAAGGAAAGAATCGAGGGTGGGATTGTTGGTTTACTCGTGGGAGACGCGCTTGGCGTTCCGTACGAGTTTCATCAACGCCATGAGCTTCCGCCGTTGGCGGAGATTGAGTTCGATCCGCCCGCGTGTTTTCAGCGGTCGCATCGTCGTGTGTTGCCGGGTACCTGGTCGGATGACGGTGCACATGCTCTGATTCTGCTGGCGTCGCTGCTTCATTGTGGGAAGTTGAACGTTCAGGATCTCGGTAATCGGTTGGTTAATTGGTACCTCTATGGTTACAAAGCAGTTGATGGTGACGTCTTCGATGTTGGGGTGCAAACATCGCAGGCCATAAACCGATTGCAACGCGGGGTGCCAGCATATGAGGCTGGGCCAAAAGATGAGCATGCCAACGGCAACGGATCATTGATGAGGGTATTGCCACTCGCACTCTGGCACAAAGGCAAGATTGAAGAGTTAGTTTCGGATGCGCAAAAGCAATCGGTGATCACACATGGACATCTCCGCTCGCAGGTGTGTTGTGCGTTGTATTGTTTGTGGGCTCGGTACACGTTGGAAGGCGAAAGCAATTCGTGGAAACGCGCGGTTGGGAGTCTGCGACAGATCTATGGAGAGACTTCGCCCGAGCGCGAAGAGCTCGAGTGGTCGATCCGGCCGGACGACGCAACCGAGGGTACAGGCTCAGGTTATGTAGTCGATTGCTTACGTTCCGCAAGGTGGGCCAGCGAAGCCGGGAGTTACGAGCAAGTAGTCAAGGCGGCGATCTCATTAGGCAGCGATACTGACACGACAGCGTGCGTCGCGGGTGGCATCGCCGGCATCCGCGATGGCATCGGATCGATTCCTGAGCGATGGCGAACGCGCCTCAGAGGACAAGAGCTCTATCAGGAGGAATTGAAAAAGTTAATCGACTGCCGAAGCGGTTATTGAATGGAACTTGTGAACTGCACTCCTTTAATCTCACAAATCATAACCCCTAATTTTGAGCAGTTGCGCGTCAGGATTTGCAGCCAGGATTAGCTGAACAATGTTCGCAATTCTTTCTCCATCTTTTTGGAACCCCAAATCTCAACCTTCACTGAGTTTTCAACGCGCGGAATAATCTCAAAGTGAGCTGTTGTACCTTCATAAATTCCGGAGCGGTATTTTGGTACTGCCAAGAACTCTACACCTGCAATATCGCTATACATAATAGTTCGTGACTTTAAGAACTTCTTAACAATCACTCCGCGTTCATAACACGCTATCCATTCCATTCGATGCCGCAGAATGTTCAGTAACGGTAATGCGCCGGTTGCTATCAGAATGTACGCGACAAATGAGAGCTCATCGCCAGGACTCGTCAACAGAAAAAGAAAAGCAAATGCCCAACACACTGTCGTGAGCGCGATTGAGTAAATAGAATTGAAGCGAGTTGCTCCACTTTGAGTTATCAACAAGCGACCTAACGCGGTCGTCGGTTTTTCAACTTCAAGTTGGAAGGTATGTGTCACGCTCGCGCAAGACAGTTTGAGAATAACGCCGTAAGTCTAACAATTAATTACTTACGGGGTTTTGAGCCGAGCAGGACTCGAACCTGCGACCCACTGGTTAAAAGCACTCGCCCCGCTTTTGTGACACCATGAGACAGCGTGTGACACAACGCCGATTCAGGCCGATTTTCCGCAGATAAACCAGCGACTATTATACCGCGCCTTGTGACATCGTGGGACATTAAGATACTATCCCGGGCCTCACGAATCTGGAACTGGAATGTGGAAATATGCCAAGACCGCGCATCGGAAGTTTCTGGGGCTCGCCAAACGGAGATCTCTACGCCCGCGTAACCTGGGTTGATTCGACCGGGAAGGTTAGAGACAAAAAACGCAAGTCCGTTAGTGGGACGAAGCGCGAAGCGCGCGAGCATATAAAAGAAATCCTCGAAGAGATCGAAGAGCAGGGCGACCAGTCGATCGATACTGCGTCGCTCACCTTCAAACAACTCGTCGATCACTACAAAAACAACTACGCGATCCCGGCCGAGTAACCGATACCGAGATAGTTCCACACTGTCTTTACCTTACTACGCAAGCAGGCACGACTGTTGGCGGCAGTGAATTCAGTTTGCCGAAGACCTTGCCGTTGCTTCGATACAGACGGGGCCATAGTGTTCGGGTGTGATCTTACGGAGAGCGCGGCTTGAGGTTGTACAAGACGTAATCGCCAAAACGCCGGCCCTGATCGCGCTCATACCACCGATCTATGCGCGAGAAATCGAAAGGCATATCGCCGGCGACGATCGCGTAAGACAGCGGCCGTTGCTCCAATTCCGACACTGAAAACGCGTCCACGAAGGAGCGGTAATTTTCTGCTTCGTGATCGATTTCTGCGGACTGAATTGGCTTGAAAACTCCGCCCAGCTCGCGCGTAACTCGCTCGTGACCAAAAACTACGCTGCGCGCGTATCCCTCAGTTCCCGGCTCTGCGTTCAATGCGGCCCGGAATTCCTCAACAGTAGTTCCGCAATAGTACGAATGCAGATAAAGATAATCGCGTTTTTCGTCTGCCGAGATGCTGCCAAAGTCAAGTCCGCCCATGTCGAGCAGCGTAGACTGTGAGGTCCAGGTCGAAAGAAAAACACTAACGGACAAATCAGGAGAAAAGACGATCTTCGCGGACGAGTCTCCGTTCGCTGACAATCTTCTCAACTCCTGAAAAACCGGGACGATCCTGTCTGCCTTTGCAGCTTGAGGCACCCACACCACTTTTGAGACCAAGCCGACATCGAGCAATCCCCACCCAAAACTGAGCACCGCAATCCATAGCAACGCGCGCGCGGATACTGTTTTCGACAGCGCGAGCGTGACCACGAGCGCGACCAGGACAAGGTAATTAACGACGAACGCTTCGTAATGAAACGGCTGCATCATCCTGCCCGTAACGATCTGTTGATTGAAGACGATCAGCGGAGTGGTCGCGGCAGAGAGTGCATATAGAAACCTCGGATCTGACGACGCGATTCGCCTGTGACGAAACGCTGTGATTAGCACCACGGCCATGATGATCAGCCCCAGGGCTTCCGGTACTCGAAACAGATCGATCGCGTGTGAGTGCACGACCGTTTGAAGCTGGTCCAAAGTGCCGGATCGCTGTGAAATGAGATGAGCGTAGAGCGCCAGGCAGGGCAGAGCGCTCACTAACACTGCGGCCGCGACCGCAAGGATCTTCCCGCGATCTTCCTTTCGGAAGTAAAACCAGCAGACGCTGAAACAGATCAGCCACGCGATGGCTGCGGTCCAGAGGTAAAAATACGAGAAAATCAGAAGTCCAAGAGTAAGGCCCGCAGCTATCGAATAGAGGCGGCGCCTGAATCCCCTCGTGGCGGCGACTGCGCGCCATACCAGCACCTGGAAGACGAAAAACAAGCTGAAGACCGCAGCCGGCTGATACCGTCTCAGAAATGGCAAAGCAGAAATTGAAAGGTCGGGTTTTAGAATGATCCCTGCGATGCCATGACCGCCGGCCAGGCCGCCGAAGCAAAGGACGAATAGGATTCCCGCAGCCGCGAGATGATCGTCACCGCTCACAGATCGGAGCAACCAAAAGACAGCCAAGCCCGCCGCGACCGCGGCAAGCAGGGCGAGCAGGATCATTGCCCATGCGGCCGACACATGCAGCACGCGAGCCGGGATTGCGATCGCATAGGCCGGAATAGCTTGGACCGAAAACGCGGTTTCGGAGATCTCCGTGTTGCTTGTTTGTGAGAACGGATCGTTTCGCCGCGGTTGGCCGTCAATGAGTGATCGAATGTAGGCTGAGTATAGCGGCTCGTCTCCCTGCATCACGACATAGGATCCGTTCCACTCGCGCCCGCGAATCACCCACAGGCTTATCTGAGGAAGCAGCGCAAGAAATGCGAGCCCTAACAAAACAGCCACAAGTGGCGCGTGTCGTCTTGAGGCTGCGCTCATCGCATGAAATACAGCGGTCCCAGGACGGCCAGCAGCAGGGCATACAGCACCGATACCAGCAGGAAAGAAATAATCGCGGAGAAGATCACGCCCCAGCCGATCGTGGTCGCCCACCACCAGCGAGCTCGAACCATCCTCCCGCAGCCGGGACAGGAAATCGCCTTGTTTGAAACCTGGTGTGAGCAGTCAGCGCATGAGTAGAGAGCCATAATGGACGTGTCACAATCAAAACTTGTACCGTCGCCTTATCCCGCAATTCTTCCGCTCATAAACCTACTTAAAGGGGGGCGGTGCATATGCTCGCCTGCGCTCACTTGCGCGGATTTGCTCACTTTAAAGTTGCTGCCGCCGCCTTTGGGCTTCGCGGTCTTAGTTTTCGCTTTAGCCATTCTTCAAAAAGATGCGCGCAAGTGTGGCACCTTAGCGGTCTGGGTGATTCTTCAGATCCAGTTGCCCGTAAGCCTCGAGATGTTCCGGCAGTGCGCCTCCGCGTGAATCATCCTTTTCGATGTCACGCCACTTGTGGCGCTCGGTCAGCAACGCCGATCGTGAACGCCTTCGCTGTCTGTCCACGTCACGCGCGCATACAAAGTGCCGTCACGATCACGCCATAACGATCCTGTCCGTGGTCTCATGCGACGCCTCGAAAAGCGATTTTCCGGAGCAATTATGGAAACGGAATGTGGAACTGAATCGAAGAGAAAATGAGGAAGCACTTTATTTAGGCATGAGCCGAGCAGGACTCGAACCTGCGACCCACTGGTTAAAAGCCAGTTGCTCTACCAACTGAGCTATCGGCCCATCACATACAGAGAGCACGCGAGGGCGTGCTCTTTACGAGGAACTTTCGGAGGGCATTCTACCGAACGTGCGCTGGATTGTCCAAATCCGCGTTTATCAGTGAAAATCCGTGGCTACTAATCCCGGAGCCAGCCGCCTAACGCCGAATCCTCGACGATGATCGTTTGCGAGCGTTCGGGGCCGGTCGAGACGAGGCCGATGTCGACGCCGATCTGTTCGGAGAGGAAGTCGACGTAGCGACGAGCGTTTGGCGGAAGGGAACTCATTTCCGTCATGCCGAGCGTTGAGCTGCGCCAGCCCGGCAAGGTTGCGTAGACTGGTTCGACGCGACGCAGATCCTGCGAGACTGCCGGGAGCGATTCACATATTTTCCCGTTGAGTTTGTAACCAGTGCAGACTTTGATCTCGTCAAGCGTGTCGAGCACGTCGAGTTTGGTTAGAGCGACGGAAGAGAAGCCGTTGATCTCCGCGGCGTAGCGCGTGGCGAACGCATCGAACCAGCCGCAGCGTCGCGGGCGACCAGTCGACGCACCATATTCACGACCGCGCTCACGAATCATCTGGCCCAACTCCGCCTCGCCCTCGAGCATTTCAGTCGGAAACGGACCTTCACCGACGCGGGTCGTGTAAGTGCGTACGATCCCAAGGACGCCGGTCAGTCGATTTGGCGCGAGGCCCGTGCCGATGATTGCGCCGCCCGCCACCGTGGTCGAAGAAGTAACGAACGGGTATGTCCCGTGGTCCACGTCGAGCAGCGTGGCCTGCGCGCCTTCCAGGAGAATGGACTTGCCTTCAGTCGCGGCGATGTTGAGATAGTGTGTGGTGTCGGCGATGAATGGACCAAGACGCTCGGTCAGCACCGACATCTCATTGAAGATCTCGTCAGCACTGAGCCGCTCGCCGCCGTAAGCCTCGATGATGCGGTTGGCATCTTCGAGATTGCGTTCGATACGCGAACGGAGCACGTCCGGCACGAGCGCATCGGCGGTGCGTATGCCGCGTCGCCCCGCTTTGTCTTCGTAAGCTGGTCCAATGCCGCGCAAGGTCGTGCCGACTTTTTCGTTGCCGAGACGCTCTTCGCTGGTGTGGTCCAACGCGCGGTGGTAAGGAAGAATCAAGTGCGCGCGCGAGCTAATCTTCACGCGCTCAGGCGAGACTTCGATGCCCTGTTGCGTGAGTCGATCCGCCTCGACGAAAAACGCTTTCGGATCGATGACCATGCCGTTGCCGAGCACACACGTTTTGCCACGGTGCACGATTCCTGACGGGAGCAAGTGCAGCACAAACGACTGGTCGTCGACCTGAACGGAATGGCCGGCGTTGTGCCCACCCTGGTAGCGCGCCACGATGTCGAAGCGCTCCGCGAGCAGATCGACGATCTTGCCTTTACCTTCGTCGCCCCACTGGGCGCCGATAACTGCGATTACTTTTGACATAAGCCGCGGATTAACGGA
>Ga0126376_10000874_pt1 | contig 15538 bp, 13 predicted proteins | sample PanSoiMetPlot_15_FD_92760 | JGI IMG/M metagenome (GOLD analysis project Ga0126376, IMG submission 92760) | Tropical forest soil microbial communities from Panama - MetaG Plot_15 | ecosystem: Environmental > Terrestrial > Soil > Tropical forest > Bulk soil | place: Panama | collected 2016-02-17
CGTGTTTATACTTTGTTGCGCTTCATTTGTTTCTCTTATGCTTGCCATGAGAATTCCTGTCTCCCGGGCCTCTTTTTTTGTGCGAGACTCATCATATTCTCAGGGCATGCGAGTGGCAAAAAACCGTCCCCCTGGCTCGGGCCCCGTTCTACCATTGGAAGGCGAGGCAATGGGATTATCTGGCGTCTCTTCGAAACCACTGCACTTTGCAGAGATATTTTCTACAAATTGCTACATCGTTACGGCTTGCGGTGACGCCGCGCCTTTCCTTATAATCCCAAAGTTTTCAGGGATGACGAAAATCTAGGCAATTGAGTATTTTGTTGTTCCGCCGGACTCTTTCTGCGGCGCAACGGAGTCTAATCTTCCAGGTTCCTAGCGAGGAGAATCGGAATGAACGCAACACGACGTTTAACGGGGCTCGCGGCCTTCATGGCCTTGTGCCTTGTTCTTGGCAGCGCTTCCAGCGCCTATGCCCAGGCAGCCGCAGCGGGCGGCCAGGATCAAGGAGCGGGCAAACAGCCATACACCATGGCGGAGTACAACTCCTATAAAGCTTGCGCCGACGACAAAGTCCCCGCTTCGCAGCTTAAGTGCCTTGATGATTTCGTTTCCAAGTACCCGAATTCCGCACTGCTGATTTACGTTTATCCGCTCTATATTCAGGCATACAGCGCACAAAAGAATCCGCTCAAGGTTATTGATGCGATCGACAAATATGTTGCTCTGGGCGACAAAGTCGCTGCGCTCGACCGGGCCAACGCGCTGGTCGCGCGCGGCAGTACCTATATCAGTTTGGCTGCGGCCGATCAGACTGCGCAGGCAAAAGCGCAACGCGATTCTTCTGCGGCCGGCCTAAAGGTTGTGGACGAGGTCAAGAAACCGGACAACGCAACAGAAGAAGCATTTGCAACCTGGAGAAAGAATGCGATTACCACGCTCAACAACGCGGCCGCTCAAGCCGCCACTGTCCAAAAGGATTTTGCCGGCGCCGCGGAAGCCTTTAAGAAGGTGCTCGCGGTATCGCCCGACGACCCTGTCACTCACTACTTATTGGGCAAGACTTATCTTGCGACGACGCCGGCCCGGTCGATGGACGGGTTCTGGCACGTTGCAAAGGCCATCAGTTCCAAGTCGGCAACGGATGCCCAAAAGAAACAGCTCACTCCTTACTTGAAAAAGCTGATCCTTGCTTATCAGGGCGGTACCGTTTGTGACAGCCTCTCCGACTCCGAATACAACGAACTTTTGCAGCTCGCAGGAACCACGGCGGACCGTCCGGATACCTACAAACTGCTAAGCTCGGCCGACCTCGACGCCGCGCGCAAAGACATGACGATTGCTTCGGTCATCGCAGACCTCAAGGCTGGTGGCGACAAGAGCAAGGTCACTTGGTTTGCTTCCTGCGGTCTTGAATTCCCGGATGTCCCCGGGAAGCTTTTGGAAGTAGTGGCGCCAGCCGCCGCTACTGATCCCGTTGTGCTTAAGATGGCTTTCGTTACTAGCCAGGCCGAATTTGACGCAGCCACGACGTCGGATATGGAAGTGAAAGTCGTCGGCCAGCCGGAAGCGGCAAAGCTGAACAAGGACGAGACTCCGACGCCACGCTTTACCGGCACGCTGATGAGCTACGATCCGGCGCCTTCTTTCATGTTGCACTGGGATAAGGCCAAGGTGAATGCGGAAGATTTGCCCAAGGAAAAAGAAAAGCCAGCCAAGAAGCCGCCGGTTCGGCGTCCTACCAGGAAGCCAAACAGCTAATCAAATTCACTCAATTTCAACAAGAAGCCCTCGGTCTCCGCGAGGGCTTTTGTTTTACATTTCGACTTTGCACGCCGTGCTATTTCTTCCGCCCGTGCCCGTTCAGATCCAGCTTGTACTCGCCAATCTTCCGGCTCAGGGTATTGCGGTGAATCCCTAGAATCTTCGCAGCACGGCACTGGTTGCCCTGTGCCCGGTCGAGCACACTCTTGATGAACCGTTTTTCAAACTCTCCGACGGCCTCATCGAACAAAATACCGCGGTCCACCATTTGCGTGACTAGCCCTTCCAGTTGGTCTCTCACGATGACACGCTCCGCCTGCCCTTGAAAAGCCGGCTAAAGAATCTGTTAATCCAATTCGCGGCCAACCAGGATGCGATATGCTTCCCGGTACTTCGCCCGCGTTGCAGACACAACTTCTGCAGGCAATTCCGGACCGGGCGGGGTTTTCGGCCATCGGATTTGCTCCAGATAATCCCGAACAAACTGCTTGTCGAACGAAGGCTGCGCGCCGCCCGGTTTGTATTGGGCCGCGGGCCAGAAACGCGAAGAGTCCGGCGTCAGCGCCTCATCAATCCAGATCAGTTCGTGGTTCAGCAGCCCGAACTCGAACTTCGTGTCGGCCAGCAGAATTCCGCGCGGGGTCGCATACTCCGCGGCTCGCCTGTAGACTTCGATGCTGACCCTGCGCACTTTCTCGGCAAGCTCCTTGCCGATCATTTCCGCCGCGCGTTCGAACGGAATGTTTTCATCGTGTCCGCTCGTTGCTTTCGTCGCCGGCGTAAAAATCGGCTCTGGCAATTTGTCCGACTCCACGAGCCCCCCGGGCAAAGGGATTCCACAAATTGCTCCGGAGCCTTTGTAATCTTTCCAGCCAGACCCACTCACGTATCCGCGCACCACACACTCGATCGGCAGCGGTTGCGTTTTCTTCACCACCATCGAACGCCCCGCAAGTTCTGCTGCATGTGCGTCAAAAGGGGCAGGGAACTGCGTCGCGCTGAGGACATGATTAGGAACCACGTCTTTCAGCAAGTTGAACCAGAAAAGCGAAAGCTGCGTCAGCACTTTGCCTTTGTCCGGAATCGGCGTCGGCATCACTACGTCGAATGCAGAGAGCCGGTCTGTGGCTACGATCAGAAGTTTGTCGCCCAAATCATAGATGTCGCGCACTTTTCCGCGCGCGCTCGGCGTCAATCCGGCGAATTGGGTTTCCCTCAAGGTTTTCATGACAGGCGAAGAGGACACGGACCACAACCCCTCGACTCAGTTCGCACATTCTAGCGCACGCAAACGTCGCCGCCAAGGCGGTACAAGAGACTTGCCTGTGCAAATTTGTCGAAAAAAAGAGAGCGCAGTGAGCGCGCCCTCTTTCAAACTGAAAATGTCCAACTGTTCCTAAGCCGCTGCAGTCCGCGTCTTCTTTGACTTTTCTGGAGCTTCGTCACCTTCCCAACGCACGCTGACGATCTTTGAAACGCCAGGCTCCTGCATGGTAACGCCATAGAGCACGCTGCCGGTTTCCATCGTCTTTCGGTTGTGTGTTACGACGATGAATTGCGTTTGCGCGCTCATCTCGCCGATCAAGCGCGTGAACCGGCCGACGTTGGCTTCGTCCAGAGGTGCGTCAACTTCGTCCAAAATACAGAACGGACTGGGCTGATACCGGAAGATGGCAATCAGCAGGGCCAAGGCCGTCATCGCCTTTTCACCACCGCTCAGCAGCAGCACATTCTGCAATTTCTTTCCCGGAGGCGAAGCGACTACGTCAATTCCCGCATCACCGCTACTGTCCGGCTCAGTCAAACGCATTTCCGCCATGCCGCCGCCAAAAATCGTATGGAAGGCAGTCGAGAAGTTCGTGTTAATAGCGTTGAACGCCTGTTCGAACTTGTCTTTCGAAATCTGGTCAAGCTCCGCAATCGCCTGCTGTGTGTCCGCAATCGATTGCAGCAAATCATCTCGCTCCCGCGTGAGGAAAGTGAACCGTTGTTCGCATTCGTTGAATTCCTCGAGCGCCATCATGTTCACCGCGCCCATGTTCTCGATGCGTTCTTTCATTTCGCGGTAGTTGGTCTCGGCCTGCGCCAACTCTTCACCGCTCATGAACGCCGTTTCGCTCGCAACTAGATCTTCCGGCTGCGCATTCACTTCGCTCATGCACGTCTCGCGCAAATGCTGCCAATCACTTTCGTTTTTTGCGCGCTCCACTTCCGCATGACTTCGCAGCTCGCGCATCTCTTGCAGCGATTGCCGCCCCATCCGCAGGTGATCTTCCATTTGCGTCAGGCGGGTGCGCGACGCTTCCCATTCATGCTCAAGTTCCTGTTGCCGCGCGGCCAGGCGCTCCTTCTCAACCCGGAGTCCTTCTAGCTGACACGCCAATTCTTCGGTTTGAGTTTTCAGTGTTTCCGCCTCTGCAGCATTCGAAGTTTCCTGCAGCCACAGCGCTGCTTCGCGCCGTTCCAGTTCCGCTCGTTCTTCAGCGAGCCGCGTCGCAAGCGCTTCCGCTGCGTTAAGTCTCTCGTTCCTTGCCGCAAGTTCTGCGCGTCCTGCTGCCAATTCATCCTGTTCGGTTTGCACCGACCCGCGCAGATCCGAAAGCTCCGTTGCCAGCCGCGCACTTTTCGCTTCCGACTCCGCGCGCGTTGCCGCGGCCATCGCGTGCTGGCTCTTCGCTTTGGAAGCCCGCCGCTCCGCTTGCTCCACTTCCTGACGCAGGCTTGTCAATTCGCTCTGGCAGACCGTCAACTCCAATCCCAGCCGCGCGAGTTCGCCCTGTGTTCCTTGATGTTTGTGCGTCGCGCCAATCACGGCGCGCTCGGCTTCTCGCTGTTGGGTCATTACACCGTCAATACTCTGTTCGGTCTTCTGCAGCGATGTCGTGACGCGCTCCATCTCCGCCCGTATCTCTTCCATTCGAGCTTCGAGCTGCAGCACTTCCGCGTCGAGGACACGCAACTCGCGCTTCATTCCAAGCGGCCCTGCCTCATCTGGCCGCCCGCCCGTCACCATCCGTCCTTGGTAGCAAGTACCATCCGGCGTCACGAATGCGTACTGCGGATTGTCCTTTGCAAGTTTTTCCGCCGCCACGACGCTGTCCGTCAAATATGCCGAGCGCAGTCTCGGCAAGAACTGCTTCGCCGCCGCACCCAGAGGGTCGCGGAACTCCACCAGCCTGTCCATTCGCGAAACCACGCCGTCTTCCGCACGGAAGGGAATGATTGTTTCGTACTCGTCCACCTTTAAACTCTTCGTCGAGTCCACAAAAAATGTCGCCCGCCCACCAACCTCGTCGCGTAGAAGGGAAACTCCGGCTCGCGCATGATCGAACGTCTCGACGACGACATACTCCAATTCATCCCGCAAATACTGTTCGATCGCCCCTTCATGTTGCTCTGGTACTTCTGCGTAATCCGCAAGCACGCCCACGGCGCGAAACTCCTGGCCACCGCCGCGCTCGTTCGCCGCGAAAAGTTTTTGCACTGCGTCTGCCGTGTACGAGCGGTCGTTCAATATTTGCGTCAGCGTCGCGTGACGCGCCCGGACACTCGCAAGCGAGTCCCGCAATGCCTCCGCATGTTTCGCGGAAGCTTCGCGCTCCGCCCGCAGGCCAACAATTTTGGCCTGCAGTTCGGCCGCTTGCTGCTTCAAGGTATTCAATTGCAGGTTCGCCGCTTCCAATTCCCGGGCAGCCTCTTCCGCTTGACCACGCGCGCCAATTGAACTCTCCAACAATTCGTGTTCGCTTGCCTCGCGACGTCGCAGAGCCTCACTCTGATGCACCAGCGCTTCTTCCGCCTGCTTCTGTTCGCCGTGCAGACGCAACAAGCTGTCGCTTGCCCGCGCTGCGGTAACGCGCAGCACTTCTATCTGTGCTTCCGCTTCTGCAATTTGCGTTGCGCGCGTCTGCGCTCTCCGCGAAATCTCTTCCAGGTGCGCTGCCAATCCCGCCGCCTCTTCTTTAAGTGCCGCAACATTCTGTTGCTGCGAAGCGCTCCTGGTCTGCCACTCACCCGCCTGCGCGCTTACCTGGTTCAGGTCAGCACTCAACTGCCCGTGCCGCGCAGTCAGCTCGTCCGCGCGCTGTGCGTTGAACGCAATCCGATTTTCCGCACGGTCCGCTTCCAGCGCAGTCAAGTTCAGTTGGTTCTGGTTCTGCCGGATCTCCGTATCTAGTTCGTAGACGCGCTGATTCAGCCGGTCCTGCTCGCCTTCCTGTTGCTGAATTGCCGTCGCGTGTTGCAATTCCGACGCTGCGAACTCTTCCAGCTGTTTCGAAATCCGCGCCGCGGACGCTTCCATTTCGCGCGCCTTACCTGCCAACATCTGCCGCACAATTGCGCGCATTTGCTCGCGAATTTCTGCGTACCGCCGCGCTTTCGCCGCTTGTCGTTTTAACGAGACAAGCTGCTTTTCCACTTCCACCACGATGTCGTTGACGCGCGCAAGGTTCAGCTTCGAAGATTCCAGCTTTGCCTCGGCGAGGCGCTTTTTCGTCTTGAATTTCGTCACGCCGGCCGCTTCTTCAATGATTGCGCGCCGTTCCATCGGCTTCGTTGAAAGGATTTGCCCGATGCGACCTTGTTCGATGATGGCGTAGGAATCCGGACCCAGCCCGACGCCCATGAACATTTCCTGAATGTCTCGCAAACGCGCAACACGTCCGTTGATCAGGTATTCGCTCTGTCCGCTGCGATACAAACGCCGGCTCACCACGACTTCGCCGGGTTTCGTCACAATTTCCGGTTTGTCCGCCTTCTTCTTCCTTTTGCTCTTCAGGAACGTAGAGGCTTCGCCACCTTCCGGCACAACCTCGGCAACATTTTCACTGGCGGGCGTCTCCGTCAACGAAATGAGCTCTTCCGCAACGGCGGGTGTTTGCGTGCTCTCCGCAGCAGCTTCATTTGCTTCTTTTTCCGCGCTCTCCATCACAAACCGCGCCGCCTCAGCTAGCTCGGGGTCCTCCATCGTGATCGTTACTTCAGCCAATCCCATCGGAGGCCGTTTTACAGTTCCGTTGAAAATGCAATCGCTCATGCGCCCCGCGCGAAGACTCTTGTGGCTTTGCTCGCCCAGCACCCAGGAGATTGCGTCCACTACGTTGGACTTCCCGCACCCATTCGGCCCGACGATGCAAGTCGTGCCCGATCCGCTGAACGTCACCATCGTGCGTTCGCAGAACGACTTAAACCCCGTAATCTCCACTTTTCTTAACTTGAGCAAGGTGTCCCCTTTGGTCTCTTCACGCCTTCCGCTTACAAGGGGCCAGGCACACGTCGCGCGAAGAGAGACGACTCAGTATTCCCCAGCTGGAGGTGTCTTTTCGCAACAACCCAACCGGGTTCCGGTTGGGCGTCCACTTCAACCCTAAAGTGTTGAAGGGACACACGTTTGGCAGGTTCTCTATCAGAGGCCCAGCCGCCTGGCGCTGCATCGGATGGCGGTACGGGTGAAAAATGTATCACTCTGCCCAGCCGCTGTAAAGCGCTACTCAATACATTGTGGCCCATCCCTCACCACCGCAAGGTTCAAAACTCCCTTTCCCGCGTCAATCTTGGCTATCCTATGCTCCCACGCTAAACCATTTGGCTTGGGTCGTCGTCAGGTGTTTACCTGACCCTCCATACAGGCCTTTACTTGATTGAGATGTAGGAGTTCTGAGTGATACTCCTTTAACCCAAAGTGCTGCTGCGACTTAGGCCTTCCAGTCGATCTCAGGCAGCAGGAGAGTGTCTTCATGGCAAAACGTGAAAGCCCCCCTCGCGGGTCTGCGCTCAAAGATCCGGACAATCTCGAATTGGCTCGCAACGAGGCCCCGCCAGAGTTATTACGCGAACTTGTCGCTCACCTTCGGCAAAACCGAACTCATCTTCGCGAAGAATGGCTCCGCAGAATTTCCGAAACACGGCTCCTCACCGCCATGACCAAGGAAGAAATCTTCGCGGAAGCGACATCGGTCTACGACAGCTACGTGGAAGCCCTCGAAACCGGGACCTTTGAAGCCCTCCAGGCTTACGCCCGCAACCTTTCCGAAAGAATCATCCCGCGCGGAGTTGAGACACACGAAGTCATCGGTATCGTGCTTTTGCTTCGCGACGTCCTGGCGCGCTCGCTCTTCGCCAAACACCAGGCAGATTTCGAAAAACTGAATCGCATTCTCGATGCTTACGAACCCGCGGCGAATCGCATCGCCAACACTGTGGCAGTTGGTTTCGTTCAAGAACGTGAACGCGTCATTCGCCAACAGCAAGAGGCTATCCGCGAACTGTCGACGCCTGTTTTGCAGGTCCGCGAGCGTTTGCTCATTCTTCCCATCATCGGCGTAATCGATCCGCAGCGAGCCCGCCAGTTAACCGAACAATTGCTGCGCGGCATTCGTACCAACCGCGCCAAAGTCGTCGTGATTGATATTACCGGTGTGGCTGCCATGGACGTTACCGTCGCAAACCACCTTGTGCAGACCGTCGAGGCTTCGCGCCTTCTCGGCGCCACGGTCATTGTTACCGGTCTTTCCCCGGAAATCGCCCAGACTCTCGTCACCATTGGTGTTGATCTCGGCAAAATGAACACCGTCGGTGATTTGCAAGGCGGCATTGAACAAGCCGAAAGACTGTTGGGTTACAAGGTCGTGCCATCGACTGAACCGCACTAAGCCGACTGGAAGAAGGGCCAATTGGAAGTACCAATTCTGAAGCAGGGCGAATTCCTGATTGCAACCATTCAGGCTGCGCTTTCCGATGCTGATTTGGAGCAACTTCGCCTCGCCCTCGTGCAACGTGTCGTCCGCTTCCGTTCTCGCGCGGTCATTGTGGATGTCACTGCGATGGACGTCATGGATTCTTTTGCGTCCCGGACTCTTCGCGAAATCGCACTTATGATTCGCCTTCGCGGCGCGGAAACAGTCATCGTCGGCATTCAGCCTGAAGTCGCTTTTGCTATGGTTCAGCTCGGTTTGACCCTTGAAGGAGTTGCCACGGCACTGGATTTGGAAGAAGGGCTCGATTACTTGAACCAGAAATTCAAGACTATCAACTGAAAGAGAGTAGCAGTGTCAGTCGGGGAAATTCGGGTGCCTATCAATTCAGACCAAGACATCGTCCTTGCTCGTCAAAAGGGCAGACTGCTGGCTGCCGAGGCCGGTTTCTCCGCGGTGGATAGCACACTGATTGCCACCGCAATTTCTGAGCTGGCGCGTAACATTGTGTCTTATGCCAAAAAGGGAGAGATTATCTTGCAACCTCTCCACAATTCGCATCGGACTGGCATATCCATTGTTGCGTGTGACAGCGGGCCCGGCATTCCAGACATTCACCTTGCTCTTCGCGACGGTTTTTCTACATCGGGAAGCCTCGGGCTCGGCCTCCCTGGTGTACGAAGACTCGTCGACGAATTTCAAATTGTATCTTCGACTGGCCAAGGCACGGTCGTGAAAGTTACCAAATGGCATCAAGAACAGCACGAAAGGTAGCTCTCATCGACGTTGGCATCGCTTCTTTCATTCCCGATGGCCAGGTCGAGTCGGGGGATCTCTCGGTGGCTTACAGCGACCCGGACCACGCTCTCCTTGCGGCAATCGATGGCATCGGGCACGGCAAGAGGGCAGCAGCCGCAGCCCGCGCCGCTGCTGCGATTCTCGAGTCTTCACCCGAGGAACATCCTATCTCCCTCATCCAAAAATGCCATGAATCGCTTCGCTCCACTCGTGGCGTGGTGTTGAGTCTCGCTTCGATCGATTTTCAACGCCGCACATTGATTTGGCTCGGCGTCGGAAATGTTCAAGGCGTTCTCGTCCGCTCTGCGAATTCACCGCATTCGGGCAATTATTCTCTTCTTCTCAGGCCTGGAGTTGTTGGTTCCCAGCTCCCCGCGTTGCAAACCACAACTGAGCCCTTTTCACCCGGTGACACTCTGGCCTTCGCCACCGACGGTATTCGCGGTGATTTTGCGGACGATCTCTTCCCACACGAAGCCCCTCAGCGTTCGGCGGATAGAATTCTTGCCAAACATTGCAAGGGTAACGACGACGCACTCATCTTCGTCGCCCGCTTCACGGGGCGTGCCCAATGAAGTCCACCGCAACCGCCGGAAAGAGAACCACTCCTTCTCTTTCGGAAGACTATGCCTCCGCGCTCGATTCTTATTTGCACGATCAGAATGAAGCCTCTCTCCATCAAGCTTACGAATTCGGTCGTCAGGCCATGGCCAAGGGTACGAACCTTGTCGAACTCGTCCTAGTGCATCAAGAAGTCCTCTTTGCCTCGATCCGGAAAAAAACAAATCGTGCTCGTCTCGATCATCTTGCTCAGCTAGCAAACGAATTTCTGTCCGAAGCTCTCTCTCCTTATGAAATGGCCAACCGTGGCTTTCAGGATGCCGTCTCGGCTTTGCGCAGAATGAACGAACTCCTCGAGCAGGAAATCAAACGCATCGCATATGCAGTACATGACGAAGCCGGCCAACTCCTCACCGCTGTCCACATGTCGGTCGCCAATCTGGAGCGCCAATCTCCCCCGCAACTCAAAAGTGACTTCGAAAATGTGACTGCGCTGTTGAAAGAAGTGGAATCGCAGCTCCGGCAGTACTCTCACGAGCTCCGACCAACGATTCTCGACGATCTCGGCCTTGTTCCTGCGCTTCGGTATCTGACGAGCGCTGTCTCAGAGCGGTCCGCGCTGCCTATTCGTGTCTCCGCCGCTGACAAGAGCCGCTATTCTCCACCCATTGAAATCGCTCTATATCGCGTGCTTCAAGAAGCCCTGAATAACGTGGTTAAACACGCGCGCGCCTCTTCCGTCTCAGTAGAAATTCATCAGCAATCAAATCTTCTCGTCTGCAAAGTCCAGGACGACGGAATCGGCTTCAACCCTTCGCTTGCCCAGAAAGCGGGTCGCCGCACGGGCCTTGGCCTCATTAGCATGAAAGAGCGCGTTAATTCCGTCGGCGGCACTCTCGAATTTGACTCTTCCACCGACCGAGGAACTTGTCTTGTCATTCGGGTTCCTATTTCAACTGAGGTGACACATGCTCGCTCGCATTCTTCTCGTGGATGATCACACACTGGTTCGTCAGGGCCTTCGCTCCTTGCTTGAACGCGAAGGCTTCACCATAGTCGGTGAAGCGTCCGACGGTCTCGAAGCCGTGGAGCGCGCCCGCGCTCTCTCTCCGGACATCGTTGTCATGGACATCAGCATGCCTTCGGAGAATGGATTGAACGCTGCCCGGGAAATCCACAAATCTTTCCCGGACACCAAAGTGATTTTGTTGACGCAGCATAGCGAGGATATGTACATCGCCGATGCTCTCGAAGCGGGCGTCGCCGGTTACGTTCTCAAATCCCAGGTCTCCAGCGATCTTCTTCACGCTATCCGGCAAGTTTCGAACGGCCACGTTTACATCAGTCCTGGCATTTCCGGGGCGGTCCTTGCCGCATACAAGTCCCGCCTCGACAAGAAATCCGATGTCCTCACACTTCGTGAACGCCAGGTTCTACAACTCATCGCCGAAGGCAAGACGACCCGGGACGTCGCTTCGCTCCTCTTCATCAGCGTGAAGACCGCGGAAACTCACCGCTCCCGGCTCATGCAGAAACTGGATATCCACGAAACAGCCGGACTGGTTCGCTACGCCATTCGGCGTGGCCTGGTCCAGCCTTAGCATTTCGAGCTACCGGGTTCACCTGACCCCCATCTCGGGTTTTGCCCCGGCGTCCCTTTCCTAACATCACCGGATTTCATCAACTGCCGCCTTTTCCTATTCTTTTTCCAGCAACACTGGGGAGTGCCTTGCATCGGGTGGCCACCGAACACAACCCTCTGTAAACAGTTATCCGGCGTGGGCACCCCCCGGTCTTTGCTCAAGGACTGAAAGAAACATGGCTAGAATTAGTCTCCCTATACCGCCAGATAGTGACCCATCGAAACATTTGCCCTATTCACCCTCTGGAAGGCGTTCCGTAGCCCTCGCGGCAGCCGCCTCTCTCTGGCCTGCCTCGGGCGATTTGTTTCCGCAAGAATTCCTGACCGACTCCGTTGAACCAGAAAACGATGAACTCGGAGATCTTCTCACTCAAGTCGAGACATTCTCTCGTTCCCCTGCCAATGGGGAAGACGACTTGTTTAAGTTCCGCGACCTGCTCCTGGAAGTTGCACAGTCAGTTTTTCTCCGCTGGAAAGTTCTGCATCAGCTGCGCACCATGGCCCTTACCGATGAATTGACCGGCCTCTACAATCGGCGGGGCTTCCTCCTTCTCGGCACGCACAATGCTCGGTTGGCACATCGCACTTTGCAGTCACTTTTTCTCTTTTTCGCCGATGTCGATGGCTTGAAAGGCATTAATGACCGCTTCGGGCATGTCCAAGGAGACGCGCTCCTGGTTGCCTGTGGTGAAGTTCTAAAAATGACCTTTCGAGAATCAGACGTCATCGCCCGCATTGGGGGCGATGAATTCGCCATTCTGGCTCAGGGAAATTCCAACGAGTCCCGTGAGGCAGTACTATCCCGCCTCCAGTCTTCTGTCGATTTGATGAACCGCGATGTTCTTGCGCCTTACCAACTCTCTTTGAGCGTTGGCGTGGCCAGATTCGACCCCGCAAATCCCCTCAGCCTTACCGAGCTTTTGTGTATTGCCAATCGCGAGATGATGCTTACCAAGCTCTCGCGGTCCTTTCTTAATTCTTCTTGCCCAAGCCCTGCCAGTTCTAACGGCAATGGAAATGGGCATTGATGACTAGAACAGGGTTGTCGGTGAGATGTTCTTTAGGTCTTGAACGCAACAATTCGCAATCGACGGTAATCCAGCACCCAATTTCCATCATGAAACAGGGAAGATCGGCACTGCCGCTCCACTTCCCGGATCCATTTTACCGCCGTCTCTTCCCCTATCTTCTCCAGATACGTTCGCCGAAAGAGGCGTATCCAGTTCTCCAGTCCGCGCGTGCCGTCTTCCAGAGCCGTTGGTCGCTCAAACAGCGACGCCTCGCGCACTTCCAATCCCTGTTTCTCAAGCAGAGCCGAATACTCCGCGATGCCGGGATAGAACCATGGGCTCACGTCTTCCGGCTCCTTCATCCCTAGCGCCACAAAAGCGCGATAAAAACCCTTTACCAGCGTTTTTATATTTCCCTTTCCTCCAAATTCCGCTACGAAGCGCCCTCGCGGCTTCAGGGCTCGCGCTACTCCCTCAATCACTTTTTCCGCTTCCGGAATCCAGTGCAGCACAGCATTGGAAAACACCGCATCGAATTCGCCGTTGAAACTCAACTGCGTAGCGTCTGCAAGCGCAAACTGCAGGCCAGGGAATTTGCTTTTTGCCTGTTCTACCATCTCCGGTGAACGATCAATTCCAAAAACCTCCGCACCCTGATCCGCGATCGCCGCCGTCAACACGCCCGTTCCGCATCCCAAATCCAAAATCCGCTCACCCTTTTTTGGCGCCAGCAAGTCCACCAGCCCCTTGGCCTTCTCATACACAAACGCATGCTTCGCGTCGTACTCCGCTGCATTCCACTGATTCGTCATCGCTCCCTCGGTCACTCCCACATCCACCACTTTCCCAGGACTGCCCTCCAGAATTTGTCTCCATATATGACTGCACCGGCCGCGAATCCAACCGCGCAAACTAAAGCCGCCACAAAGAACTCGGTTTCGTTTCGAAACAAATCCTCGGCAAAAATCAGCCCAACGAACAAGCCTGACAGCACGCCGCAAATAATCCGCACCCCATACTCCGCCCGTTTTTCAATCAAAGCAGCTTCTGCTTCACTCAGCGATTCGACGCCGCTCGCTACTTTCTTGCGTTGCGGTTTCCCGTTCCCTCTTTCCGCCGTTCCTCCGCCGTAATAACGCAATGGCGCATTTTCTATCTCCGCGTATGCCTCATTGATCAGCTTTGTCATCATCATTGCTTCTGATGCAGTTGCAGCACCTGTCATCGGCCGGTCCGGGTGCCATCTCTTGATCAGCTTTCTGTAATTGGACTTAATCGCCAGCGCAGACGCCGCCTCAGGCACATCCAGCACTCGATACGCCTTCTTCCATGTTTCAATTGTTGTTCGACTTCCTGGCATTTAAGGTGTTCGGTTCCACTGGACGGTTAAGTTCTCACTTGTCAGCGACAACTGGCTCCTGTCCGCCGCCTTTCACGTACTTTTCGAGCCATGCCACCATACGCCTCTGCATGTCTACCCGGTGCTTCATTTCCTGGAACCCATGCGGCTCCCGCGGATAGAGCACTAAATCTGCCGTCACCCCGTATCGCTTTAGCCCTCGATACAGCTCCTGACTTTGCCCGACAGGATCCACGGGATCGTTTTCTCCTTGCAAAATCAGCGTAGGCGTCTTCGCCTGTTTCAAATACAAGAAGGGCGAATGGTTCAAGAATCCCTCAGGCTTTTCGTACGGCGCGCCCCAAAACCATTCGTCGTAGACGGACCCATTTTCCGTACCAAATTCAGAAATAAGATTTGCCATTCCCGCGCCGCTTACCGCGCCTTTGAATTCATTGGTCTGCGTAATGGCCCATTCGCTCATGTATCCGCCATAAGACCATCCCGCAATTCCCAGCCGGCTCGCGTCGGCAATTCCGCGATTCACCAAATCGTGCACTCCCGCCATCACGTCCTTAAAATCTCCGCCGCCCCAGTCGCCGCGATTCATCTCAATGAATTCTTGTCCATATCCAATCGAACCGCGAATATTCGGAAGAAGCACGGCAAACCCGCGAGCTGCCAGTAATTGTGACCATGCGTCTACCGCATCTTCCCAGGCTCCCGTCGGCCCGCCATGAACGTAAACCACGAGCGGCAACTTTGTTTTTCCATCCCAGTCCGCCGGCTTCACCAGCGCAGCTTCGATCTCCGTTCCATCGAACGATTTGTATTTGTAGATCTCCGGCTTCAGCAGCGCGCGCTTTGTCCAGCTTTCATTCAAGTGTGTTGCGCGTTCGGGCGCGTCCTTGCGATCCCAGACCCAAAGTTCGGAAGCCTCGAGCGCAGTTTCCCCCACGAACGCAACGCTTCCGTCTTTGCTTACGGCCATCTGCCGTGGGTTCGTCATTGCAAACACAGGCACGTCGTTGCGGCTTCCGTCGTTGCCGTACGTCACAAAGTGCGAATGGAACCCGTCCTGCACTCCTGCGAGAATCGCTCCGTCGGGCAGCCAGCGAAAATCCGTAATCTGTCTATCCAGATTCGCTCCCGACAAATTCTGAACAGCCTTCTCGCCAACGCGCAGCAGCATCAAATCATGCGGAGTGGGTCCATTTTCCCGGCATCCGCGAAATGCGATCGCGGTTCCCGACGGGGCAATTTGCAAATCGCCGAAACTTCCTCGCGGCACAAGCAATTGCTTCATCTCGCCGTCGGCGGCATTGACCAGAAAAATCCGATTCGTTTCGCTGTCCGCTTCCGGTTTGTCGGTCGCCGATACAATCAGAAATTTCCCCTGCGGCGACCATCTCATCTCTTTCACTTCCCAATTCGGCTTTGTCAGTGCCCGCTCTTGCTTGGTCGTCAGATCCAGGATTCTCAGCCGCGCGTGTCGCTCATCTTTGTCGACGACTCGCGAATCATCTTTATCCTTCTCTTTCTTCTCCTGCTCTTCCGTCTTTGGGTCTCCGGCAAGATATGCGATCTGTTTACCGTCAGGCGCCCATTCAAACGCGCTAATGCTCGACTTGCTTTTGGTCAGTACCGCTGCCTCGCCCCCGTTCGCACGCATCAGGAATATTTGTGCTTCTTCTCCTCCACGCGCCGAAAGAAAAGCTAGTTGCGTTCC
>Ga0126376_10000875_pt1 | contig 15537 bp, 12 predicted proteins | sample PanSoiMetPlot_15_FD_92760 | JGI IMG/M metagenome (GOLD analysis project Ga0126376, IMG submission 92760) | Tropical forest soil microbial communities from Panama - MetaG Plot_15 | ecosystem: Environmental > Terrestrial > Soil > Tropical forest > Bulk soil | place: Panama | collected 2016-02-17
TCGCCATATAGCGGGCCGTCGCTGCGGAGGGCGGCATCCGGGAACGCCCGCCGATGCTAGTTGTGCGGGGCGACCACGTCGGACAGACGCTCGTCGTGGCCCGGGCCGTCTGGCTTGCCGTTGGGGCTGAACCAGTCGGTGTCCCCGTAGCCAGGCAGCCACTTGATCACCTCGGCGCGGAACGGCCCCTCCGCCTCCAACTGGCACAGCACCCCGGTGCCGGCCGTGGAAACCCGGTGGATCAGGACGTAGGAGGGAGGCAGGTTGAGCCGGCGGCTCAACGTGGACGCGCGGGGGTCGGTCATCCGCATCGCCTCCCCTCTGAGCCAGTCCCGGCTGAACTTGAACCGTTCCGTCCGGGATGGCTCGGCCATCGGGGCCAGGAACGCGCGCAGTGCCTCCATGTCCACGTCCACACCGTCGCGGACGAAACCCTGCCTGCGCAGTTCCGCCTCGGCGGGCGCCAGGTCCGCGCCATCGTGGACCATGCGCACCAGGCGCCCGATGAACACGGGCATCCCCCCGGGCAGCCGGTCCACCGCGCCGAAGTCGAGCACCCCGAGCCGGCCGTCGGCGAGCACGCGGAAGTTGCCCGGGTGCGGGTCGGCGTGCAGCATCCCGGCGCGGGCCGGGCCGGAGAACAAGAACCGTACGAGCAACAGGCCCGCCCGGTTCCGTTCCTCCTGCGTGCCATCGCTGATGATCTTCGACAGCGGGGTCCCGTCCATCCACTCGGTGACCAGGACGTGGCCGGTGCTCGCCACCACGTTCGGCACGGAGATGTCGGGATCGCCCGCGTACGCGTCGGCGAACGCTTGCTCCGCCTCGGCTTCAAGCTTGTAGTCCAGCTCCTCGGTCATCCGGGCCCGCAGCTCGTCGAGCAACGGCCGTACCTCCAGGCCCGGCATCAGCACCGAGAACAGCCGCGCCACGCGGCTGAGCTGGGAGAAATCGCTCAGCAGGGCGTTACCCGCCCCCGGGTACTGGATCTTCACGGCGACCTGGCGCCCGTCGTGCCAGACAGCCCGGTGCACTTGTCCGATCGACGCGGCGGCGGCCGGCCTGTCGTTGAACTCGATGAACTGCTCGCGCCAGTCCGGGCCGAGATCCTCGGCCAGCACCCGCTGCACGGTCCGCGTCGGCAGCGGCGGCGCGGATTCCTGGAGCCGGGTCAGCGTCGCCCGGTACGGCCCGGCAAGCTCCGGGGGCAGCGCGGCCTCGAAGATGGACAGCGCCTGCCCGAACTTCATCGCTCCGCCCTTGAGTTCGCCCAGGACGCGGAAGATCTGCTCCCCCGTGCGCTGCTGGATCTCGGCGGCGACCAGTTCGGCGGGGCGCCCGCCGATTCGCTTGCCGAATCCGAGCGCGGTCCGGCCGGCCAGTCCGACCGGGAGGGTGGCCAGCTTGGCGGTACGGGTGAAGGCACGTCGCGGAAGGTTGTTCACGCCTTCTATTGTCGGTCACCCGGCGAGCGTGCCACCACTCGTCATGGGTGACCCCCACCCTGGAGACGGCCCGCGTGGGTCACCCCTCACCCCGCCGGGGTGACCGGGTCGAAGTTCGCGGTGACCGCAAGGCGCGGGCCGGGGCTGTAGTTGAACGTGCCGGAGTGCCAGATGTCGGCGGCGTTGAACAAGATGAGCGACCCGGCGGGCGCGACCATCTTCACCTCGTCCAGGTGCGGGCCCATCTCGAAGCCGAGCGGCAGTGCGTCTACCGGCGACCCGCTCATCCGGTGCGACCCCGGGAGGACCCGCAACGGCCCGTTGTCCCTGGTAAAAGCGCTGACGCACCACATGGCCGACAGGCTCTGCCAGACCCCGTCTGTGCGATGGTTGGCGAAGTCGTGATGCAGGCCCTGGTGGCCGAACCCAGGCAGGGGGGCCCGCAGCGTCAGCTCCCGCAGCTGCGTGTCCGGCCCGAGCAATGCTGCCACGGCATCCGCCACCAGCGGATGCTCGCGGAGCGGCGCGAAGTCCGGGTCGGCCAGGCCCAGGCTCGCGTTCACCTCCCATGCCGCCGCGATTCCGGCGTCCGTGTCGGCGTCCCAGGCCACGATCTTCTGGTGGACCAGCGCCTCGAGGCGGGTGCGGATCGGCCCGATGACGGGCTCGTCCAGCAGCGCGGGCACCACCAGGTAGCCGTCGCGGTCCAGCGACTCTCGCTCCCGGGCGGTGAGCCGGTCACCCCGGTGGCCCACGGGCCGATTCTTCGCCGGGGCGCCCGCCGGCCGCAAACGGTTAATGGCCAACTCCGCCCATCGGGAAGCTTCTTCCCCGTGGAAATCCGGGCCGCCCCGCGAGAGCGTGTCCGAATCGTTAGCGCGGCCCGCGCGCCAGCCGGCTCAGGGCGCGGCTTGCTCCTCTCGCCAGATGTCGCGCGCCAGCTCGGCGGCGGTCCAGGCGGTCAGGAGCAGCCCGTCGCGCGACGCCCACAGCCGGCGGACGTCCGGCCCGCTGGCCGCGGCCACCCAGACGGACCCGAAGTCCCACGCCGGATGGTCCTGCCGCAGCTTCGCCAGGTCGTCCACGAGATAGAGTGTAGTACCGTATACGGTCCTACACGGTACAACTTGTCGGTTTAGGGCACTTCCCTACGCTGCACATTGTGATCATGAGGGAAGGGCCGATCGCGCCATGGCGGCAGATCGCGGAGATCTTCCGGGCGCGAATCAGCTCGGGCGAGCTTGGCCCGGGTGACCGGCTGCCCTCCATCGCGTCGATCAGCCAGGAGTACGGGGTGGCGATGACCACAGCGCAAAAGGTCATCGTTGCCCTGCGAGATGAGGGCCTGGTGGTCACAAGCCCCATGGGCACCTTTGTCGCAGAAGCAGCCGGTACCTGACCTATTCAGGCTAGGCCCGGTAGCGGCAGCCGCACTCGGGGTGGGGCTGCCAGGTACGGCGGCGCCACTGCCAGGCGGGCAGCACCAGTTCCAGCGTGCCGTTGGTCACGGCGGGCGCCTGGCCGCCCTGGTCGATGAACGCCAGTGCCTGCGCCACGGCCTGGGCGGCCACCATGGTCGCCAGCACGGTGTCGCACGCCGGAGGGTCGGCGCTTACCTGCGCCGATAGCTGGGCGAGGATCAGCGGCCAGGCGGGGTCGCGTTCGGCCCTGGTCAAGTCCAGGCAGCGCAGGCAGGCCGACCGGCCGGGCAGGACGAGCGGGCCGACCACGCCGATGGCCTCGCTCGCGGCGACGGCCAGGTGGGGCACCAGCTTCCGGGCCAGCGCGGCCGGGAGTTCCCGCCGGTGAGTGTCGGCCAGGACGACCAGGCCGGGCCGGCGGGGCTGGTCTCGCGGGGCGGTCGAACGCCGGCCGGAGCCTGCGGCGCACCCGGCCGGTGCCCGCGGCCTCCGCTCGCCAAGATCTGGCAATCCAAGGCCCGCGGGGCGCCCGGTAGCGGCCGGCGGAGGAGCGGCGGTGCCCGGCCTGGCCGGGCCCGGCCGCGGCGCGGTCGGGCCGGTGGAGATCACCAGGCCGATCCCCGCCGCGGTGAGCATCCCGGCGATCCGTAACCCGGTCTGGCTCGCCCCGTGCACGCGCACGCACGCGGCCTGCCGCCGGGCCAGGGTCCGGGCGCCGCCGTCGGCATCCCCGCGCGCCAGGGCGGCGGTGGCGAGTTCGGGTGCGAGCCGGGCGCGTGCTCCCACGGGGAGCGTGCCGTAACCGCCTGCCTGGACGTCGCTGAGCGCCCCGGCGGCCGTCAGCAGGCTGAGCACCCGTTCCGCGGCAGCGGCGTCCATGCCGAGCTCGCTGGCCGCCGCCAGCACCTGAGCCCGGTCCCGGCTGCCGTCCAGCAGGCGCAGCAGTGCGTCGGCACCCCGCATCCCGGTCAGCGCGACGGCACGGCGCGGGTCGATCCCGATCTGCACGGTGTCCCGGTTCCGCCAGACCGGCAGCAGCCCCGGTTTCAGCGCTGGTCTCATGGGGTGAATGCTCGCGCGGCGGTCGGACAGTTACGACAGCAGTAGTTCGTGACGGTGGGGTTGTTGATACAGGCCAGGGGTGACCCGCGTAGAGGTGCGGCTGCCGCGATCATGCTGGGTTGTGAGACATGATCAAGACGCGGCAGTCGCTGCTGCCACGGTAGCGGACGATGCCCGGTCTGCGTTGCCGCCGTCGGCGGGCTGAGACCTGAGCGCGCCGAACTAACCGCTCCCCGGTGCAGCGCTGTAAGGCCAGGCCATGTGACATGCTCCTCGGCACCTGCAGGGTGTGGCCCCGGGCACGTGCCCGGGGCCACACCCCAGTGCTGTCGTGCTGGGATGGTCAGCCACCTGGTGGCTAATTTGGCAGGCTTAAATGTTGGAGTACTGGATGAGTTCGGCCGTTACCTGGAAGACGGCGTTGTTCGTGCCTGCGGGCGACGGCAGGCCACCGACCGCGTTGACCACGCGGTCCAGCGAATCGGCCGGCCCGCAGCCCGCTGCCGCGGGGGCAGCGAAGGCGTTGTCGACGACCGTCCCGATGGCGACGATTTCGTTACCTACGAGTGACACCGAGTCGAGGTGCCCGGACTCTGGCTGGTTCGGCGGAGGCGGGTTGGTGGTGCCGAATGTCGGGTCGAGCACGATGGGCGTCTGGTTGGACCCTACGAAGCAGGTGCTGCCGAAGACCGGGTTGAGGGCTTTGATCTTCTGGGAGAGGATAACGATGGTGTTCCCGGTTGGATCTGCCTGCATACCCACCCCTATCGGCTTGACGCTGAGCTGCAGGTTCGGGTCCGTTTGGACGATCTTATCGACCAGTGGGTTTTCGAAGATCCCACCAAGCACCGGCATGGGCGGCGATTTAAAAACGCCTGGGATCAGGGTCGTGGTGCCGGTGGAGTCGACGCCGTCGGCGAGCGAAATGGTGATGTTCCTGTTGATGGTCTGGTTGGTGGCGCCAATCTGCAACGTTCCGCCGGTAATGTGGATGAGGACGCAGATGGACTGAGTCGGATCATCACCGGCTGGCAGTGGCGGGCAGTTGGCGAAGTTGCCAATGGTGATCTCGGGGCTGATAGTGCTTGTAGAGTGCGACCGGGCTTCCGCCATCAGCTTGCGGAGCCAGTTCGGGGACTGTGGCCAGGTCGTGGCGTCGGCGGTGGCGCCGGTCGCCGACCGGGAGTGCGGCAGGGCCTGGTTTCGTGCCGCTGCCGGCGGTACCCCCAGCACAATCACGGCCCCGAATGCGGCCAACGCGAATATGCGGAGGGATTTGCTTATGTGCATCTTCCGTCCTCCTGTAGAGGGGGTTCGTAGCCTAACGACGCTGGTAGGCGGAAAATATGTGCGAGCCGTGCAGGCATGTTCCAGCCAGAAATCCACCGCCGCATCACGGCCGCGCGAGACTGCCCATAATGCGTCCGCCGTGCCTGGGTTAGGATGAGATGTAAAATGATCACCAGCTCTTCTCCGGGCAACCAAAGATGACAGGCCGTGCTGGTCCGCAACTGAACCATGCTGGCCGGGATTGACACCGGCTGCCTGGCCGTCTGTCGGCGACTGCTTCCCGTCCTGCTGTTCTGCTTGTATCCCTCCTTCCCTCGCCCTTTCGTGTTCGCACGACCATGAGTGTCAGAAACACTGATGTGTTCAGGTTACCCAACGGTAATGCCTCGTGTTCGCGGAGTCAATACCCTCGTCACGGTGAGGCAAGAAAGTTACATGGCCGTTGACCGCCTACGGCAGACGAGGACCATCCCATCGGCCGATTCGCGCTTCAGAGCGTCGCGTTTCCCGCGCGATTGAACGCCGGCCGGGAAGACCGTAACGCCTCTGACCGGGCGTTCGCCTCTGAGTGTCCGGAAACGTCGTCGTATACAATCATCACAGCCCAGGGGAAGCCGCCAACTGCCCTGGGCGGCTTGAGACAGTGAGGTGGCCAATGGCTGAGTCAGCAAGCGCGGACTCCGTAACGGGCGTGCGCGCTGCCGACTCCGGGCGCGGGCCGCACCAACTGCCCAGCGGCAGGCATGGCCTGCAGCGCAGTTTCGTCGCCGCCAACCAGCGGGAGCGCATCCTGTCCGCGGTCGCGAAGGCCGTCGCAGCGCTCGGCTATGCGGAGACGAGCGTGGAGGCGATCATCGAGCGAGCCGGGGTGTCGCGCCGCACCTTCTATGACCACTTCAAGAACAAGGAAGATGCCTTTCTCGCCGCCTACGATGCAGCCATACACCAGCAGGTGAAATACGTCCGTCTCGCCTACCTCAAGCAGTCGACCGCGCGCGAGCGGCTGCGTGCCGGGATCGGGGCATACTTGGAGTTCCTGGCCAACGAGCCCGAATTTGCCCGGATGTGCATCGTGGAGGCGCTGGCGGCGGGCCCCCGTGCGCTAGCCCGCCGCAGTGCGGCGGTCCGCATGTACACCGAGATCATCGAGGACAACATCCACGAGCTCGACCCAGATTGCCAGATAGCGGAGCTCGCCGCGGAAACGATCGTCGGTGGTATCCACGAGGTCGTCTTCAGCCGGATCCTCGCCGACCGTACCGATGAACTGCCGGGCCTAGTCGATGACCTGCTCACCACGATCCTGATGCTCGACAGAAGCAACCACCGGCGCTCGCGCCGCGGCTGACACAGGCCACACGCCCGGTCAGCCCCTCAACGGCCGCTTGCACGGCATCATGAACTGCTGCCGCCCGCGGTACCACGCTTCATGGGGGTTTAGTCACGATCTTGCGACCAGGGGCCAAAAAGTTGATGGGTGCGGCTCCGCTGGAGTGGGTTAGGAACCTGGGCAACGAGGCACCGGGGCGCAGTAGGCGGTACCGGATGGCGTGGGTCTGACCTGGTCTAATGCTGCGGGGGGGCGCGTGCTCAGTGATGGAGAACGGTACGGCAATCCTTCAGTCCCACCAAAATGACCAGATTGCCGTCCCGGGAAGGCCAGCTGCGTAGCGGCGTATCGAGCCGGCACCCTGGTAGATGTTGTCCGGACAGAACGCAAAAATGCTCGGCCGCGACGGCCAGTGCCGCCTCATACACGGCAGCTGTAGTTCGTTGTGATCATGGTGTTGTCTCGGCGTAATGGTTCCAGCGTTGATGGGCTTGGCGGGCGCGGTGCTGGTGGCGTCGTCGCCAGGCTGACCAGTGCTGCCGGTGGGCTCGGTCGCGCCGGGGTGGCGGGATGACGGTGTCGCGCAGGAGCCGCAACAGCCGCATCTTGATCGAGTCTCACAACCCGTCATGATCGCGGCAGCCGCACCTCTCCGCAGTCATCCTCCTCACCTGCGCCAACAACCCTACGATCACGAACTACCGCTGCCGTAACAGTTGGGCGGCCGTTCGTATTGCAAATAAACACAGAACCATTCCGGCACGCGGAACCCTGCGTTATTGCCGGCCCTGCCGGCATACCTGGCGAGTCCCCGGGCGGGAACCGGGGCGATGCGCTCCAGCGGTTCCCAGCAGGGCCGTTAGTCCCCCTTCCCCGGTGGTAACTAGGGCCCGCGACCCGGGGACTCATCTCTGCCGACACTAGGCAGGACGCGGGCGCAGGTCAACCCTTGCCGGTGGATAGCGCTGTGGAAAAGCTGGGGAGAGGCAAACGATTGCTGTGGACACCCGTGGGAAAGACCTGTGAATTCCGGAGTTACCGGCACCGCAATGGCGGTCCAGGCTGGCACGCTTTTACCCACCGCCTGTGGACAAAGGCTTATTCCGGGGTCTTGCCGTCCTCGCCCGGCGCGCCCTCGTCTCCGGGGCCTTCCAGTTCGGACATGTCCAGTTCGTGCTTGCCCGCGACGAAGCCGGCCGGGTCGTCGAAGTCCTCCGCCGTCGGCAGCAGGTCGGGGTGAGCCCAGACCGCGTCGCGGCCCTCGATGCCCCGCGCCTCGGTGAGGCCCCGCCAGATCGCGGCGGCCTCCCGGGACCGGCGCGGGCGCAACTCCAGGCCGACCAGGGTGGCGAACGTGTGCTCGGCCGGACCGCCAGTGGCCCGGCGGCGCCGCACCGCCTCGGCCAGGGCCGTGGCCTGCGGCAGCCGGTCCCGCGCGGCGGCGTCGACCACCGTGTCCACCCAGCCCTCGACCAGCGCCAGCGCGGTCTCCAGCCGGCTAAGCGCGGCCTTCTGTTGCGGGGTGTCCTCCGGCTGGAACAGGGCCGCGCCGGACAGCACGTCCTGGATCGCCTCCGGGTTGGCCGGGTCGATCTGCGGCATGGCCTCGCGCAACTGCGACGCATCCACCGTGATGCCCCGGGCGTAGTCCTCCACCGCGTTGAGCAGGTGCGCCCGCAGCCACGGCACGTGGGCGAACAGCCGGTGGTGTGCGGCTTCCCGCAGCGCGAGGAACAGCCGGACCTGGTCCTGGTCGACCGACAGGCCCTCGCCGAACGCGGCCACGCCGGCCGGCAGCAAGGCGGCGGTCCCCTCCGGGCCGAGCGGCAGCCCGACATCGGTGGAGCTGACCACCTCGCGGGCCAGCGCGCCCACGGCCGCGCCGGTCTGGCTGCCCACCATCATCCCGGCGATGCGGCGCATCATCCCGCCAAGGCCCGGCAGGCCGCCGCCGATCGTCTTGAACGCCTGGCTGAGTTCCTCGGGCAGGCCGCTGCCGAGTTCGGAAGGATCCTGGGCGAACATGCCGCCCATCGCGTCCACGGCCCGGTCGGCGATCGGGTCGCACAGCTTCGACCAGACCGGCAGCGTGGCCTCCACCCACTCCGACCGGCTCCAGGCCTCCGTCCTGCGTACGCCGGTGCTGAAGCTGGTGGCCTCGTCCAGCCACAGGTCGGCCAGCCGCACCGCGTCCACGACCTTCTGGCGGTCGACGTCGAGGACGCTCGGGTCACCCTCGGCGGCCACCGCGTGCCGGGCCACGTTCTTGGCCAGGTCCCAGTTCACCGGGCCGCCCTGCCACGACATCAGGTCGGCGAACTGCCGCAACGCGTCCGCGAACTGCTGCGGATCACCCAGCGGGCCGAACGGGCTCGCCCCGCCGGTCTCGTCCGGCGGGCCGCCGGACGACCCGGATCCCGAGCCGGAAGAACCCGAACCTGAGGAGCCAGAACCAGGCCGGCCACCACCCGGTGGGCCAAAGCCGAAGGGACGATCAGGCATCGTCGGCGCCTCTCAGGCAGGATGGAAGGATCACATCAGCCACGTTATCTCGGGAGCGGCACACCTTGAGCACCGCACAGGCCCAGGTTCGCCAGGGGCGGACTGCTCCGGCCGTGGCCGTCACCGGGGCCGCGCGCGGGCTCGGGCATGCGCTGACGGCCCACCTCGCCGGCTCGGAGCGGGTGAGCAGGGTCATCGCGATCGACGAGCAGCGAGGCGACGTCGCCGGGGTGACCTGGCGCTTGGCCGATGTGCGCGACCCGGCGCTCGCCACCCGGCTCGCCGGCGTGGACGTCCTGGTCCACACCGACGTGGACACCTCCGTCGAGACCGACTACCGCGCCCGGCGTGCCGCCAACGTGCGGGCGGCGCAAACCGTGCTCACCGCGGCGGCGGCCGGCCGCGTCGGCCGGGTCATCCTTATCACCAGCGCCATGGTCTACGGCGCCCGGCCGGACAACCCGGTCCCGCTGGCGGAGTCCGCGCCGCTGCGCGCCGACCCGGACGGCAGCGTGGCCGGGGACCTGCTGGAGATCGAGCACCTGGCGCGGCGCTCGCCCCGGGTCCACCCGGGGCTCTCGGTTACCGTTGTGCGCCCGGCGGCGCTGGTGGACGGTACCGCCGACTCGCTGACCGCAAGGCACTTCGACTCCGCGCGGCTGCTCACCGTCAAGGGCTCCACGCCCCGCTGGCAGTTCTGCCACCGCGACGACCTGGTCGGTGCCCTCGACATGGCCATCTCCGCGGAGGTAGCCGGGACGTTCGCGGTGGGCTGTGACGGGTGGCTGGAGCAGGAGGACGTGGAACGAATCAGCGGGCTGCGCCGGATCGAGCTGCCAGCGAGCCTCACGTTCGGCACCGCCCAGCGGCTGCACCGGATGGGCATCACCCCGGCCCCGGTGAACGACCTCCAGTACCTGGTCTATCCCTGGGTGGTGGACTGCCAGACCCTGCGCGACGCCGGCTGGCGCCCCGCCTACGACAACAGCGCGGTGCTCCAGGCCCTGATGGAGGCCAGGGCCAGCCATCGCGCGGCCGGCCGCCGCCTGCCCAGCAAGGAGGTGACGATCACCGCGGCGGGCGCCACGGTCGCGGTGATCGGCACCGCCGCGGTGGTGCGCGCGGCCCGCCGGCGCAAGCGCGGCATCTGATCCGCCGCGGGCGGGGCACCGGACCCGCCGCGGGCGGGGTACTGACCGGAGCCCGCTGCCGCAGGCGGGAGTACCTTGCCGGAGCGCGCCCCGCCCCGGTGTGGCCGCGGGTCCGGGTACGGTGGCTGGCGTGGAAGTGATCCGGCTCGCCGAACTGCGCGAGGAGCCGCTGTCCGTGGACGAACTGCGGGCCGTCGTCAGCGGCCCGGGTGCGGGCGGCATCGCCCTGTTCGTCGGCGCGGTCCGCGACAGCGACCAGGGTCGCGACGTCGTCCGCCTGTCCTATAGCGCGCACCCGTCGGCTGCCGCGGAACTGCGCCGGGTCGCCGAGAAGGTTGCCGCCGACTTCGAGGTGCACGCGCTGGCCGCGGTGCACCGCGTCGGCGACCTGGAAATCGGGGACCTCGCCGTCGTGGTCGCCGTGTCCTGCGCGCACCGCGCCGAGGCGTTCGAGGCGTGCCGGGCGCTGATCGACCGGCTCAAGCACGACGTCCCCATCTGGAAGCGCCAGTGGTTCGGTGACGGGTCCAGCGAATGGGTGGGCAGTGCCTAGGAAGGTCCCGGCGACCCGCCGCCAGCTCACCCTGCTTCTCGCGGTGGCCGGGATCGTGGCCGCCGTGCTGGCCGCCGCCCTGATCCCGGTGCCCTACGTCATCCTCAGCCCCGGCCCGACGCTCAACACGCTGGGCACCCAGCCCGGCGGGAAGGCGCTGATCCGGATCTCCGGGCACCCCACCTACCCCACCAACGGGCACCTCAACCTCGTCACGGTGTCCTATCAGGGCGGTCCCTCGAGCTCCCTCAACCTCTTCGCCGCGCTCCAGGCCTGGCTCACCCCACACCAGGCCGTGGTCCCCCAGGAGGAGCTGTTCGGCACGAACCAGACCCAGCAGCAGGTGACGCGCCAGGACACCCAGCAGATGGTCAGCTCGCAGGAGATCGCCGAGGCGGCCGCGCTGTGCCAGCTCGGCATCAAGTTCGACACCGTGCACACGGTCAGCTCTGTTGTGCGGGGCATGCCCGCCTCGGGGGTGCTGCGCAAGGGTGACGTCATCACCGCGGTGGACGGCAAACCGGTGACCTGCAGGGCCTCGGTCGGCGCCCTGATCAAGGCCCGCGCGCCCGGTGCCCCGGTGGTGCTGACCGTCGACCGGCACGGAACCACCCACCATTTCCGGCTCAAGACCGCCAACTCCAGGGGACACGCCGTGGTCGGGGTCGGCGTGTTCGAGAGCTACCGGTTCCCGTTCCAGGTCAAGATCAGCGTCGGCGACATCGGCGGGCCGAGCGCGGGCCTCATGTTCGCCCTCGGCATCGTGGACAAGCTGACCCCGGGCGACCTGACCGCCGGCAGGTTCATCGCCGGGACCGGCGAGATCGCGCCCAACGGCGCCGTCGGGCCGATCGGCGGCATCCAGCAGAAGATGGCCGGCGCCCGGGCGGCGGGCGCGACCGTCTTCCTCACCCCCGCGGGCAACTGCCCGGACACCGCCGGGGCGGTGCCGAACGGGCTGCGCCTCATCAAGGTCTCCACTCTGGGCGGTGCGGTGCGTGCCCTCAAGTCCCTCGCGGCGGGCGGCAGTGTGCCGTCCTGCTGAACGCCGGGCGCTGTCCAGGGTGAACGTTCAGCTTTCCCTCAGGATGGAGAGGGCGATGATCGCGGTAGATTGGCGGCTCATGGATGCTCTTCCGCGCTGCGGGCGCTCCTGAGGTGAGGGGGACCGGATGAGTTTCCGGCCATCCTCGGCCGACCGGCCGCCTACGGGCCGCCCGGCACTACACCTGCCCCGCTGGCCGCGCTACCTCTTGCCGGTGGTGGGCGGCTTGATCGCCCTCGGCATCCTGGTCACGATCATCGCCGGGGTGTGGACCGACCGGCTCTGGTACCGCTCGGTGGGGTACGGGTCGGTCTTCGACGTAACCTACGGCACCAGGTGGACCCTGTTCTTCGTGGTCGGGATCTTCATGGCGGCCGTGGTCGGCGTCAACGCCTGGCTCGCCTACCGGCTGCGGCCGGTGTACCGCCCGGTCGGCGCCGAGCGCCCCGGGGTCGAGGCCTACCGGATGGCGGTGGACCCGCACCGGAAGCTGCTGCTGGCGATCCTGCTCGGCCTGATCGGGGTGATCACCGGGATCACCGCCTCGGGCGCCTGGCGCACCTGGCTGCTGTTCATCAACCAGGTCCCGTTCGGCCGGAAAGACGCGCAGTTCGGCCTCGACCTCTCGTTTTTCATTTTCACCTACCCGTTCCTGCGCCTGGTGCTCAGCTACCTGTTCGCGGCGGTCTTCCTGTCGCTGCTGGCCGCCGTGGCGGTGCACGTGCTGTACGGCGGGCTCGGCTGGCAGGCCAGGCGGCCGCGGGCCACCGTCGGCGCGCAGGCGCACCTCTTCGTCCTGGTCGGGGTGTTCGTCCTGCTCAAGGGCGTGGCCTACTGGGTGGACCGGTGGGGGATCGACTTCTCCCAGCGCGGCGCGGTGACCACCGGGGCGTCCTACACCGACGTCAACGCCGTGCTGCCGGCCAAGACCGTGCTCGCCGTGATCGCGGTGCTGTGCGCCGTCCTGTTCTTCGCCGGCGCCGTCCGCCGCAGCGCGCTGCTCCCCGCGGTCGGGCTGGGCCTGCTGGTGCTGTCGGCGATCCTGATCGGCGGGGTCTACCCGGCGATCATCCAGCAGTTCGTGGTCAAGCCGAACGAGCTTGCCAAGGAGTACCCGTACATCCACCGGGAGATCACCCAGACCCGGCTGGCCTACGGGGTCAGCAACACCGTCGTGAAGTCCTACAGCGGGACCAGTCTCGAATCGGCGGGCACGCTGTACAACACGGCGTCGAACCTGCCCGGGTTCCGGCTGATGGACCCGGCCGTGGTTTCCCGCGCGTTCGAGCAGCTACAGCAGGTCAAGGGGTTCTACCAGTTCCCCGGCATGCTGTCGGTGGACCGGTACGTGCTGCCCGGTGAGGAGCCCGTGCCGCAGGACCTGGTGGTGGCCGTCCGCGGGCTGTCCGGGCCGCCGCCCGGCCAGGGCAACTGGATCAACACCCACCTGGTGTACACGCACGGCTTCGGGTTCGTGGCCGCCAAGGAGAACTCCGTATCAGGCGGCGGCACCCCCGACTACGTGGAGAGCGACCTGCCGCCGCGGGGCCTGCTCGGCCGCTTCCAGCCGCGGGTGTACTTCGGCCAGGCGGAGAACAACTACGTCATCGTCGGCGGGCCGAAGGGCAGGCCGGGCGGCGAGGAACTCGACTACCCCTACCCGAACGCCAGCGGCCAGAAGAACACCACCTACCAGGGCAGCGGCGGCGTGCCGGTGGGCTCCCCGCTCAACCGGATCCTCTACGCGACCAAGTTCCGCGAGCTGAACATCCTGCTGTCCGGGGCCATCAACGGCAATTCGAAGATCCTCTACGACCGCGAGCCGCTGGCCCGGGTCGCCAAGGTCGCGCCGTTCCTCACCCTGGACGGCACCCCGTACCCGGTCGTGGCCAACGGCTACATCTACTGGGTGGTGGACGGCTACACCACGACCGACCTGTACCCGTACTCACAGCGGCTGAGCATGGCCGCGGCCACCAGCACCAGCCAGACGCCGACCGGGAGCGTGGCGGGCCAGCCGACCGGGGCGATCAACTACATCCGCAACTCGGTCAAGGCGGTCGTGAACTCCTACACCGGCGCGGTGTCCCTGTACCAGTGGGGCCCGCCGGACCCGATGCTCCAGGCGTGGATGAAGGCATTCCCCGGCGTCATCAAGCCGAGCCAGGACATCCCGCCCTACCTGCTGCCGCACATGCGCTACCCGCCGGACCTCTTCGAGGTCCAGCGGGAGGTCCTGGCCCAGTACCACGTGCTGAACCCGCAGGCGTTTTACGGCGGGCAGAACTTTTGGGAAATTCCAAACGATCCGACCGGGGCAGTCGCCAACCGGTTCAGCCAGCCGCCGTACTACCTGACCGAGGCGATTCCCGGGTACCGGCAGCCGGAGTTCTCGCAGACCACGACGTTCGTGCCGCGCAACCGGGCCAACCTGGCCGCGGACATGGTGGTGGCCAGCGATCCGACGCAGCCCGGGTATGGCACGATCCACATTCTCGAGTTGCCACAGAACGCCGTCACCGAGGGGCCGTCGCAGGTCCAGGGCGCCTTTGAAAGTAACGCCGCCGCGTCGGCCGAACTCACCCTGCTGCGCCGGGGCGGCTCGATCGTGACCCTGGGCAACATGATCACGATCCCCGTGGGCGGCGGCCTGCTCTACATCGAGCCCGTGTACGTTACCGCCGCCGCGGCCGGATCCACCGGGTCCTACCCCTCGCTGCAGCGGGTGTTCGCCTTCTACGCGGGGCATCCGGTGGGCTTCCAGCCGACGCTGTCCGCCGCGCTCAGGCAGGTGTTCGGCGGCAGTACGACGGGCCCGAGCGCGCCAGGTGGCACGCCGGGCGGTTCGGTCAACGCTCGGGTGATCGCCGACCTGAAGCAGGCGCAGGAGTTCTACGCCAAGGCACAGGCCGCGCTGCGCAACGGCGACCTCGCCACCTACGGTCAGGACATCACCAAGATGGAGGAGCAGATCGCCAACGCCCAGGCGGACGCGAAGGCCGGCCACGCGGCGACGGCCTCGCCGAAGCCCAGCCCGTCGCCCACCCCGAGTCCCAGCGCCTCGCGATAGCGCGCGGCATGCTCACGGGGACCCCGGCGGAGGGCGTACGCTCGGTGGTGGCGGGTGATCCAGGACGAGGTACGGCCCTAGTGAGCGTTCACATCTGGGCCGCTGCCCCGATCGAGAGGAGCGAGACTGGTCGTGGCGCCTCGGGTACTAGTTGACGCGACCGCGGTGCCCGCGGATCGCGGGGCGCTGGGACGTTACGTCGACGGGCTCGTGATCGCACTCTGCGAGGGCGGGGCGGACCTGGTGGTGGCCTGCCAGCGCGCCGATGAGGAGCGGTACGGCCGCATGGTGCCCAATGCCCACATCGTCGCAGCCCCCACCGCCATCGCGCACCGCCCGGCCCGACTGGCCTGGGAACAGACCGGGCTTCCGCTGGTCGCACAGCAGACGAACACGGACGTCATGCACATCCCGCAGTCGACGATGCCGTTGCGGCCCGGTGTGCCGGTCGTGGTGACCATCCACGACCTGACGTTCTTCACCGAGCCCGACGCGCACAGCCCGGTCAGTGCCACCTTTTTCAAGTCCGCCATCAGGACCGCCGCGCGCCGGGCCACCCGGCTGATCGTCCCGTCCAAGGCCACCCGCGACGAACTGGTGCGGGTGCTCGGGGCCGACCCCACCCGGATCGACGTCGCCTACCACGGCGTGGACCACGAGTTGTTCCA
>Ga0126376_10000876_pt1 | contig 15536 bp, 14 predicted proteins | sample PanSoiMetPlot_15_FD_92760 | JGI IMG/M metagenome (GOLD analysis project Ga0126376, IMG submission 92760) | Tropical forest soil microbial communities from Panama - MetaG Plot_15 | ecosystem: Environmental > Terrestrial > Soil > Tropical forest > Bulk soil | place: Panama | collected 2016-02-17
CTCCCAAAAATCTTAATTGCCGATGACCATACCCTGGTCGCGGAAGCGTGCAAGAAGCTCCTTGAAGCGGAGTATGAAGTCGTCGGGACTGTCAGCGACGGCCGTTCGCTGGTCAGAGCCGCGGTGGAATTGCGGCCTCACCTCATCATCGTGGATGTCGCTATGCCTCTGTTGAATGGCCTGGACGCCGGCCAGCAAATCAAGGAACTTCTACCAGGGATGAAATTGGTCTTTGTGACTATGAACCACGATGCCGATCTGGCCGCTGAGGCATTCCGACGCGGGGCATCAGGATATTTGCTCAAAACTTGTGCGGCTTCGGAATTGGCGATCGCGGTGCGAGAAGTGCTTCGCGGAAAATCTTATCTGTCGCCACTGATCGCGCGAGATACCGTCGATTTCCTATTGCGTCAAGACAAGAAACTAGTCGAGGACGCGAACAAGTTGACAGAACGGCAGCGCGAGGTCTTGCAACTCTTGGCAGAAGGCAAATGCATGAAAGAAGTGGCAGGAGTGCTGAATGTAACGCCGCGAACCGTCGCCTTTCACAAATATCGAATCATGGAAGTGCTCAACGCAAAGAGCAATGCGGAGCTAGTTCAGTATGCGATCAGACATCATCTCATAGCAGCATGAGAAAAACCGTCCCTTAAGAGCACATCTTTCCAGCCGAAACAACGAAGGATGTTCTGCGTTCAAACGGTCACAAAAAGCAAAGGCCCCTGGAGATTCGGGTTCTCGACCTCGGGGGCCCTCTCTAGTCAGCACTCAGACTGTAAGCCTTTTACAAATTCTTCCAAGCCCAATCGACAACAGTAGTGAGAAACCGCCAAGCAGCCCGATCAGCGGTAATAGACTTGCGGTCTTTGGGAGTTCTGCTGGTGCCGCAGGTGCAGGGGCTGGGGTCGGAGTTGCCTCAGCAATCAAAATGGGCGCGTCCGCTGGTGGAGGCGGAGGCGGCGGTGGCATCGAGCCTGTCAACGTCTTCTCGTGCTCGACCACGGTGACAGGTTCCTCCACAATCTTGGTAGCGGAAACCGTCATTCCCTTCTTTAGACCCCACGCATCGGTTTCCTGGCCATTGACTGTGAACTTCTGTCCTTTGGGTATTTTGAATTGCTGATTCGTTCCGTCTTCCAGTGTCAAAACAACCGACCCGGGCGGGGAAACGTGCCAGACTTTACCAGTAACGGATTTTACGGTGGTGATCACTTGCGGAGTGGTGGTCACCTTGATGGTCCGCTCAAGCTTCATTCCGGGCTTTAGATCGTGAATCCCTAATTCCTTACCATCAACATTCACTCGGGCACTCTCGGGCACATTTGGGAAGTGCCGTATAGACCCGTCCTCCAATTTAACTACCAGATCATTTCCGTTAACCAGCACAACTTCCCCACGCTCCACTGTTACTTCGTGGCTTGGTTGTCCAGAAGTGGTACTCGCTTGCGTCTTCACCTGGGCGCTCATGCTCCATGAGAGCAGGAGGCAGACCCCGGCCAGTGCGAGTAGATACCGCGGTCCTTCGCGCTTTTTTGCACATTTCATCGTGTTTCTCCTTTTTCTCCTTCAAACAACCTCTTGCTACACACGGTTGATCGTCCCGCTTGAACTGGCCCTACTCTCGGTAGATTCCCCGCTTCCTGTTAGCTCATTGTGTGGCAGTCGCAATTTCACCGCTACTTTCGCCATGTACCGGGACCAAGTCAGACTTCACGAGCAATGCCTTTACGATGTACCGCTTCGGAGCGCTTCCGATAAAGTAAAACGGATAGCAGGTCACCAGAGTGAGTGATTGAATGGATCCCGACTCCAATACGGAAACATCCTTCGGCAGTACAAGAACGATTTGGTCGACACTGTAAGTGTATTTCTTGTTTGTCGTTAGAACCTCAATCTCATCTCCCGGAACTATGTCTTTTAGTGCTCGAAAAAACCCGTCTCTATGTCCCGCGACCGCAACATTTCCGTTTTCCCCTGGCAAAGGCGTACCTGGAACGTGTCCTGCGCCCCGGTCGAGAGTCAGATCATCTACGCCCTCAAAGATCGGTGCTTCAAGCCCAAGCCGGCGGATGCGCATCACAGCAATGGCGGGATTGAAGTGGCGGAGCAGGCTTTCCTCGTACGCTGCGACGCGCTTCGCCGACCATAAAGTGAAATCAACTCTCTTGGGCGGTTCGGGAGGCGCCCCCTTGAACTGGCTGGGACTCAGCGACGCATCGGCCGCCGCAAACCTGTTTGCTGCAAAGTGCGACAATATCGCGGCGTGAAAACTTGTACCCACGTAAAGGCCCAGAAGCAGAACTCCAGCAACTAGCAGCAGGCGCTGAGCCCCATGTAGCATTCGCTTCATGGCGATCATCCGAGTAGCGTTCGAGGTTGCCATCGAGAGTTGGTGTAATGCCAGGAAGCACCGACTCGTAGCCGGAGATTTGCCGACATTGATCCCCGACTATAGAGCGCAGTGCGGATCCTCAGAAACTGGTAGTAGTGACAGAGACGGCGACCGGTGGGAGCGGTCGCCAGTGCACTGCTCGCCCTGTGTTCGATCTGTCAACACTCCCAGTTGATTCGCTTTCCCGTTTCTCATAAAAGCGAGTTCAAGAAACCAAACGATCCATGCCAGGCCACCATAGTCACATTGGCGGAAAATCCTTCCTCGTTCGCGACTGCAATATCTGGGCAGCAATCCACTATCTGGATTCGCCTACGGACTATCGCGAATGTCTACCGCAGCCGGCCTCAACCGCACAAACCCACGCCGAGCTGGTTTTCCTCGATTCCTGTGCCAGCCACTTTTTCCGCAAACCCGCTCTATGGGGGCTTCCGATCTGGTTGTCCATCGTTTCGGGAGGGGTTCTTTGCATCCTTGTTTACACCTTCTTTTGACACTGGAACAGACCGCTGCCATCTCATTCGCCACTTCGAAACGGTTAGCTTCTAGAAGAGGAGTAGCGGCCCAGGTCCCTCGGGAAGAGAGGAGCCTCGAGCCGCTATGGCGGGAGCCACAAACCTAGATCCGTCAGGTGTGGCTGGATATGGACCTCGATTGCAAAGTCTAGCGAGGTACACAAGCCTGCCACCTGTCACAATCACCAGAAGAGTCGCTGCATTGGGAACAGTGTCAATATTAGGAAGTAAAAACAGTGCGAGCACGATGAATCCGTGTATGCGATTGGCCCTATCCGGTGGCACTCAGCCCAGCAAAATCGCGCGCAATCGGAACCCGCGCCCGGATTGAGGTTCCGCATCCCGGCTTCGAATCGATCTCGAGACTTCCGTTCACCAGCTGAACCCTTTCACGCATGCTGATGAGTCCCAGGCCACGACCCGTCATGGCTTCGTTCGGGTCAAATCCCGCCCCGAGATCGCTAACCGTAAGCTGAACCACGTCGCCGTCGCCGCGCAACTCGACTTTAATGCGCTGCGCATGGCTGTGCTTCACTGCATTCTGCAATGCTTCCTGCAAGACCCGGTACAACACGAGCGATATCTCGCCCGGAAGTTCGCCCGGCATCTTGAAATGAGTGAATTCCACGTGCGCCTCTTGCTGGTCGGAAAACTCCCTGCAAATGCTCCTGGCTGCTGTGACAAGCCCAAGATATTCAAGTTTTGACGAGTGCAATCTGTGCGACAGCTTTTGAACATCCTTAGCAATATCGAACAGTCGCCCACGTACCGCTTCAATGTGGGATTTTACGTCGATCGTTGACTCAGAAATGTGTTGGCCCCATCTCTCCATTTCGACAGCCAGCAACGCCAGGCGCTGATTGATATCGTCATGCAATTCACGGGCAATCCAGGTACGCTCCTCCTCATGGGCCTCAATGAGCCTGCGCCCCAGAGTCGCCAGGGTCTCTTCGGCTCGCTTACGATCCGTGACGTCGTAGCATGACCCAATGTAGCCGGCAAAAGAACCGTCTGGGTTGAATCGAGGTACGCCTCTGTCTTCGAGCCAGCGATACTGTCCATCGTGGCGGCGCAGCCGATATTGCATGTCGAAAGGATCGCGTTTCTCGAATGCTCTCAAGTAGGTATCCATGCAGGCTTTCAAGTCTTCCGGGTGTACGTTGTCCGCCCACCCGTTGGCAAGCTCTTCCGCAAATGGACGCCCCGTAAAATCCAGCCATTGCTGGTTGACGTAGTTGAACAACCTGTCCGTGCCTGACATCCAGATCATGACCGGCGCAGTATTTGCGACCAAGCGGAACTTCTCGTCGCTTTCGTAAGGGGACACAGCGCCCCGCCTGTCTTCGGTCACATCCGGTATGTCAGACTTCGGGCTCATCACGCGCCCAGTTTTCTCAAGGATTGAGATGGCGTCTCTTCCCGGCCGCGTACGTCTAGCGTCCATTGGTCATCCTCATAGGTTCGAATTGTAGACTCCGAGCTTGGTCCGCCCCTTTATCAGCGGGCTTCAATCTCCCGAGAACAACTCCCGCTATGGATTCCTTTTGAAACTAGAGAGAGACCCTGGCCACGCAGGTGAAGAGCCGGGCGAGCGATAGGTCTCGTGATCCGAGAGCCCGGTAAAAAGCCCTCGTGTCGCCCCAGAAAAGGCCTTGACCCGCGTCAAAAGGTTTTGTGCAAGGCTCCCCTTCGAGCCTTATCACGGTACGGCCAAGAAGGTACTGCCAGATCTTACAGAACCGGCAATTCTGGAAGTTTCGCCTGCGCTGGATCACAACATAAACCACGCATGCAGAGATCCTGCGTGGGTCAAAGCGTACCACTGTTGGAATATGGATGACCGGAAAAATTTACCAAACAGAGCCAAAGCCGTACCGCTTTGGGCACTTAGGCGAGCGGACATTGTCCCGCACGAGTCGTGTGTGCGGAATTGTGGCTATGCCCTCCGAGGTGTCACGGGCTCTGCCTCGAGTCCGCGACTGAGAAATCGTTGCCCCCTAGAAACCGTTTCAATCGCGCTTAACAGCTCAGAACCAGCATTCGCTTTGAGAATGTAACCCGATGCACCGATGAAAAACGCTTCCTCCACCACTTCTGCACAGGCCTCTTGGGTCAGAAAAATGATTTTCGTGTTGCGCGAGACCTCACCGATTTGTCGGGCGGCCTCTAGACCATTTATTCCTGGCAATCCTATATCAAGAAGAACGATGTCTGGTTCCAACACCATGGCTTGCTGTACAGCTCTTGGTCCGTCGTCAGACGTGCCGACGACTTGCAGATGGGCGTGGTTCTCAAGAACCGAGCAGATGTGACGCCGAAACGGGTCGTGGTCTTCCACTACGAGAACGCGAACCCGGGAATTTGCCAGTGTTGTCATGAACAAGAACCTGAGACCTGACGGGCGGAGGCTCTCCGAAACAGTAAACCCAGCTCGTTCAGCAAAGTTCTATTTTCCCCGACCTGCGACAAGCCAGAGAATGCCCGCTTTTGAGAGCACCAAATTTTGGGTTGTGCGTGTCGAGAATTACATCACAGGGTTCTGCGTGGCAATGGCACCAAAGAGGCACCGGCAAGCGAGGCAAAGGCAGTGGTGAGCGATTGCGCGCCTTTCGAATTTCCTCGAAAAACTGGAAACTTCAAAAAAGCTCTTTAATCTTTACTGGGGTTCACAACCACGGAACCTACCAGGGAACAGAAGCTCTCAGGCCAGGAAGTCACTGCCCGTACGAGTCGGAGCCCCGAGCAGTCAATACTTCTCGGGAATCCAGCGATAGTTCCAGTCGGGGGCTTTGTAGCCCTTCGGCTTTTGTCGCTTCGGGAGGATCACTTTTTCCATCGCGATCTTCTTCCACGGCACTACGCTGAGCAGGTGCGCAAGGCAGTTCAGCCGCGCGCGTTCTTTGTCATCGGTCTGAACCACGTACCAGGGAGACTGTGAAGTGTCTGTTGCTGCAAACATCGCATCACGAGCCCTCGAATAGTCATACCAGCGCCGATGGGATTCGAGATCCATAGGGCTTAGCTTCCATCTGCGCATTGGATCCTCGATGCGTCTGAGAAACCTCCTGTGTTGTTCCGGTTCGCTGACTTCAAACCAGTACTTCACGAGAAAGATTCCATTGTTTTTCAACAAGGACTCAAAATCGGGACACATGCGCAAGAAATCGGCGTACTGTTTGTCGTTACAAAAACCCATTACGTGCTCAACTAAAGCGCGGTTGTACCAGCTACGATCAAAAAGCACCACTTCACCGGCGGCGGGTAACTCTTTTATGTATCGCTGAGCATACAATTGCGACTTCTCGCGCTCCGTGGGCGCGGGCAGTGCAACATGGCGGAATACGCGAGGGCTTACGCGCTCCATGATTCGATGAATCACCCCGCCTTTGCCGGCTGCATCGCGACCTTCGAAAACGACAACCACCTTGGCGTTCGTGGCGCGCACCCATTCCTGCATTTCCACCAGTTTCGTTTGCAGCTTGCGAAGCTCTTTTTCATAAGCCTTTTTCTTAAGCTGCGCCTTCTGTTTGTCTTTGTTTCCGTTTTTTTCTTCGGCCACGGAACCTCCCTCATGAGTAACCAACCAGAACTACAGGGAGTTTGCAAGCGCGCAATTGCAGCCGTTAACTGTCATATCTGTCAGTTCTCCCGTCCTTCCATGCCAAACGAAGATTTGTGCACTTCCAGAAAGGCATGACTGACTCCGGATATTGTCACCTCGGAGGCATGGTCCCAATGCTCAAGGTCCGTTCCATGAAGCACTGGCTCAAGCACGCACTACGAATCTGGGGGGTTTTCGCAATCTGCGCCTCTTGCCTTCTGCCCACGTACGCTCAGAAGCAGCTTAGTACTCCCGCTCCCGCGGAAGTGAAAGACGAGGCACCGCAGGACGCGCTTGGTCGCGATACTCCCAGGGGCACGGTACTTGGATTTTTGGCGGCTGCCCGAAAAGACATTTCCGTTGCCGCACTTTACTTGGACACCCCACTTCGAGGTCCGGATGCGGAGGAACTGGCACACCAACTCGCCGTCGTCCTGGACGCACGCCTTCCCGCTCGGCTGAATGAACTAAGCGACAAACCGGAGGGCTCCGTTCCGGACCCGCTGAAGCCCAATGAAGACCTGGTGGGAACGATCAGTACCGCCAAAGGAGACCTTCCCATTCTTCTGGAGCGAGTCGACCGCGGCAAGATCGGACGCGTTTGGCTCTTCTCCTCAAAGACTCTTCAATCAATCCCAGAGGTTTATGCAGAGCTGAACTCTCCCCCGATCGAAGGAGTTCTCCCGACATTCCTGGTGAAGCGGGTTGGGTCCGTTCCGGTTTTTCAGTGGCTGGCTGTTTTCGTTGGCCTACCTCTGCTCTACTTGCTGACAGGTTTACTGGACCGGCTTATTGGACTGGCGGTCGGGATGTTCTGCCGTCGGCTTTTGGGCAAGGATCAAACAAGCAATCCCCGGATACTTCTCGCACCCTTTCGACTCCTGATCGTCGCCTTTGCGATTCGCTGGGCCGTATCAGGAACTGGCCTGCCACTCCTGGCTCGCCAGTTTTGGTCCACGATCGCGCTCATTTTCACAATCGTTGCGTGCATCTGGACGCTTATATTGTTAAACAGTTGGGGAGAGAGGTTTCTCGTTTCGCGTCGGCCTGGCCTGAGTGGATCAGGAGCTGTCCTTCGTCTGGTCCGCAGGTTCTTGGACGGAATCATTCTTTTCGGAGGTTTACTGTTCACCCTCTACCACTTTGGTGTGAACCCGACTGCCGCTTTCGCGGGTATTGGAGTGGGAGGTATCGCTGTTGCACTTGCGGCACAAAAGACGCTTGAGAACCTCATCGCAGGCGTCTCCCTCATTGCCGATAAGGCGGTTGCCGTTGGGGACTGCCTGAAAATCGGGGACACGGTAGGAACCATCGAACAGGTCGGCCTTCGCTCAACCCGTATCCGCACACTCGATCGCACCATGGTCTCCCTGCCAAACGGACAGATTTCGAACATGAGTCTGGAAACTCTTTCGGCACGAGACAAATTCTGGTTTCATCCTGTTCTGGGGTTACGGTTTGAAACAAATGCTTCGCAGATGCGCTCGACGTTATCTGAGATTCGCACCCTGCTTTTAAAGAATTCCAACGTTGAACGATCGTCAGTGCGGGTTCGCTTTGTAGCAATTGGCCAATCGTCCCTCAACGTCGAGATTGTCGCTTATCTCTATGCAAGCGACTGGAATCAATTCCTCGAGATTCAGGAACAGTTGCTGTTGAGTATTTTGGAGATTGTTCACCACGCTGGCGCTGAGATCGCCTTCCCGTCTCACACTCTGTACTTGAGCTCGGACCCTCTGGACAGCGCATCTCAAACACCGTCGAAACTGGGCTCACGAGTTCAAGCGACAGAAATCCGCCAAGGCGGAAAGACCTACTTCTAGAGAACCAGTCCTGCTTCCGGGCGGACACCGGACCGGATACTCAGCACAACTGCGCTCTGTCACTTGTAACAGTTTTCTGGTGGCAACCAAGAATCATAATCACAGCCGTGCGATTTGCGGGCAGCTCCTTAGTGTGTCTGGGTTCCACAATTGTCTATCGGAGGGCAGCATGAAGAGATTTGCTTTGATAATGCCAGCATGTCTTCTATTCATCACGGCAACGGCCTATAGCCAGGACGTCCGATACAATTTCGACAAGAGCGCGGATTTCTCAAAGTTTAAAACATACAAGTGGGTGAAGCTCAAAGACGCTCCGACTGTGAATGAGCTGATGAGTAAACAAATCATAGCCGCCGTGGACGCCGAACTTGCGACCAAGGGACTAACGAAAGTTGACGACGACAGTGCAAATCTCTACGTCGCATACCAGGCCGGAGTCGGGCAGGAAAAAGAGTTTACTTCTTTCAGTTCTGACTGGGGATACGGCGCCGGATGGTACCGAGGTGGCTGGTACGGCGGCATGGGTGGTATGAGTACTACCTCCGGGCAGACTTCCACGATCTACGTGGGCCAACTAGCACTCGATATGTATGACTCCGCCAACAAAGATCTTGCGTGGCGTGGAGTGGCTAGCAAAACACTGGATCCGAAGGCCAAGCCCGAAAAGCAGGAGAAGAATCTGGCAAAAGCTGTAAAGAAGCTGCTGAAAAACTACCCTCCGCCGCCACCCAAGTAGCCGTCACCTGGGGCACGGTTTAACCACCGTGGGTGATGGCTTTCGTCTCAGAAGGCTTCCCCCACTCCCATGCCCCAGGTCCAACTGTCTCTCCCCTTCGCAATGTCGGCCCTCAGATTCACGCGGTACGCTTTGCTCAACTGAAATCGGATTCCGGCACCGCCGGCAGGAAGAACATTTCTAGACCTTAGCAGTTGCGATGCCCCCGGCACCACTGCGCCCACCCCACCAACCCAACCACCCCCAATCACCACGGCAGAGATAACCGGTATTCAAGCTGGGTCGCGTACATGTATCGATCCAGATACTGCCCGGCGGTGTAGCCGCGCAACTCGTTGTTCACCCCATAAATGCAGTTGCCGTAGAAGGGCGGTTCACCTCCGTTTCCGCAAATGAACAGGTTGTAGGCAAGGACTTGACGCTCGGTCAGACCCCAATATTTGTTGAACGTGAATCGGTAAGCTTGGAAAGAGTATTTACTTCCTAGAGACTTTGGGCGAAGAAATCGGCTGAGAAATCAAGAAAAGTACCCGCGGTCGGATAAAACCGGTTGGGTGAAGTGTCGCGTTTCAATCCCAACCCTCAAGACCTCAAGCTCGTATGAAGACCAAGGTCGGACGGGGGTTCAGGCGGCGCCGGTGCTTGGGCCGCCCGAGCGGCGCGTAATATCTGAATTGCCACTCGAGATCCTCAGTCCTGCAAAGAAGTCCCGTTTCAGGCGACGCAAAACTTCACCGCGAAAAAACTTGCCCGACTGCGGATGATTCGACGCTTCGCACACTGCTGCAATTGCCAGTTGGCGATCGCTTGATGGGGTTATCCTTAGTTCAGTTCGAGGGCCTTTCGTTTCACAAGCGTTCGGTCGCTCGAACTGTAGTTTCTGCCAGTACCCTGTCCCCGAGACCACCATTAGCCTCTGCTGGTCGATTAGTTACCACTGGCCCAGCCTTATCCAGCGGGTCGGAAAGCCACTGATGTTCCAATAGCGGCTGATATTGCTACTAGTCCTCGCCACTCTGGAGGTGGACGGGATGCGCGCAGGCAAGCTGGTTCAACACATGAAAGCGAATGCCGAGCGGATCTCGGTAGATGTTGTCAAGAAGATCCGAGCGTCCCAAAGGTGTAGCGAACTGGTGAGCAAACTTACCCCAGAGGAGCAAGAACGCTCCACGGCGGATATTTACAGAGATCTGACCGGTTGGCTCACGACAGAGTCCGACGACACCATAGAGCGGCGATATGTTGTCCTAGGCTTGCTCCGCGCGCAGCAAGGAATCCCTTTTAGCAACCTGTTTTGGGCCGTTTGCATCGCCCACGAACACTTATGGCAATACATGCAGCAGGAATGCCTGTTAGACGAACCGGTTGAATTCTGGGGTGGCGTGATCCTGCTACGCTCGATGGCGCAATTTTTTGATCGGGTTCTCTATTTTGTTTTGAAAGGTTACGAGCAAGCTGCCACCTGCGAACCCCGGGTTGCCGCAACTCAGTTTGCACGAGGACGAGCTTCATGAGAGTCCTGCCATTCATGGTCTTTCTGGTTGGCATAACGTCCACCTTGTGCGCGGCAGACGATGCGAAGGTGTCACAGGATCTGGGGGCGCCCCAGATCACTGCCGCTGAGCTCTTATCAACGACGCACGCGGAGCAGGATGAAGGTCATGGTCTTCCTGCGAAAGCCGTCGAGATCGGCCGCGCCTATAACTTCCCGATCACAAACTCGATGCTGGTAAGTTGGGTCGTTGCGCTGAGTCTTATCGCCTTTGCCCAGCTATCAACTCGAAAGATGGAACCAGTTCCCCGGGGCGCACAAAACTTCGTGGAGTGGCTGGTCGCGGGATTGTATGACTTCATGACAGGAATCGTTGGTGCGCATCTGTCCAAGCGTACGTTTTGGTTCTTTGCCAGTGTTTTCATTTTTATTTTGTCTGCTAATTGGGTCGGACTCATACCGGGCGTAGGAACACTGGGATGGGGGCATCAGACCGATGCAGGTTTCAAGATCACCCACCCGTTTTTGCGAGGCGCCAATGCCGATGTCAACATGACCCTGGCAATGTCGCTGGTTTTCTTTTTCTGTTGGTTTGTATGGGCATTTCGGGAGGTAGGTGTCGGCGGTTTTTTCAAGGAACTCTTTGCTCCAAAGGGAGACAGTGAGGGCCTCTTGAAAATCCTAATGATCGTGGTGTTTTTTGCCGCCGGATGCCTCGAAGTCGTATCGATTCTCTTTCGGCCCATTTCGCTCAGCTTTCGGCTCTACGGGAACATTTTTGCTGGCGAAAACCTCTTGGAAGCGATGGCCAGGCTTGTTCCCGGGTTTGGATGGTTGATACCGGTTCCGTTTTACTTCTTAGAACTCTTAATGGGGTTGGTTCAGGCGTTGGTGTTCATGTTGCTTACAGCCGTGTTCACCATGCTCATGTGCCAGCACAACACCGGCCAGGAAGGTACTGCTCACGGGTAGTGGAATTCATAATTGGCGGCTTGACCGTGTTAAAACGCGGGAGCCAACAAAGGAAGAAAGGAAGCGACATGAACGGCAGCGTGCATGTAGGTTTAGCGGCGTTGGGAGCTGCGCTGGGCGTAGGTCTCATCGGCATGAAAGCTTCAGAAGCGGTCGGGCGCAATCCCGTCGCATCCACGAAGATATTGGTCCAATCCATTTTGGCAATCGCGTTCGCAGAAGCGATTGTCTTTTACGCCTTGTTCCTTGTGAAGTAGGCGTCCATGTGCACTGTACGCCACAAGCTCTGAGGCTCACTACTGGGGAGATTTCCAATGTATGCATTGGCATTGCTGCTTGAACCCAATTCTGGCGGGCAGATCCAACAGATAGCGGATACCTTTGGCGTGGATTGGCCTCACCTGGTTGCCCAGATCATTAGTTTCTCAATCGTTTGCATCCTTCTCCAACGATTTGCTTACAAGCCGGTGCTGAACATGCTGGATCAGCGCCGGAAGCAAATCGCCGAGGGCTTGGCGGACCGGGAAAGAATCAAAAGCGAGCTGGCCCAAACGGAGACCAAGTGCCATGAACTCATCGTGCAGGCTAATACCCAGGCTGCATTGCTTATCGACGAAGCTCGTAAATCCGCGGCTCGTCTTCAGCAACAGGAAACCCAGAGGGCAATTAGTGCAGCAGAACAGATTGTCATGAAGGCACGCGAGGCTGCGGCTCAAGAGCATGCTCGAATGCTTGCCGAGCTCAAGCGAGAAGTGGGTCAGTTGGTAATTCTCACGGCGGCGAACGCAATGGCAAAGGCTTTGACCCTGGAGGACCAGCGCCGCATGGTCGTGGAAACATCGGAACGATTGGCGACGGTTGCTTAGCGATTTTATTCACACTGGGTGCACATTGAAGAAGACGAGACAACAGGAACGCAAGGCGCGGAAGCTGGTGCGATTTTGTGTGGTCAGGGGGGCACTGGACGAAGGTCGCGCCCGTGCTGTGGCTCACAGACTCCTGCAAACGAAAGAGCGTGGGTATTTACCTCTATTAAGACGGTTCCTGCACCTGGTGAAGCTGGAATACGCCAGACATTCTGCCCAGATCGAAAGCGCCGTGCCCATGCCTGCCGATCTGCGGGCCCATGTTCTGGACCGGCTGACCAACCTGTACGGGCCAGCCGTCACCTCTTCATTCGTGCACAACCCCGATCTCATCGGCGGAATGCGTATCAAGATCGGTAGCGACGTCTACGACGGCAGTGTACGGTCAACCTTGGCTCGCTTGGCCAAAAGACTCGGCATTACCGCCACGAACCTAGCTGCTGGCGCGAGTTGATCATCGATTTTTCTTTTCAAAGGTAGAGGCGAGACCCTTTATGGCTGACCTACTGCAAGAGCTCGAAGCTCAAATCGCTGGAGTCAAAGCGGAAACGACACGCGAGAACGTCGGAGTGATACGCGAAGTCGGAGACGGCGTGGCAATTGTCGAAGGACTGTCAGATGCCATGTTAAACGAAATGCTCGATCTCGGACATGGCGTAACCGGTTTGGCTTTGAATCTGGACGAAACTGAAGTAGGTGTGATCGTACTAGGCGATTACACCCAACTCCAGGAGGGTGACGAGGTTCGAACAACCGGCAAGCTGTTGCAAGTTCCCGTAGGCAAGAAACTCCTGGGACGAGTCGTAAATACGCTGGGCGAGCCTCTCGATGGAAAAGGCCCTATCGATAGCCAGGATTTCTATCCGGTCGAAAAAATCGCTCCCGGCATCATCCGAAGGAGCCCAGTCAGGCAGCCCGTGCAAACAGGCATCATGGCGATCGATGCCATGATCCCCATCGGTCGAGGCCAGCGCGAATTGATCATTGGCGATCGATCGACAGGTAAGACCACGATCTGCATTGACACCATAATCAGCCAGGCTCGACTGAATAGTGCTGCCCAGGAAAGCGGAGATAAAGATTACCGTCCCCTTTACTGCATCTACGTCGCCATTGGCCAAAAGCAATCCAGCATTGCACGTATCATCGCCGTCCTCGAGCAAGCCGGCGCAATGCCCTACACCATCGTCGTCGCCTCCCCCGCTTCAGATTCGGCCAGCAGCCAGTATCTCGCACCCTTCGCCGGAGCTGCTATGGGTGAGTGGTTCATGGATCATGGGATGGATGCACTCATAATCTACGACGACCTCTCAAAACATGCCGTAGCCTATCGCCAGGTATCGTTGGTTCTGAAACGTCCATCCGGTCGAGAAGCTTACCCGGGAGACGTCTTCTACTTACACAGCCGCTTGCTAGAGCGGGCCGCTCGGGTTGGCGAGAAGTATGGAAATGGGTCGCTGACTGCCCTGCCCATCATCGAAACGCAGGCCGGGGATGTATCCGCCTACATTCCCACCAATGTAATTTCGATCACCGACGGCCAAATCTACCTGGAAACCGATTTGTTTTATCAAGGCGTCCGCCCGGCAATTTCCGTTGGGCTTTCCGTGTCACGCGTGGGCTCCGCGGCGCAACTGAAAGCCATGAAGCAGGTTGCCGGACAATTGAAGGGCGACCTTGCCCAGTTTCGCGAGCTAGCCGCTTTCGCTCAATTTGGATCAGAACTTGATGCAAAAACACAAGCCCAAATCGATCGCGGCAAGCGCATTATGGAGATCTTCAAGCAATCTCAATACAGCCCCATACCAGTGGAAACCCAAGTCGCCGTCCTCTGGGCCGTTCAAAATGGATATGTAGATGACGTGCCCGTAGATCGAATCAAGGACTTTCAGTCGCAATTGACTGACCAGCTTAGCACTCGAAAACCAGAGTTGCTCGCCAGGATTGTAAAGGAAAAGAGCCTCGCCCCGGGCCTGGTCGCGGACCTGAAAGCGGCGGTGGACCAATTCAAACAAGGATGGAACTGACCGGTGGCGCTTTCTCTAATTCCCAACAAGATCAACTTGCTGCCCTCCGCCGGTAGCCACCCAGGAGGGAGCAGGGAGTAGCCATGAACAGCCCCCGAGATTTGCGCCGAAGAATCCGCTCGATCAGCAGCACTGCGCAGATCACAAAAGCTATGCAAATGGTGGCCGCTTCCAAGATGCGTAAAGCCCAGCTTGCCGCTCTCGCAGGACGTCCCTTCGTACAGGTTTTGTATCGCATTCAGCGCGAAGCCACGACCCGGATGCAAGATTTTCATCATCCGCTACTTGAACACCGCTAGGTCCGCCAGCGCGCCCTCATCCTCATCGGCGCTGACAAGGGCTTGTGTGGTTCGCTCAACAGCAACGTGTTCCGTCTCGCTGCAGAATTTGATCCACAGAATACTGTTTTCATAACTGCCGGCAAAAAGGCCGCACAATTCATAGCCCGCTCCGGACGAAACCTGCTCGCGGAATTCCCCTATGCAGAAACACCCAAATTCGCCGAGGCCCGAGCGATTGCAAGTTTCGCCCGTGACCTCTTCCTGAAACATGAGGTCGACCAAGTCCAGATTGCCGCCACCCGCTTTGTCAACACTCTCACTCAGCTTCCGCTTTGTCTGGATTTCCTGCCGGTCGGCGAAATCAGAGGCATGAAGGTGCCAGGCGTCAGATCTGAGGAAGAACTGGCAGCCGATACTACAGAAGCTCTATTTGAGCCGAGTCCGGAATTCGTGCTGAGTTATTTGTTGTCACATTATCTCGACATCTATGTCTACCAGGTGTTGCTCAACGCCAAGGCTAGTGAACAGAGTGCTCGAATGGTTTCGATGAAAAACGCCACCGACAGCGCGGAGAACCTGATCAAGGATCTCACCGGCTTCGTGTGGACGCGCCCACCCGAGGACGACGAGGACGACACCGATCCGGCCTCCGATCCGCCGCGCACCGACCCGGTGACGCTGCTCACCCACGAGAAGGAAGGCTTCAAGATCATTCTCGGAGGCGTCAACGGCGTCAGCGTCTCCGCCCGCTCGTTCAGCCTCAATGCCTCGGTGGCGATGGTCCACCGCAAGGTCGCGGCGCTGGCCGCGGACTACGTGCTGACCACGGAC
>Ga0126376_10000878_pt1 | contig 15531 bp, 10 predicted proteins | sample PanSoiMetPlot_15_FD_92760 | JGI IMG/M metagenome (GOLD analysis project Ga0126376, IMG submission 92760) | Tropical forest soil microbial communities from Panama - MetaG Plot_15 | ecosystem: Environmental > Terrestrial > Soil > Tropical forest > Bulk soil | place: Panama | collected 2016-02-17
CGCGGTGCCCGCATCGGCTTGTTGAAACGCTTCGAAAATGATGCGCTGCTTTTCTTGCGGAATACCGATACCGGTATCGGTCACGGTGAATTCCACCACGGCTTTCGCTTGGTCCAAGATCGGATGACCCGGCGTCCAACCGCCCAGCGCGAGCGACGCACGCACGCGCACGCCGCCGTGTTCGGTGAACTTGAATGCATTCGACAGCAGGTTCTTCAATACCTGCTGTAAACGTTTCGAGTCGGTCACCAAGCTCCGGGTGAGATGAGGATCCGAGTGCACTTCGAATGCGAGTCTCCGGTTTTCAGCCTCGTGGCGGAACGGACGAGCCACCATTTCCAGGAGATTAGCAAAAAAGACCTCTTCGGCCTCGACCGAAACCGTCCCAGATTCGATCTTTGAGAGATCGAGAATGTCGCTAATGAGGTTCAGCAAGTCAGTTCCAGCGCCGTGAATGGTACGCGCGAACTCTACCTGTTTTGGAGTCAGATTGTGATCCGGGTTTTCACTGAGCTGCTGACCCAGAACCAGAATCGAGTTAAGTGGGGTGCGCAGCTCGTGAGACATATTAGCCAGGAACTCGGATTTGTATTTCGAAGTCAGGGCAAGTTCCTTGGCTTTTTCTTCTAGCGCGCGGCGAGCTTGTTCGATTTCCTGATTCTTGCGTTCGACTTCGACGTTCTGCTCGGCCAACTGCTGCGCCTTTTGTGCGAGTTGCTCATTGGTCTGCTGCAATTCCTTCTGCTGGGTCTGCAGTTCGGCGGCCAGCTGTTGCGACTGCTTGAGCAGGCCTTCGGTCTGCATCGTCGCTTCAATACTGTTGAGCACAATGCCGATGCTGGCGGTTAATTGCTCGAGGAATGCAAGGTGCGAGGCCGTAAAGACGCTCAGCGACGCTAGCTCGATCACTGCTTTGACTCGATCCTCGAAGAGTACCGGAAGAACGATGACGTTCTTCGGAACCGAGGCAAATAGGCCAGAACGAATCCTAACGGTTTTCTCGGGAAGGTCGGCAATCAACATGCGGCGCTTCTCGGCCGCAACCTGACCGACCAGTCCTTCGCCGATCTTGAGTCGGCGAAGATGACCGTTCTCACCATCATCAGCGAATGCAGACAGCTGTACCAGTCCTGCAGACTCTTCGGTCTCCATCTGGTAAATTACGCCCTGCTGCGCGTTTACCAGCGGCACGAGTTCTGAGAGCAACATGCGTCCGACCGTCGCCAGATCGCGCTGGCCCTGGAGCATGCCCGTGAACCTTGCGAGATTCGTCTTAAGCCAGTCTTGCTCTGTGTTGCGATCGGTGGTGAGTCGCAGGTTGTCAATCATCGTATTGATATTGTCTTTCAACTCTGCGACTTCGCCGCTGGCTTCCACTTGAATCGATCGGGTGAGGTCACCCTTGGTCACGGCGGTTGCCACTTCAGCAATCGCTCGGACCTGGTTCGTGAGGTTGTCGGCGAGTAGATTGACGTTACCTGTGAGATCCTTCCACGTGCCCGCAGCTCCGGGAACGTTGGCCTGTCCACCGAGTCGGCCTTCCACGCCCACTTCGCGGGCAACCGTGGTGACCTGATCAGCGAACGTTGCGAGCGTACCAGTCATGTTGTTGATGGTTTCAGCCAACGCTGCGATCTCGCCCTTCGCATTGACCGTCAACTTCTGCGTCAGATCTCCGTTCGCGACGGCGGTCACGACTTTGGCGATACCGCGAACCTGCTCCGTGAGGTTGACCGCCATGACATTGACGTTGTCCGTTAAGTCCTTCCAGATACCAGCGACACCAGGTACTTGTGCCTGTCCACCGAGCTTTCCGTCCGTCCCGACTTCACGTCCAACACGTGTCACCTCGGCAGCGAAGGCATTCAATTGATCCACCATCGTGTTGATGGTGTTCTTAAGCTCGAGAATCTCGCCCTTTACGTCGACCGTGATCTTGCGTGACAAATCGCCACGCGCCACGGCCGTAGTCACTTCGGCGATGTTTCGAACCTGAGCGGTCAGGTTGCCGGCCATTGCGTTCACAGAGTCAGTAAGATCCTTCCACGTTCCGGCGACACCAGGTACGTTGGCCTGTCCTCCAAGTCGGCCTTCAGATCCGACTTCGCGAGCCACGCGTGTAACCTCAGCAGCAAACGATCGCAACTGCTCGACCATTGTGTTGAGCGTTTCTTTGAGCTGGAGGATTTCTCCGCGCACGTCGACGGTGATCTTGCGCGACAAGTCCCCGTTTGCGATTGCGGTTGCGACCTCGGCGATGTTTCGCACTTGACCCGTCAGGTTGCTAGCCATGAAATTCACATTGTCGGTCAGGTCCTTCCAGGTTCCTGCAACACCTGGCACTTGAGCCTGGCCACCAAGCTTTCCGTCGGTACCCACCTCACGAGCCACGCGGGTTACTTCGCCCGCGAACGCATTGAGTTGATCCACCATCGTATTGATAGTGTTCTTCAATTCGAGAATTTCACCTTTTACGTCGACGGTGATCTTGCGCGACAAATCACCGCGAGCCACAGCCGTCGTCACTTCTGCAATGTTTCGCACCTGTCCTGTCAGGTTGCTGGCCATGAAGTTGACGTTGTCGGTGAGATCTTTCCAGGTTCCTGCAACCCCTGGCACCTGGGCTTGACCACCAAGCTTTCCGTCGGAGCCCACTTCGCGTGCGACACGCGTTACTTCAGCAGCGAACGCATTCAACTGGTCCACCATCGTGTTGATGGTCTCTTTCAACAGCAGGATCTCACCGCTGACGTTTACGGTGATCTTTTTCGAGAGGTCGCCGCTGGCAATCGCCGTGGAGACTTCGGCAATGTTTCGCACCTGCCCGGTCAAGTTGCTGGCCATCGAGTTGACTGAATCCGTGAGGTCCTTCCACGTTCCACCGACGCCCGGCACAACTGCCTGACCGCCTAGTTTCCCGTCAGTTCCGACTTCACGAGCAACGCGAGTAACTTCCGATGCGAACGAACGCAACTGATCGACCATCGTATTGATGGTGTCCTTGAGTTCGAGGATTTCTCCCTTCACGTCGACTGTGATTTTGCGAGACAAGTCGCCGCGAGCCACCGCGGTAGCGACTTCGGCGATGTTTCGCACCTGGCCTGTAAGGTTGCTAGCCATGAAGTTAACGTTGTCGGTAAGGTCTTTCCATGTCCCGGCGACACCCGGAACCTGTGCCTGTCCGCCGAGCTTTCCTTCCGTACCGACCTCACGCGCGACGCGCGTCACTTCGCCGGCAAACGCATTCAATTGATCCATCATCGTGTTGATGGTGTTCTTAAGTTCGAGAATTTCGCCCTTCACATCGACGGTGATCTTGCGCGACAGGTCGCCACGAGCCACAGCCGTTGTTACTTCAGCGATGTTTCGGACCTGACCGGTAAGGTTTCCAGCCATCGAGTTGACGGAGTCGGTAAGATCTTTCCAGGTTCCCGCTACGCCCGGAACGTTGGCTTGTCCACCCAAGCGGCCCTCTGTTCCGACTTCGCGGGCAACGCGGGTCACCTCACCGGCGAATCGGTTCAGTTGGTCCACCATTGTGTTGAGAGTCTCTTTTAGCTGCAGAATCTCGCCGCGAACGTCAACGGTAATCTTGCGGGACAAATCGCCACTAGCGATGGCGGTGGCGACCTCGGCGATGTTTCTAACCTGACCGGTAAGATTGCTCGCCATGAAGTTGACGTTGTCGGTGAGATCTTTCCACGTGCCACCCACGCCAGGCACCTGCGCCTGTCCACCAAGCTTTCCTTCTGTTCCGACTTCACGTGCAACTCGCGTTACTTCGCCGGCGAATGCATTCAACTGATCCACCATCGTATTGATGGTGTCTTTGAGTTCAAGAATTTCGCCCTTTACGTCAACGGTGATCTTGCGCGACAAGTCGCCGCGAGCTACGGCCGTGGTCACTTCAGCGATATTTCGAACCTGTGCCGTTAGGTTGCCAGCCATCGCGTTCACAGAGTCAGTCAAGTCTTTCCAGGTTCCGGCAACGCCCGGAACGACCGCTTGTCCACCAAGTTTTCCGTCGGTCCCGACTTCGCGAGCCACGCGCGTAACTTCCGATGCGAAGGAACGCAACTGATCCACCATCGTGTTGATGGCTTCTTTCAGCTGCAGAATTTCCCCGCGCACATCGACGGTAATTTTGCGCGAAAGATCGCCGCTCGCGACTGCCGTCGCAACCTCAGCGATGTTGCGCACTTGGCCCGTCAGGTTGCTGGCCATCAAGTTGACGTTGTCGGTGAGATCTTTCCACGTACCTGCCACATCCGGCACTTGTGCTTGTCCGCCGAGTTTGCCTTCGGTTCCGACCTCGCGCGCGACGCGTGTAACCTCAGCCGTGAACACTCCGAGTTGCTGAATCATCGTGTTCACTAGGTTTGCTGAGCGAAGAAACTCCCCTTCAAGCGGTCGACCGTCAACATCGAGCCTCACAGTCTGAGTTAGGTCTCCTTGTGCAACCGCGGCAATCGCGCGAGTGACTTCTGCTGTTGGACGAAGAAGGTCCTCGACCAGCGTGTTCACGGAGGCTTCCATTTCACCCCAGGCACCGCGGGACTCATGGAAGCGAGTTCGCTCCCGAGTCTTGCCCTGTTTCCCGACCACCTGCCCAACACGTTTCAACTCCTGCGCCATGTGCTGATTGGCGGCGACAATCTCATTAAACGTGTCGGCAATTTTTCCCGGCAGACCAACCCAAGTCCCCGGCAGTCGCACGGCAAAGTCACCATCCCGCATGCTTTGGAGGCTGGTCAAAATGACGGATAGATCCAACGACTCTTGGGGGCTCTTGGTCTTCCCGTTATGCCTTGGCGGCGAGGCAATGGCTTCCGCTTGATCGGTCGTGAGTTCGTTTACTTCGGGTCTCTTCATCTCTGTCACCGACAGGGCAAGTGAACAGCGAATCCCTAGACGAGATTCATTCCTTCAAACGCTCCTGTGTTTTCGAGCGATCGATTCTTGAATTTGGTGGAAAGCTTGGGGTCAGAAGGCCCGACACGCTACACTTCCGACCACCTCGGGCCATTGGAGCATCATCACAAACGGAATTCCCTAAGGTATTTCCTGTAGGCTAGTCCTCTATAGAGCCCGCCCAGAGCGGCGAATCGCAGAAAATCCGATAGGCCATGAGGGAAAATCAAACTGATAGCGGACCCAAACGGGTTATCGCTCCTTTGAAGGTCCTTGCGGACGATTTGGCGGCGCCTGCCTCTGTTGCATCCGCTCTTGTTGCTGGGCATGTCTCTGCTGAAGTTGTTGTGTTTGTTGCTGATGCCGCTGCTCCACTTGTTGCTGTCTTGCTTGGTCACCGTTCCGCTTCATCATCTGCTGGTGCTCTTTTTCTTGTTGCTGCTGGAGCTTTTGTCGTTCCTTGTCTTGCTGTTGCTGAAGTTTCTCCTGCTGTCGCTGGTATTTTTGATCGAGTTTCTGGCTCCCAGTATTGGGGGCAGGCGGACGATTCATAGTCGGAAGATCGTTGGGATGTATCGCATTCGGGCGTCCACCCCCACCAGGATGAGGCTGATTCACTGCCCGATTCGCAGGTGGGTTATATGGTCCTCCTGCTTGACGCGCGGGAACCGCGCCGTGTCCGTTGAACTCCCCTGGCCGTTGGGTGGCCGCAACCGGGGGTCTGCCGCGATTCTCGGAGGCCCGAAACTGCGGATTTCCACGCGCCTGCTGTATTTGGTGCGTTTGGGCGCCTACTGGCGGCACATGCCGTTCGCGTGCAAATGCCTCCTGCTGCGGCGTTGGGCGAGCGACGACACCTCCATTGCCGCCGTTATAACTCACGCGATTTATCGTGGTATTGTTGTTGACGATCGTCGTGTTGTAGACGTTTCGGACGTTCGTAACATTCACATTTGTCACGGAGCGGTTATAGAAAAAGTGGTCACCCTCCCACCGTCCGCCCACGAAGCCGTCCCCGAAATAACCGAATCCATAGTTGATACCGCCATAGAATCCAACGTGCGGCCCCCAATAGCCGTCATAAAACACGAAAGAGCTGCCCACCCAAGCCCAATAAGGCGGAGTCCAAAAGAACCCCGGCTCGGGCGCCATCACCCACGTTCCTGGCACCCAGTAGTAGTCATCGCCATCGTCGTCCCATGCCCAGTATCCTGGAGTCCATATGTAACCTTCTCCGGGGCAAAGGGGCTGCTCGTAAACGGGCAGTGCCGGCGGGCCGAAACTGACTGAGATGCGTACTTGTCCAAGGGATGCACTTGCGAGGAGCAACAAGAGAGATACGAAGAGCACCACACTGCGTGGGTGAGCGCGCAAGGTTTTTCCTCCTAGCGGAAGATTGGAAGCATTACCTCACTGGATAATCGAGCCCTTTTTCAAATACAAAAAGTCAGCTACCTCTTCGGTAGCCCTTTCTCGAACAATTAGATGCGCTGTTAAACGGCTCTTCTTCCTAAGACGAAGTGGAGTATCAGCGAGATCACGGCGAAGACCAGCAACAAATGAATCAATCCGCCAGCCACGTGGAACACAGTGAAACCGCCTAGCCATGCGATTAACAGAATGATGAACAAAACGGTCCAGATACTCATATGGTCTCCTCGTGTCACCGGCGTACAATGCCGCCGCTTCGGTCTTTCCGAATGTGCGTGAAAATCCGCGGACCCAACATTCAAATTAGCTCCCGCACCGTTCTCTGTCAGTAATTAGAATTCTGTAGCCTAGACAGAATGTATCTGTACTCTGTGCCGGGGAGCCGCTGATTGATCGTCAAAGAGCCTGAACCTGCTGCACCTTACGAGGCCAAACAACCTTGGCTTCCGATTCGCAACTAAAGACCGAGCGGAATGGCGGAGACGGAGTAAAAACTGACTCAACGGCTCACGTCTTTGTGATTCAAGTTCTTGCTCGAGCAGATCCGACACTCACATATGAGACCTTCTCGCCTGATGTTGTACACACTGATGTGCTTAGCGTTGTTTCTCGGTCTGTGCGCGGTGTGCGCAGCGTATTCTGTGCTCACTCATGAGGAAGTGGTCGATCTGCTTTGGAAGGACGACATTCAGCCTCTCTTAGTCAGCCGGTTCCCGGAGGCAAGCCCAGACGATCTTCGAAAGGCCCACGCCTTTGCTTACGGCGGTTCACTCATGCAGGACATGGGTTACTACCCATTCGGGAACAAGTATTTCAGCGATCTCACCCACTACGTCCGCAGTGGCGACTTCGTTGTCAATCTCATTAACGAAGCAAATGATTTGAACGAGTACGCTTTCGCGCTCGGCGCGCTTGCTCATTATTCCGCGGACAATATGGGACATCCGGCGATCAACCAGTGTGTCGCAATGTTGTTTCCGAAGCTGCGTGAGAAATATGGCGCACATGTAACCTACGAAGACAATCCCAAGGCCCACATTCGTACCGAGTTTGGCTTCGACATGACGCAAGTTGCGAAGAATCGCTATACATCAGATCGCTATCACGATTTCATCGGGTTCGAGGTGTCGAAACCTGTTCTAGAGCGGGCATTTCAAGACACTTACGGCATCCCGCTCAATCAAATACTGTCGGACGAAGACCTCGCGATTGGAACCTTTCGGCGGGCCATCAGCCACATCGTTCCCGAGATGACTCGAGTGGCTCTGGTCGCGAGAAAGAAACAGCTAGTGTCGGAGACACCAAATTTCAATTCGCGCAAATTCCGATATTACCTTTCGCGGGCAAGCTACCAGCGGGAGTGGGGCAAAGGATACCGCAAACCCGGTTTTGGCACTCAAGTGCTTGCATTCTTCTTGCGTTTCGTTCCGAAGGTGGGCCCATTCAAAGCACTTGATTTCAAGATTCCGACACGCAAGACAGAAGACGTTTATATCGCGAGCGTAAATCGAACTCTCGATAATTACCGGAGCCTATTGACCGACGTTCGAAGTAAGAAACTTCATCTCGCAAATACAGACTTTGACACGGGAAAAACGACATACGCTGGAGAATATGAACTGACTGATAAAGCATACGCGCACTTGTTGGATCGGTTGGCCCACGACAATTTTGCGCAGGTCACGCCAGAATTGCGCGAGGATATTCTTGGGTTTTATCGCGACCCCGAAGCTCCGCTCGCCACAAAAAGAAATGCTCAAGAATGGCAGAAGATTCAAAGCGAGGTGGAACGGCTGAAGTCATTCGATCCGCAGAAACCGATTCAGTCCCAGATTGTGGAACTGCCCTAACCATCGAATTCCGCGCTACTTGTTGAAAACAACCCATTTTTTCCCAACCCCGCCTCAACGCATAGCAACTAAGTAGAAGTTCGTTACTACAAGAGATGAGTGCGCCATGTTGCGCACCCGAGGAAGGAATCTTATGGCAGAAGACATGGAAAAGAACAAACCGCAGAGCGGGCAGTTCGGTCAACAGAGTGGGCAGTCCGGTCAGCATGGGAATCAGCCTGGACAGCAGAAAGGTCAGACCGGGCAGACGGGCCAGCAAAGTAACCAAACTGGACAAAAGAAAGGCGGCCAGAACGAGGAAGAGAACGAGAGCTTGGACCGTCAGCGTCGTGCCTCATAGTTCGTCCACATAAAAAAGATCCCGGCCTTGGGGCCGGGATTTTTCCCTTAAAGCGAGACTGCTGTTATTAGAAGTGCGAAGAAAAAACTGTTACGCACTTTTCGAAGCAATCAGAGCGACGCGACGACTCTACGCTCCCTCAGGAGAATGCAACACTCGGAAAGTATTGCCGCCATTGGACCATACGAGAACCAGTGCATCTTGTCCCTTTTGCACGTTCGAAAGGGCCTGCTGCACGTCGCTCGCACTCTGCACCTTGTGGCGGTTCACTTCGAGAATGATGTCTCCCTGCTGAAGTCCCGCGTTGTCCGCTGAGCTGCCGGGCTGGACCTGTTCAACTACGGCACCATGGATCTCGCTTGGCACCTGAAGCTGGTCCCGCATGTCAGGCGTGAGACTAGCGATGCCAAGCCCCCACCGCATCTTGCCGTGGCTTACGCCCGACGATGAATCGTCCTCGCCGGAGCGCTTTCCGAGTTCTTCCAGAGTCACCGGGATGTTCATGCTCTTGCCATCCCGAAGAACGGTGAGCTCCACTTTTGTACCCGGCTTTTGCTGACCAATAACAACTTGCACTTCACCTGAGTCACCAACCTTGTGCCCGTTCACCTCGGTAATGACATCACCAATCTGGAGTCCAGCGTCGGCACCAGGCGAGCCAGGCTCGACCTGCGTCACAACTCCACCGTTGGCCGCCGAATCTCCGAAGAACTTGGCATTCTCTGGCGTCACGTCCGCGATGCCGATGCCGATTCGGCCATGGCTCACCTTTCCGTCACGGATCAGAGTTTCCACAGTGGGTCTCACGATCTGACTCGGAATGGCAAATCCCATACCGGAGAACGTCCCGGAAGGCGAAATCAGGAAGGTGTTGATGCCTACCACTTGGCCGCGGGCATCGACCAACGGGCCACCTGAGTTGCCGGGATTGATCGCTGCGTCGGTCTGAATAAACTCACCCGGTTTGCTGCGATTCGTTGGATCCGGATTCGCACGATTTACAGCGCTCACGATTCCCCGCGTGACGGTGAAACGAAATCCGTAAGGGTTTCCAAACGCAAGTACAGTTTGGCCAGGCCGGACTTCTTTCGAGTCTCCCCACGGGGCACTCGTCATGTCGGTAGCGTTCACTTTCAAAACCGCAAGGTCAGTGAGCGGATCGGTTCCGATCAGCTTAGCTTTCAAAACTCGGCGGTCGCTCGTCCTTACGCGAATATCCACCGCACCGTCGACCACGTGATTGTTGGTGACGATGTATCCGTCCGGTGAAATTACGACGCCACTGCCCATTCCGTGTTCAATCTGAGGCTGTTGCTGCCGCATGCGCGGACTAAACTGCCCGAATGGGCCCGATCCACCGAAGAACTGTTGCATATCTTCCGGCCCCTCTCTGTCCGCAGCCTCTTGCTTCGACCGAGACGTTACCTCGACGTTGACCACCGCTGGAGTAACTCGGGCGGCCAGCGTCTCCATTGCTTTGTCGAGCGCCAGCAATTCACCAACGCTATCTGAATCCAGCGGGGCTGCGGACGGTGCGGCGCTCGCAGCTCTCGCCATTAACGGCTGCACCCATCGATACCCTACGGCCGACGCGGTGAAGGTTATTGCCAAGGCTGGCAGTGCCAACCTTCGCATCCATTTCTTCTTGTTTTCGTCTAACCAGCTTCCTGCGTTCATTTCCTATGCTCCTCCGAATTTGTTGGTAACTAATTCCTTAGTTGTTGAAGATGAACTACGCACTTCTTCTTGCTTCTACTCTCTCTAAATTTCCTTGTGGGGAACTTGAATAGCGGCAGCGCTCACTGGCGTGCGCAAAACCGTGACGTGCCACATCTGGATCTGATAATTCGCGGCGTTCGCTCCCTGGCTCTCAATCACGACGACAACCGTCTCTCTAACTGGGACCTGATCGCCGCTTCCATTCGTAAATCGCACCGTCGCTTCGCGGTGTGCTTTGAGTTTCACATGCCTTTTCGGCGCTTGCTTCTGCTTCAAGAGCATCACTGGCGCTGCACTTAGGTCGAGCTTTGCTGGAACGATAATCGGTTTTTGCGCTGGTCCCGTGGCAAGCCGATAGGTCTGCGCGCCATCGGTGCGCGACGGCATCATCTTATCCGGCTGAGCAGACATCGCGGTTATGGCGCCGTCAATCCGTGCAGGCGCATCATTTTCAAACGCGATCAGTTGGGGTGCGCGAGAGACCCAGATCACCGACCCGGTCGCGAATACCGCAATGAGTAAAGCCACGGGCTTCCATCCTCGGCTGTGCGAGGGCTCTCGATTCGGATCGAGGATTCGGCTGACGCGCAGCGACATTTGGAGAATTCTGCCGAGCGCAGCCTGAGCCAGCACGATGCCTCGGTGTAGAAAACTCTTCTCGGCCAACCGCGTTAAGCACTCGGCGTACGCACGCGGGCTGGCGGTCCCGGCGAGAACGACATCGTCACACGCGCTCTCTCGTTCCAGGGCTATCTTTTTGTCAATCCACCACACTGCCGGATGGAAAAAGAAAACAGCCTTTATGAGTTGCTGCGCAAGATTTGTCCAGTCATCCCAGCGCCCTAGGTGCGCCAGTTCGTGAACTAGTATCTGATTCACTTCGTCAGTCGACAGTTCTCGCATCACCCACTCGGGAATTACAACCGCCGGTTTCAATAAGCCCATGGCAGCAGGAACACGCACGCGTGCCGAGGTGCACAGGGAAACGTCTCTTTTCTGTGAGTAACGACGGAGCGTTTCCCGCAATAGAGGATCCAAACCTGTCAGCTGGAGCGGTGTACAACTCCTACGCAGCGCGTGCAAATGCCAGGCGGCTTTGATTACACCGCATAGGAACCAGGCGGCGATGAGCGCCCACGTAGCCAGCAAATACACTGCCCACCGGCCCGATACTGTGATGGTGGCGTGCCCCGATGAATAATAAGGAGCGGAGTATGAGAACAATCTACCGCCAAAAATCGGCAAAACTGCAATTGCAACCAGAGAAGAGAACCAGACCGTAAATCTCGTACCGGCACTGTGACGGGAAAAGCGGAGAACAATGCCGGCAAAGAAAACAATCAGAATGCCTTCCGCGAGCGACTGCACCGCGCGCGTTGTCAGCGTCTCAGCCAGAAGATGGAGTGCGGGAGTCATGCGCGGCTACTTGCTCCTCTCCAGCAGCTCGCGTAGCCGCGCGAGTTCGTCTGCATCAATGCTCTGCTCTTCCAGGATGTTTAACAGGAGTTGTTCGTGACTGTTGCCGAAAAATCGGCTGACAAGATGACTGACCTCGAAGCGCCGCGCGTCGTCGCGGTCGATCTTCGGAATATATACGTGGGCGCGCTTGTCTTTCACGTGCTTCACGTAGCCTTTCGTCTCAAGAATGCGGATGATCGTCAGCACCGAATTGTAGGCGAGCGGCGCATCTCCCGGAAGCGCTTCCAGGACTTCGTGCACCGTGCCTGACCCCTTTTCCCAGAGCACGTTCATAATGCGCAATTCGGCTTCTGTTAGGGTCGCTGACTTGTTTCGCGCCAAGAACTCTCCCCTTCTTTAATTAAGACGCACGACTCTCCAAAAGGTCAACTAATTTGTTAGTTGCAAAGCCGGGCGACTGGGATGCCTGGCCCGGGAGAGATGGTAACCAATTTATTTTCAAATACCTACAGCCAGACACAAGCCTCGGTGATCTGGATCACGGAAAAACCAGCTTCCCAGACTCGAACATGGATCTCTGGGTTGCCCGAGAGCAGCCCTTTCGACTTCAGCTATCTTCGAGATCCATCGGTGCGCGCATTCAGACCAGTTCGGCTCCGTCTCTACTCTCAGATCCTCTTCTTTATATTGTTTCTCTTTCTTCTCATTCTGACGGAATTCCGCGGTTCCATCGCCACTTCCGGTGCGGACATTCGACTGCCTTACCCAGTGGGGCTCTTCTTCCGTTTGGATCCTCTTATCAGCTTGGCAAACGCTCTCGCCGGGCACGGACTTTATCAGGGTCTCCTGGTCAGTCTCGTCATTCTGATTCCTACCTTATTTCTCGGCCGGTTCTTCTGCGGATGGATCTGCCCTTTGGGATCGATTCATCATTTCTTAGGGAGCCTGAAATCGGAGCGTAAACGGGGAAAGCAGCTTCTTGAGTCGAATCGATACAAGCGCTGGCAGACCACGAAGTACTACCTTTTAATAGCTACGCTAATAGCCGCTTTGCTCGGAAGCGGAATTGTAGGATGGCTTGACCCTTTCTCTTTCCTAGTCAGGTCGCTAGGTCTGTCGCTCCTGCCCACGACAAACTATGCGTTACAGGCTTCGCTGCGCTGGCTGGAGCATAGTCCTCTTGGTTTCGTGCAGACCGTCGCCAACATTCTTCATTTTGTACTCGGCGCAGTGTTCCTCAATTTCAAGCAGCCTTATTTCCGGCAAGGCGTTGGGCTCGGGATTTTCTTCGTTTTCATCCTTGCCATTAATTTCCGCGTGACCCGGTTCTGGTGTCGGGCCATTTGTCCTCTCGGTGCGTTGCTGGGAATTGTCTCTCGTTGGTCTGTACTGGGATTGGTCAAGAATCCCGAGCACTGCAACGACTGCAATCGCTGCCTCTTGCGTTGTCAGGGAGGCGACGACCCCGTCGGCGGAGTCCCCTGGCACCAGCCGGAGTGTCACCTGTGTCTCAACTGCGTCGACGAGTGTCCAGAGCAAGGACTGAAGTTCAGACTCTTTCCGGCACAAAAACTCGCTGGAACAAACCTGCAACGACGCAAGGTACTCACGGGTCTAGCCGCTGGAACAGCTCTTGTTCCGCTGATGCGTGCTACACCCGGATTCGCCGCAGAACGTAACGAACGTTTGCTGCGTCCGCCCGGAGCAGTGGACGAAGAATTCTTTCTCTCCCGCTGCATTCGCTGCGGCGAATGCATGAAGGTCTGTCCCAACAACGCGCTCCAACCTGCTTTGACGGAGGCCGGCATCGAGGGACTGTGGACGCCGATCCTGGTTCCACGGATCGGTTATTGCGAAACCAGTTGCGTGCTGTGCTCGCAAGTTTGTCCGACCGGTGCAATCTGGGAGATCACCGCCAAAGAAAAGGCGTGGTCGGTCGACATCAAAAGCACGGCAAAACCGATTCGACTCGGTACTGCATTCTACGACCGTGGACGATGCCTGCCATGGGCGATGGCTACCGATTGCATTGTCTGCGAAGAGTGGTGCCCGACGTCACCAAAAGCCATTTATCTCCGTCCCACGGAAGTGGTGGACATCGAGGGACACGTCAAACAAGTCAAACAACCCTACCTTGATCCCGCTCACTGTGTCGGCTGCGGAGCATGTGAGCACGCGTGCCCGGTCCAGGATCGTCCGGCCGTCTACGTGACCAGCGTCGGTGAAAGCCGTTCACGTTCCAATCAGATTTTGCTGAATCGCAAGAAGGGACAAGCATGATTCGCGATCACTCTCGCCTGGAGTCTTCATGGAAAGCGTTGCCCTGAGCCGCCGGGAAGCCCTCATTCAGTTGCTGCGGGTCGCCGGAGCGGGCGCCGGAGCATCCGGAATTGCACTCTGGCTGAGCAAACATAGCGTGCGTCCTGAAGCTCCGTTGGCTGTCGCCGTGAAGCATGGTCACACCGTGCCTGTAGATTCCTCATTACCTGAAATGGCCATCATCCAAGGGGAAGATCCAGCGTTACTCGCGCGTCAGGCTATCGAGGTACTGGGAGGAATCCGGCGTTTTGTTGCTCGCGGAGATGTTGTCTTAGTCAAGCCCAACATTGGTTGGGACCGGATTCCGGAGCAAGCAGCGAACACCAACCCTGAAGTTGTCGCGGAGATCGTGCGCCAATCCGTGGATGCAGGAGCGAAGCGCGTCGTCGTCACCGATGTCAGTTGCAACGAACCTCGCCGCTGTTTCCAACGATCCGGTATCGCTGAAGCCGCTCAGCGGGCCGGAGCAGAAGTGATTTTGCCCGATCCCACGAAATTTAGAGAAATCGACTTACAGGGAGAGGTGCTGCGTGCCTGGCCGGTCTTCGAGCCGTTCCTCAATGCTGATAAGGTAATTAACGTTCCGATCGCCAAGCATCACGCTCTCACCGGCACGACGCTCGGAATGAAAAACTGGTACGGAATCCTAGGAGGCCAGCGGAATCAATTGCATCAGAGAATCCACGAGAGCCTCGTGGACCTGGCTGATTTCATGCGTCCCACCTTGACCATGATTGATTGTTACCGAGTTCTTCTGCGCAACGGCCCCACCGGCGGAAATCTGGAGGATGTCCTGTTGAAGAAAACCATAGTGGCGTCAACCGATACAGTTGCTGTGGACGCCTACGTAGCGAAAGCTTTCTGGAACATGGAAGTGGATGCCTTGCCTTATCTAAAGCTGGCGGCCAAGCGCGGGTTAGGAATCGTCGAGTTCGAAAAACTGCGAACACAGATCAGAACGTTGTCGTGATTCTGTGTAGGGGCAGCCCATTGCTCCGCGCCGCCGATGCGAGCAAGGCGTTCGCCAGTCGAGCCGAGTTGAAGCTCAGATCAAGCCACCCCATTTCGAGCCGCGGGTCAAGACAGTGATCGGGAAGCGCACGAATTCCACTCACCACGACAAATCGCAAGGAAGGCTGTTCAGCATTCCAGAACATCGAACAGCCTTCCTTTTTCAAACTTCGGAAACCACCCGGTCAAGCTCACTCGTAAGTGAAGTTGAGCTTGTCTACGTACACGGTATACGCAGATTGCTTCGAGTTCCCATCCATCTGGTAGTTAACGGTAATTCCCCACCATCCAGGCGCCGAGAACGGAGCGTAGGTCCGATTCAGCGTGTGAGTCTGTCCGTTAAATGTGATCGATTGATACAGCAACTGATTATTTGAGGTCCGCTGCACTTGAATCGTGAGATGATTCCACGCATTCTCGTTGGGATAACAGGGGATGCCGGTTGACACCCACTTCGCGTGGACGTTGTCCCATACATCCCACTCATTTCCACCGGCAATCCGGCACTCGTGCCCCCATGTGAAACCCATA
>Ga0126376_10000879_pt1 | contig 15526 bp, 16 predicted proteins | sample PanSoiMetPlot_15_FD_92760 | JGI IMG/M metagenome (GOLD analysis project Ga0126376, IMG submission 92760) | Tropical forest soil microbial communities from Panama - MetaG Plot_15 | ecosystem: Environmental > Terrestrial > Soil > Tropical forest > Bulk soil | place: Panama | collected 2016-02-17
CATCGGGCCCTTCACGAAGGCGGATGGCGGCTGGCTCGCGACGCCGGCGGCGCGATGAGCGTGACCGCCAGGCCGCCGTGATTACCCACGCCCGGCCTGTCGCGGCCTGAGGTTCGCGGGCCGGCCTACCCGGCCGTGTACCCCCCGTCGACGTAGATGACCTGCCCGGTACAGAAATCAGAAGCGCGAGAGAGCAAAAAAAACAGCGTCCCGATGAAGTCCTCCGGCTCGGCCAGCCGGCCCAGCGGGATGCGGGCGAGCATCGCCTCGCGCGTTTGCCTGCCCGCTCCGTCGTCGGCGTACATCCAGGCCGTGAGGTCAGAGCGAAAGACCGTCGGGCCGATCGCGTTGACGTTGATGCCGTGCCGGCCCCACTCGCAAGCGAGAGTGCGCGTCAACTGCGTGATGGCGCCCTTTGACGAGCAGTAGGCGCTATAGCCGGCCGGGTGCCCGAGTAGGCCGCGCGTCGAGCTGAGCAAGACGACCTTCCCGCCTTCGCCCTGGGCAATCAACTGCCGGCCCGCGGCTCGGCAGAGCAGCCAGGGACCCCGCAGGTTCGCCTCGATCACCTCGTCGAACTGGGCCAGCGGCTGCTCCGCGATCGGGGCCACCCGGTTGAGGCCGGACGCAACGACGAGTCCGTCCAGCCGTCCGTGGGCGCTGACCGCGGCCTCGACGATCGCCAGGGCGTCGTGCTCGCCCAGAGGGCGCCTGGCTGTCACGGCAACCTCGACGCCGCCAGACCGGAGCTCCTCGGTTAGAGCCTCGAGCTTGCCGGCCGAGGCCCCCGTCAAGGTGACATTCGCCCCCGCGACGGCCAGGGCACGGGCGGCCACCGATCCGAAGGCGCCGCTGGCCCCGGCAACCAGGATCGACTGACCGGCGACGTCGAAGAGCGAGCCGGGATCGACGACAGCACGGGTTGCCATCCCTCCTACCTCCCCGGCGGGTAGGGCATCACGACGAGCATGGTCGCCGTGCGGTTGGTGCGGTTCTCGACGCTGCGGGCTTCGCCTGGCTCGAGCCAGCATGAGTCGAGCTCCGCAAGGCAGGCGTCACCGGCTTCCGTCGTGACGGTCACCTCGCCGTCGAGGACGACATAGACCTTCTCTAGCGGTGTGGCATCCCACGCGGCTCCGCCTCCGGGAAGGATCTGGGACAGGCCCACCCAGAAGGTCCCGGTCGGGCTCGCGTCCCAACCCTGCAGCCGCAGCGTGGAGATCGCACTGTGCCTGGGCGCCTCGTAGGGCCGGGCGTCGGCGAGCCGGGTGACGTGCATCAGCCCATCTCCCCCCGCTCGATGCGGTAGTCGCCAGCGGGATCCACCATCGCGACCAGGCGCACGATGCAGCCGTCGCCCTTCACCCAGCGCCAGGGGAAGGCGACGAAAGTGCAGCGCAGTCCGGTCACCTGGTCGATGTCGCCGCCGACGTTCTCGAATCCGACGATGCCGCTGCCGAGCAGCTGGCGGTGGCAGGGCTCCCACTCCGGGAAATCGTCGCGGACGTCGCGGCCCGTGTGCCGGCGGTATTCCTCGACGGCCGACGGCACGAGCGGGCCGTTCGGCTGCAGGCCGATCGCCGTTGCCATCGGGTGGTCGAGCGCCTGGTTGTCCACCCCGACCGCCTTGACGCGCCGCTCTTTGAGCCAGATCCCGGCCTCCTTGTAAAGGCCCGGTGACTCGACGAAGTACCGGCGGGAGTCGCTGTAGTGGCGGTGCCAGCCCGTGTTGATGATCACGAAGTCGCCCGGCCGGATCTCCGGCCGCGCGCGTTCCAGGTCGTCGGGCGTGATCACCTCCCACTTCTCCTTCGGGATGGCGACGACGACGCCCGTCCCGAAGAAGGATTCCAGCGGCACCTCGTCCATGAAGGGCGCGCCCTCGATCACGTGCGCTGGCGCGTCGGTGTGCGTCGTCGAATGCATGAAAGTGGTTATCTGCTGGGAGAGAACGCCGGACTTGGCGTGGTAGTGGAAGCGCTCGATCTTGATATCCGGGAAGTAGGGCCAGAGCGGTGCGCCCGCCCCCCAGGGATGGCTGAGGTCGTAAAACACAAGGCCGGTGCGGCCGGCGGCCCGCACCGCCTCTGGAGTGGTCAAGGTATCCAGGCTCACGGCTCCTCCCGTCCCTCCTGCCCGCCATGCGGTACAATCGCCTGCAATGCGGGACAGTCTAAAAGAGCAGAGCGCGGATGTCAACGGGGTCTGGCAGGATTTGCGAGGCGTGAAAGCACTCGGCGTCGACGCTCGGTCCGGGGTCCAGGTCATCGCACGGGCGGCCCGCATCCTCCGTTCGCTCGAAGGCGAGTCGCAGGGGCTGAGCCTCTCGGAAATCGCTGAGCGGGTTGGGCTGGCCCGGTCGACCGTCCACAGGATCGTCACCGCGCTGGAGGCCGAGCGATTCGTCGTCTACGCCGCCAACCGCGTCAGGGTCCGTCTCGGCCCCGGCCTGGCAAGCCTGGCGGCCAGCGCCCGCCGCGAGCTGCGGGTCGAGCTGCATCCCTATCTCCAGAAGCTCTCCAGCCAGGTCCAGGAGACCGTTGATCTGGCTGTGCTCGACGGCGACCGGGTCTACTTCATCGACCAGATCCCAGCGCCGCACCGCTTGTCGGCGGTGTCGTCGGTGGGCGCCTCCTTCCCCATCCACTGCACCGCCAACGGCAAAGCGCTCCTCGCCACGCTTCCAGACGTTCAGGTCCTCCAGACCTTGCCCAGGCGCCTCGAGCGGCTGACCCCCAACACGATCACCCGCCGCGATGATCTTCTGGCCCAGCTCGCGGAGGTGCGCCAGACCGGCATCGCCTTCGACCGGGAGGAGCACACGACCGGGATCGCGGCGATCGGAAGCGTGGTCGGTGATGGGCTCGGGACGCTGGCGGCCGTCACCATCCCCATGCCGGCTCAGCGCTTCTACGGCAACGAGGAGCGGCTCGCCGGCATCCTCCGCTCGGCGTGCGAGGAGATGACCCGGATCATCGGGACCCAGGCGCGCTGACGGCCTCTCAGGCCGGGGCGCGTGCAGCCTCAGCCTCAGGCGCGGAAACGCGCACCCTCGATGGCGCCGTCTCCAGGTAGAAGAGGCTGATGATCGCCACCAGGAAGGCAGCCCCACCCGCGATCACCAGCGGCAGCGCATGGTTGTGGGTGGCGTCGGCCAGCGCACCCACGATCACGCCGGACAGGAAGGCCGCGATCTCCACCGCGAAGACGGTGACCCCGACGGCGGTCGCCGCGACGGCGCGAGGCGCCGTTTCAGTCGGGATCACGGCGATCGCGATCGGGATGCCGCCCTGACCGACGTTGCAGATGAGAAACGCTGCCGCCATCAGCGGGAAGGCGAGGCCAGTCGGTGCCGCCCAGGCAATCCCCGCGACCAGGAGGCTGGAGATGATGACCATCGGCTTTCGCCCCAACCGGTCCGAGATGAACGGGATGACGATCTGGCCGAGGAAAGCCACCAGACCCCCCGCCCCCAGGAAGGCGCCCATGGTGGTCAAAGACAGGTTGTAGGCCGGTCCGGTCAGATAGAGCGGCAGGAAGCCGTACAGGCAGACCGTCCAGGCGCCGAAAAGGAAGCCGTTGGCGATGGACAGCCAGACATTGCGGTAGCCAAAGACCGAAAGCAGCCCTGCCTTCTCCTCGTGCTGCCGGGCCTCCGGCTCGCGCAGGAAGCGCAAGAGGATGGCGGTCATGATCAGCCCTGGGATCGCAACCAGTGCGAAGCCCCACCTCCACCCGAAGGCGCTTCCCAGGATCGTCACGATGACGGGTGTGATCGCGATGCCGATCAGTGAAATGGAGCTCTGCATGACGCCCAGGTTGACGCCACGCCGGTGAGCGCCCGACTCCTCCGCCATTACGGCGTAGGCAGGGGTCAGGGCAGCACCCTCGGCGACCCCCATCAGGAGGCGGGCGAGGAGCATCTGTACGAACGACTGCACCAGCCCGGTGATGACCGAGAGCAGCGAGAAGACGGCTACGGCCGGGATCAGCACGGCCCGCCGTCCCTTGCGGTCCGAAACGGAACCGAACACCCAGCTTGAAATGGCCCAGCCGATCGAGAGGAAGCCGACGACCGCGCCGACCTCGGCCTGGGTCATGTTGAATTCCTTGACGAATAAGGGCGACAGGTACTGGACTGCGAAGCGGTCGAGGAAGATGCAGCCGACAGTCGCGAAGAGCATCGCGACAAGCCAGTTCTCATAACGCCGAGGCTGCCCAGTGACCATTTCCAACACCCTCCCTTTTGCTACGCGCCCCAGGTCACGAGCAGGCGCGCCAGGCCGCGGAAGAGCAGGTTCGGCTTGCGCACAAAGTCCTGCTCCGGGTCGAGGCGCAGTCCCGGTAGGCGGCCGGCCAGGAGCTCGATCGCGACGCGCGCTTCCAGCCGCCCGAGCGGAGCGCCGATGCAGTAATGGATTCCGCGACCGAAGGCGAGATGCGAAGAGTCTTTGCCCCGGTCGATGTCGAAGCTCTCCGGGTGCCGGAAGTGCGCGTCGTCGTGGTTGGCCGAGCCGTAGAGGAGAAAGAGCATCGACCCGGCCGGGATCTGCGCGCCGCCCAGCTCGACGTCACGCGTCGCGGTGCGTGGCATACCTGTAACCGACGCGTCCATGCGCAGACCTTCTTCGACCGCGCGCTCCACCGTCGCCGGATCGGCGCGCACCTCCTCCCACTGCTCGGGGTGACTGAGCAGCAGAAGAATCGTGTTGCCGATCAGGTTCGCGGTCGTCTCGTGGCCCGCGAGGATGAGCCCCGGGATGATGTCGACCAGGGCCTCCGGGCTGAGCGGCTCGACACCGTCTTCCCGCGCGGCGAGGAGGTGGCTGATGAGGTCGTCCTGCGGGTCGCTGCGCCGCCTCTCGACCAGCGCCTCGGTGTAGTGCATGAACTCGACCATGCCCCGCGCGCAGGCGGCCAGCCGCTCGACCGGCAGGACCTGCTGCCCCCACGCCCACTCGTTGATCGAGTTCGACCAGCGCCGGCAGCTCCCCATGTCCTCAGGCGGCACGCCGATCATTCGCAGGATCACCGTCAGAGGCAGCGGGTAGCCGAACTCATCCATCAAGTCGACGCGGCCGCGGTCGATGAAGACGTCGACCAGGCCGTTCGCGATGTCGCGGACGGTCGGCTCGAGGGCCCCCACCCGGCGAGGCGTGAAGGCGTGATTCATCAGCGACCGCATGCGGGTGTGATCGGGTGGATCGGCGTTGATCAGATGCTTCGGATTGCGGTATCCGGCCAGCGCCTCTCGCACCTCCGGCGCCATCTCCGGATGCGTGGGGATCGTGTCACGAGATGAGTACGTCCGGGGGTCCATGAGGACGGTCATGACGTCGTCGTAGCGCGTCACGAACCACATGTGGAAGACCGGGCTGAAAAAAACCGGCTGCTCTCGCCGTGCCCGCTGGAAGAACGGATACGGGTCCTGAAGGTGCTCGCCGGCGACGGGCATGAACTGCTCGCCGAGATTGGCGGTGGGAATGGCGGTCGAGTCGGTCATCGTGTCTTCCCCTGGTGGAGCTGAACGGGAAGAGCGTTCAGCGTGCGGTTGGTCACTCCCGGCCGCCAGCTGGGGTTGTCATCGAGGAGCCCCATGGCCGGGAAGCGCCGGGCCAGGGTCACGAGCGCGATCTGGGTTTCTACTCGGGCCAGGTACTGGCCGAGGCAGACGTGCAAGCCATCGCCGAAGCTGAGCGGCCGGACGTCCAGCCGGGTGATGTCGAGCCGGTCCGGGTCGACATAGCGGGCTGGGTCGCGGTTGGCGGCGCCGATGAATGGCATCACCGCCTCCCCCTTGCGGATCGTCGTGCCTCCGATCTCGATGTCTTCCGCAGCGAGTCGCAGGGGCGGGTCGGCCTGCACCGACGACTCATAACGAAGCAGCTCTTCGACCGCGTTCTTGACCAGTCCATCCGGATCGCCGGTAAACAGCCGCCACTGGTCGGGGTTGCGCAGCAGTGAGTACACGCAGTTGCCGACGAAGTGGGTGGTCGTCTCGAGGCCGGCGGTGAAGACGAGGGCCGCGTTCGCCATCAGCTCGTCTTCCGTCAGCTCGCCCGCCTCGTCCGCCGCGATCAGCCGGCTGAGCAGGTCGTTCCTGGGGTTTCGGCGAAGCGAGCGGACGAGGTCACGGAGGAAGCCTTCGAGTTTCAGGGTCTCTTCGTCGGCCTTGCGCAGCATCTCCTCGGTGACAAGCGGATCGAAGGTGGGCCCGATGGCGTGCGCCCACTCGACGAAGCGCGCCCCGTCCCTGGCCGACTCCAGACCGAGGATGTGGCAGATGACCGTGAGGGTGAGCTGGTAGCCGAGCTCGTGCACGACCTCGAGCCGGCCTCGCGCCTCCGCCGCGTCAAGGATCTGGCTGGCGAACCGTTCGATCGCCGGCCGGAGCTCGTCGACGTACGTCGGCGTGAACGCCTTTCCGTAGAGCGCGCGCTTGCCAATGTATTCCGGCGGGTTGTAGAACACGAACCAGAGGCGCTGGCTGCGGATGAAGGGCCGGTTGTAGTCGACCCGGCCCCGGCTGTTGCGCCGGCGAAAGTCGTCGTAGTCGCGGACGAAGCGCCGGTCCTTCAGCGCCGTGTGGATGTCGCCGTAGCGCGTCAGCGTCCAGAAGTCGCCGATCGCGGCGCGGTGGATCGGGTCGATCGCTCGCAGACGCGCGTAGAGCGGATACGGATCCTGCGGCGGATCCGTCAGCAGCCGCGTGACGATCTCCTCTGCCTCTTCGATGTGCGCGGCCGTCGCTGTGGACATCAGGGTGTCAGCCTGGTGGGCGGGTAGGCCGTCGACACGACGTCATACATGTGAACGTCAGGCTTGGCCACCCTTTCGACCCTTCCCATGGATGCCTGGCAAACCGGGTTCCGCCGCATCGCTTCGAAGGCCGCGGTGCTCTCCCACTGCGCGTAATTCACGACTCGCAGCCCGTCCCGACTGGCATGCAGGTTGGCGCTGACGAAGCCGGGCTGTCTGGACATCACCTCCTCGGTTTCCGCGGTCAGGAGCTCGATCAGCTTCCGCTGCGTGTCCGGCGTCGTCTCGAAGACGTTCACGAGCGTCAGGAGAGCCGCTCCCGGCACGATCTCGGTCGTCCTCCGAGCCTCCATTGACCACCTCCTCTGTCCCGCTATGCAGAACAGTTTGTCCTGTTATGTGGACAGAAGAACTCTATTCCCGGCACGCATCGATGTCAATAGAGTTCTCGGTGGCGTCATGAGACGACCCCCTCCCGGCGGAGTCGGGCCACCTCCTGGGGGCTGTAGCCGGCCTCCTCGAGCACTTCGTCGGTGTGCTCCCCGAGAGCCGGCAGGCGCCGCTTCGAATCTGCAGCAGCGAGCGGGAAGCGGATCAGCGGCAGTTCGCCCACAGGCGAGTCCGTGCTGACCACCATCCGCCTGGCGCTCACCTGCGGATGGGCCACGACCTCGACGATGCTCCGGACCTCGCCGTAGGCCAACCCCGCCGTCTCCAGTCGCTCGAGCCAGGTGGCCGCCGGCTCGGCTGAGATGGCTGCTTCGACAAGAGCTTCCAGCTCCGCTCTGTGGCTGGTCCGCGATGTAGAGCCCGCGAAGCGCTGGTCCGTGAGCCACTCGGACCGGCGGACCACCGTCGTGCAGAATCGCCGCCAATCCTCTTCGCTCGCCACGACCAGGCTGACGTAGCGCTCATCCGAAGCCAGGTACGGCCCGTAGGGCACCAGGTACTGGTGGCGCATGCCCGTCCGCGGCGGCTCGGAACCATCGGCCCAGTAGTGCTGCGGGTAATAGCCGAGCCAGGCCAGGGTCGAATCGAAGAGCGACACGTCCAGGTAGCAGCCCCGGCCGGACCGCTCACGCTGGCGAAGAGCGAGCACCACGGCCAGCGCGGCGTTCGTGCCGGCCACGAGGTCGGTGATCGGGAGGCCGACCTTCGCCGGCGCTTCGGGCTGGCCGGTGGTGAGGATCAGGCCGGCCTCGCCCTGGATCAGCAGGTCGTACGCCTTGCGGTTCGCGTAGGGACCGGTCTGGCCGTAGCCGGAGATGCTGCAATAGACAAGCCGCTCATGGTCTCGTTGCAGGTCCGGGTAGCTGAGACCGAGGCGCTGGGCGACACCGGGTGCGAAGTTCTCGAGGAAGACGTCCGCTTTCGCTGCGAGCCGGCGGGCGACCCCCCGGCCCTCGGGTTTGCCGAGGTCCAGCGCCAGATCGCGCTTGCCGGCGTTGACCCATACAAAGCCCGTCGAGAGGCCGCGGACGGCGGCGTCCCAACCCCGGATGACGTCACCGCGGCCGGGACGTTCCAGCTTGACCACGTCCGCGCCCATCTCGGCGAGGACCCAGGAGCAGTAGGGCATCGCCAGCGCCTGCTCGAAGGCGAGGACCCGAATCCCGGTCAGCGGCTCCCGGAGTCCCTCGCGCACGGGTGGGGGCACCTTCAGGCCGGCTCAGGCCCCGGGAAGATGTCGAGGCGCGACGCTTGGGCGATTCCAGACCGTGGCGGTCACGACCAGAGCTCAGCGGTGGCCAGGTCCGCCCCTTCCCTCAGGGCGTCGAACTTCGCCCACATTACGGCCGGGTGAACCTCTGGCCGGTAGGTCGCCTGCGACGAGAACCCGCAATCCGCGCTTGCGAGGACGTTCTCGCGGCCGACCAGCCGCGCGTAGCGGGCCAGCCGTTCGGCGATCAGCTCGGGGTGCTCGACGATGTTGCTCGCGTGCGTGATGACGCCTGGAATCAGGGCCCTGTCGTCCGGCAGCCTGACCGTCTCCCAGATGTGGTACTCGTGCTCGTGACGGGCGTTTGCGCCCTCGAACGGAAGTACTCCTGGTAGTACTCCGGAAATGCCTTCACCTCCGCTGAGAAGCTGGTGACCGGCGCGTCGGGCCTGGCCGCGAACCCACCGAAGCGTTCGTACACATATGAGAAGAACCCGGTCTTGCTCTGCTCACCGTCCGTGACCACGTCGAGGCCGTGCTCGACCTGCAGCCGGACCGAGTCGGCGACCGCCTGCCGCAGCCGCCCTGCGTACACCTCCGGGTCCACCCCGTCCCCCTGCAGCCGTGCCTTCATGAGATCGAGCAGCGCCGGCGGTCTAGGCAGGCTTCCGCAGTGCGTCGTCAGGATCCTCTCAGTGCTGCGCTTCACACCGCGACCTCACGTCGTATACCAGCCGAGCGGATCGAGACTGCCGCGGATCAGCTCGAGCTCCTCGACGCTCGGGCTCGGGTTCACCGTCGGTTCTCCGTTCGGGAGCAGGAGCGGCATCGGCGTATCCTCGATGACCCGATCGACGTCCTCGCCCGGATGGACGGCCGCCAGCACCGCGCCGTCGTCTGTTATCTCGATCAGGGCACGATCCGTCACCACCGCCGTGGTTCCCACGGTTCCCAGCCCGACGGCGGCGCGCGTCGAGCCCGCGACCCGACGCCCTGGGCTGGTGACGAAGTCGACCGCAGCCTTGAACTTGCGCGATTCGTGCCGGACAACGACCAGCACCCGCCCCGCCGACGACGCCACGTCGTTTCCGCCCCCCGATCCGCGAAATCGGCGCCGGCGTCCGTCGGCCTCGATCACCAGTGAGGAGTTGATCGAGCCGTACCGGTCTACCTGAAGGGCGCCCAGCACGCCAAGGCTGATCAGGCCACCCTGGAGCATGTAGCCGAGCACGTCCAGCATCCCGCCGTAGGCCCGGCTGCCAGTCCACATGCGCGGATCGGCGATCCCCATCGCCTCACCCGCGGGCCGCGGGTCGAATACCCCCAGCTCGAGGAGCAGGCGAGCGTTGGGCGCGTGCGTTCGCCGCGCCAGCGCCACCGCCACCTGGGGCAGGCCCAGTCCGACCAGCACGGCGTCGTCGTCGCGCACAAGACGCGCGGCCGCCACCGCCAGCATTTCGCCGCCCGACCAGCTGTTCACCGGGCGGCATCCTCGCGGGCGAGGGCCAGGTAGGCGGAGTGGTCCGGCACCGACAACACGTAGCGCTCCAGGTACGTGCGCATGCCCGCCGGGCCCTGGCGCGCCAGCGCCGTGTACGCTTCGAGGTGCGCCCGGTCGTAGTCGTAGCGGCCGGCTACCGCCGTCGGATGAGCGGCACAGGGCAGCTCGACGACCGCGGCCACCACCGAGCCTGGGATCAGAGCCTGGTCGGGCGGGACCTGGTCGACCACCTCCTCGCAGAGGAGGATGACGTGACGGGCCGCGAAGGCGGTTTCGTGGGTGGTCCATCTCGGACCGGCGAGGGTCGCATTGCCGTCGCGATCCGCCGTGTCGACGTGGAGGATCGCCACGTCGGGACGCAGTGGCGCGAGAAGCAGCGTCGGGCGGCCAGTGAACGGGTCTGGCTGGACGTGGACCGTGCCGGCTGCCAGCAGCGGAGGGATCAGGTCTGAGCCAAGCAGCGACCTGCAAGGGATGAAGGGCAGATTGAGCGCGCCGGAGTGAAATCGCAGCGTCATCGCCAGGCTCGAGTACTCCTCGGTCTCGACCTCGCCATGACTCACCGCCTCGCTGACGGCGTAGAGCGACCCGAACCGGTCGAGCGACCCGCCGGCATAGATGAGCTTCGACACGCAGCCGGCTGCGACCAGGACGTCGGTGTCGAGCCCAGCGATCGTCTGGCTGACTGTCAGACGGCGCCGCCCAGCCCGCGCCAGGTGGTGGACCGCCGGCATCACACAGCGGGTGATCGCGAAGCCGCCCAGGGCAACGTGACACCCGTCTGCCACAATCTCCAGGGCGGCGTTCAGGGAACGGACCTTGTCGGCCACGGCCGCGGATCATCATATACCCGGTGCGCACTGTGCAGAACTGCTATTCTTCGCTGAAGAACCGGTCCATGAGGAGTTCAGGTCCATGTGCGACGAGCATCTGATCCCGCAGGTCCTTGGACCGGAGGTGGGCTACCGACGTCATTTCCACTCGACCGTCGGCGGCGGGGCCGGTGAGGCCGCGGTCGGGGAGATCATGCTGGGCCGCACCCTGACCCTTGAGCGGGCCCGCCAGCTCAACTCCCGGAACTTTTTCTACGAGATGCTCAAAGACAACCCGAGCATCACGGCCATTCACCCCGGGATCGAGGACGAGCTGATGGCGGGGGCGATCGACTCCCACATCCACGCCTACCCGGATTTTGTCCACCGGGCCCAGGACATGATCCAGATCGCTGTCGACGCCTCGCGTGCGCGCATGCGTGCGATCGCCTTCAAAGACCACTGGAACCTCACCGCCGGGGAGGCGTACCTGGTCCAGCGCTACGTCGACGACATGGTCAGGGACGGACGGCTGGAGCACCGCGTGGAGGTGTACGGCGGACTCGGCCTCAACCACGGGATCAACCCCGAGGCAGTCCGGATCGCCCTCCAGTACCCCAACTTCAAGCTGATCTGGTTCCCCACCTTCAAGTCGTACGGCTGGGCCCGCTTCGCCGGTGTCGCGAGCCGGGACAACGGCGATTTCGTGCGCATGGTGGGCGCCGACGGCGCGGTTCTGCCGGAGGTGCGAAAGGTCTTCGAGCTGGCGGCCGGTGCCGGCGTGGTCGTCAGCCTCGGCCATACCGACTTCGAGGAGCTCCTCCCCCTCTGCACCCTCGCCCGTGAGCTCGGCGTGAAGACGCTGCTCGATCATCCCCTGCTCGAGCTCAACAAGCTGCTCATCTCGGAGATGACGCGGCTGGCCGACCTCGGCACCTATGTCGGGACCTACTGTCAGCCCATGATTCCGTCGCTTTACCAGCCGATCCAGGACCCGATGGAGACGGTGGCGACGATTCGCGCTGTCGGGGCCGACCGCTGCGTGACCGCCAGCGACTTCGGCCAGGTCCTCCACGTCAACTCCATCGACGGTGTTCGGATCTTCGTGCGCGCGCTGCTCGGCTTCGGCGTGCCCGTGGATGACGTCCGCACGATCATCCAGACCAACCCGGCGCGACTGCTGGGGCTGAGCTGACTGGAGATGGAACGCGAACCCCCACGCTATCCGATCGAGTCGGTCGACAACGCCGTCCAGCTGCTCCTCGCCCTTCACGAGAGAGGCTCGATCACGGTCGTCGAAGGGAGCCGGCTGCTGAACGTCGCTCGCTCGACCGCACACCGGCTGCTCGCCATGCTTCAGTACCGCGGCCTCGTCCAGCAGGACCCGGTTCTGAAGACCTACCTGCCGGGACCGGTCTTGATCGAGATCGGGCTGGCTGCGGTGCACAACATCGACCTTGGCGGGCACGTCCGCCCCCATCTCGAGCACATGGCTCAGGACGTCACCGAGACGGCCCACCTCGTGGTGCGGCGTGGCGCCAGCGTGATGTTCCTCGACTGCGTAGAGAGCGATCGAGCGCTGCGGGCCGGCTCCCGGACCGGCACCATCCTGCCCGCCCACTGCACCGCGTCGGGCAAAGCTCTCCTCGCTGGGCTGCCCGACGATACCGTGCGACTTCTCTTCTCGGGCGGGCTGCCGCCACTCACTGACCGCTCGCTGACCACGATGGACGAGCTGCTCGGACAGCTCGTGGTCGTACGGCGCCGCGGGTACGCCATCAACCTGGGCGAGAGCGAGGAACAGCTCAACGCGGTCGCCCGCGCGATCCACGACCAGGGCGGCGCCGTGGGAGCGATCACGGTAGCCGGCCCCAGCTTCCGGCTGCGCGAACCGCGGCTCGCGGAAGTGGCCAGCCGGATCGGCCAGGCGGCCGCGGCGATCTCGCGGTCGCTGCAGGTCATCCCTTCGGCTCCCCCGGCCGCGAAGGCCGCTCGCTGAGCGGGAATGATTCTCGACACCGAGTTCAACTCCGCTGCCCAGATCCCGGCTCGAGAGTGCCTCGAGGGCGCCATGCTGGCCGAGCAGAGGGGATTCGGTTGTGTCTGGAAGGGCGAGTCCAACAGCCGCGACCCGATCGTGCTCCTCTCGGCGATGGCCGCTCAGACCGGTCGCATCGAGCTGGGCACCGCGATCTACCACATGTTCGGCCGCAGCCCGGTCAGCCTGGCGATCCAGGCCGCCACACTGAACGACCTCTCACGAGGCCGGCTGATCCTCGGCCTGGGTATCGCCAACCCGACCATCGCGGCCTGGCACGGCTACGAGTTCGACCGGCCGCTGCGACAGCTCCGGGAGTACGTCGACGTCCTCCGCCAGGTCTATTCCGGTCGGAAGACCGAGTATGCCGGCGACTTCTACCGCGTCAATGGCTTCAAGCTCGCCTTCGACCCTCCCCCCTATCCACTGCGGGTCTGGTTGGCGGCGCTCGGCCCGCAGATGACGCGCCTTGCCGGCCGCATCTCCGATGGCATCGTGATCAACCTGGCGAATCCGCCGATGATCCGCGAGATCGCCGCTCGCTTTCGCGAGGCCGCACGGGGGGCGGACCGCGATCCCGACCAGCTCCAGGTCGTCAGCAAGATCCGGGTCTCGATCCATCCTGAAATCGAGAAGGCCCGGCGGGCACTGAAGAAGGTGCTCACCTTCTATTCGCTCGCCTATGGCTACGAGGCGCTGCTCCGCCGGATGGGCTGGGGTCAGGTCGTCCAGTCCGTCCAGCGAGCCCACCGCGAGTCCGGCTTTCAGGCTGCTGTCGCTCAGATTCCCAACGAGATGCTGAATTCGGTCCCGATGGTGGCGGGCACGTCGATCGGCGCGGTCCACGCCCGCCTGCCCGAGTACAAGGGGGCCGGCTCCGACCGCTGCGTTGTCGCCTACGTTGTCAGCGGCGACGACAGCTGGACCGAGATCCGGGCCTTCGTCGACCAGTTCGACCTCAACCCGGTCCCGACCGTCTGAGCTCATGACGCAGGCTTTGTCCGCAGAGCAAACCGAGATCCGCTCAGCGGTGCGGCAGGTCTGCTCCCGATTCCGGGACGAGTACTGGCGACAGGTCGACGGCAGCAGCGCCTACCCCGATGAGTTCGTCCGGGCGCTCACCGAGGCCGGCTGGCTGTCGGTTCTGATCCCGCAGGAGTTCGGCGGAGGCGGTCTCGGCGTCACCGAAGCCGCGATCGTGATGGAGGAGATCAACCGGGCCGGTGCCAACTCCGCTGCCTGCCATGCCCAGATGTACACCATGGGCACGCTGCTGCGGCACGGCAGCGAGGAGCAGAAGAGGCGCTACCTGCCTGAGATCGCAGCCGGACGCCTGCGCCTGCAGGCCTTCGCGGTAACCGAACCCGACGCCGGCTCTGACACCACGCGGCTGCGCACCACGGCCGTCCGCCGCGGCGACCGCTACGTGGTCAACGGCCAGAAGGTCTTCACGTCCCGGGTCGGCCAGTCCGACCTGATGCTGCTGCTCGCACGCACCACCCCGTTGGAGTCGGTGACCGAACGTACCGGGGGTCTCTCCGTCTTCCTGGTCGATCTCCGCGACGCAGCCGGGCTGGACGCACGGCCGATGGAGATGATGATCAACCACCACGTCTACGAGGTCTTCTTCAAGGACGTGGAGATCCCCGAGAAGAATCTGGTTGGCGAGGAGGGGAAGGGCTTCCGTTACATAATCGACGGCTGGAACGTGGAGCGGATCCTGGTCGCATCGGAGGCGATCGGTGACGGCCGCTGGTTCATTCAGCGCGCAGTCAGGTATTCGTCGGAGCGGGAGGTCTTCGGGAGGAAGCTGGCACAGAACCAGGGCGTCGCCTTCCCGATCGCGCAGGCCTACGCTCAGGTCGAAGCGGCCAGCCTCGTACGGTTCGAGGCGGCGTCGCTGTTCGATCATCAGCAGCCCTGCGGGGCGCAGGCGAACATGGCCAAGCTGCTCGCGTCTCAGGCGTCATGGGCGGCGGCCAACGCCTGCATCACCGCGCACGGCGGCTACGGCTTTGCCCGCGAGTACGACGTCGAGCGGAAGTTCAGGGAGACCAAGCTGCTCGAGATCGCGCCGGTCAGCAACAACCTGGTCCTCGCCTACCTGGCCCAGCAGGTGCTGGGCATGCCCCGCTCCTACTGATGAGGCTGATGGGCACGCACATCCGCTCCTGGATGTTCGTGCCGGGCAACCGGCAGCGCTTTATCGACAAGGCCTTTGACGAATCAAGGCCGGATGCGGTCTTTCTCGATCTCGAAGACGGCGTGCCTCCGGACGAGAAGCCGGCGGCGAGGGCCCTCATCGCAGCCGCGCTCGAGCGCCCGGTTGAAGGCGTCCTGCGCTACGTCCGCGTCAACAGGGTGGGCAGCGCCTGGTGGCGCCTGGACGTGGCCCAGGTTCCGGCTCGTGGGCTCGACGGCGTCTGCATCCCCAAGGTCGAGACCCCGGACGAGATCGCGCAGATGGCCAGAGAGCTGGACCGATTCGAGGACAAGGCCGGCATCGAGCGGGGCCAGACGCAGATCCTGTGCGCGATCGAAAGCGCTCTCGGCCTGGTGCGCGCCGTGGAGCTGGCGACCGCGCATTCGCGAGTCGCCGGCCTCATGTTCGGCGCCGAGGACTTTGCCCTCGACCTTGGCCTCGGCACTCAACGGGAGGGCGAGGCGCGCGAGCTCGTGTACGCCCGCTCTGCGCTGGTGGTGGCGGCGGCATCTGCCGGCCGGATGAGCGTCGACGGCGTGTTTCCGGACCTGCA
>Ga0126376_10000880_pt1 | contig 15516 bp, 11 predicted proteins | sample PanSoiMetPlot_15_FD_92760 | JGI IMG/M metagenome (GOLD analysis project Ga0126376, IMG submission 92760) | Tropical forest soil microbial communities from Panama - MetaG Plot_15 | ecosystem: Environmental > Terrestrial > Soil > Tropical forest > Bulk soil | place: Panama | collected 2016-02-17
CACCGCGCCACCCGTGTCGCCGGCCGCGCAGCCCGTGAACAGACCATAGCCGCCGCCACGGTCGACCAGCTCCTCGATCAGCTCAATGATCAGGCGCATGCCCGTCGGTCCCTGCGGGTGGCCGTAGATCAGCGACGAGCCGTGGTTGTTGAAGGCGTCCAGCGCTACATCGAAGGAGCGTGAGAAGTAGATGTCGTTGACCGCGAATGGGTTGTGTGTCTTTATGGTCGTCAGGTCGAAGATGCGCAGCCCGGCATCATCGAGGGCCATTTGCGCCGCCGGCACCGGCGCCATGGGCATGTGCGCGGGCCTGGCCCGAGACTGGGCATAGCTGAGCACCTGCACCTCGATGCCCGAGTCACGGCTCAGCTCCCGAGCACGTTGGCTGCCAGCCAGGATCATCGCGCAGTTGCCGTCGGCCGGGTGGGTCTGGCTTCCATACGTGACGCTTCCACCCACCTGCACCGGCTTCAACCGGGCCAGGCCCTCGGCGGTCGTGGGGGTGATGCCCTCGTCGTCGTCGATGGTGGCGATCATCTTGCGCCCAGACTGGTCGCGGACCTCGAGCGGCGCAACCATGTAGCGGCGGTGGAAGCTGCCGCCGTTCCGGCGATCGGCAATGTACTGCTCGTACCGGATGAGCGTGACTTCATCCTGTTCCTCACGGCTTATCCCCTGCTCCCTGGCCACGTTCTCGGCCGTGACCGTGGGTGAGGCGTCCGCGTAGGGGTCGGACTGGAAGTTGTCCCAAACCCAGTCCTCGGTCGTTCCGCGGCCGCCGGGGCCGCCGGCGTCCGGGTAGTAAATGTGGGGCCCGTTGCTGGTCCGGTCAGCGGCGATCCCGAGGATGCAGCGCCGGCCGCGATCCGCCTCCACCTCGCTCGCCGCCTGGCCGATCATGCGAGCGGACGTGGCGCAGGCCTGCATGACCGTCGGCCCCGAGATCTCGGGGTTGCCGATCATGCCGGCCACCCACGGGGCGGCGTAGAAGCTGTGAGGCGACGGCACGGTCATTCCGTAGAAGAGAGAGTCGAAGGCCGTCGGCTCGATGCCTCGCTCCTCGAGCGCTCGACCGGCGACCTCGGCGGCCAGCTTGACCGGGTGCGACTGGGCCAGACTGCCCTGCCAGCGCACGAACGGCGTCGACCAGTAGCCGCCGTACGGAACGAAAGCCTTTTCGAACCTCACATCACTATTCTGCCGTTTGGGTGCCAGGGGCCGGTCGGCGCAGGCCAGGCGTTCTGCAAATTGCGCTGCCTTCTGCGGATCCTGGCGCCCGGGTTCCGCATCTGCGCCCTTTTCCGCAGAATGCTCGAGTGTGTGGGAGTGTCCACAGTGCCGCCGCCGGTTCGCGAACCGCAACCAGTCCCACGCTTGCGGCAGGCACGAGCTCGAACCACACTTCGCCGGTCGCGAGCCGAGGGTTCGGCTGGCTTTCGATCGCTTCGTCAGCTTGATCGGAGAGCTGGGCCCCGTCACGGTTCTGCCTGAGAAGACGCGCATCGCCTTTCAGGTCCGCATGAGCTTTGCCGCGGTCGTGCCGCGAAAGTCCTGGCTTGACGGGCACGTCGTTCTCGCCCGTCGATACGAGCACCCACGCTTCATGAAGATCGACTACATCTCGCCAAGGAACCTCGTTCATCACTTCCGAATAGCCGACCCTGCAGAGGTCGATGAGGAGGTGCGGGCCTGGCTCGCGGAGGCCTACGCCGTGGGCGAGCAGAAACACCTCACGCAGCGCCGGAGGGCACGCTAGCCTGGCTCGCAATGAAGATCGATGGTCACCTCGTCACCGACCTTGCTTCTGTGCCGGCGCGAGTCCGCGACCTGGAGGCCCTGGGCTACGACGGTGCGGTCTCAGTCGACACCAGCCACGACCCCTTCCTGCCTCTCGCCCTGGCCGCAGAGCACAGCGACCGCGTCGACCTCCTGACCAACGTCGCAATCGCCCTCGCCCGCTCCCCGATGACAGTGGCCTACACCGGCCTGGACCTCCAGGTACTGTCGCGCGGCCGTCTGATCCTGGGCCTGGGCAGCCAGATCAAGCCCCACATCGAGAAGCGTTTCAGCATGACATGGTCGGCGCCCGCTCCCCGCATGCGCGAGTTCATCCTGGCTCTTCGAGCGATCTGGGGGGCCTGGAACACCGGCGAGCGCCTCGACTTCCGTGGCCGCTTCTACCAGCACACCCTGATGACTCCCTTCTTCAGCCCGCCCCCGAGTCCGTATGGACCGCCGCGCATCTTCCTGGGCGCGCTGGGAGACCGCATGTGCGAGGTCGCCGGCGAGGTGGCCGACGGCGTCCTCCTTCACCCGTTCACCACAGCCAGGTATGTCCGCGAACGGCAGATCCCGGCACTCGAGCGAGGGCTCGCAAGGTCGGCACGAGCTCGCGAAGACTTCCAGATCGGAATCAGCCCGTTCGTCGTGACCGGGCCCGACGATGGAGCTCTTGACCCAGCGCGTGAGGCGACCAGAATGCAGATCGCCTTCTACGGCTCGACGCCCGCCTACCGGTCGGTCCTCGAGCACCACGGCTGGGGCGAGGCCCAGGATGAACTCAACTCGCTGTCCAAGCGCGGGCGCTGGACTGAGATGGCCGGCGTCATCACTGACGACATCCTCGATGCGTTTGCGCTGCAGACGCCCTACGACCAGCTGCCCGCAGAGCTGGCCAAACGGTACGCGGGGCTTGCCGATCGCATGAGCTTCTTCCCGCAGTGGGGGGACGACCACGACCGCTGGCGGGCGCTCCTGGACAGTCTCAGAGCAGAGGTAGCAACGCGCCTTTGACGCGCCGCTAACGCTGGTCAAGCCGTCCGCATTAGGGTACCTTACGAAGCCTGGCTCGCAGGCCGACAAGGCTACGTCGTACCGGTTGGCAACGCGGCCTTCCATCACAGCGCCAGATCGGCGGCCCTCCGTCTACACTGCCGCGAGGAGCAGGTGGGCGGGGACCTAAGAATGAGCATCGACTCCCGATACTGGGACCGCGATTTCGAGACGCAGCCATGGGCCTGGATCGAGTCATGGCAGGCTCAACAGCTCGCGACGATGCTGGAGACCCTCCCCCAGCGCTCGGAACTGTATCGCGAAATCCTGGCCGGAGCCGGCCGGCGGATCGGGTTGCGGGGCTACTGGGTCAGCCGCGGCCGCCTTCCAACGCTGGACATGCTGGAGACCGTCCCCTTCACGACCAAGGACACCCTGCGCCATGCCCAGCAGGACACGCCTCCCGGTCGACCCCTGGGCTCACAGCAAGCAGTACCGCAGGAATACATCGTCCAGATCGTCTCGTCTGCGGGGACCACAGGCCGGCCCGTCTTCTGCGGCCTGACCCGGCACGACCAAGAGATCTGGAATGACGCTGCCGCCAACGCTTTCTGGACGGCGGGCCTGCGGCCAGGCGACGTCGTCGCCCACCTGGCCGGCCAGCCCCCTGGAGCAAGCGGCTGGCCCTTCGCCGACGGCATGCGCCGCCTGGGTGCCGCCGTGATCTGGCTGGCCGGCGGCTCACCCGAGCAGTTGATCGAGCGGTTGCCTGCTCTGCGCCCAAGCGCGGCCATGACCACGACGGCGTTCGGTGTCCAGCTGGCCGAGCAGGGGGTCTCAGGCAAGCGCGCCGCTGACCTGGGCGTTCGCAAGCTGCTCGCCTTTGGGGAACCCGGCCTGTCTGAGCCCGGGGTTCGGCGCCAGATCACAGAGGGTTGGGGGGTATCCCACGTTCGCGACATGATGGGCCTGGCCGAGGTGATGGCCGGCATGTGGTCGGAGTGCGAAGACACCAGCGGCATGCACTTCAGCGCAGCCAGGTACGTGATCGTGGAGCTCATCGATCCAGAGACCGCCGACCGCGTACCGTGGGCCGACGGCGCGAGGGGCGAGGCCGTCTATACGACCTTCGATCGCGACGCGACACCGGTGCTCCGATATCGCTCTGCGGATCACCTCGAGGTGACTGGAACGAGGTGCTCATGCGGGCGCACGTCACCCAAAGTCCGCTGCCTGGGTCGCGCGGCCGACAGGCTCGTCTACAAGGCGGTGACGGTGTTCCCAACGGCGATCCGCAGCGTGGTGCTCAGACGGTTCGGAGACGTGCTCGAGCCGCACATCCGTATCTGGAAGGAGACCGCCGAGCAGGTCCGCTTCGACCGGCCCATCCCGCTTGAGGTCGAGGCGAAGAACGGCGTCGACAATGGCCGGCGGCAGCTGCTGGCGGAGGAGATCGGCGAGGCGGTTCGCGAGGAGCTGCGGGTCAAGGTGGCGCCGGTCCTGATGCCGTCGGGCACGTTGTCCCGAGGCCGCGACACGGGCGCCCTGGTGGAGGTGAGGCCGACCGCAGACCCGGACGGTGATGGTTCACCCGCCGATCTGAAACAAACAGCCGGCCACCGCGGTTAGTCGGAACGTGATCGATTTTGGCCCCGTATGGAGGAAGGAGAAGACGCTTCAGGACCTGGCAGAGGGTCTCACCCGCCAGGACCTGGCCAGACTGGCCGGCGAGATGTGCGACTTCTTCATCGACGCGATCGCCGACGCCGGCGACCCGGACGTCACTTTCGTGCCCGAGGACCCCGACGCCAACGACACCTTCGCGGCCACGGCTGATGAGGTCAACATGCCGTGGACGCTGGGTCACGTGATCGTCCACTGGACTGCCTCGTCTGAAGAGTCCGCCGCGCTTGCGCTCACGCTGGCGCGAGGGTTGGACGTGACGGGCCGGTCCCGGTATGAGGTTCCGTGGGCCCAGGTCAGATCAGCTGGATTCCTGCGTGACCGGATCGAGGAGAGCCGCCGGATGCAGCTGGCCATGCTCGATGCCTGGCCCAATCAACCTCATATGGACAAGACCTACTCGCCCAGAGAGGGGGCGCCAGGCATGAACGCGGTGGCTCGGTTTCTCGGTGGTCTGAGCCACGCCGCCGCACACCGCGACCAGGCCCGAGACATACTCGCCCAGGCCAAGGCAGCCCAGGCCTCAACACAGCCGGCCTGAGTCACGATAGCTGGCTGAGGTGCGCCGGGGCGCGCTGGTGCCGTATTCGGTACGGTCATCCATGGAGTGATCAGCGCCAAAGCCGGCCGGCCCGCGGATCCCTCAATACTGATCGACGTGGATCAGCTGGTGAGCGCCTACTACGACGTGCGCCCCGACGTCGACGACCCCAGACAGCAGGTGGCATTCGGCACCTCGGGGCACCGCGGTTCCTCATTGAAGGGAACGTTCAACGAGGCACACATCCTCGCAATCACCGAGGCGATCTGCCGCTACCGGCACGGGCGGGGCAGCGACGGCCCACTATTCCTCGGCCGCGATACTCACGCTCTCTCCGAGCCCGCCTCCCGCACCGCGCTGGAAGTGCTCTCGGCTCACGGCGTCGACGTGCTGGTGGACCGCGGCGGAGGATTCACACCCACCCCCGCGATCTCGCACGCGATCCTCGCGTACAACCGCGGACGCCTGACTGGGCTCGCCGACGGCATCGTGATCACGCCCTCTCACAACCCGCCCGAAGATGGCGGTTTCAAGTACAACCCGCCCAACGGCGGCCCGGCGGACACCGACGTCACCGGCGAGATCGAGTCCGAGGCGAACCGGCTGCTGAGCACCGGCCTGCGCCAGGTGCGGCGAACCACACCCGGCGCCGGCTTGCAGACATACGACTACACGACCGCCTATTGCGATGACCTGACTGCGGTGGTCGACATGGAGGCGATACGGGGAGCCGGCCTGACGTTGGGGGCGGATCCACTCGGCGGGTCGAGCGTCGCCTACTGGGGCAGGATCGCCGAGCGCTGGCAGCTCAACCTGGAGGTCGTCAACGAGCGCGTCGACCCGACGTTCTCCTTCATGCCTGTGGACTGGGATGGAAAGATCCGAATGGACTGCTCCTCCCCGTACGCCATGGCCGGCCTCATCGGGCTCAGGGATCGCTTCGACGTAGCGTTCGCCAACGACCCTGACGCCGACCGGCACGGGGTCGTCACTGCGGCCGCCGGGCTGCTGAACCCGAACCATTATCTGGCCGTCGCTGTGTCGTATCTCTTCGGAGGCAACCGCGACTGGCCGGCCACAGCCGTGGTCGGCAAGACCCTGGTCAGCAGCACGATGATCGACCGGGTTGCCGCCGATGTGCGCCGCCGCCTGTTCGAGGTGCCCGTCGGGTTCAAGTGGTTCGTGGATGGGCTCCTGAACTGCGCCCTGGGCTTTGGAGGGGAGGAGAGCGCGGGAGCCTCGTTCATCCGGCTCGACGGCTTGCCGTGGTCCACCGACAAGGACGGCTTGATCATGGGCTTGCTCGCCGCGGAGATGACGGCCCGGCTCGATCGCGACCCTGGCGAGCTGTACCGGAGCCTGACCGAACGGTTCGGGGAGCCGAGCTACCGCCGCGTCGACGCCCCCGCGACGCCTGCCCAGAAGGAGGTGCTTGCCCACCTGTCGGCCGAGCAGGTCCGCGCGCGGGAGCTGGCCGGCGAGCCGATCCGGCAGGTGCTGACCAGGGCGCCAGGCAACGACGCACCGATCGGCGGCGTCAAGGTCGTCGCCGACACCGGGTGGTTCGCCGCCCGACCCTCCGGCACCGAGGACGTGTACAAGATCTACGCCGAGAGCTTCCGGGGCGAAAACCACCTGCAGCGCATCCTCGATGAGGCGGAACGCATGGTTTCGGCCGCCCTGGGCTGAGCGGAGGCGCGCTGAGTGGCGGCTATCGGTGATTCTGAGGCGCTCGAAATCACCGTTCGCCGGCAATCGGTGATTTGTAGCTGATCTCCTCGCGGCGGCCGGCTGCGGCAGAGCGCAGTATCGCGTCGCACACCTCCGACGTCCGGTAGCCGTCCTCGAATGTCGCTCCATGTGGTCCCACTGGCGCACCGGTCGCAATGCACCTCAGCAGGTGGTGCAGCTCTTGGACGAATGTGTGCTCCCAGCCGATGATGTGGCCGTGGGGCCACCAGTGCTCCCAGAACGGGTGGTCCGCCTCGGACACGAGCACGGTGCGGAAGCCCTGCTCACGCGCCCCGGGCGACGATCCGCTCAGGTTGACCTGCAGCTCGTTCAGCCGCTCCAGGTCGAACGCGATCGAGCCCCTGGAGCCGTTGATCTCGAATGCCAGCGCGTTCTTGCGGCCTGGACAGAAGCGCGACGCCTCGATCGTCCCCACCGCACCGTTCTCGAACTCGACCGCCGACTCGAACGCGTCGTCCACGTCGACATGGCCGCCGGGCCGGTCCTCGATGAATGTGCGCGTCAGGCCCATCACAGTGCGGACTTCGCCGACCAGGTACCGGGCCAGGTCGATGACGTGGGCACCGAGGTCGCCGAGAGCCCCGGATCCGGCCGCGGCCCGATCCAGACGCCATACCCTGGGGAACGCCGGGTCGGTGATCCACTCTTGCAGATAGCGGCCGCGGAAGTGGTAGATGTCGCCCAGCTCGCCCGCCTCCAGCATCTCCCGCGCCAATCGCACGGCCGGCACGAAGCGGTAGTTGAAGGCGCAGAGATGCTTGACCCCGGCTCGCTCCACTCGCTGCCAGATCTCATGGCTTTCGGCAGCCGTCCGGCCCAGCGGCTTCTCGCAGGCGACGTGCTTGCCAGCCTCCGCCGCCGCCATCGTCGGCTCGGCGTGGAGGTCGTTGGGGCCGCCGTTGTCGAAGAGCTGGATGCGGTCGTCGGCGACAAGTTCGCGCCAGTCGGTCGTGTAGCCGGCGTAGCCGTACCGACGGGCGGCTTCGGCGACAGCCTCGGCGTTGCGGCCGCAGATGCTGACGAGCCTCGGCATCAGCGGCGGCGGCCAGGTCATGTAGGCGATCTTCCGATAGGCGTTGGAGTGCGCCTTGCCCATGAATGCGTAGCCGAGCAGGCCCACGCCGATCTCGGGGATGTCGCCGCCGGTAGAGCCTGCGTTCATCGTCACGAAGCCGATGTCCCTGGATTCGGAGCCCATCTCAAACCTCGCCCTGTTTTGAGGGGGGAGTCCCCCCTAGAGGTTGGAGCGCCGGGGAACCCGGAGCTCCAGCACCCCCCTGCTGCATCTGGGCGAAGGGCAGCAGCTCGGACGGCTCGAAATCGGTTCGCCGCACAAAGGCAAGGGCCTCCGGTGCGCCGTACTCGCGGTCCATTGCCGAGTCCTCCCATTCGATCGATAGCGGACCTGCGTACTTGATTCGGTTCAGCACCCGGATCAGCGCGTCGAAGTCCACGTCACCTCGACCGGCCGAGACGAAGTCCCAGCCGCGGGCCGGCTCTCCGAACTCCAGGTGAGAACCGAGGATCGAGCGCGTTCCGTCAAGCCGCCGGCGCGAGTCTTTGATGTGCACGTGGTAGATCCGGTCTGCGAATTCCTCAACGAAGGCAGCCGGGTCCAAGAACTGGTGGATCATGTGACTGGGGTCGAAGTTGATGCCGAACTCCGGCCGCCTGCCGATCGCGTCCAGCGCCTTGCGCGTGGTGACGAAGTCATACGCGATCTCGGTTGGATGGATCTCCAGGCCGAACTTGACCCCCTCGCTCGCGAAGATGTCCATGATTGGCCCGAAACGCGTGGCGAAGTCCTGGTATCCCTTCTCGACCGCCGCGAAGTCGTTCGGCGGAAACGAGTAGAGCTGGTACCAGATGCTCGACCCGGTGAATCCGTTGACGCGGTCGACGCCGAATCGCGCCGCGGCTCGGGCAGTGTCCATCAAGCGCTCGGCTGCCCGACGCCGTACACCCTCCGGCTCTCCGTCACCCCACACCTCGGGCGGCAGGATCGCCCGGTGCCGAGCGTCGATCGGATCGCACACGCACTGGCCGATCAGGTGGTTCGAGATCGCGAAGCACTGCAGGCCGTGCCGGTTCAGGATCTCCCACCGGCCCTTCACGTAGGAGGGATCGGCGATGGCCCTGTCGACCTCGAAGTGGTCGCCCCAGCAGGCCAGCTCCAGGCCGTCGAAGCCCCAGGCGCTTGCCTTGGCAGCGACCTCCTCCAGCGTGAGGTCGGCCCACTGCCCGGTGAACAATGTGACCGGTCTGCCCATGCCGTTAACCTCCTCTTCAGCTCAGCTCAGTGGGGCGCTGGACTCCGCCACGATCACCGTCATGCCAGCCCCGCGGAACTGCTCCAGCACATTCGGGGAAATGCCGTCATCCACGACGATCTCGACCTCGTGGGGCCCGAAGACGGTAAGGAGCGAATCGCGACCGACCTTGGACGAATCGATCAGCGCGATCGTCCGCTGGGAAACTGCCCTGGCGGCATTCAGCGTGCCGGAGAGTGAATGACGCAGCGTGGTGAGGCCTCGCTCTTGTGTCAACCCAGCCGCCGACACGAACGCGATGTCGAAGTTCAGGTGGCTGAGGAAGTCCTCGGTCCAGTTGCCGCTGATCATGCGAATGGTCTGGTCGACCTCACCCGGCGTAACGATGAGGTGGATCGAGCTGGCGTGCAGCTCGAATGCGATCGCGGGCGAGTTGGTCGTCACCGTCAGATGGTGGGGTGGGTTGCGCTCAAGCTCCCGGGCCAGGGCCAGGCAGCTGGTCGAGTGGTCGATGAAGATTGTCGAGCCGTCCCGGATCTCCTGGCGAGCACGGACGGCGATCTGATTCTTGGCCTCCCAGGCCTGCCGCAGGCGCTTTGTGAAATCGCTCTCGATCCGCGGCATCGCCTCGCCGACCGAGCGGGCGCCACCGTGGATGCGCGCCACGAGCCCATCCCTGGCCAGCAGCTCCAGGTCGCGATGCACCGTCACCGCCGAGACCGCGTAGTCGCGCGCAAGCTCGTTCACTGAAGCGCTGCCGTTGCGCTGTATCCGTTCGAGCATCCGGGCCCGCCGCACGTCGGGCGGCAGTGGCTCGGCCATCGTTCGCAATTAGACGCGGTCCTCGAAAGCGCGGCGCTTGATCTGAACCTCGAGGGGCCGGAACTCGTCGATCGCCTCCGCCAGGTGGCGCGCAAACCTGTTCAGCGCCTCCTCGCCCTTCGCTGCCGTCGCTCGGAAGGGGTTGCCGATCACACCGGTCTGGGTGAATTCGCCGTGATCCATCGGAAATGTAAAGTATTGATAGCCCCTGAACTCCACGTCTGGGGCGCCATCCTGCTTCGCAAAGCTGGCTGGAAGCCAACCCGGCACATGCGCCCGAGTATCCACGGCCCTCTCCATGCGGACGAGTGTCGTGTTGTGTGCCATCACCTGTGAGGTCTCCAGCTCGCTGGCGTGCCAGCCCGGCGTCTCGTCCGGCGGGTTCTCCAGGATGTCGGTCAGAAAGCCTATGTAGCGCTCGGCGTATGGCTTGTAGAACGCGACGAAGGCGCCGGTCTCGTAGCGGATGCGGCGGAGCAGCGGGTCGACCACCTTGACGTTCGACCCGTGACCGTTCACGAAGATCAGTTTGTTCCAGCCGTGGTGGATCAGGCTTCGAGCGATGTCGTAAAGGACCTCGTTCAGTGAGCTGGCCCGCAGAGTGATCGTGCCCACGCCAGACTCGGGATCTCGCATGTGCTGCGGCGAGTAGCCGGCCCAGAACGGTGCCGTGTACGGCACCTCGGCAATCTCGGCAGCCCGTCTGGCCACCTCGAGTGCCGTGATGGTGTCAGTCCCGAGTGGCAGGTGGGCGCCGTGCTGCTCACAGCTGCCCATGGGGATCAGCACGATGTCAGAGCGGTCGAGGAACCACCTGATGTCCGGCGGCGCCAGGTCCATCAGGCAGTGCGAAGCTGGCCGGGTGTCAGGCATGGCTGTACTCCTTAGAGGCTCCTAACCATCGAGATGAACCGATCCGCGACGACATCGGCGAATCGTGGTTCGTTGACGGTCGCGGCTACCCGTTCGAACGGCACGTCCGGACTGAGCTGCGCCTCGAGGGCGTCCAGGAAGGTGGCGTCAGCCTCGGGATACCAGAGGGCGTTCCCCTCCGTGTCGGAAAGCGAGAACCCCCTGGTCGGCGCCACGACCCGCACGGGACCCCTCGCCGCGTTGAGGCGGCCCGCGATCACGCCGGCCAGCTCCGCCATCTCATCTGCCTCCAGGCGGACGAGCGTCGCCACCGGATTGTGGTAGTAGCTCCGCCGGCGCCGGTACCGCTCCGGCACCGTGTCCGGCGCGCCCTGGTTGAAGAAGTCCACGCAGCCAGGCACGATCAGCTGGGGCAGGCCCCGCTCGCCGGCCACGGTCAGCCGCTCGGGACCCGTGCTGTGGATGCCGTCCATCAGCGAGTTGGCCAGCTCTGACAGCGTGTAGTCGATCACCGCGGCGAGGGCGCCGTCGCGAACGAGGTTCTCCATCGCCGGACCACCGACGCCGTTAGCGTGGAAGATGACGGGCTGCCAGCCAGCGCGCTCGAGTGCGTCACGCAGGCGCATCACGCCCGGCGTGGTCTGGCCGAGCATGGTGATTCCCACGCTCCGCCCCCCGAGGCCGGTCACCGGCCGGCCGGCGTCACGAACCATCCCCACCACCGCGGCAGCCGCATTGTCGAACACCGCCGTGGCGATCGGATTGAGACCCAGGATGTCAACCACCGAGTGCATGACGGTGACGTCACCCGTGCCTACGAACGGGCCGAACGTACGCCGCCCGGAGGCAACGGGCGACACGATGAGTTTGGGCAGGCCCATCGGCAGCGCGTGCATGGCGTACGCGCCGAGAAGGCCACCCTCAGCGCCTCCCAGACAGAGCACGCCCTGGAGCCTGCCCCGCCGGTAGAGGTCCAGGCACACATTGCGAACGCCAGTGCGCATCAGCTCGACCGCAGCGCCCCGACTGCCCGCCGCCTGAACCGTCTCCAGGTCGTGGCCGCCGGCCACGGCCACGTCGGCCCTGGAGACGTCCGCCTCACAGCCGTCGGCGTCCCCCAGAATGCCGGAGTCGATCACGATGGCCTCGGCGCCAAGCTCGCGCACCCGCTGGCGGACGTACTGGATCTCGGCGCCCTTGGTATCGAGCGTCCCGATGATGCCGATGACCGGCGAGCTCCTAACCATTCACCCTCCGGCCCGATGCCAGGCTGCGGCGGACTCCATCAGCCTACGGTTCGTTGACAGAAAATGCAAGAACTCATAGGCTATCTCCGCAACTCGATGAAGGCTTTAGCAAGGACGCCTTCCCTGCGGCGAAGGGACCGGCGGCTCCTGCCAGGGCGCCCAGGATGAACCTCTCGCCCGCCGCTACAGTGGCCGTGGTCGAGGAGGTGCGCCGGGCGGCACCGGCAGGAATGGTGTCGGCCTCCCCCGACGTGCTCGACCGCTACACCGCCGACCACTACTGGAAGGCCCTTGCCGCTCGCGCGGCGGGCGCCCCGCTTGGCAGGCCCGAGCTCGTGGTCAAACCCGACAGCGACGAAGAAGTGGCATCTGTTCTGAGGGTTGCCAATGCCCGTGGTGTGCCAGTGGTCCCCTGGGGAGGCGGGTCCGGCACCCAGGGCGGCTCGATCCCGACCCAGGGCGGCATCGTGCTCGACCTGACCGGTATGGACCGCATCGTAGAGATCGACGCCCGCTCGATGACGGTGACCGCCGAAGCCGGCGTGAACGGCAAGCGCCTCGAGAGCGAGCTCAACTCGAGGGACCTCATGATGCCTCACTACCCCGCCTCTTCCGAGTGGGCTACGCTCGGCGGCTACGTGGCCGCCCGCGGCTCGGGCGTACTGTCAACGCGCTACGGCAAGATCGAGGATCTGGTCCTCGCGCTCCGCGTGGTGACGCCGACGGGCGAGATCGTGGATACGCTTCCCGTGCCGCGGCACTCGGTGGGGCCTGACTTTACCCAGCTGTTCGTTGGGTCCGAGGGCACGCTCGGGGTGATCACGCGGGTCAAGCTGCAGCTCGTCCCGCTCCCTACGGCCCGCGTGTTCGAGGTGGTCTCCTTTCCGTCCGTCGCGGCGGGAGTCGAGGCGATACGCAGCGCGCTGACGGGCGGTCTGAGGCCGTCGGTGGTTCGACTCTACGACCGGCTGGCCACCGAGCTGACCCTGAGCCCAGTGGTCGGCGAGGCGCTCCCCGGCGCCACCGCCGTGCTGTGCTTCGAGGGCGACGCCGGCGTCGTCGAGGCCGAGCGCTCGTCGATGCTGGCGCTGGCGCGGCGCTGCGACGGCACCGTGCTGGATGGGGGGCTGGGCCGGATGTGGTGGGACCACCGCTACGACTTCTACCAGCCCCCCCACCACCCCGAGCTCCCTGCCATCTGGGGAACGATCGACGTGGTGGCCACGTACTCCGCGCTGCTCGAGGCGTACGCGGCCCTGCAGGAAGCGGTCGCGGTCCCGTATGCGGCGCGCGGGCTGAAGCTCCGCACACATCTGAGCCACTGGTATCCGTGGGGGGCAATGCTGTACGCGCGCTTCACTCTGCCCGACGGGGGCGACGACGGCATCGCGCTGCATGACCAGATCTGGGAGGACGGCATCCGGGCTGCGCTTGCGGCGGGGGCGGTCATCAACGACCACCACGGGGTCGGCCTCAAGCTCACGCCCTACATGCGGGCACAGCACGGGGCCGGCCTCGACGTGCTCCGCCGGATCAAGACGGTGCTGGATCCGAACCGAGTGATGAATCCCGGGAAGCTGGACTTATGAGGGGCCCGACAGAGTGGGACGGCGCCTATCCTCAGGCGCCGCGGGGGGCGTGTTGTGGCATCCGCCACAACACCCGACGGCGGTCAAGGCCGAACAGCGACGCCGTCAGGCGGCCCGTGCCTTGACGGCCGTCGTTCCGGGGGGCTTGCCCCCCAGACAGCACAAGGAGGGGTGTAAGGCATGACCTTCAGACTCGCGATGCACAACTGGATGCGGCCGGAGCCGATCGAGACAACTCTGGCACGCCTGGCCCGCTTCGGCTACGAGGGCATCGAGATCTCGGGCGAGCCCGCTCAGTACGACACCGGCCAGGTAGGCGAGCTTCTGGCTAAGCACGGGCTCAAGTGCTGGGGTTCGGTCACGCTCATGGTGCACGGCCGCGACCTCATCAGCGAGGACAAGTACGTCCGCGTCGGAGGCATCCAGTACGTGAAGGACTGCCTCAGCCTGGCCGGCAGCCTGGGTGGCCAGATCCTCACTGTCATCCCATCCACCGTCGGGAAGACGGCGCCCATGAGCACTCCCGAGAACGAGTGGCGCTGGGCTGTCGAGGGCCTCAAGGAGTGCGGGGAGCACGCCGAGAAGGTGGGAGTGCGAATGGCGATCGAACCACTCAACCGCTTCGAGACATACTTCATCAATCGCCACGATCAGGCCCTGGAGCTGGCTGCTGAGGTCGGGGGCGACTGCGGCGTCTGTCTCGACTTCTTCCACATGAACATCGAAGAGGAGAGCTGGGAGGGCGCACTCAGGGCGTGCGGCGACAAGCTGCTCGACGTCCACATCGCCGACAACAACCGCATGCCGCCCGGCCAGGGCTCCATCGACTGGAAGCACGCCATCCACATCCTCCAGGACATGGGCTACCGCGGCTACCTGACGGTCGAGTTCGTCGTCCCGGTGGACCGCACCCCGCTCTCGACTCGCAAGGAGATTGCGGACGCCACCGAGGCGGAGGCGTCGGAGGGACTGATCAAGTTCCTGCGTGACCACGGCACAGGGTCTGTGCCGGAGCACTACTACGACCGCTACGTGCAGGAGTCCGCAGACCACCTGCGAAGCAGCGAGAGACAGCTCGAGACAGCTCGGGCATGAGCAGGCTCTGAAAGAGGAGGAGTGAAGAATATGTTGCTCAAGGGCGAGCACCACAGGGTTCAGCCACGCCGATGGCTGGCCGTCGCAGGGCTCGCAGCGCTGGCACTCGTCGGCTGCCAGGTGGGCGGCAGCGGTACCACGAGCACAAGCTCGTCCGGAGGGACGATCAAGCTGGGCATCCTTTCCGACTGCCAGGGAGACTTTGGGTCCTTCTATCAGGACGACATCGGGGGAGCCCAGGCGGTGCTAGCCGCCCACTATGGAGGCAAGGCGTCCGGGGCGAAGCCCAGTGATGGCATGACCGGCGCCACGATAGCGGGCAAGTCCATCAACATCGTCGGGTACGGCTGCGCCGACTCCACCGCGAACAAGGCGATCGAGGAGACGCGCCGCCTGGTCGAGCAGCTCGGCGCTGACATCATGATCGGACCGCTCTCGGGTGACGAGGGAATCGCTGTCGCGAACTACGCCAAGACACAGCCGAACAAGACCTTCATCAACGGCATCTCAGGAGCTCAGGACACGACGCTGAAGGTGCAGGCTCCGAACTTCTTCCGATTCAACCCGGACGGGGCCCAGTGGTCGGCCGGACTCGGCGACTACGCCTACAGCAAGCTCGGCTGGAAGACGGCGGTGGTGATCGGGGACGACTACGCGTTTCCGTACACGTCACTGGCCGGCTTCATCGCCGAGTTCTGCGCGGTCGGCGGGCAGGTCACCAAGCGTGTGTGGCCTCCTCTGGGCACGACCGACTACTCCTCTTACGTCACGCAGGTGCCCCCCTCGGGCGCCGACGGGCTGTTCGTCGGAGTCGGCGGGGCGGGCCTCATCACTTTCCTCAAGCAGTACCAGCAGGTGAACGGGCCCCTCAA
>Ga0126376_10000883_pt1 | contig 15492 bp, 13 predicted proteins | sample PanSoiMetPlot_15_FD_92760 | JGI IMG/M metagenome (GOLD analysis project Ga0126376, IMG submission 92760) | Tropical forest soil microbial communities from Panama - MetaG Plot_15 | ecosystem: Environmental > Terrestrial > Soil > Tropical forest > Bulk soil | place: Panama | collected 2016-02-17
AACGACCGTGTCATCAGCCTTTGGCTTGGGTCCCGTGCCCGTCGCAAGAATTTTGTATTGCAAACCGTCCGGAAGGGCCACGACACCGGGCTTGGTCTTATTGGCGACAAGAAATGTCTCGCCTTCTTTTTGATTCTTAGTCTCGACGCGTTTCTTAACTTCGGCGGCATAAGCCAACAAAGCGGCCTGCGATTGTTCGTCGGTTAGCGGTGATTTGGCCCCGGCGAAAAAGTCCTTGAGCCCGCGTGCAAGAAGAGCGGAGTCGATGTCGTCAATTCCGAGTTGCTTCAGTTGCCGGCCAATATTTGTTCCGATGACGTAGCTGGCCTTTTGCCGGTCGGTCTGAAGCACTGGCGCGGTGGAACCTGGCTTCGCGGCGGCCGTGCCGAGCTTCTTGACAGCAGTTCCGGCTTGGGGCTTGGCAGGCGCGGCTCCAGAGGAAGATTGTGTCTTGGCAGGCGGCGTCTGAGCGGAACCGGTTGTGGTAGTTTGTGCAAACGCGTTGGAGGCGAGCAGCGCGCTGGAAATTGCAAGAATCAATGAAAAAGTTTGTTGTTTCTTCATCTCTCGATTGTCTCAGAGGCTCAATCGAGGAGCAAATGAAGAGACGAAGAATCCGCAGTGAAATTGGTGAAGATCGGCTGATTAACGGGCCGCGGCTTCGATGGTAAAGAGTGAAGGCAATAAAACGTCATCGAAGACTGTGGCTGTAAAGCGCATGCCTTGCGGGATGACAGCCTCTCCGCCATGGCGAAGCAGAATGGCTTCGCCAACAAGTGGAATGAGCGAACTCACGAGGAAGCTCGCGTTGGGCACTTTTGTGATGCCTTCCTTTGTGGCCGTGCCACGCAGAAACACAGTTGTGCTGCTTACTTTGAAAGAGTGCACGACAAAGGTGATGGTGCCTGCCGTGCCGCCCTCACGAGAGCCATCCGCATCGGTGACGACTGCCTCAACGGGTGTTCCTTTCTGCGCGAGAACAGCATTCCCGAGAGTGAGATCTTCTGCTAAAGCGAGCGGGAGTTTGTCCCCAATTTCAAGATTCTTGGAACTCACTTGGGACGTGAAGGCCACAGGGACGGGCGTGTCGCGTGCAAGAATGTACTTGCCGGATACGTCCGGAACGGCATTCACGAAAGATTTCTCCGGCGCAGGGGCGGGCGTCGATGGGAAAGTGTATTGGGCTACGGATATTAAGCTGCGCGAATAGTACGGGACGACGGCGATGGCCTGCAGCGTGGTCGTTGAATCGATGGTGATTGGCCCGGTATAGCGGTTGGAAAGAGCGGTCGGAGTCCAGCCATCGGTCGTGTAATAGATGATTGCGCCGCGCGTAGGCGTTTTGAGCCATACCGTAATTGGAGATTGATATTTGCCGGATTTGAGGGAAAAGCTCGGCTGCGCAGTGGCTGTTGCATTAGGAGCGGGTTGCAGGCTATGGGCTGCGTCGTCGGCATCCTGCTGTGCCTGTCGAGCGGCTTCTTGAGCGGCATCATCTTGAGCAACCACAAGGGCAGGAAATACACAAAGGAATGCAAATACCGCGAGTACCTGTTTTCGCATGGCGTTCACCCTCGATAATAGGACGGATGCGTTATTTGGCTGGTTACGCCGTACTGCGGGGAAAGTTTCCGCCGAACATGAATTGGCGTAGCATAAAAGTTGAGCATACCTTCCGTGAAAACCAGCATCTTTGAAATCTTCAAAATAGGCATCGGACCGTCGAGCTCGCACACCATGGGGCCGATGCGCGCAGCGGCCGACTTTGCAAAAGAACGGGAATCTCGCGGGGAAATGCCGCGCGTCGCGCACGTGTTGGCAGAGCTTTACGGGTCGCTCGCCCTGACTGGCCATGGCCACGGAACGGATCGGGCTATTTTGCTAGGTCTGAGCGGCGAATTGCCGGATTTGATCGAGCCCGAAACTATCGAACCGAAACTCGCGGAGATTCGCAGTTCGAAAAAGCTAAAACTGGATGGGATTAAAGAAATAGATGTTGACGAAGCACGAGATTTGCTCTGGCACAAGAACAAAACGCTGGCTGCACATTCGAACGGGATGCGATTTACAGCTTCCGATGAGAGCGGCGCAACAATTGCCACACAGATTTATTACTCTATCGGCGGCGGCTTCATCCTGCGTGAAGGAGAACGTGCGGCGGAAAAAGATGTAAAGCCCGCGCCATATGTGTTCTCAAGCGCAGATGAGTTGCTGAAGATTGGCGACGAACGCGGCCTGGCCATTTGGCAAATTGCGCTTGAAAACGAAAAAAACTGGCACACCGAAGCGGAGATTCACTCTCACGTCGCCCGAGTCTGGAGTGTGATGCAGGAGTGCGTCAAGCGTGGGCTCTCGACTGAAGGAATTTTGCCCGGCGGATTGAACGTCCGGCGGCGCGCGCCTCGATTGGCCAAGAAACTGGGTGCCGAAAGCAAATCCGACCCGCTCGCCCCGATGGATTGGGTAAACACGTTCGCAATGGCCGTAAACGAAGAAAACGCCGCCGGCGGACGTGTTGTGACTGCGCCAACCAACGGCGCCGCAGGAATTATTCCGGCAGTCGCACATTACTATATGCGATTTGTTCCTGAGGCGAATGACGAAGGGTTATTCCGATATTTCCTGACCGCAAGTGTGATTGGCGCACTCTATAAAGAAAACGCATCGATATCCGGTGCCGAGGTGGGATGCCAGGGTGAAGTCGGCGTGGCATGCTCGATGGCTGCGGGAGGATTGGTGGCCGCGATGGGCGGCGGCAACCATCAGGTCGAATACGCCGCCGAAATTGGAATGGAGCACAATTTGGGGATGACGTGTGACCCGATTGGCGGCCTCGTGCAGATTCCTTGCATCGAACGCAATGCAATCGGCGCGGTGAAAGCCATTAACGCGTGCCGAATTGCGATGCGCGAAGGCGGCGAACACAAAGTCTCGCTCGATCAAGTCATCAAGACGATGTACGAGACTGGTATGGATATGCAGTCGCGCTACAAAGAAACTTCATTGGGCGGTTTAGCTTTGAACGTAATTGAATGTTGAGAAGAAGACCGACATCGGACTTCGATGGTCAGTTAAGAAATCAAAAAGAATGGAGAAACAAAATGCGCGGATTCGCTTCAATCAGAAAAATGTGGGCAACTCTATTTGCGTTTGGCTTAGCATTCGCTACGGCGGCTCAAAATCAACCAGAAGTTCCCCCTGAAATTAAATCTCCTGCTGGAGAGGAAGTGATTTTGCGCGCGCACGCGAAAGGCGTGCAGATTTATTCCTGCCAGGCCGGATCAGACGAGAAATATGCCTGGGCGCTGAAAGCGCCAAAGGCTGATCTGTATGACGATCAGGGGAAACTGATTGGAACTCATTTCGCCGGCCCGACTTGGAAATTGAATGACGGAAGTGAAGTCACCGGAAAGGCCTCCGCAAAACATGACGCTCCGAAGGCAGGCGCGATTCCCTGGCTTTTGGTGAACGTGATTGGACACAAAGGGACAGGCCTGCTGGAAAAAGCCACGTCAATTCAGCGAGTGAACACCGAAGGCGGAGTTGCCGACTCGACGAAGACATGTGACGCGTCGAAGAATGGCACGGAATCCGAAAGCGCCTATTCAGCTGACTATTATTTTTACGCCCCTAAGAAGTAGCTCTTATTCGTAGCGCAAAGCCTCGACTGGATCGAGCTTCGCAGCCTGCATAGCTGGCAACCAGCCACTGAGCACGCCGACGATAATCAAAATCAGAGAAGACAGCACCATCGTCATGACCGAAAGATTCAGATGGATGTCCACCTTGCCGGATTCATCTTCATAAGCTGGACCGAGGAACGGCAGCGTCCCAATCGCGCTCGTCAAAGCCCACGACAGCAACATGCCGAACGCTCCTGCGGCGATTGTCATGACTAGTGCTTCCAGCAAGAATTGCCAGCGTATATGTTTTTTCCTCGCGCCCAGCGCGCGGCGAAGTCCGATTTCCCTTACGCGTTCTTCGACCGAAACGAGCATGATGTTCATCACACCGACGCCGCCAATCCCAAGCGTCATCGCCCCAATCATGAAAAGCAGCGCTTCGATACCAATCGTGATGCCTTCCATGATTGGCTTGAATTCCTCGCGGCCAAACATCGTGATGGCGCGCTTGTCATTAGGCGAAAAGTGCTGCCGATTGGCGATGGCCGTGCGGAATTGCACCATCGCGGGCGCTTCAAACACCGGCGCAATCGGTTCCCAGACCATCACGCTGGAGTATTTCGTGTCCCACAAATCGTTTGCCGAAGTGTAGGGAATGAACGCGGACTCATCATCGCAATTGAAATAACAACTGTCGGAAAACTTCATATCCATTGATCCGATGACCGTGAACGCGACGCCTTTGATGCGAACGGTTTCACCGACAGCAGGCTCGCCGCTGAATAACTTCTTGCGAATGCGGGCACCGAGAAAAATCACGCGCCGGCGCTCAGCAATATCTTCGGGACTGATCCAGCGGCCGTCGCTGGGAATTTCGTTCCGCATTTCGCCGTACTCAGGATAAACGCCGCGCACTGCCGAGTCTGACAGGCGCTCGCCGTAAGAAACACCCTGAAACCGAACCGTTTCGCGTGTAACACGCTTGATGAGCGGCGACTGCGCTTTAACCCATTCGGCGTCCTCAGCTTCAAATCGAACCTTCTTACCGGCGCGCTCGCCTCCGGCTTGCTCACTTGTGGTTCCTGGCCACGCAACAACTGCGCCTTTGCCAAACACTTCAAACGTGTACATCAAAACGCTTCGAAATCCCGCTCCGTAGGACAGCAGGAGCGTGACGGCAACAATGCCCCACGAAATTCCCGACATCGTCAGAAAACTTCGGACAGGATTTCGTCCCAGCGCGATCCAGGCTTGTTTGAAAATCTCTTTGAACATTTAGCCTCCTGCCTCGAAGCGCAGAGCCTCAATGGGATCGACTGACGCGGCGCGATTTGCGGGGTAAAGGGCGGACAAAATTGAAATAAGGCCGAGCAGAAAGATGGAGCCGGCCGCGATTTTCCAACTGGTCAGCATGCCCGAAAAAAACGGCGGCATTGGAGCTAGATTCACCAGCGCGCAAAAGCCATAGGAAACAATCAGGCCAACGCCGCCGCTGATCACCACGACAAAAATTGTTTCGATGAAAAACTGCCGCAAGATGGACTGCCTGGTGGCGCCGAGCGCCATTCGGACGCCGATTTCGCGTGTGCGTTCGCGGACGCTGACCAACATGACATTCATCACGCTGAGTCCGCCAAGGAAAAGCGTCGCAACCCCGACGCAGCCCATGAAAATCTCCATGCCTACGATAATCATGCGATTCGCCTGTGCATTTTTGACCGTGTCCCAAATGCTGGCAGCCTCTTCGTCGCGCGAATCGAAGTTGTGAAGACGGCCCAAAGTGTGGCGAATCTGGCGAACGCAATCCTTGTGCGTTTCGAGAGACCATGGCGCGACAAGAAGCCGGTCCACGGAATGCTCAATTGCCGGAGGCTTGTTCGGAAAATCGCGCTTCATTGCATTGAACGGAATGAAAACCTTGCGCGTGTCGAAGCCATCGTAGCTGGAGTTTTGCTCCTTTGACTTCATCACTCCAATGACGGTGTACGGAATCCCGTTCATCCAGACCGTTTGGCCGACGGCATCCCTATCCGCGAAAAGCTGTTTCTTCGTGTCGCTGCCGAGGAAAGCGACATTGCGGGCCTGTTCGTTATCTTCATCGTTGTAGAAGCGGCCCACGGCAGGTTTGACGCTGCGGATTTCCTGGAACGGTGGAAGGGCCCCGACAACTGGAATCGTGCCGCTGTTAAACATGCTTCTCACCTGGGCGTCGTTGCCGAGCTCGGGCATTACGTATTTGCAGGCAGGCGCTTCCTTGGCGACCTGGATGTAATCATCTTCAAGCCAGCGAATCAGGCGCCCGGACCGAGTTCCGCCCGCTTGCATGCTGGTGCGGCCACCGAAAACGATCATGACGTCCTTGCCGAACGTCTCCTGATTCTTCTGAATCCCGTCGCCAAGTCCTTCGCCCGCGGCCACCATAATCGTGATGGAAATAATTCCCCACGCGATACCAAACATGGTGAGCAATGTGCGGCGCTTTTGCGCCCACAGCGTCACCAGCGTGTCACGAAGTAGGTCACGGAAGGACACAGTGCGCTCCCGTTACTGGAGAACGACTTTCTGCTTTTCATTCAAGCCGGAAACAATTTCCGTCTTTACGCCGTTCGAAATGCCGAGCTTCACACTGATCTTTTTCTTGCCGTTCGGGCCTCTGGCGTCCGGAATCTCTACCTGCGCGTTGCGATCCTTGTCGTAAATCATCGCAGCCTCGGGAGCCATCAGTACATTCTTCTTTTCTTCAAGAATGACTTCCGCGTTCGCGCTCATGTTGGCTTTGAGTTCCCCGGTCGGATTCGAAATGGAAACGCGAACTTCAAACGTCGTGACGTTATCCTTTTCTTTTCCTAACGGCGAAATCTTGGTCACTTTGCCGGTGAACTTCTTGTCTTTGAAAGATTCCACAACGATACGCGCCGGCTGATTGAGGTAGACCTTGCCGATGTCCGACTCGTCGACTTTGCCCTGCACGTAAACTTCGCTTACGTCGCCAAGAGTCATGATCGGCGTCGCCTGCGAACCGAGAATGAGAATGGAGCTCACGGCATCGCCAACGTTCACGTCGCGCGATAGAACGAGCCCCTCAATCGGACTAATAATCGTCGAATTGCGTAGGTCCTCGGCGGCGTTGTCCGCAGACGCTTTTGCTTGCCCAACTTGCGCATTCGCCTTTGCGATCTCGGCTTGCGAAACCGCAAGATTACGTTGCGCGCTCGTCTGCTTGTTCAGCGCGAGCTGATAATTCTTCTCCGCGTCCTCCACAAGGCTCTTGGACATAACACCATCCTTGAACATCTGCCGCGCACGCTCCATGTTCAGCTTAAGAAAAGGTACATCCGGCCCCTCGGCGTCAACTTTGTTGCGCTCCAGCGCAGCCTTGGCGGATTCGAGCGCGGCGTTCGCTGCCTCAAGATTCGCTTTTGCAGCGCGAAGTGCCGCTTCAAGCTGCACCTTGTCGAGCTCAGCAAGAACCTGCCCGGCCTTCACTCGATCGCCGTAATCCACGAAAATCTGCTTCACAATGCCGCTCGCCTTGGACTTGATCTCGGCCTTAGACAGAGGCTGGATTTTGCCCGTAGCCACAACAACACGGGCGAGGTCCCCCTTCTCCACGTCAGCCAGCTTTGAGGGGTCAATTTCATGACTTGGGCTGAGTGCGGCTTTGACGCCGAATCCTCCCCCCAAGACGACCACCAGGGCAATGCTGCCCCAAATGATCCGCCGCCGGCGCTTTTTGCCGTTCTTACCGTTCGCTAACCCATTGCCATTACTGGACATACAAGACCCCCGCTGACTCGATTGGTGCACCCACTACACAGTACGACCAGGATGTACGAAATGTTCCGTGGTTCCGATGGGTTAGACGATAAGGAAGGCAGTTGGTCTGTGAATTCACAAAGAGCCAAATTTGGCTAATTGTTTGACTCGGCCTTACCAATCGCGAGAATATCTGCCCCGAACAAGGGGCATGGGATGGATCTGGGATTGAAAGGACGGGTAGCCATCGTCGCGGCAGCAAGCACGGGACTAGGCCGTGCAGTAGCTACCGAGCTTGCGAAAGAAGGCGCCAAAGTAGCAATCTGCGCGCGGACTTCCTCCACTCTCGAAAAGACCGCCAACGAAATCCATAAAGAGACCGGAGGCGAGATTCTTCACAAAACCGTCGACGTCACGCGAGAATCCGAAGTCGCCTCTTTCGTTTCTGCAACCGAGCAGCGGTTCGGAAAGATAGAAATCTGTGTTACCAATTCCGGCGGCCCGCCGTCTAAGCTATTCGCCGATACGCGCCCTGAAGATTGGCGATCTGCGGTCGACCTTTTGCTGCTTAGCACGGTGTACTTCGCGCGCGAGACTCTGCCGCGCATGAAGAAGAATGGCTGGGGCCGCTTCATCACCATTACTTCGACAACTGTTAAGCAACCCGTGGAAGGATTATTGCTATCGAATTCCGTTCGCTCTGCAGTAAGCGGTCTGGCAAAAACGCTCGCCGGCGAGTACGCGAAATTCGGCATCACCGTCAACAACGTCTGCCCCGGCTACACGGGGACGGATCGGCTGAATGAATTGTCGGAAGCGATTGCCGTGCGCAACAAAACAAGCGTAGAAGAAGTCGTCGACAGTTGGAAAAAAGAGATTCCCGCAGGTAGGATTGGCACACCGGAAGAGTTTGCCGCCGTTGTTGCCTTTCTTGCTTCGGAAAAAGCAAGCTACGTAAACGGCGTTTCGGTTGCCATTGACGGCGGCATCGTCCGCGGAATGCTCTAGAAGCAAAGGGAGTTCGGCCTGCGAATTCACACGAAGTAATGAATCATCAGTTGACGATTACGGTGCACCCGGAGCTCTACGCCATTTGCAGGCTGGAGCCGGACGCAGAAGTTCCGGCGTGGGCGGTCGGCAAGAATTTCTTCACGCTGAGCCGAACGAAAACTGAGCTTTCTCTAGTGTGCGAGGAAAAGGAAGTGCCCTTGGAAACGCACGCGGAACGCAACCGCCGTCTGCTGCAAGTAGAGGGGACCCTGGCATTCACTCTGACGGGAATTTTGGCCGCAATCACCGTGCCGCTAGCAGAGGCTGCGATCAGCATCTTTGCTGTCTCCACATACGACACGGACTATGTTTTGGTAAACGACAGTGATCTGGAGAACGCAACAGCGGTGCTCGAAAGAGCGGGCCACGCGATTCAGCGAATGGCTGGTTGAGGCGAGCTTCATCTCATAATCGAGGAGACAGAAGGAATGTTGAAATTCCTGAAAAAGAAGTCTGTGTTGCGTGCATCAGCCGTTGCAGTCCTGGGACTGTTGCTCAGCGGCGTTTCGCGCGGCGATGAACCGTACGCGCGCAGCAAAGACTACGACCTGCAGCATTCCAAGATCGTGCTCAAGTTTGACGTCGAGCAAAAGAAAGTCCTCGGCGACGTCACCCACACACTGACAATCCTCAAAGACGGCACTGAAAAAATCTGGTTCGACTCCGTCGGCCTGACGATTCAAAGCGTTACCGTCAACAAATCCGCAGCAAAGTTTGAATCGAAAGAAACTCGCTTGGTTGTTCCTCTGCCTAGCGCGGCAAAAGCCGGAACAAAATACGATGTCGAAATCAAATACGAAGGCAAACCCACAAAAGGCCTCTATTTCATTCTGCCCGACGAGGATTATCCCGACCGCTCAAAGCAGATCTGGACGCAAGGCGAGTCGGAAGACACGCGCTACTATCTCCCGACCTACGACTATCCCAACGATCGCCTGACAACCGAAACAATTCTTACCGTCCCGGCAAGCTGGATAACCGTCGCAAACGGAAAATTGATCGGCGTTAGTGACGCTGGCAGCGGCAACAAAACATGGACTTGGCGCGAAAGCGTCCCCAGCTCAACCTATTTGATTACCGTCGTCGCTGGCGAATTTGACGAAGTAAGAGACTCCTGGCGCGGAATCCCCGTTACCTACTACGCGCCAAAAGGCCGCGGCGACAGACTCAAAGTGAACTACAGCCACACTCCACAAATGCTCGAGTTCTTCAGCAAGCGCCTCGGAGTCGATTATCCCTGGGAAAAGTACTCGCAAGCGATGGTGGACGACTTCGTCGCCGGCGGCATGGAAAATTCCAGCGCTACAACGAACACCAGCACTTCACTAACCCACGAAAAGCTCGCGCATGAATACGCGACAGGCGAAGATCCCCTGATCGCGCACGAACTCGGCCACCAATGGTTTGGGGACCTCGTCACCTGCAAGGACTGGGGAAATATCTGGCTTAACGAAGGCTTTGCTACTTTCATGGAACGCATTTGGGTCGAACACAATTTCCCTAAAGAGCAAATTGACTACGAACTTTGGAACGACGCGAAAGAATGGATGGAAAATCCCGGCCTCTATGCAAAGCCGCTCGTCCGTCACGACTTCGACGATTCCAGCGAATTCGACGGCAATGCCTACAACAAGGGCGGCTGGGTTCTCTTGATGCTCCGCCACCAGCTTGGCGAAGATAATTTCTACGCCGGCTTGAAGCACTACCTCGAAGTGAATCGCGGCAAAAACACCGTATCAGCCGATCTCGCAAAAGCAATTGAAGAAGCCACCCACATCAACGTCGACGAATTTTTCTCGCAGTGGGTCTATGGAGCAGGCGCGCCAAAGTTCGACCTGAGCTATACCTACGATGATGCAAAACGCCAGATCCTGCTCAAAGTAAAACAAACGCAAAAGCTCGAAGGTAGAGTCGGAATTTTCCACGTTCCAGTCGATGTCGAGATCACAACAGCCTCGGGCGCCAAAACATATCCAATCAATGTCGCCAAAGCCGAAGAGTCCTATTCCCTTCCCGCTGATAGCGCTCCGCTGTTCGTGCTCTTTGACAAAGCCGGACACTTGCTCAAGTCCGCCGAATTCCACAAAGAAAAGAAAGAATGGATCTATCAGGCGAAAAATGCCGCAGAACTTGCTGATCGCGGAGACTCTGTTGATGCCCTGGGAAAATTGAAAGACGACAACGAAGCCATTGCTGCGCTTGGCGATGTGCTGAAAACCGACAAAGCATGGGGAATTCGCGCAGCCGCCGCGGACGCCCTGGGCAGCACAAAAAATCCTGCCGCTGCAAAACTGCTGCTCGATGGGCTGAATTCGGCCAATGAACCGTGGGTGCGGAACCGCATCGTTGCCGCGCTCGGCAATTTCAAAGACAACGCGGACGCAATTGCGAGAGTGAACGCCGTCGCTAGGGAAGATTCCTCTTACCGTGCGCGCGCCTCGGCCCTGCAAGCTCTGGGCAAGCTGAAGGCGCCGAACGCGCTCGAAGCCTTGATGGACGCAGTGAAAGCTGATTCTCCGGACGCCTTCTTGCGGAACGCGGCTCTGCGCGCCACGGGCGAACTGGGCGACGACAAAGCTGTGCCAACATTGCGCGAATGGGCCGCTCCGGGAAAACGCATTGACACAAGGCAGGCAGCCATCAGCAGCCTCGCACGCCTGGACAAAAACAACAAAGAGATTACCCAACAAATCTCCGGCTATTTGATGGAGCCGCACTTCCCTATTCGTATCTCTTCCATTTTCGCGCTCGGCACACGCGGCGACGCTTCGGCAATTCCCGCTCTGGAAGCACTTCTCAAGAGCAACGACCTGAGCATCGAAATGGCTCCGATGATCAAGGGCCAAATCGCTCGCCTAAAGAAGGAACCCGCTGGCGCCCAGGCGGCGTCGCAAGGTGGCGACAAGGCAGAAGGTGATTCGGCCGCAGTGGCCAAGCGTCTCGACCGCCTCGAGCACATGCTGCAGGAAATGAGTGATCGCTTGAAGGCAATCGAAGAAAAAATGCCTCCCAAAAAGTAATCGATAGTGGGTCGGTTTGAATTTTTGGTTCGTGACACGATAGGCCACAATTCAAACTGGTCCACCATCAAGTAATCCATTCATTTGCAACAAAGGGGTGAGCCAAGAAGCTCGCCCTTTTTTCTCTTTTAGGAAAGTGCAAGCAGAATCCGCAAGTCGCGTAGATTGTTGCCCGTCGGCCCGGTAACAATAGAATCATCGAGCTGTTCAAAAAAAGTATGCGAATCGCTGCGGCCAAAAAAGTCGGCGGGCGAAAGCCGCAAAGCTTTAGCGCGCCCAAGCGTTGTTCCGTCCGCAATTGCTCCGGCTGCCAAAGAATTCCCGTCGATTCCGTCGGTGCCTGCGCTTAGAACCGCAATCGGCTGTCCAGCAATTTTCTCCACACAAGCGAGCGCAAATGCGGAATTTCTTCCGCCAATTCCCTGCCCCGTCACTTTGCTGCCCACTTCACCGTCCGAAATCAAAGCGACGCGTTGTCCCGGATTCGCGCGCCGCAGTTCGTTCAGTTGTCCCAGTAGGAAATCCGCCGCCTTCTCCAACGGCCAATCGTCGGTCGAATTGTCACAGCAGGTGAGAAACCCTTCCGATTCTGCCGCATGATGCGCCGCATGAAATAAGTCGTGAGAATTCAGCAGCAACGAAAAGTGCGAATTTGCAAAAGCTGGGTCATCCTTTTTCGGCGTTTCAGAAATTGCCGAAGAACTAAACCAGTCGTGCACTCGCGAAGGAAATTTCTCGGCAAGTTTGTACCGCTCGATGATTCGTGAAGCATCGGCACACGTCGTCGGATCAGGAATCGTCGGCCCGGAAGCTAGAGCAGATTCCTTTCCTTGTGGCACGTCGGTAATCGCAAGAGTAAGTTTCGTCGCGTCCTTCGCTGCAATTGCCAGGCGGCCGCCCTTGATCGCGGAGAAATGCTTGCGAACGCAATTGACTTCCTCAATCGAGGCCCCGCAGGTCACCAGAAGCTGATTCATCGCGCGAATATCCTCGAGGGAAATTGCAGGATCAAGTGGCGTTTCCATCAGCGCGGACCCTCCACCCGAAAGCAGGAAAACCGCGAGCGTTTTCTGCGTTGCGGTTCTCAGCAGGTTCAAAGCGGCGTGCGCCGCCAAAGTGCTGTCTTCATTGGGCAGCGGATGTCCGCCAACAAGATAGGTAATGCCCGGAATCGCGTGCGTTGGCGCAGTTGGCGCAGAAGCAACTCCTGTAAACTTCAGTCCCGGAAACAGTCCGACAAATCCCTGCAGCATTGCGTGCGTCGCCTTGCCGATGGCCACAACTCTGACATCGGAAAGCGATTTCAGGTCGCAATACCAGTCGTCCACACGAATCCGCGTTCCCATGCGAACAACTCGCCTCTCAAATGCAAAGGGAATGTCGATGCTGTCCAGCGTCTCGTGAAAAATCTTTCGGGCGATCTGTTTCGGATCGGCCATGCCAGCTCACGCGGTTTTGAGAACATCCGGATTCAGCATGTTAGGCGGGCGCTGCCCACGGAACAGCGCGGCAACATTGTGCGCCGCCATCGCTGCCATTTTCGAGCGCGTTTCGACCGAAGCAGAACCCATGTGCGGCGCCATCACGACGTTTGCCCGCTTCAAGCCTGGATGAAGGAACGGCTCTTGTTCAAAAACGTCCAGCGCCGCGCCGGAAATTTTCCCCGTTTCCAGCGCATGCACGAGTCCGGCCTCATCAACCACTGGACCTCTCGCCGTGTTGATGACAAACGCCGTGGGCTTCATGCGAAAAAACTTCGGCCCATTCAACAAACCGCGCGTGTCAGAATTTAGAGGGACGTGAAGACTTACAAAATCAGATTCCGCAAGCAGAGTGTTCAAATCTCGATATTCGGCAGACAATTCCTTTTCGACCTCGGACGGTGCTTGCTTTGTCGCGGTGTAGATGACGTGCATCTTGAATCCTGCCGCTCGTCTTGCCATTGCTCGCCCAATCCGTCCGAATCCGATGATCCCCAGGGTTTTTCCCCAGACGTCGGCTCCGCACATCTGGTCTAGATTCCAGCCTTTCCAATTCCCACTCCGAACATAAGTGTCGCCTTCGACAACGCGGCGGGCGACCGCCATGAGCAATGCCCAGGCAAAGTCCGCAGTCGTTTCGTCGAGCACTCCGGGAGTATTGGTGGCTACAACGCCGCGTTTTGTACACGCAGGAACGTCAATGTTGTCGTATCCGACCGCAACGTTGGAAACGATACGCAGTTTGGGAGCATTTCTGAGAAGTTCGTCGTCAATTCGGTCGGTAAGGAGAGGAACAAGCCCTTCCTTGTCTTTCACGCGGCGGAGAATCTCTTCCCGCGGAGGCCGCTCGGGTTGCGTCCAATATTCGACCTCGCAACCCGCATCCAGAATAATCCGCGCCTCTTCAAAAAGCGGGTGTGTTGCAAAAACCTTGGGCTTGGCCATCGCGTAACATGCTCCAAATATCGAGCTAGTACGTTAGCACAGCAAGTTGAATGCACGGCGTTCCTGGCAAAAGGAAATGGTGAGCTCAGCGCGCCTCAGCTCGTTCTCCAATGAGGTAACGGCAACCTAGACGCCCAATGTGTGCTGAATGTTTTGCTCCAGCCGGGACGTCGCAGCGCTCTCCGGCCCGGAACAAGTGCGATTCCCCATTCAGCGTGAGCGTCATTTCTCCGCTCAAAATAATGTGCGCTGTGTCATCGGAATACGTGTGTTCGGGATAGTGTGCGTTCGGCCCATCGGCCCACACATAAGTGTGCAAGAAGCCCTCTTGTTGCAGTTCCGCCGCGAGTTTTCGTTCATCCAGCATTTGAGTCGGCCCTTTCCCCCTAAAATTCCTCCCTTAAACGGCTTCGCCCCCAATTCTCCCTGCACTGGCGGTAAGGGAAAAAGAGGGCGTGCCGTCTTCAGGAGAGAAGATCGTTTTTAAAAATTAGATGGTGGCGGCGCGTCGGAAGAAGGAGGCGGCGGCATCTTTCCGTGTCTCATCATTCTCATAGGCCCCTTCCCCTCTTTAACGGTGTAGTCTGACGGAACCGTGAACAGATTCGCTGACGGTTCATTCCGCTGAATATTTGTCAGCAAATAAGTCGTCTCGCCGAAGCGCGGATCGCTGTGCTTGCTCTGCACAACCATCTGCAAGTCCGTCGAGTACCAAACCTCGCGCGTAATCGTGATCGGTTTGTCGTTGCCAATCTTCCCCGCGGGAATCGTACGAGTGAACCGCGTTCCCTGAGCGCTTAATCCGTTAATCGTCTGCGTGCCGAGCGACTCTTTCGTCAAGTTTGGATTCGCCGGTTCCTCCAAAGGCTCGGCACCGGGCGCGCCAGGACCTCTTTTTCCGCGACCTGGATTCTCCAAAACGTGCGCAATCTTCTTGTCAGGATTTAGGACGTAGCCCTTTCCCGCAACTGGATCCTGTATGACTACAAACGAGTGCGGCTGCGCTTCCGCCAAATCGCCAAGCGGCGGCATGCTGCCCTCTTTACGAAACCGTCCCTGGCTATCGCGATACAGCGTCACTTGCGTCTTATTCGTGATCTTGGTTCCGTCGGCAAGGGTGTGCGTGGATTGCGTAACCGCGGTTCCCGTAAAAGGGGCTCCAGTCACGACTTTGCCGCCATGCATCCCGCCAAAACCAAGTAACTCCATCCTGTGAAATCCGGGGAATCCCGGGCCACCGCCAGGACCGTCCGGCGGTTTTTGTGTCATCGCGTCCGGAGGTGGCGGCTGCTGCTGTGCAAACGCGCCTGCAGAAAACAAAACCGTCATTGCAAGAGGACCGATTGCCTTCAACACACTTCGCATCTTTTCTACGCTCCTCTTCTCTCCTGCAAACTAATTCCCGCAAAACCGTTAAAGAGTTCCAGAATCGAAAGCATCTTGGTGCAGACGAACACCCTGTGGCGTACCGTCATCAGAAACGAGCAAATCCACATTCACCCAATCCGCGGCGCTTTCTCCGCTCACCGGCAAACCAAGCGCACTCAAGGAAGCGCGTTGCATGCGCACCTGATAGATCGAGTCGCTGTCAGCGGCGATCGGCAACGCACCGGGAAG
>Ga0126376_10000885_pt1 | contig 15485 bp, 14 predicted proteins | sample PanSoiMetPlot_15_FD_92760 | JGI IMG/M metagenome (GOLD analysis project Ga0126376, IMG submission 92760) | Tropical forest soil microbial communities from Panama - MetaG Plot_15 | ecosystem: Environmental > Terrestrial > Soil > Tropical forest > Bulk soil | place: Panama | collected 2016-02-17
CACGGCCTCGGCCTGGGTCTTTCGATCTGTTCCACGATCGTCAAGGCGCACGGGGGCAAGCTGAGGATCGACAACAATGCCGAGGGCGGTGCGACGGCATCGCTGACGCTGCCGGTGAGAGCCGAGGCCGGGCTGGTGTCATGACGGATCGCCGGTCGACCATATTCCTCGTGGACGACGATCCCGGTGTCCTCAAGGCATTGACGATCCTGCTGGCAACGTCTGGGTATGACGTGCGGTCCTTTTCGTCGGCGCGGCAATTTCTTGCGCAGCACGATGCGTCGGTGCCGGGATGTGCTGTTTTCGACGTTGCGCTGCCCGATCTCGACGGCCTCGAGCTCCAGGCATCGCTGTTGCAGGAAAACGTCGAGCGGCCGGTGATCTTCATCACCGGTTTTGGAGATGTTCCGACCAGCGTTCGCGCGATGAAGGCCGGCGCGATCGACTTCCTGACCAAGCCGGTGAGCGACGAGCATTTGCTGGAGGCGGTCGCGCGCGCCACGGCAAGGGATGCCGAGGCGCGGAAACGCGATGACGAGCTGAAGGCGGTCACCGCACAGCTTGCCAGGCTTACGCCGCGCGAACACGAAGTCCTGACGCATGTCATTGCCGGCAGGCTCAACAAGCAGATCGCGCATGATCTCGGGACGGTCGTGAACACGATCAAGGTCCATCGCAGCCGGGTGATGGAAAAGCTGGGCGTCAAATCCGTTGCCGAGCTCACCCGGCTCGCCCAACAGGCGGGCATTCGGCCGGTGAGCGGCAAGCGCTGATCGGCAAACTGCCTGGCCATATTGAGCCTAAGGCCAACTCGACGGGCCTGCTCGCGGACGAACATAATGGGCAAATGTCGAAACAACGCGCGCGCGTGGCCATCGTCGACGACGACCCGTCGGTTCGCAAGGCATTGTCGTTGTTGCTCAGCGCTTCGTCGTTCGAAACCGACACGTATGGCTCGGCGGCGGAATTTCTCCAATCATTGCGTAACGGTAAGCCCGAGTGCCTGATCGTCGACCTGCAGATGCCGGACATGACGGGGCTGGAGCTCCAGCATCATCTTGTCCGTGGCGGAATCAACATCCCGACGATTGCCATCACGGCGCACAACGAATTTGGCGCCATGGAGCGGTGCCGGTCGGCCGGCGCAAAGGCGTTTCTGCTCAAGCCCATCCAGGAGGAGACGTTGATCGCCGCGATAAACTCAGCCATGGGGGTCGGGGACGGAGGGTCGATTGGAGCTGGACACCCGTAGCCGGGATGAAGCGAAGCGCCTCGTCAACTGGTCCCCCCATGCGCACAGGTCACACTGACGACGACATGGTTATTTTTGGATCATCCCGCTTTCGTTACTGCCTCCTGATGCCAGGCGTCGTGCTTTTGGCATTGCTGGCCGGCTCACCAGCGTTGCGCGCACAACCGCGCGTCCAGGCCGCTGACGGCGACTCGCTCCGTCTCGGCGGCCAGCGCATCCGCCTGTCCGGGATCGATGCGCCCGAGCTCCACCAGACGTGCCAGAACGACAAGGGCAAGCCCTATCCCTGCGGCGTCCTCGCCAAGCGCCAGCTCGAGCGTACGATCAAGGGCCCCGGGCTGAAATGCGAGACGGTCGCGACCGACCGCTACGGGCGCTCGGTTGCCGCGTGCACGGTGAACGGACGAGATCTCAGCGACGTCATGGTCAGATCGGGATGGGCGTTGGATACGACCCGCGACGGCGTCTACCTTGCGGCCGAAGCGGAGGCTCGCCGGGCGCGCCGGGGGATGTGGGCCGGCACGTTCGAGGAGCCGGCAGACTGGCGGCTGCGGAACCCGCGGGAAGGTCCGCCTTTACGGCCGCGACTGCCAAGGCGATAAGCGGCGAGCCGGCGTAGCCCGGATGAAGCGAAGCGAAATCCGGGAGCGGCCTCACCATTTGCGCGGCCGTCCCCGCATTCCGCTTCGGAAGCTGACAATACCGCGATAACAACGGTATGCCAGTCGTCCTGTCACCGATCGTGCCACCAGCGATGCGTCCAGCGAGCGCGCGATCGCGGCGTTGCTCGAAGGCTTTCCCGACGCCTTCGACGAGGATGCGGCATGACGGACGATCTTCCGTGCCACTACAATCATGTTTGCTGCTTCCGCCGGACCCGTCATCGGCAACAGGTCAGCCTTGTTGAGACTCGCTGCGTGGGCGGCAAGGTCCGTCATGAACATGTGGCCGGCTTGGGTTCGATCGAGACGCCGGCTTCTGTCGACGCATGCCTCGCGTTTTGGGTGCGATTGCACCAGCGCCTCGCGATCGAGGCCACTTGCTGCCACCCTCCGCCGGGGGAGGTCGATATGCCAGCCGAGCCGGTACACGGGTTGCCCGCACAGGCAGCAGAAGCCCGGGCCGCGCGCATAGGCAGCCGAAAGAAGGAGAGGTTGCGGTTGAATCTCGCGGTCACCGAATGTCCAGTCCAACGATACTCGCGTCGTGCTGTCCCGAGTTAAGGTTGGGCATCCTGCCCGACGGAGATGAATCACATGGCCGTTCAATCGAAGGCCGCATTGCTGCGGCGGCTCCACCACGAGCAGCGCCCGCTCGTCAGTCCGCTCGCTCATGACGCTTTGTCGGCAAGACTGATAAAACGGGCGGGGTTCAAGACCTTCAACATCGGCGGCAACGCCATGCTGGCGGCGCGCTATGCATTGCCCGACCTCGGCCTGGCGGCCCTCGGTGAAATGGCAGCCGGCACCCGCAACATCCTCGGCGCCAGCAGCTTGCCGGCGCTGGTCGACGGTGATGACGGCTATGGCGACGTGAAGGGCGTTGTCCGCACAGTCGAAACCTACGAAGCCATGGGCGCGGCCGGGATCCTTCTCGAAGATCAGGTGCGCGAAGGCAAGCAGCCGGGTGCTGCAACGGCCCGCGGCGTTGCACCGCTCGAGCTGTTCGAGGCCAAGCTGCGCACGGCGCTCGACGCACGCCGCGACAAGGATTTCGTCATCATTGGCCGCACGGATTCGTTCGGCGCGGTCGGTATGGACGAAGCGCTACGGCGTGGCGAGCGCTTCCTCAAGCTTGGTGTCGACGGGGTGTTTATCGCAGGACTCAAGACCGTAGCCGATTACGAGACTGTCGGACGGGCCTTCAGAGGCCAATGGAACGCGGCAGCGATCTTTCAGGCCACGGCAACGCCGTTTCTGTCACCGGCTGATCTTTACTCGATGGGGTTCTCGCAGGTTGCGTATCCGAACCTGTTGATTGGCCGCGTCACCAAAGCAATCGAGCAGGGCTTGACGCGATTGCAGGCCTTTGCGGACGGCCACGCCGATGCATTCACGGGCAGCGACGATGAACTCGCGCTCGAGAGCCTGAGCGATGCCGTGCAAACCGGTCGCTGGACGTCGATCGAATCGAAATACACCTAGCCCGCCGGGCGAAGACCGAAAGCGCAACACCGGCCGCATGGAGTGTGCGAAATGCCGGCTACGGGGGTTTCCCGCTCGAATAGACGCAAGGAATTTACCACGAGCTCGGCGGGCTCCCCCCGGCGGGGAGAGGGTGGGGGTGAGGGAAGGACCTGTCGAGAGATCCTCGCCCCCTGCCCACCCTGTCCCCAAAGCGGAGCGGGGGCAGGCCCAGTGCGCGGAAAGTCGTGCCTCCATTCGAGCGTCAGAGCAGCGGGTCGGCGCGTCTGGTCTCACCGGCTTCGGCCGCGATCCAATTCTGGAATGCCTGAACTCTTGCCGCTGTGTTTCTCCGGCGCGGATAGACGAGATAGTACGCGACCGGGTTCCTCACCTCGATCTCGGACGGTGCCGCAAGCCGTCCGCTCGCCAAATCCTCGGCCACCAGCGCCTTCTGGGCGATCGCAATGCCGACGCCGTCCACCGCGCCCTGATAGGTCAGTGTCGAATTCTCGAACGTCAACTCCTGGGTGGCCGAAAATCCGCTGAGCCCCGCGGCATCGAGCCATTGGCGCCAGTCGCCTGGTCGGCGAAGCGAATGCAGCAACACGTGGCGCACGATCTCGCGTGGCGGACATCTCCGGCGCAGCAGCTTCCTGCTGCAGATCGGAATGAGCACCTCGCCGAACAGCCGCTCATGGCACCAGTCGTCCGGCGCGTCCTCGCCGTAATGGATTCCGACGTCGACTTGATCACGATCGAAGTCGACCGGGTCGTGCGAAGTCGTGACCTGGACCGCAATGTCCGGATGCTGCGCATGAAAGTGGCCGAGCCGAGGCACCAGCCAGCGGATCGAACAGCTTGGTGGCGCCTTGATCTTCAGGGTGCGCTCGTCGGTCCGCGTACGGGCCCGGTTCGTGGCATCGGAAATGCGCAGCAGCGCGTCGCTGGCTTCTTGCAGGTAGGCGGCACCGGCCGGCGTCAGGGCGACCTGCCGGTGTGAACGTACGAACAGGCTGACGCCAAGAAACGACTCGAGGTTGTGGACGTGGCGGCTGATCGCGCCCTGCGTGACACAAAGTTCGACGGCCGCCTGCTTGAAGCTCAGGTGGCGGCCCGCGGCCTCGAAGGCCCGCAAGGAATTGAGGGGCGGCAGTCCCAGCACCCGAAGCCTCGGTACTCGCATGACTTTAAGTCAAGTGTCGGCAAGAAAATGTGCCTCGTCAACGGCACAGATCGCGTCTTTGATGAGACAAAATGGTGCGTGGAGCCGGGAGCACGTCCGCCATGTCCGCTGACGAGCAGCGCGACCTTGCGCCAGGAACCAACCTGAAAACCTGGGGCAGCGACCAGATCGTTGCGCTATTGCGGGCGCTCGATTTCGAATACATCGCGCTGACCCCCGGCGCGAGCTTCCGTGGCCTGCACGACAGCCTGGTCAACTATCTCGGCAATGAGCGGCCGCAGATGCTGCTTTGCGTGCACGAGGAGCACGCGGTCGCGTTGGCGCACGGCTGGGCGCGCGTCACCGGCAAGCCGATGGCGGTCGCCTTGCACAGCAATGTCGGGCTGATGCACGCCAGCATGGCAATCTTCAACGCCTGGTGCGACCGCGTGCCGATCGTCCTGATCGGCGCGGTCGGGCCGATGGACGCGATGGAGCGCCGGCCCTGGGTCGACTGGATCCACACGGCGCGAGACCTCGGCGCACTCATCCGCGGCTACACCAAATGGGACGACCAGCCCGGCTCGGTGCCGGCCGCCCTTGAGGCGCTGGTGCGCGCGCATCAGATCGCGATGACCGCGCCGCGCGGTCCGGTCTTCGTCTGCCTCGATGCGGCGATGCAGGAGAAGCTCACCGGGCCGTTCGAGGACACGCCGCTCGGCCGCTTCAACCCGCCGATCGCCGGCGATCCGCCTGGCGAGGTGGTCGCCGCGGCGGCGAGTGCGCTGTCGAAAGCCAAGCGTCCGCTCATCATGATCGGCCGTGTCTCCAGTGACGAGAACGACTGGAAGCGGCGCGTCGCGCTTGCCGAGCGCCTTGGTGCGCGCGTGCTCACCGATCTTAAGACCGGCGCCAGCTTTCCGACCACGCACCCGCTGCATTGTTGGGCGCCCGGGCTATTCATCCCTGCCGACGCGGCGCAATCGGCCGCCGAAGCCGACGTCATCCTCAGCCTCGATTGGATCGATCTCGGCGGGTCGCTGCGCCAGGCCTGCGGCGGGAAATGGCCTTCCGCGACGGTGATCCAGTGCTCGCTTGATCAATACACCCACAATGGCTGGAGCATGGACTATCAGGCGGTGCCGCCGGCCGACATGTCGGTGCTTGCTCCGCCGGATCGCTTCGTTCGGCTGTTGCTCGATACGATCAAGATGGGATCACAGTCAGCCTGGCCGCAACGCAAGGCGGCTCCGCCGGCGGGAAAACCGTCCGGCGGCGTGGGCCCGCTCTCGGTCGACGCGCTTGCTCGCATCACCACCGCAACGCTCGCGCCGCACAATCCGTCCTACATCCGGCTGCCGCTCGGCTGGAGCGGTGACTATTGCCGTTTCGGGCATCCGCTCGATTACATCGGGTTCGACGGCGGCGGGGGTATCGGCTCCGGTCCCGGAATGGCGGTCGGCGCCGCGATGGCGCTGCGCGGCAGTGGGCGTTTGCCCGTCGCCGTGCTCGGCGACGGCGATTACCTGATGGGGCTCACCGCGCTATGGACAGCGGCCAATAACCGCGTCCCGCTTCTCGTCATTGTCGCCAACAACCAGTCGTTCTTTAATGACGAGCTGCATCAGGAGCGGATCGCGATCGCCCGCGGCCGTCCGGTTGAAAACAAGACGATCGGATTGCGCATGAACGACCCGGCATTCGATCTGGCAAAGCTGGCAGCGGGGCAGGGCGTCACCGGTTATGGACCTGTCGCGACGGAAGGCGAGCTTGAACGGACATTGTCGCAGGCGTGCACCGATGTGCTGGCCGGCGCGACCTGCGTCCTCGACGTTCGTGTCGCGCCCGAATATGCCCGCGGATTGTCGTCGGCGCTGCTGCGCCAGATCAAGGATGGCTGAGTTGAACCAGTGGAAAGAGCCGGACCATCGGCCGACAGCAAAACAGGAGGAAACAGTGGGCGGACGATTTCTCTCTCGGATCACCATTTCAGCGGGCCTGTTGGCCGCGGGTTGTTCGGTAGCGTCGGCCCAGCAGCTCGCGATCGGCAATTACGGCTCCTCGGCGAACGGCATGCCGTTCGGCGTCGCGCTTCACAAAGGCTTGTTCAAGGCGGAAGGCATCGAAGTCACCGGCCTGATTGCCTCGCAGGGCGGCGGCACCTCGGTGCGCAACGCCATGTCGGGCGTGCCCTATGGCGAAGCCAATCCGGGTGCGGTCGCGGTGGCGATCCAGCAGGGCGCCGACCTCAAGATTGTCAGCGACAATGTCCTCACCATCGCAGAATTCGCCTGGCTGGTGAAAAAGGATTCGCCGATCAAGACGCTGGCCAACCTCAAGGGCAAGAAGATCGGCTACACCAATCCGCGCTCGACCAGTCAGGCGCTGGACATACTGCTGCTGCAGAAAGCAGGCCTCAAGCCGGAAGACGCCGAGCTTGTGAAGGTCGGCGGCTTCGGCCCGATGATCCCCGCGCTCGAACTCGGGCAGATCGACGTCGCGGCGGTCACCGAGCCGCTATGGTCGCAGAACAAGGACAAGTATCGCGTCCTCATCACCGGTGCCGAAGCGCTGCCGCCGCTCGACAACGTCGTCGGAGTCGCAACCGGCGAGTCGATCAAGAAGCACGGCAACCTCATCCGCGCCGTGATCCGCGCCCGCCGCAAGGCCGTAGAGTTCATGATCGACAATCCGGACGAGGCCGGCGACCTGGTCGCCAAAGATTTCAACATCACGCCGGAGGTCGCGCGCAGCGCGATCCGCAATTTGACCAAGAGCTATACGGAGGGAATTCCCTATTGGGGCACCGGGCAGATCCATCTCGAAGGCATGAGGCAGATCATCGAGGTGCAGAAAAGCGTGGGGGCCCTGCAGGGCGAGTTCGACTTGACCAAGATGATCGACACCCAGTTCCTGCCGGACGACATCAAGGCCATAAAGTAGGCGGAAGCGGGGGGAAGGCCTACAGTGTCCGCGGCACACGTCACCCTGCGCGGGGTGACCAAGATATTCCCGGCCAGCGGGGGCGGTACGGGCGTGCACGCGCTGGGCCCGATCAACCTGGATATCAAACGTGGTGAGTTCTTTGCCGTCGTTGGCCCGTCCGGCTGCGGCAAATCGACAATGCTGGAGCTGATCGCAGGCCTGGTGACCGCGACTGAGGGCAGCGTCGCGTTCGAAGGCCAGACGATCACCGACGTTCCCGACGGTGTTGGCGTCGTGTTCCAGGAGGACGCCTGCTTTCCTTGGCTGACCGTCCGCGACAACATCGAGTTCAGCCTGCGCGGCAAGCGCCTCGATGGCGCCGAAAGGTCGCGGCGGATCGTGGCGGCCATCGCGATGATGGGCCTGACCGATTTTGAGCGGGCTTATCCGGCGCAGCTCTCCGGCGGCATGCGTCAGCGCGTATGTATCGCGCGAACTCTGGTGCTGCAGCCCCGTTTGATCCTGCTGGATGAGCCGTTCGGCGCCCTCGATCAGCAGACGCGGCTGCTGATGGGCGAGGAGTTGCTGCGGCTGTGGCGCGAAACCGGCGCGACGGTCTTTCTGATCACGCATGCGCTCGACGAAGCCGCCATGCTGGCCGACCGCATTGGCGTCATGTCGGCGCGCCCCGGCAAGCTGATCGACCTGGTCGAAACAAATTGGCCGCGCGAGCGCGACAGCCGCATCGTCGAGCAGGAGACGTTCGGGCATCTGACCAGCCGGCTGTGGAGCGCGCTGCGTGAGGAATCGATGAAGGCGATGGGCCGCGCGATCGGTGGCGCATGAAGGCGGTGCGGCTCTATCAGGCAGCGGTGATTGTCGGCTTCGTGCTGCTGCTCGAGGTGCTGTGCCTCACAGGCACCATCGATAAGGTGACGATGCCGCCGCCGCACGTCATCCTGCGCGATTTCGTGTTGATGATCGTGCGAGGTCAATACGCATCTGACATCGGCACGACGATGCTCAACGTGTTCATTGCGTTCGTGTCGGCTTTCGTGATCGGCATTCTCACCGGCACCATCCTGCACGGCTACAAGACCGCGCGCGACGTCCTCGATCCGCTGTTTGCGACCTATTACGCCATTCCGGTTTTCGCTTTTTATCCGCTGTTCATCGTAATCTTCGGGCTTGGCGAGGGACCGCAGGTCTTGATCGGCTTCATGCTCGGCGTGGTCGCGGTGATCGTCACCATGCTCAACGGCCTCGATCGCGTGCCCAACGTCTTGAAGAAGACGGCGCGCATCAGCCGGCTGAGCCCGCTGGAAACTGCGCTCAGGGTCACGCTGCCATTCTGCGCGCCCTATCTCTTGACCGCGGCCAAGCTGGCGCTCGCCTACGCGTTCATCGGCGTGATTGGCTCGGAGTTCATCCTGGCGCGGGCCGGCATGGGTTACGAGATCGGCTTCGCCTACACCAATTTCGACAATGCGACGATGTATCCGCTGATTCTGCTGATCTTGCTGATGTCGATCGTCGCCAACGGATTGCTCTCGCGTTGGGAGAAACTCCTGCTGACACGGCGGGGGCAGCAATGATGTCGGCCGACGACCGCAGGTCGCTGCGCAACGTGCTCGTCCTGATCATGGGCCTGCTGATCTTCTGGGAGCTCGCGTATCTCGTGATCGGCGACGTTGCCATGCGCTCGCCCTGGCAGACGATCCGCCATCTCGGCGTGCTGATGCAGACCGACACGTTCTGGGGGCATTTGTTGGAATCGATGCAGGCTTTCGCCTGGGCGCTGGTGATCGCGGTTGTGCTCGGGCTTGTCATCGGCTTTGCGCTCGCATTGCATCGCCTGTCCGGCGACGCAATCGAGCCGATGCTGGTGGCGCTCTATTCGATCCCGAAGATCACATTGTATCCGATCATCCTGCTCGCGTTCGGCATTGGCATATCGGCCAAGATCGCCTTCGGTGCGATCCACGGCATTATTCCGGTCGCTCTGTTTACGCTGACTGCAGTGCGCACCATCAACCCGATCCTCATCAAGACCGGCCGCGTGCTCAAGCTCAGCCCGCTCTTCATGGTGCGCTCGGTGCTGTTCCCGGCCGCTGTGCCGGAAATTTTCACCGGCATCCGCGTCGGCTTCTCGTTGACCCTGGTCGGCACCGTACTCGGCGAAATGTTCGCTTCGCAGCGCGGCCTCGGCTATCTGCTGATGAATGCGATCAGCCTCTACAACGTCGATGTGATCATGGCCGTGACGTTCCTGCTTGTCGTGTTCGCGGCGGCCGTGAATACAGTCTTGCTGGCGATAGATCGCCGCCTCCATCATCGCTAGGCTTACGATCAGAAAGATCGAGACCATGATCCGGTTTCGAGCGGATCATGGTCTCGTGTGTGACAGAAGAATTCCGACTGCGATGCGCTCGCGACGGCGCGCTATCGGTCAGAAGCATCGGACATGGCCGGATCCTGGCACATGCCGGTGACAGCGGGCTCGCTTTGGTCGATGGCCTCGCAGGACAGCGCCTCGTGCTCACTCGGACTGCCTGAGCTCATTGCCGTGTCGTGACGGGGCTCGATCTCGCCGACCGGCACATCCGCAGCCTCGGCAATTGCGACGCTGTCTCCATTGCCGGAGGCCTCGCCGAGCGTGTCAGCCGTTGCTTCAGGGGCGACCTGGGCGGGCATCGTGCCCGGCTCCGCTACGTCCTCGAAGCTCAGGTTGTCATCCCACCAGATTGGGGATGGAGCGGATGCATTTTCGTTGCTGGGCAGAATCGTCGCGACCGCAACGTCCTCCGTCCCGTCCGTATCGTCTGCGGTTTCTCCGGATTTTGCGATCGTGACCTCACTTGCGACGGCAGGAGGCGGCGGCGTGCTCGATTCCGTGATCTCGCCGAAATAATCGTCGAGATAGGAAAACATCATCGTTGCCGGATCCGGGGTCTGCGCGGAAGCCGTAAATGACAAGAAGACAAACGCGAGTGCATACAGTCTTTTCAACGGAGCGTCCTCCAGTTGGTTGTGAACTGCTTGCCGACGCGGTCGACGATCCGCTGCGCGCGTTAAGAAAGCGTTATGGATGCCTGTGCGACGGCCGTTTCGAGGGGCATGGTTAATGGCAGGGTCCCTCGGGCTGGGGCTGTCGATGCAACGGAACTTCTAGGGAGGCGCAAGGCCGGCGCCGGGTCGCGGCTGCCCGATTGATCGGCGACGCGTGCGGGCGTGCGACCGAGCTGGGTTCCGCTGGGGCTCCAGGTGATTGCGCGCGCTGACGACAGCAGCATCCCTATCGCACGAGGCCCCCGGGAAGTTCACTGGCTGTTCAGGTCGGTCAGGTGCTACAGCGGATTGACAAATGAACAGGGTCCAAGCGCAAGATGTTCAGGGGAGCGCCAGATGCCGCTGCCGGGAAGAATTGTCGCTGCGCCGCCGGGAGTGCACGGGTTCGACGCCAACACGGTGCTCAATCGCCGCGTTTGCGAAGTTGCGAAGGCAAGGGGGTTTGAGTTCTGCATTCGATACGTGTCCCGCCAAGATGTGCAGCCGGTGGGAGACCTGTCCGAGGCAGAGGCAAAGGTCATCCTCGGTGCGGGGCTGGCCTTGATGCCTGTCCAGCATGTTGCCCCCGAGAATTGGTCACCGTCGCCAGCGCTGGGGACCAGGAACGGAAAGAATGCAGCCAAGCACGCGCGGGAGATCGGATTTCCCGATGGCGTCAACGTCTGGCTCGACCTTGAAGGTGCCAAGGCCTCGACACCGCATGAGACGATGATCGCGTACTGCAACACGTGGTTCGCCGAGGTTCAGGGTGCGGGGTTCGTGCCCGGAGTGTACGTTGGAGCCAGAGCAATTCTGACGGGGAACGAGCTGTTCTGGCGCTTGAGCACTAAACATTACTGGAAGTCAGGAAGCAGGGTTCCCGACATTCCGCATCGCGGTTATCAGCTCATTCAGACGATCATCCGCAATGACAAGATCGATGGTGTTGCAATCGATCGCAATCTCACCAAGAACGACAACTTCGGCGGCTCCGTACTGTGGCTATCCGCGAATTGATCGGCTGCGAGGTTCCGGTTGGGGCGCACCTCGCGCGTGCTGGCCCGACACCGGTCGCCCGCCCCTCCGCCGCTGGTGCCTGCGCTCCGTCTCGCGCGCCAGCTCACATGGGCGGCTCGGGGGCTCCCCTCCGCGCTCGACCTGTTTTGGCTGAGTGCAGGTGACATTTTGCAGGGGTTCTGCGTGGGCTGCGGAGCCCGCTGGTGGGTGTTTCCCCGCTGTCTCGTATACTGGCCGGGCGGCCTTTATCACCGCGTTGTCGTTTTGCGTCGCGGCCACCGCGATCTTCCGGGCTCTTGCCGGCGCACTGGCGACGCCACGACGGTGCGACCGCAGTCAACGCAAGAGGGAATAGGCTCGCCGGTCAGACTGGCGGTGTGTTCGCCAAGCTGCATCGGGCTGGTCCATTTGCTGTAGCAGATCAAGCACTCGTGGTCGCGGACGTCCCCCGTTACCCAGTTGCGCCACTGCCGCATCATGATGCCCGCCTTGATGGCATCAATGATCCGCGTCGCGTGGAAGGGTTTGCTGCCATCCTCGCGCCAGTTGACGCGGTAGCCATCCAGGTCCTCGCTGATGGTCATGTCGTACTTGGAAAGGATGGTTCTCGCCTGGTGGATCGTCGGTGTCTCACAGGTCATTGGCCGCCTCCCAGGCCCGTCAAGATGACGCAGCTCATTGCCCCGGTGCGGCCGACCGTCCGGCCACGCATCGGGCGCGCCCGATCATTGATGTGGGAAGCGCGCCAGCCTCGTGCTTGTGGGCTCTCGCCAAAATTTTGCGGCGCTCGGCCACCCCCGAGTTGCCCGCGCGAGCGCTCGCTCGGTGGCCGTCGCGCTGATTCCCGCCGCATAGGACGGCCCGCCAACGCGCTGCGGCGGCGGCTGGCGCGCGTCTCGCGGGGCGCCGCCCGGAGGCCCCCTGGATGCTTCCCGCATGCTTCCCACGCACTGCATCGGGAAGCGCCCTTGCCAGAAAGTGCGGTGGTTGGCAGCTAACTTGCGCGCCGGTTGCAGGGAGCACGTGTTAAGACGATGGCGAGCCGGCGCCGGTTCAGCGCTCGCCACCGCACGGGGCGCAGGGCTCGTCACACGCTCAAGTCGGCCTGATCTTGACGCGGTCCTGCGTTTGATTTGCTTGATTGTTTTTCAAAGCTGGCCGCCGCCGAAGGCCCATCCGCCGATTCCGCGCCGAGACTGTGGATCGGCAGCACGAGGTGAAAGGCCGATCCTTGCGGAGTGGCGGGCGATGCCCACAGGCGCCCCCCATGCGCCGCGATGAACTTTCTGCAAATCGATAAGCCTAGGCCCATTCCGTTGGATTTCGTCGTAAAGAAGGGATCAAAGATCCGGTCGATGTCTTCCGGGTTTATCCCCGTTCCGGAGTCCTCAACTGTTATCAATATGGCTACGGGGTCGTGAGCCCTCGATTCCACCCGCAACAAACGCGGGTGATCTGTGACCGGGCGCATCGCGTCGACCGCGTTCGTCAGCAGGTTCAGAATGACCTGTTGTAGCTGGACACGGTCGCCGAGCACGGGCGGAAGCCCGCTGGCCAGCTTGGTCTGGACCTCGATTTTCTGGTTCCGCAGCTCACCATTGACGAGCGCGAGAGCCTCGCGAAGCAGATCGTCGACGTCGACCGGGGTCCACTCTTGTGTCTCCTTCTTGAACATCGCCCGGATGGTGGCGATCACTCCACTGGCCCGCTGTCCATCACTTGCAATGCGCTGCAAGGCTGTGCGCGTTTTGTCCAGATTGGGAGGGGTCTCGGTCAGCCAGCGCTGGCACAAGTTGCCGTATGTCACCATTGCCGTCAGCGGCTGGCTGATTTCGTGCGCGATCGAGGCGGCCATCTCGCCGATCGTCGTTAGCCGCGCAACGCGCGCGAGTTCCGCCCGTTTCGACATTTCGCGCTCACGCGCGGCGGCAAGCTCGGAAAGCATCTCGTTGAACGCAACCGCCAGTCGGCCGATCTCGTCCTGGCTGCTGTAGTCGATGCGCAGATTGTAATTCTTGGTTTCGCGAACGGCCGATGCGGTGTGCTCAAGCCGTTCCAGCGGCCACACGATGTGCCGATGGGTCATCATGGCGATGAGGATGCTCAGGGCGACAAGGGCACCGGTGACTCCCAGGCTGAGTATCATTTTTCCATGCAGGCGGTCGATTCGCCCGCGCAGCAATTGGTCAAGTTCATCCTGAGCGGCGGCCCACGCCTTGACCGCGTTTTGTGCGGTCGCGGTCAAGAGGACGTCGAGCGAGGTTCTGTCGCCGCCCGTGACCTCGCGACCGCGCGTACTCGCGCTGAGCTGTTCAAGGTAGGCCTCGGTGCCGGAAGTCATGGTCGCAAACGCAACGTCGATGGACCGCGCGACACTGCCCTCGGGATTTGCGCGATAGGCGGCAGCGAGATCGTCTTTTATCCCCTCGATCGTCGACCGAAGCCGGCCGTCCAGCACCAGAAACTCCGCCTTGTGCTCATTTGCGTCTGTGCCGGGCGCGGCGGTGCGATGCAACAGCGTCCGCATCTCGCCGAACTGGCCGAGAAACGCCGGCATCCTGGTAACGACGATGTCCTGCAGGTAGTAGCTGTCGAGTTCGGGATCGAGCGCAAGGTTGGAGTCGTCGCCGATGCGTGAAGCCAGGCTCCGCCCCTTGGCCAGCGCATCGAGAACGAGAGCATCGGCATCCACGCCCTGGGCCTTGCCTGCCCACAGATCGCTCAGCGCCGCTGCCAATGCCTGGCGAGACTCCCTCGTTTGCAGGATGCCGTCGGCGTTGGCTCCGGCGGTCGAAAGAGTTTTGAGCACCTCGTCGGCCGACCCGATCGTTTGCCCGCCCGGAGAGCCATTCGTCCAGGTCGTCAGGATTGCCGTGTAGACCTCCCGAAGAGTCGTCAGGTATTGGTTGCCCACCAGCTCCTTGCGGGCAAAATTGATTGCGATCCGTTTTTCCGCAACGAGGCCGTAAACAGTTACACCGATTGCAATAAGGAAGGTGGAACAGAGGATGATCAGTTTCGTTCCGGTGCGCAGGTTCTTAAACATGGCCTTTCTCTGGGCTTGGCCAACCGTCCGAAGAGCCATTCCGGGCCGATCCTGTGCCGCACTGGCCGATCGGCGCAAATACGCACCCTAGTGCCCTTTGAACGCGGCCGTAAAGAGCGTGCCAACGAACGGGTGAGGCCGGCCCGCTTCCCGAACGGTCGCAATATGAGTACGCGCTCCTAGACCAGCACCCGTTGCTCGACTCGTCCCTCGGCGCCGAACACTTTCAGGTAGCGCGCGATCTCGGCGGGGTCGCCGAGCGCCTTCTGCGGATTGTCCGACAGCTTGACCGCCGGCCGCCCGTTGGCGGAGCTGACCTTGCACACCAGCGAGATCGCCTTGAGGCCGTCGTTTGGCACGGGCGCGCAGCCGGCGAAATCGTTGGTCAGGTTGGTGCCCCAGCCGAAGCTCATGCGCACCTTGCCGGAAAAATGCCGGTAGGCCTTCTCGATGGTGTCGACGTCCAGCGCGTCGGAGAACACCAGCAGTTTTTCGCGCGGGTCTTTCCCCTTCGTCCGCCACCACGCGAGGATCTGCTCGCCGCCCTCGATCGGCGGCGCCGAGTCCGGCCGGAAGCCGGTCCAGTTCGCCACCCAGTCGGGTGTCCAGCGCAGGAACGAGGCGGTGCCGAACGTGTCGGGCAGCACGATCAGCAGGTTGCCGGCGTAATAGCGCTGCCAGTCCTGCAGCACCCGGTACGGCGCCTGGCGCAGCTCGTCGTCGTTGTTGGCGAGCGCGGCGAGCACCATGGGCAGCTCGTGCGCGTTGGTGCCGATCGCCTCGAGGTCGCTGTCCATGGCGAGCAGCACGTTGCTCGAGCCGATGAAGGCGTCGCCCAGGCCCTCCTTGATCGCCTCGACGCACCAGCGCTGCCACAAAAAACTGTGGCGGCGGCGCGTGCCGAAGTCG
>Ga0126376_10000886_pt1 | contig 15483 bp, 14 predicted proteins | sample PanSoiMetPlot_15_FD_92760 | JGI IMG/M metagenome (GOLD analysis project Ga0126376, IMG submission 92760) | Tropical forest soil microbial communities from Panama - MetaG Plot_15 | ecosystem: Environmental > Terrestrial > Soil > Tropical forest > Bulk soil | place: Panama | collected 2016-02-17
GCAACTGCGTTGCAGCCGCCCTCGATGGCCAGCTTGACAATATTTTCGCCGTCAAAGTAAGCCGGGTTTTTCGCGAAGCTGGCGCCGCCGGAATGCTCGATGCCCTGGTCCACCGGCAGGATGGACATGTAGCCAGTGCCGTTCAGGCGGCCGTGGCCGAACAGGCGCTGGAGATTGGTAAGCACGCGCACGTTGCGGTCGCTCGCGGCATACACGCGATCGATGAAATCCGGACCCGGAAGATGCAGGTGCTCCTTGGCAATTTTGGGTGAATGGAATTCGAGCAAGGCCTCCGCGCGTGCGCCGAGGTGAGCTTGGATCGTGGTGCGTGGACTTGTAGCCATGATTTCTCCTATCGTGTTGGTGTCCCATTTGTTGCTAGCATCGCGGCTGCAGACGGATCTACCAGCCATAGCACTTTCATTTGGGGCCCGCGGCCTTCTCCAGATGTCTACCAAACTGAAATCGCATTGCGTACAGCAGCTTCGTGAACCAAGAACAGATGCGGGTTCACGCGACTTTTTGCTTTACCTGCGAGAGCGCATAGTCTTCCAGGTGGCGGGCGTCGCTATTAAACTTACGGATGCCCTCGGCCAGTTTCTCGGTTGCCATCGCGTCCTCGTTGTGCATCCAACGGAAGCTTTTTTCATTCAAGTGCAGGCGTTCATCTTCGTTGGCTTTCGCGTTAACCGGATCGAGGCTACGGACTACCGTGCCTTCCATTTTTTCCAACTGTTCCAGAAGGTCCGGACTGATGGTAAGCAAGTCGCAGCCGGCTAGGCGGATGATCTGATTCACATTTCGGAAACTGGCGTTTATTACCTGGGTTTTGTAACCAAATTTCTTGTAGTAGTTGTAGATGCGGGTGACGGACGCAACCCCAGGATCCTTGTCTGGGGCGATCTCCGCTCCACCGTTCTCCTTCTTGTACCAATCGTAAATGCGGCCGACGAAAGGTGAAATCAGGGTCACCCCGGCCTCGGCGCACGCAACCGCCTGGGCGAAGCTGAAGAGGAGCGTTAAATTGCAGTGGACACCTTGCTTCTGAAGAAATTCCGCCGCCCGAATGCCCTCCCACGTGCTCGCGATCTTGATCAGGATGCGTTCGCGTGCCACACCCTTCTCTTCATACAGGGAGATGAGCTTGCGTGCCTTTGCGATCGTAGCCGCGGTATCGAAGCTCAAGCTGGCTGCAACCTCGGTGGAGACCCGCCCAGGAACAACCTTGAGAATCTCGCATCCGAAGAGGACGAAAAGGCGATCGATGAACTCTTCGGCCATCTCTTCGTGGCCGCCGCCGTGCTTCAGGGCCTGTTCGGAGGCCTCCTCGACCAAATGACGGTAGGTGGGCATCTGGGCGGCGTGAAAAAGAAGCGAAGGATTGGTGGTAGCATCTTGTGGCCGGTGCTGGGCAATCGCTTGAACATCACCCGTATCGGCGACGACGGTCGTGTACTTCTTAAGCGATTCAAACAGTGTCATGCTTTTCTCCTGTGCTTCAAGTTAAAAGTTCTCTTTACTTGCTATCGTATGAGGTCGCCGTCTGACTGGCTTCAAAGTGCAAAACTTTGGCCAGCCGCCGGCGATGCCGATCCGCACCGCTGAACCTAGCTCCGAGGAAGCTCTTTGTGCAGTCCCAGGCAACCGCGATGCCCATAGTCCGTCCTCCGAAGCAGAGGATATTCAGGTCATCGTCCTCGACCCCCTGGCGTGCCGAAAATTCGTCGTGACAAAGCGCCGCACGTGCGCCGGACACTTTGTTGGCAGCTACGGAAGCGCCAACACCGCTCCCGCACACGAGAATGCCTCGCTGGACTTCTCGACTCGCGACAGCACGAGCCAGGGGAAGTGCAAAATCCGGGTAGTCGTCGTTGTTGTCATAGGTCCGATTGCCGAAATCAACGACTTCATGGCCTTCCTTCGCGAGCAGCCGCGCCAGTTGCTCCTTCATTTCGAATCCACCATGATCCGCACCCACGCCAATTTTCATGTCGCGTCTCCTTCAGCGTCACGCCTGATGTTTGGCAATCTGGCTCTTCGCCGCGGCTACGATCTTCTCTGCGCTGAAGCCGAATTTTTTCAACAGCTGTTTCAGGGGCGCCGATGCGCCGAAGGATTCGATACAGATGTTATGCCCTTCCGCGCCCGTATATTTGGTCCAGCCGAAATCGGAAGCCTCTTCGACCGACACGCGCGCTTTCACATGAGGAGGCAGCACAGCTTCCCGGTAATCCCTGTCCTGATCGTCGAATAATTCCCAGCACGGCATGCTGACGACTCTTGCGCGCACGCCTTCTTTCTTCAGTCGTTCGTAGGCTTCCAGGCACAAGGCAACCTCGCTGCCCGTTCCGATGAGGATGACCTCGGGGTCGGCGTCAGGAGCATCTGCAAGAATGTAGGCGCCTCGGGCCGCGCCCGAAGCCGGGGCATACTTCGTCCGGTCAATCGTTGGGACGGCCTGGCGCGTGAGCACCAACACCGCCGGCTCATGATGCAATTGCAGGACTACTTTCCAGGCCTCTCTCACCTCATTCGCGTCCGCGGGCCGTATCACAATCAGTCCGGGCATGGATCGCATGTGCGCAAGGTGCTCGATCGGCTGATGCGTGGGGCCGTCTTCCCTCACTCCAATGGAGTCGTGCGTAAACACGTAAATCACGGGAAGCTCCATCAAAGCGCTCAATCGCATGGAGCCCCGCATATAGTCGACGAAAATGAAGAATCCCGATCCGAAGGGGCGGACCTTTACAAGACTGAGTCCGTTGAGAATGGCGCCCATGGCGTGCTCGCGGATTCCAAAATGGAAATTGCGACCGGCGTAATTCTCGACGGAGAAATCACCTGCACCTTCTTCTGTAATCCGCGTCTTGGTCGAGGGTCCGAGGTCCGCGGATCCTCCGATCAGCCAGGGAATGTGCTTGGCAACCGCGTTCAGCACCTTGCCTGAGGACTCGCGGGTCGCCAGACCCTTCGGGTCCGCCGGGAATTCGGGCAGGTCACGATCCCAACCGTCGGGGAGCTGGCGGTGCTGCATGCGGAACAGCTCTTCAGCGAGCTCCGGGTACTGCTTGCGATACTTACTAATTCGGGCAAACCAGGCATCGCGCAACTCCTTGCCCCGCTTCCCAATACCTTGCCGGAAGTGATCGTAGACGCCATCCGGGACATAGAACTTCTTGTCTTCCGGCCAACCGTAGTTCCTTTTGGCGAGCCGGACTTCCTCCTCGCCCAGCGGCTCGCCGTGGGCCCCGCTCGTGTCTTGTTTGTGGGGTGCGCCGTATCCGATGTGGCTGTCCACAATGATCAACGTGGGGCGGTCCTTGGTGCTATGAAAAGTCCGAAATGCGCGCGACAGCATCTCGAGATCATTGGCGTCGCCGACCCGCGTAACGTTCCAGCCGTACCCGAGAAACCGTGTGGCCACGTCTTCGGTAAAAGTCAGGGAAGTGTTGCCTTCGATCGTGATGTGGTTGTTATCGTAGATCCAGCAGAGATTTGAAAGCTGCAGGTGTCCCGCGAGGGAGGCAGCCTCGCCAGAGATGCCTTCCATCATGCATCCGTCTCCGCAAAACGCGTAGACGTTAAAATTGAATAAATCTTCGAACCCCGGGCGATTGTACCGTGCCGTGAGCCACTTCCGCGCGATCGCTATGCCAACGCTTGTGGCAACTCCTTGACCGAGTGGCCCTGTGGTCGTCTCCACGCCGGACGTCCAGCGATACTCCGGGTGTCCCGGACAGCGGCTATCCAGCTGGCGAAATGCCTTGATGGCGTCCAGCGGCACCGACACTTCACCTAGGGTTTCATAATCCTTGCTGACGGCCCGGACTTTGGTCAAGTGAAGCAACGAGTAAAGGAGCATGGATGCGTGCCCGATCGAAAGTACGAAGCGATCGCGGTTCGGCCAGACAGGGTCGGCCGGATCGAAACGAAGAAACCGCTGCCAAAGGCAGTACGCCACGGGCGCCAAGGCCATGGGAGTTCCCGGATGCCCCGAGTTGGCTGCCTGCACACCATCGATAGAGAGTGTACGGATGGTATTGATGCTGGTCTGCTCGATTGTCTGCAGCGCCAGAGAACTGGGGGATACCACTGTCGTGCTCATGAAAAACCAGGAATCCTTTCGCGCTGGACTTGGCCAGCTTGTGTTCCCTCGTGAAATCGGGAACGGATCGCCATTGGGTCAGCGGCCATCTCATGCAATCTTGAGGCGGCCAGCAGAGTTGTACATAGCATTGCAGACGCCATTCGTAAGTGACTGAGAATCAACTCGATTGCCGCCATGAGGCGTGCCAAACTTCTAGCAACTGACAGAGGATTGGCAAACATGATCGTCGTAAAACAGTTGATGCGCACTCGCGCAAGTCCTTCAGTACCCAAGCGCAGCCAGCAAAGTGCTGGTCACAGCAACCATCCTGCTCGTACTGGAGTTGTTGAGTGGCGCCAGCGCCGAAGCTGTTCACGGCAAGCAACTGAAAGAAACCAGGTCGCGTGAGTCGTTGTCCCAAACGGAACGTATTCCTGCAATGTTTTCAGTCCGGCCTCCGGGTGCTTGCCTGCTCTGGAGTCACGGACCTTCGCCAGGTCCCACGTCCGTTGCTACGTTCGATCACTTGGGATGACGGCGCTTTACGCGCAATTGTGCCAGGGAGCGAGCTAGAGCGCCGTTGACGGATGCGACTTCCGCGGAGGAGATCCTTTCACGCAGGCGTGCAGTTGCGGCTCGATGTGCTTCTTCGGCTCGTGCCTCGTCGATATTCTCGGTCGCAATCGCCATGTCTGTCACGATGGAAACGCGGTCGCCGGTAACATCGACAAGCCCTTCACCTACGGCCAGAAAGCGGACTTGCCCGTTTTTGCGCACAATCATTTCGCCCGGCACCAATTGTGTCATTAGCCGAAGGTGGTGCGGAAGAATCCCCAACTGCCCATCTATGCCCGGCAGCGTGACCATGTCCACATCTTGGGAATAAACGATGCCACCGGGTGTCACGATTTCCAGTTTAAGAGTATTTGCCATGTTCGAGTTGTATTGGCTTATCCCTTCGAACGTTTAACGCTGAACGCTATTTGACTTCCTCAATGGCGCCCTTCATATAAAAGTTGCCTTCTGGTATCTCGTCGTGTTTGCCCTCGAGGATCTCCTTGAAGCCGCGAACCGTATCAGCCAGGGAAACCTGCTTTCCCTCGTGGCCAGTGAACACTTGCGCCACGCTGAATGGTTGGCTTAGAAAACGCTGGATTTTGCGCGCTCGTACCACCGTGACTTTATCCTCCGGCGACAACTCATCCATACCCAGAATGGCAATGATGTCCTGCAAATCCTTGTAGCGCTGCAGCACGTTCTGTACTCCGCGCGCGACCTCGTAGTGCTCCTTGCCGACAATTTCCGGAGCGAGCGCGCGCGAGGTCGAAGCCAGAGGGTCCACCGCCGGATAGATGCCCAGTTCGGCGATTGCGCGGTCCAGGACAATGGTGGCATCCAAGTGCGCGAAGGTGGTAGCCGGTGCCGGATCCGTCAGGTCATCCGCTGGAACATAGACGGCTTGAAAGGATGTGATGGAGCCCTTTTTGGTTGACGTAATGCGCTCTTGGAGGGCACCCATCTCCGCTGCAAGCGTCGGCTGGTAGCCGACGGCGCTGGCGGTGCGACCCAGCAAGGCCGACACCTCGGATCCCGCCTGAGAAAAGCGGAAGATGTTGTCTATGAACAGCAGCACATCCTGGTTCCTCTCGTCGCGGAAATACTCGGTGATTGCGAGGCCGGACAGGGCCACTCGGAGCCGTGCGCCCGGCGACTCGTTCATCTGTCCATACACCAAGGCGATCTTGGACTCAGACAAGTTGTCCTGCTTGATGACTCCTGCTTCGGACATATCGTGATAGAGATCATTCCCTTCCCTGGTGCGCTCACCGACGCCCGCGAAAACCGATACGCCGCCATGAAGCTTGGCGATATTGTGAATCAGTTCCATGATGACGACTGTCTTGCCCACACCCGCCCCGCCAAACGCCCCCACCTTGCCACCCTTCAGGAAAGGACAGATCAAATCGATGACCTTGATGCCGGTGGCGAGCAACTGCGGAGAAGTTGTTTGGTCCTCAAGCGGCGGCGCCGGACGATGAATCGGATAGTACTTTTCGGCCGTAACCGGTCCGCGCTCATCTACGGGATCCCCGGTTACATTGAAGATGCGGCCCATGACGCTCTCGCCCACAGGCATAGAGATTGGCCCGCCACTATCGGTCACTTCGAACCCGCGTTTCAGGCCCTCGGTGCCGGACATCGAAATGGCCCTGATCGATTTGTCCCCGAGGTGCTGTTGGACTTCGAGCGTCAGCTTGGTAGGCTGCCCTTGAACGCTGCACTCAACGGTCAACGCGTTATAAATCGGGGGAACTGTCTCGAAGAATTCGACGTCCACCACCGGCCCCACGACTTTAAGAATTTTTCCTTTGTTTAGATTCATAGCCTTTACCTTGCCTCAGTTGTTCTAGGCTGAAATTGCCTCACTCTGACTGGCCTCCGGCAATCTCGAGCAGTTCCCTCGTGATGTTGCCCTGACGCAGATTGTTGTATTCCAGACTCAAATGTTTGATGAGGTCGTCGGCATTGTCCGTAGCGTTCTTCATCGATACCATGCGAGCGCTGTGTTCACTGGCTCTCGAATTGAGCAGGATGTGATAAACGTAAATGTTGAGATAGTGCGACAGAAGATAGCCCAGAACAGCCGCTGGATCAGGCTCAAACACAGTTTCTCGAGGGTCAGGGGTCGACATCTCTTCCGCTTCCGCTCCCGGGATCTTCAAACCTTTGATTTCGCCCACCGGAAGAAACTCTAGGTTCATCGGCCGTTGCTTGAGCGTATTGACAAATTCTGTAGCGACAATCCGCACCTGATCTACCTCGCGTTTCAAGAAGAGGTCACGGGCGAAGGAAGCAATCGCTTGAGCTTCCGAAAATTTGGGCTCGTCCCCGTAGACAAACTGGGCCGCCAGCTGGCGGCGGGTGCGGCCGACGAACTGCACTGCTTTCTTCCCGGCGGCGATGAAGACGGTAGAGACGGGGTCAAACTGGGCCGCCACGCGAAACAGGTTGCTGTTCAGGGCCCCGCATAATCCCTTGTCCCCGCCGACCAAAATGACGGCCTGTTTGCGGATCTCGCGAACTTCGAGCAGCGGGTGGTGGAAATCGACGGCATGCGTCGTTGCTTCACGCTGAATTCGATATAACAACCGCGCGAACGGGCGTCCGGCAATAACGGTCCCTTGCGCTTTGCGCATTTTAGACGCGGCCACCATCTGCATCGCCTTAGTGATCTGAGCGGTGCTGCTGATGGACCTGATACGTCGGCGCAGGTCGTGTAGGCTATGCATAGTTCCGAAGGCCTATCCCCAGATGTCTTTGAACTCATCGAGTACCGTCTTCAATTCGGCGATCAAGGTGGGGCTCAAGGCCTTCTCTTGGGCGATTTTTCGAAGCAGATCGGTTTTGCGGGTGGTCAAGAACTCCGTCAGATTAACCTGGTACTGTTTGACCCGGTCTACGGGCACGGCGTCCACGTATCCATTTTGGACGGTCCAGATCACTGCTATCTGGACCTCAACGGGTACGGGGTTGTATTGGGGCTGCTTGAAGATCTCCATGATGCGCTTGCCGCGGTCAATCTGGGCCTGAGTTTTCGCGTCAAGTTCAGAACCGAATTGCGCGAATGCCGCCAGTTCTCGATACTGCGCGAGGTCGCCCTTGAGCTGTCCGGCAACTTGCTTCATGGCTTTGACCTGGGCCGCTGAGCCAACGCGAGAAACGGAAATGCCGACGGAAATGGCCGGCCGTATCCCCTGATAGAACATGTCGGTCTCCAAAAAGATCTGTCCGTCGGTGATGGAGATGACGTTGGTCGGTATGTATGCGGAAACGTCGCCCGCCTGAGTTTCGATGATGGGCAGGGCCGTGAGCGAACCGTTGCCGTACTTTTCGCCCACGCGTGCTGCGCGTTCCAGCAATCGACTGTGAAGGTAAAAGACGTCGCCAGGATAAGCCTCACGACCTGAGGGCCGCTTCAGCACCAGCGACACCTGCCGGTAGGCTACGGCGTGCTTGGACAAATCGTCGAAGACAATCAACGCGTCCATCCCATTGTCCATGAACCACTCGCCCATCGCCGTGCCTGCGAATGGCGCAAGATACTGGCTGGTCGCGGAATCGGAAGCAGGGGAAGCAACGATGATGGTGTAAGGCATTGCTCCGGCTTGCTCGAGAGTGGCAATGACTCTTGCGATCGTGGATTGTTTCTGACCGATTGCGACGTAGATGCTGTAAACCGGGCGATAATCTTTGTCGCCCGTTGCTTCAGCCACTTTATTGAGGCGGGCCTGGCTGATAATGGTATCGATACAGAGGGTCGTTTTGCCGGTTGAGCGATCACCGATAATCAGTTCGCGCTGCCCGCGGCCGACCGGAATCATTGCGTCAATGGCCATGATGCCCGTTTGGAGCGGTTGGCTAACCGGGCGACGCCGGATGATACCGGGAGCGATTTTCTCGACCGGGTAGACGACCTCACTCTTCACCGGGCCCTTGCCATCCAGGGGCTCTCCGAGCGTATTCACGACCCGCCCCAACAAGCCCTTGCCAACAGGAACCTGCAAGAGTTTGCCAGTAGAGCGAACTTCGTCTCCCTCGTGAAGTTGCGTGTAGTCGCCTAGAATAACCACACCGACTTCGGTCTCGTCGAGGTCCAACGCTAGTCCCGTGATGCCATGGCCGAGGTCGAGCATTTCATTGAGCATCGCATCGGCAAGTCCTTCCACTTTCGCCACACCGTCACCAATCTCACGGATGACGCCGACATTTTGCTTGGCACTGGTGGCCTTCACCTCTGCGATTTGCGCTTCAATTTCCTGTAGTATGTTGGCCATAAATCCTTTTCCCCAATTTATCCATTTCCGCAGGTCAAAATCCCCTCAGGGATTAGCACGCTGAGTTCCTTCTTTTGCTGTTGCAGATGACTCAGAAACCTCTCTCCAGTGCGGCCAGTTCGGCCTGCACGCTGCCGTCGTAGACATCGCTGCCCACTTTGACGCGCATTCCACCGATCAGTGAAGGGCGGTGCGAAAAGTGGATATCTATTCCAGGTCCGTAGATACGCTCCAGGCCGGACTTGACACGGGCCCGCAAATCTTCCGGCAATGGCACGGCACTCTGGATTTCGGCAGTGTGCCGTTCAAGGTCGAGTTTCACCAGGCGCCTAAAGCGCGAGAGCACGGCCAGGTAACCACGACGTTTGCTTTCGGTGACGCGCTGCACAACCTGGCCGACGCGGCGCGCATCCAGCAGTCCATTCACTACACACGAGCGGAACAATTCTCTGGCCTCACGCCCGGCTTGTTTATTCGTTTTCATCTGCTTCGTACCGCCTCCGCTGTCACGTCACTTGTTTGGCCGTTTCTTCGGCCAGGCGCCGCTGGTCTTCCGGCGTTAGAATCCTGCCCGTAACTGCGGCGGTTGTGTGTACCACTAACCGTCCGACCTCGCGCTTAAGTTCCGCCAGCATGCGTGCGTAGTCTTGCGCGGCCGCTTCGCGCGACTTAGCAATGATCTGTTCGGCGGCGGTCATGGCCTTTTTCGTTTCGTGCTCCTGCACCCGGGCTGCCGCCGCGTGACCTTCCTCGATGACTCGGTTCGCTTCGGTATTGGCGTGCCTCAGGATTTCCTGCCGTCGGGCCTCGGTCTGGGCCAACTCGGCCTTGATTTTTTCCGCGTTAGCCAGTCCTTGGGCGATTTGTTGGCGACGCTCTTCTAGCATCCTAAGAACTGGCCGATAGGCAAAGCGGTAGAGGAGTGCGCACACGATGCAAAAGCTGATGATTTGAGCGATCAGGTGAGACCAGTCGACGCCGAATGTCCGGGTGATGTTCTCCACCTGTCCGCCAGGATCCGCTTGCAACAAAAAAGCAACAATATTCATATCGAGCGTATCCGGTGCGCGGCATGCCGGCCCCGCACGCGGCCTTTTTTCCCTTATTTCGCGAGAAATATCGCGTAGAAGACGATCGCTTCAGCGAAGGCAATGGCCAGAATGGACTGGACCAGCACCTTCGTCGAGGCCTCGGGATTGCGCCCCACCGCTTCCGAAGCTTTCGCGCCGATCCAACCCACACCAATAGCTGCGCCGATCGCCGCCAGACCCACAGTCATGTTTCCCATATTCCTAATCGTTCCTTTCTTGGCGGTCCCGTTCTAGAACACGGTCAAACCACCGAAATTTGTCGTTCAGCCTGCGCCGGTGCTGACCGTTCTTCATGCTGACAAATCAGGAGGGTGAACACCGCGGTTAGCAACATGAACACCATGGCTTGCACCAGCCCCATCAGCAACTCCAGGAAATAAAATGGAATTGGCACTAACCAGCCGAAGCCGGGCACCAGCTTTGCCATTTTCTCCATCATGTTTTCACCGGCAAAGATGTTGCCGTACAGACGAAAACTCAACGAAATCGGCCGGAACAAAATGGAGACAATCTCCAAGCAGCCGGCGGCGAAAAACACAAACACCATGAGGATTTTTAGCAGTCCGCTCGACTCCCCCTTAGGCGCAAAAAGCTCCTTGAGAAACCCCAGCGGTCCGACTTCCTGAAGCGCCCAAACAATCCAGCAGGCAAAAAAGACCAGGGCCATCGCGAACGTCATGTTGATGTCGGCATTGGCGCCGCGCAGCCAGGCTTCGTCGAGCTGGAATCCATGGGCGCTGCGATGCCCCCATCCGACCGACCCAATTCCTGGAATGAGCCCCATCCAATTTGTGGCGAGAATGAAAATGAAAATGGTGGCAAAGAACCAGAATGTTCGCTTCGTTAAATGCTCGCCAATGACGCTCTCGAGGAATTCGTAAAGCCCCTCGACGAGCCATTCCAGAAAGTTTTGCGCTCCTTCCGGCACCTTCTTCATATTGCGCGTTGCGCACTGCGCGAAAATGATCAGACCCAACGCCGCAAGCCAGCTTACGACCATGGAATTCGTAATAGGGAATCCGAAGATGGTGATGATTTCCTCGGCTTTCGGGGATAGGCCATGCTCTTCCTGCTTGGGCGCTGCCGACGGTACGCCTGCCTGTTCGGCATTACGCGCGGCGGTGATAGCGTTGCTAGACGCAACACGCAATTGCGCCCCCTCCCCGAGCTTTGCATAAACAGTCAGTCCCAACATCGCGGCAAGAATCACGGACACAAATCTGGTTTTTGTTATTTGCAGATTTCCCCTAGCCCGCGCAGTTGCGGAATCTGACTGTGCTTGATTGAAGAGGTCCATCATGACCACAGCTCTGCCGCATTCCTCGACCTAAGCTAGGAATGCATGCATCGTTCCAACTCTGGTCACCGCTCAGTTTTCCGCAACATGTCTTTAGCCAAGATGTAGTTACGCGACTTTTACGAGGGGACGGGCGTTCGCTGCTCAGCCGATCATTGACAAGAGCTTGGCAAGTGGCAGCTGAGAATTTCGGCATATCCAAACTCGATTTCTCAAAAGAAGCACCACTTCACGATAATGCCTAGCACGATGAGCAAAGTGGCGGCGAATAGCATTCGTTCTGACTTGGTTCTGTATCTCGGGAGCTTGAAAATGCCGTAATGGCCCATGTCTGTCAGCATGTATCCAAACACCGTGATCAGTGCCAATACCACACCTCGATAGTCCAGAAGAAACGCTGAATTCGTATAAGCGATTTGTCGAATAGGCAGAACTACTCCGAAGACAGCAAGCATTACCATCGCAAGGAGGAGCAGCGCTATTCCCAGCTTGAAGTGCCGTTCTTCGGCCTTAAAGGAAAGTTCCCGGTTGAGAGTCCACCAGAAACCCGCGAACAGAAAACCAAGCAGGATGCTGCAGACGGGCAAGACTTCACGAGCGCCGCTGGCTATCTGCACGAGCCTGCCTCCGATGGCATTCGCGGAGGATCTGTGCACTTTATGCGCCGTTTATATCGTCTATATAAGGACCGTACTCGAACTCACCGAGAGCACGCTTTCGCAAGAGAAGGCTGGCTAGCTGGCTGGCGGACCGACCTCCGCACTTGTCACTTGCCAAAGTCCCGTCACGGCACGCACCTCCGCGAGGCAAGGGTTGAGCAGGCCCTGGTTGAGGAGCGCACGCGTAAGTGGTTGCTTCTGCAAGGGCTGGCGTATTTCCCAAAGGGGTATTCCATTGCGGCATCCTGAGTGCTTGAAGGAGAAAGCGCGATAACGATGCGGCCGCAGACGAAAAGCGTCCAGACGGGTGGAAAGAGGCTCTCTCCATGTTGAGTAAGATGCTTTCTCAACCGAAGCGACCACTTGGGTGGTTCATCCGAAGCCTAACACTGATTTTCTTCGGAACGCTGATGGCCCACAGTCAAGAGGCGTCCAGCAGGCCGCAATCCCCGGCCGGACAACAGACTGACCAGCTCCAGCAGCAATTGCAGCAACTGAAGCAACAATACGATGCAACTACTCGCGACCTCACACAGCGGATTGCGGCTCTGGAAGAGCAAATCGAAAAACAAAAAGAGAAAGAGAAACAAGAAAAAGAGGCCGTCGAAAAGGCAAAGCAAGGAACTATCTCCGCGGCCGAGCTAGCCGCAGGGCGGGCTGCTCATGGGGCGGTTAGCGGAAACGCAGATCAAGTAGGGGCCCAATATCAAGGGCAAATCCCTTCGGAACCGACCTACGACATGTTGCAGGAAGCTGACGCCAAAATCGCAAAATTGGAAGAACAGGCGAAGGCCTTTGAGTTCCACGGATACTTTCGCTCTGGTTATGGTCTCAATGGCGAGGGAGGGCAACAGGTTGCTTTCCAAGCGCCGGGAGCCGGCGCGAAATACCGCCTGGGAAACGAAGCCGAAACGTACGGCGAGTTTATTTTTGTCAATAACTGGCTGAATCCGCAGCGCAACTCTGATCAGGCGTGGATTAAGATGGAAGCGATGATCGAGGCCAACACCACGAACTCCAAGAGCTACGCAAATTTTTCCAACGCCGTTGGCAATGATCAATTCCGCCTGCGCGAGGCTTTCGTCCAAGCTGGAAATGTGCTCGAGTTTCAGCCGAACGCCAAGTTCTGGATCGGCGAGAGATACTATCGCCGCGAACATATTGAGATCAACGACTTTTATCCGCTGGACATGAGCGGCTACGGGGGAGGCGTCGAGGATATCGGTATTCGCATCGGCAAGTTGGCCGTGGCCTTCCTGGCCGGTGCCCGGCCGGATCTTGTGACGAATAACGGATACCTAACCAAGAGCAACATCGACGTGCGGCTCTATGACGTTAAAGGCCCGTTCGGCCTCTGGGCCGGATGGTTCAATTTCGCAACCACCAAAGGCGGCGTGACTCCGACGGGGATACTCATCAAGACGCTGGATGGATACGCGTTTGGGGTTCGCTACCAACGCCTGGAGTGGCATGGGGGTTATCACTCCTTTGCCGTAGGGTACGGTACCGGGGCAGCTAGCAATTTCAGCACCACCATCGACGATCCGACTCCGTTCCTACATAGCTCGAAGCGCTTTCTTGCGGTTGAACATTTGCTTTTCCAGCCGAACGAGAGGTGGGCGATCATGCCCATCTTCGTCTATCAGCGTGCCAAGGACGGCGACCCTCTGCATGACTGGAATCAGTGGGTCTCTTTTGGTGCCAGGCCCGAAATCTTCTTTACCAAATATGTTTCGCTGGCGTTTGAGGCAGGATTTGACCATACCAAAGGATTTGTTGCTACGCAAAACGCCAGCAATTACCTAGATGGATGGCTGCGGAAAATCACGATCGCGCCTCAGATCGGTGCCGGTCCAAAGTTTTTCAGCCGGCCTGTGCTACGCGCCTTCCTGACCTATGCAAACTGGTCGAATGCATTCCGAGGTTTTGTGGGCGGGACGCCCTATCTGAACAAAACGAACGGATTGTCATATGGGGTCCAGGCTGAAACATGGTGGTAGGTTCCAAGCCGCCGCTATTTTCGGAAACGCGGGCCGGCAGGAACGCAATTTAGAAGCTCAGGAGAGAAGCGATGGCGACTCGAGAAATCACTACTACTTCAGTTCCGCGGAAAGATGTTGCACCCGTTGCGGTTACCCAAAACTACGTGCGCCCGCTGGCGGTCGTCACCACCCTTTTCTTTATGTGGGGCTTTCTGACGTGTTTGAACGACATCTTGGTACCGCATTTGAAATCCATCTTCGACCTGAATTACGCACAGGTCATGCTCGTGCAGTTTGCGTTCTTTTCCGCTTACTTCTTGTTCTCCATGCCATGGTCCAGAGTCGTTAACTCTGTCGGCTATCAACGGACGATGGTGATCGGTCTGCTCACGATGGCTGTTGGCGCAATCCTGTTCGTGCCTGCCGCGTGGGCTGCCTCCTACCCCCTGTTTCTGACGGCGCTGCTCATTCTTGCCGGTGGCATTACGGGCCTTCAAGTGGCAGCCAACCCCTATGTGGATCTGTTAGGAAAACCCGAAACGGCGTCAAGCCGTTTGGATCTGACCCAAGCCTTCAACTCGCTTGGCACTACCATCGCCCCCAAAATCGGAGGGCTGCTGATTCTGAGCGCCGCGCCTTTAGCAATTGAACGGTTACGCCAGCTTTCGCCACAAGCCCTTCACGCCTACCGCGTCCAACAAGCGGCTTCCGTGAAGTTGCCTTACACCGTGATTACCGTCGCGCTAATTTTGCTCGCGGTCTTGATCGGTACATTCAAGCTTCCGAAAATCGAAACAGCTGAGGGCTCCAGAGAAAAAACAAACGATTCCGTTTGGAAGCACCGCAATCTCGTGTTGGGAGCGATTGGGATCTTCACCTACGTGGGCGCAGAGGTATCTATCGGCAGCTTTCTAGTGAATTATTTCGGGCTGCCCCAGATTGCTGGCCTGACCGCAAAGAGCGCGGCAGGTTTTGTTTCCTTCTACTGGGGCGGCGCAATGATCGGTCGGTTTCTCGGAGCGCCACTTCTTCAACGCTTTAAGGCCGGATATCTGCTGGCTCTGTGCGCGATTGCTGCCGCAACGCTCGTCACTGTTTCCATGCTGGCGGGAGGGCCAATCGCGATGTGGACCATTCTCGCCGTCGGATTCTTCAACTCGATCATGTTCCCAACAATTTTCAGCTTGGGGGTAGCAGAACTAGGTCCCCTGACGGGAACCGGGTCCGGCGTTCTAAACATGGCCATTGTAGGTGGCGCCATCCTGCCGGTCGTGCAGGGTGTGATCGCTGACCGTGTAGGGCTTCACCACGCGTTCTTTCTGCCGGTGATTTGCTACGCGTTCATTTTGTTCTACGGGCTGCGGGGTTCGAAGCCGAATAGTGAGCGGTACGCCAGAGTCTGAAAGGCGCAGCCGCGGAGGCCAAAACATGCTTGTCGCAGGAGACATCGGCGGTACCAAGACGGATCTGGCGATCTTCTCGAGCGAGGCTGGTCCGCTTTCGCCTCTCGCCCAAGAGCGTGTCCACAGCGC
>Ga0126376_10000887_pt1 | contig 15481 bp, 13 predicted proteins | sample PanSoiMetPlot_15_FD_92760 | JGI IMG/M metagenome (GOLD analysis project Ga0126376, IMG submission 92760) | Tropical forest soil microbial communities from Panama - MetaG Plot_15 | ecosystem: Environmental > Terrestrial > Soil > Tropical forest > Bulk soil | place: Panama | collected 2016-02-17
AAGCGCTCGCTGCTGCCGGCAAAGACCGAGGTGTGGGTACTTCCAGGGAATTGACCGCGAGATCAGACGGCGAGATCGCTCGCGAGGTGATAGATGCAGTCGCCGCGTTCGACGCGAGCTGGAACTCGTTTGCAGACCACCAGCCCGTCGCCGCCGAAATGCACCGGCGTCGGCTCGCGCCAAGGCGTATCGGGGAAATGTACGAGCCCCGCGAATTGGCCGGGCTTGGCGTGGTCGCCGAGCTCGGCGTGCGGCTCGAACAGACCGGCATCCGGGCTGTGGACGTAATGGGAAGCGCGAATCACTTGCAGGATTCGAGTAGCGCGCGGCTCCGGTTTGCCCTCGAGCGCGCCGAGGTGACGCAGCACGTTGACCACGCCGCGCTCGGTGATCGCCAGAGTCTCACGCGTCACCATGCCGGCGCCGCCCAGCTCGGCGCTGAGGCCGAGGACGCCGACGCGCTCCGCGGCGGCGAGGATACTCCGATCCTCCGCACCCACGCCCATGAGATAGCTGTTGGGCGCGCCGAAGGCTCGAACCAGGCCGAGAATCTTCTCGAGCTGCGCCTTGTCGGTCGCGTGCCGTGCCAGCGTGCCCGGAACATAGATGAGCGAGCTACCGCCAGAATGCAGGTCGATCACGGCGTCGACCGCGGGCAGCAGGACGCTCTCGACGAAGTGCGCGATCATCGCCGTAGGCCGGCCGTCGGGATCGCCGGGGAATGTCCGGTTGAGATTGCCGTCGTCGATCGGAGACGTCCGCATACCCGCCTGAGCCGCTGGAAAGTTCATCATGGGCAGAATGACGATCGAGCCGCGGACCGCCGCGACCTCGAGCAAACGTGCCAACTTGGTGAGCACGATCTGGCCTTCGTACTCGTCGCCGTGGTTGCCGGCGGTGAGCAGCACGCGCGGACCTTCACCGTTACGGATCGCCACCACGGGTATCGCGATATAGCCATAGGCCGAGCGGTGTACGGAATGCGGCAGCCGCAAGAACCCGGCCTGCTTGCCATCGCGTCCGAAGTCGATATCCGTGGTGATGCGCGAGCGGCGATTGGACATGGCGACAGCCCTCCGAGAGCGATACGCATTGCACATTATGGGCGAGAGCCGCGGCTCACGTCGACGGGAGGGTATCGGCGGATGGGCATCCACTCTTTTGGTCCTCCGGGAAGCCTTTAGGCCGATGCGCGCGGGGCAAGCACACGCGTAAATCGGCCGCGACTGGATAGAGCGCACCCTTGGGCTCGCGTTGTGCCAATATTCGATGGGGACCCCACCAGCGGTCTCGCGGGTGCGACATAATGGGTGTCGCCGAGCGGCCGTCACGGCCGCGGCGGGTCCTGGGCCTAGCGCCGCTCGGAAGGAAGGATTGATGGGCATCCGCACGGGCAAGCAGTTCCTGGACGCGCTCAAGGACGACCGACAGGTCTGGATCGACGGTGAGCGGGTAAAAGACGTGACCACCGACCGGCGCTTCGCCGGCGCGGCGCATAGCCTTGCCGAGCTTTACGAGATGCAGCACGCGCCCGCGCTCGCGGACCGGCTCACCTTCAGATCGCCCAGCTCGGGCGAGCGTGTCGGCCTCTCCTTCATCCAGCCCAAGACTATCGACGCGCTCGTGCGCCGGCGGGAGATGGTGAAGATTTGGATGGACGCCACCTGTGGCATGTTCGGCCGAAGCCCTGACTTCATGAATATCCACCTGACCGGCTTCGCCTGCGCCAAAGAAGAGTTCGGTGCGAAGGAGCCGCGCTTCGCCGACCACATCTGGAACTACTACGTACAATGCCGAGAAAACGACGTCGCGATGACCCATACGCTGATCAACCCGCAGGTCGATCGCTCCAAGCCGGTGGAGCAACAGGATAAGGATCTCGCCGCCAAGATCGTGAAGGAGACCGATGCGGGCATCGTGATCACGGGCGCCCGCATGGTCTCGACCCTCTGTGCCTTTTCCGACGACCTCATGGTCATGCCCTCGAGCTACATACCGAGCACCCCGGAAGCGGCGCCCTATGCCTTCGGATTCAGCGTGAAAGTGGCGGCACCAGGCCTGCGCTTCATCTGCCGCCCCTCCATCGCGGAGACAGGCGCGGCCTCGCCCATGGACTATCCGCTCTCCACGCGCCTTGACGAAGCGGATGCGATGGTAATTTTCGAGAACGTGCTGGTGCCGTGGGAGCGCGTCTTCATCCATCGCGATCCCGATATGTGCAACGGCCTCTACCTGCGCACCGGCGCCATGCCGCAGATCATGCATCAGTTCTCGACCAAGAACTTGGCCAAGGCGGAGTTCATGATGGCGCTCGCGTTCGCGCTGGCGCGCTCGACCAATGTCGATCAGCACCTGCACGTCCAGGGACTGCTCGCCGAGATGATCCAGTACACCGAGTTTGTGCGGGCGTGCCTCAGAGCCTCTGAGGTGGATGCCAAGCCCAACGCCGCCGGCTACATGACGCCGGCCTCCATGCCGCTCTGGACAGTGCGGATGATGTTTCCCAAGATGTTCGTGCGCATGTGCGAGATCATTCAAATGTTGGGCGCCGGAGGCTTGGTTGCGGTGCCCTCCTACGCCGAGACGGCGAGCCCGGTGTGGCAAGACGTGGAGAAGTACTTCCAATCCGCGAATTCGGATTCCCGTACCAGGATAAAACTGTTCCGCCTTGCCTTCGATGCCGCGATTTCGACTTTCGCCGGTCGACAGCAGCTCTACGAGCGGTATTACTCCGGCGATCCCGTCCGCCTGGCGGCGACGCTCTACTCCATCTACGATCGGGATGGCTATATCGACCGGATTTCGCGCCTGCTCGACGATCTCGAAGCGCGTCAGAACAGCGGCGCCGGAGGCGGCCCGCCCTTCCGCTCCAAGTTGGAGGCTGCTGAATAACCGGCAGGGGACATCATCCGAGGTAGCGCATGAATCCCGATTTCGACGCGCGCGATTTTCGCGACGCGGTCGGCTGGTTTGCGACCGGCGTCACCGTGATCACCGCGCGCGGGTCCGACGGTGCACTCTACGGAGTGACCGCGAATTCCTTCGCCTCGGTCTCGCTCGATCCGCCGCTGGTGCTCTGGAGCCTCGACAAGCGCTCGCCGAGCAGCGACGGCTTCGGCGCCGCGGGTCATTTCGCCGTCAACATCCTGGCGCAGGATCAGCAGGGTCTCTCCGCCCGCTTCGCGACCACGGGGCCGGACAAATGGCGCGACATCGCGCACGAGAGCTGGGAGACTGGCGCGCCGATCCTGCCGGGCTCGCTCGCGAGCCTGGACTGTCGCGTCGAGGTCAAGCACGACGGCGGCGACCACGTGATCTTCATCGGCCGCGTGCTGCGCCTGGAATCGCGTCGGCACGGTCAGCCGCTGCTGTTCAGCCGCGGCAGCTATCGGGCGCTCGGCGAGCGGCTGGGCGTCGCGGGTGAGGTGCCGGGCGTGCGCGGCCAGGAAGGCATCGAAGCACCGGAGCTTGCCGGGCTAGAGCCTTGGTTCTCCGCCTGACCGGAGGTGCCGCCCGCAGATCCGCCTATCGGTACGCCTTCGCCTGCGCGGTCACGGCTTCGGGGTCGAATTTGTCGATATCCGCGAGCAGTTCGTTCGTGACGACGTCGCCCACCGCGGGCTTTTGCTTGATCACCTGCCACTTCACGAGAAAGTCCAGATAGGCGTCGTAGTTCGCCATGGAATTCTCGCCCCAGTGGGTGACGCCGGCCTTGTCGAGCTTCCAGTTAACGATGCGCGCCTCGATCGCCTTCATGTCGTCTTTGAGCGCCGTTGCCTCGTCCTTTCCCGTGGATTTAGTCAGTGGAAACACATCCCAGAGAATGCGGACGGCGGCTTCGGGATTGGCGATCGCGAAGATCGTGCCTTTGGCATAACCCTGCGCCAACGCCACCGCTTGAACGCGTTCTCTCGCGAGCGTCTCGTCGAGCGCGATGAATCCGTTGGATGGATACCGGTCTATCTGCTTCGCCTCCAGCCGGCGCAGCGGCACTCCGGCATTCTCGATGAGCGCATATTGCACGTCGTAAAGGCTCAAGGCGTCGACTTGCTTCGATCGCACCAGCGCAGCGGCCTGCGCCCCCTCGCCTACGACGACGATGCTGATGTCGGTGTCGGGATCCAAGCCCTCGCTGGCGGCGATCGCGCGCATCACGGGATAGCCCGCCGAGGCCATCGCCTGCACGCCGATCTTCTTGCCCTTGAGGTCGGAGAGCGTCTTGATCGGGCTGTCAGCGGGCACCGCGGGCCCATAGATGTTGCCTTGATAGGCCGTATAGAAGACCTTTGCCTTGAGGCCCTGCGGCCGCAACGAGGCGAGCGGCTCGATGGAGGGCAGCGCATACGCTAGCTCGCCCGTGCCAACGAATTTCACGCAATCGGTCGACCCTGGCAGCGGTACCAGCTCCACGGATATGCCGGCGTCCCGGAACCAACCCAACTTGGTCGCGATCGCGAACGGTGCCGCCGCCGAGGTCACAGTCCGCGCGCACCAGCCCACTTTAACCACGGTCTCAGCCGCTGCCGGCAGTGCAAGCGTGGCGAGCGTCAGGGCGCACAGCGCGATCGCCTTTCTCATAGCAGGCCTCCTTTCCGAGCGTCTTCCGTGACGGGTTTCTGCGAGGCATCCCAGAACAAGACGCGCCGACGCACCGCCAGGATGATCTGATTGAGCGCCAATCCCAGCGTCGACAGGATCAGCAGGATCGAGAAGATCCCCGCGACGTCGCCGCTGAAATTCAGCGTGTTGATCAGCACACCGAGCCCCTTCGTGGCTCCCACGAATTCTGCGACGATCGCGCCGATCAACGCGAAGATCATGGCGACTTCGAGACCTGCCATGATGAACGGCAGCGCGCCCGGCAGCCGCAGCATCCAGAAGATCTGCGCTTCGCTCGCGTCGAGCGAGCGCATCAGGTTAACCCGATCCTCATCCGCCGAGCGCAGGCCAACGATGGTGTTCACCATCAGCGGGAAGAACGCGATCAAAGCGGCATTCACGATCTTGGAAGGTAGCCCGACGCCGAACCAGACCACGATCAGAGGCGCAAGTGCTACTTTGGGCAGCGCCTGGAACATGACGATCGAAGGATAGAGGAAGTACTCGAACCGCCGGCTGAGCGCGATCGCTGTACCCAGCAGGAACGCCAGGGAAGTGCCCGCGAGGAAACCCAGCAGCGTCTCCTCGAGAGTGATCCAGCTGTTCTCGACGTAGACGAAGCGGCTCACGCCCACATAGAGGGCCCGCAGGATGCCGGACGGAGCCGGCAGGATATAGACGGGCACCTCGAAGGCCCTGACGCAGACCTCCCACACGCCGAGTGCCGCCAGCATAAAGAGGACCCGGAGCGAGGCGTTTCTGAAGCCGCTCACGCGTCGAGGCCGCTGAGCGCGTTGAAGTGCGCGCGGACGCGAAGTGCATAGGCACCGAAGGCGGGCGTCGACAGGACGCCCAGGGATCGCGGCCGCGCGATGTCGATTACGATCGCCTCGGCAATCCTGCCTGGCCGCGGCGTCATCACGAGCACGCGGTCCGCGAGAAACACCGCCTCGGGGATCGAGTGGGTGATGAACACGACGGTCTTGCGGCGCTCGAGCCAAATCCGCTGCAGCTCGAGGTTCATCTGCTCGCGGGTCATGGCGTCGAGGGCGCCGAAGGGCTCATCCATCAGGAGCATGGCGGGATCGTGAATAAGCGCGCGGACGATCGCGACCCGCTGCTGCATGCCGCCCGAGAGCTCCCAAGGATAGCGGCGCTCGAACCCCTCGAGACCCACCAGCCGCAGCAGATCGAGCGCGACGGCTCGCAGGTGCCCGCGGTCTAGGCGCTGCACGTCCGCCGGCAGCAGTACATTGTCGAGCACGGTGCGCCAGGGAAACAGCACCGGCGCCTGGAACACCATGCCGATATCGCGGCGCGGACCCAGGATCGGCGTGCCACGCAACAGCGCGGTTCCTGAGCTTGCGGGAATAAGCCCCGCAAGTATCTTTAGCAGAGTGGTCTTACCGCACCCCGAGGGTCCGACGATCGCGACGAACTCGCCCTCGCCGATGTCGAATTCGATCGCCTCCAGCGCGCGCACTGTCTCAGGCGCTTTGCCGTAGAATTTGGCAAGGCTCCGCACCGCGATCACGAGATCGGTGGCGGTCGAGCCCGGTCTCACCTCTCGGGTGGCGGCGGGAGCGGAACTCATGCCGGCGCGCGGGCCTCGCTCGAAAGGGCGCGCGACCCTATAATGCGAGGCGCAATTGCGTCAATCCGCCGCTCCGGGAGGCGACGCCTCTCGCGCCGCTCCGCCGATTAGCACTTGCGTCGAAGCCCACACTTCACAATAAAGGGCGCCGATGCATCCCACCTTATTGTGTCGGCTTGCGGCCTCGGCTGCCTCGGCCTGGGCCCTGCTTGCGGCATATCCGACATTCGCTCATGCCATCATCCTGGAGGCCGCTCCGCAGGTTGGCGCAGTGCTGCACGCCGACGCCATCGAAGTACGGCTGCGCTTCAACAGCCGGATCGACCACCACCGCTCTCGCTTGAAGCTGCTCGATGCCGTCGGAAAGGAGACCGCGGTCGTACTCGACGACAATACGCCTGCCGACGTGATCACCGCGCACATTTCGCAATTGGCGCCCGGCAACTATCGCCTGCGCTGGCAAGTCCTGGCGCTCGATGGACACATCACCCGCGGCGACATCCCCTTCTCCGTCACCGCGCCCTGAACCACGGGCATGGCAACCCTGCTCGATATCTTCGGGTTCCTGAGCGTCGTCATCCGCGGCGCTGTGCTGGTCACCCAGTCCTTCATGGTCGGTGGCATCGCCTTCTTGCTACTGGTGCGCGGGTCCACGGGGGAGCTAGGCCCCGACTGGAAAGTCGTCGAGCTCCGCGCCCGCCGGTTCCTGCTCGCGAGCGCGTTCGCCTTCGCTCTAACCGAGCTCGCTTTCGTCACCATGCAAAGCGCGGTGCTGATGGGTACTGCCGATCTCGGACTGGCCGATGTCCTCGGTGCCGATTTCGCCCTAGCGGGTCTTGCGCTTGCGGCTGCCGCATTAGTCTGCGCGTGGGTCGTTCGCACACCGCTCCGCGGCGCCACCGGTTTTGCGCTGGCCGCGCTCGCGTTGGTGGTGTTGCTGGCTCAGGCGGTCACCAGCCACGCCATGGCACGCCTCGACGACCGAACCCCATTGATCCTCGCCGACATCCTGCACATGGCTGGTGCTGCCGTCTGGATTGGCGGCATCCCCTACTTCCTACTGGCTCTCGCCGGCACGCGGGCGGGCACCGCTTGGCGCCAGATCGGCAAGCGATTTTCGCTGATGGCGATGGCGTCGGTTGCCGTCCTGTTGGCGGGCGGACTCGTGATGGCAATCACCTATGTGGGCTCACTCGACGCGCTCTACGGCACGGCCTACGGCGTCATGGTCAGCACGAAGGCGGCGCTATTGGCCGGGCTCTTATTCCTCGGTGGAATGAATTTCCTGGTGGTGGAGCGCCTCCGGCGCGATCCAGGAACCTCGATCTTGCGCCTGAAGCGTTTCGCCGAGGTCGAGGTGGGCATCGGGCTCACCGTGCTATTCGCGGCGGCCTCGCTCACCTCGCAACCGCCGAGTGTGGACCTGACGCAGGACCGTGCGAGCTTCGCCGAAGTCGTCGACCGTTTCGTGCCGCAATGGCCCCTGAGGCTCAGCAGTCCGGATCGCACCCAGCTCATGGCCTATCAGATCGAGATTGCGCGGCAAGAAGCCGCCCGGACCAAGCAACCTCTGCCGCTCGCCTACACGCTAGGCTCCGGGGTGCTACCCCAGCGCGATGCCGCCGACGTCGCCTGGTCGGAATACAACCATCATTGGGCAGGCGTCGCCATGTTGCTGATCGGTCTGCTGGCGCTCGGAGAGCGCTCGGGCATCGCGCCATGGGGCAGGCATTGGCCTCTGCTCTTCGTGGGACTGGCCGTATTCCTGTTGTTCCGCAGCGATCCCGAGGTCTGGCCGCTCGGGGACATCGGTTTCTTCGCGAGCTTCAGGGATCCCGAGGTGGCGCAGCACCGCGTGTTCGTCGCACTGATCGCGGGCTTCGGCTTCTTCGAGTGGTGCGTTCGCACTGGCCGGATCCGTGCGCCCCACGCGGCGCTGGTCTTTCCACTCATCACCGCGGTCGCAGGCGCTTTGCTGCTCACCCACCAGCACGCGCTTTCCAATATCAAGGAGCAGCTACTGATCGAGGTTACCCACGCACCGCTCGCGGTTTTCGGCGTTACGGCGGGTTGGGCGCGTTGGCTCGAGCTCCGGTTGGACCCGCCGGGTAACCGCGTGGCCGGCTGGATCTGGCCGATCGCCTTCGTTTTAGTAGGCGTGATCCTGCTCATATACCACGAGACCTGACCGAGAGGCCGCGCGCTTTGATCCTGAAATTCATTTACCTTCTCGTCGATCTCTCGCGCCGCTTCGCGTGCCTCGTGAGCTTGCTAGGCGTCGCACTTACGGCGGTCAGCGCCTACTACGCCAGCACCCATTTGAGCCTGGATACGGATGTCGACAAGCTGCTCGACCCGAACCTACCTTGGCGCAAACGCGAGATGGCATACGACAAGGCCTTTCCTCAGTTCAGCGGCCTGATCGCGATCGTCATCGACGGCGCATCTCCCGATCAAGCGGAGGATGCCGCCGCCGCTCTCGCGGAGAAACTCAAGCCCGATACCGAACTGTTCAAGAGCGTGGTGCGGCCCGACGGCAGGGAGTTCTTCCGGAAGAACGGCATGCTGTTCCTCTCCAGGGACGAGGTACAGAGCTTCGCCGATCAGATGGTGCAAGCGCAGCCGCTGATCGGTACGCTGGCTGCCGACCCGAGCCTCAGGGGTCTCTTCGATGCGCTCGACATCACGGCGCAGGGTATCGAGCGCGGCGAAGCCAAGATCGTCGACCTCGACCATCCCCTTACAGTATTCGCCGACACGGTCGAGGCCTCGCTCGCGGCCAAGTATAGTCCTCTTTCCTGGCAAACCCTGCTAACCGGCCGCAAGCCGACGAACCGCGAGCTGCGCAAATTCATACTGGTGCAGCCGGTGCTAGATTATGCCGATCTGGAGCCGGGGAAGGACGCCACAGATGGCATCCGCCAAGCGGTCCGGGATCTCGACCTCACGCCAGCCCGAGGCGTGCGCGTGCGCCTCACCGGCTCGGTGCCGCTCGACGACGAGGAGTTCGGCAGCGTGGCACAAGGCGCGACGCTCTCGACCAGCCTCGCCTTCTTCTTGATCTGCCTGTGGCTGTTCCTCGCTCTGCGGTCCATCCGCCTGGTGGTCCCAATCCTGATCACGCTCGCGATGGGTCTGGTGATCGCCGCGGGATTCGCAGCTTTCGCCGTGCATTCCCTCAATCTGATTTCCGTTGCCTTCGCGGTCCTATTCATAGGCATCGCGGTTGATTTCTCCATTCAGTTCAGCGTGCGCTATCGCTCGGAGCGCTACGAGGTTGACGATCTTGCGGAAGCGCTGCGACGCACTGCGCTTGGCATCGGCGGCGCACTCGCAGTTGCCGCGGCGACGACCGCCGTCGGCTTCCTCTCTTTCGTGCCAACCGCCTACACCGGCGTTTCCGATCTCGGACTTATATCCGGCGCCGGCATGCTAATCGCGCTGGCGCTCAATCTGACCGTGCTACCCGCACTGTTGGTGCTCATCCGTCCCCGTGGCGAGCGGCGAGCCGTGGGCTTTCATCGATTGCGCGCTGCCGATCGATACCTCGTCGAGCGTCGTCGCTTCGTGAGCATCATATCGCTCGCCGTTGCCGTTGCCTGCCTGGCGCTGGTGCCGCGTCTTACCTTCGATTTCAACCCACTCAATCTCAAGGATCCTCGGACCGAGTCCGTCTCGACGTTGTTTGACCTGATGAAGGACTCGGACACCACGCCCAATACGATCGACGTGCTTGCAGCCACGACGGCGGACCTCCCTCCGCTCGCCAGCCGCCTCGACAAGCTACCGGAAGTCTCGCACACCGTGAGCGTGCTGAGCTTCGTTCTGGAAGGTCAGCCGGAGAAGCTCGCGATCCTCGCCGACGCTGCGGCGCTGCTGGGGCCGACCTTGTCGCCACCGTCTGTGCTGCCGCCTCCTGATCCCGCGGCCGAGCTCGATGCGATGAGGCGCGCGAGTGAGGAGCTCGCGCGCGCGGCGACCCGAAGCCATCAGGCAGTGGTCGAGCGGCTTTCGGCGGTCCTCCAAAAGGCGGTGGACAAGGGCGCCAATGCGCTTTCGACCTTGCGCGTCAACCTCGTCGCGGGTCTCCCCGCCCGGCTCAGCGAGATGCGGCTCGCACTCTCAGCGGAGCCCGTTACTCTTGAGAGCCTGCCGTCGGATCTGCGGCGCGAGTGGGTGGCGCCGAGTGGTCTCGCACGCATCGAGGTCTACCCGAAGGGTGACGGCAGCAACAACGAGGTGCTGCGCCGCTTCGTCGCGGCCGTGCGTACCATAGCACCCGAAGCGACAGGCTCACCGATCTCGATCCAGGAATCCGCGGCGACGATCGTGGGCGCGTTCCGTACCGCCGGCATGTTCGCGCTGGTCGCGATTGCCCTCTTGCTTGCGGTTGTTCTCCAGCGCATCCGAGACGTCGCGCTCGTGCTGGCGCCGTTACTGCTCGCGGGCCTGCTCACCGTCGCCACCAGCGTGTTGGCAAATCTGCCGCTCAATTTCGCCAACATTATCGCGCTGCCACTGTTGCTCGGCGTCGGTGTCGCTTTCGACATCTACTTCGTCATGAACTGGCGCGCCGGCCGCGCCGATCCTCTGCAATCCGGCACCGCACGCGCGGTGCTGTTCAGCGCGCTCACGACGGTCACGGCCTTCGGCAGCTTGGCGCTTTCGAACCACCGTGGCACTTCGCAAATGGGCATCCTGCTCACCATCGCGCTGTTTTTCACCCTAGTCTGCACTTTCTTCGTGCTCCCGTCTCTGATGGGACCGGTGCGAAAGCACCGCAAGCGTGGAGCTTGATGCCGTGCCAACCATCCGCCTAGCGCCTGACCGATAGCAGCAAGAAGGGCGGCCGCCGGCGCTCATCGGCCAGGGCGGGCCGCACCGCAATCTGTTCCGGCGTCGGGCCCCATTCCTCGATATGCATCAGGGTGAAGCCATTTCGGAGCAGCGTGTTGATGTAGGTTGCTAGCGTCCGGTGTTGCTTGATGACGCCCTTGGCGAGCCAGTCCGTGGATCGGGGACCCTCCTCCAAGTAGCTTTCAAGAGCCCAGCTCTTGCGGCCCGAAGCGTTGAGGGACCAGTCCGGCTCCATCGGCGCCGTAAACACCGGATGCTCGACGGAAAAGACGAAGCGACCGCCCGGGGCCAGCGCGCGATGCACCTCCGCCATGAGAACGCCCAGATGCTCGACGTAGTGGAGCGCGAGGGAGCTATAGATCAGATCGAATGATGCCGCCGAGAGCGCGAGTTGCTCCATGTCGGCCCGAAGGTAGGTGATAGCGGCATCTGAGCTGCCGGCTCGGGCCCGTGCCAGCATTTTTTCAGACACGTCTACGCCCACAACCTCCGCGGCTCCTTGGGTTCGTGCCCATCGGCAAAACCAGCCGAATCCGCAGCCGAGGTCGAGGACCTTGTGGCCATGGAGATCGGGCAGCAAGGCACGCAGCGCCGGCCATTCCGGCGCCCCGTTCAAGCCTTCGACTGACCGCGGCAGTTGGCTATACCGCTCGAAGAATTCCGCGTTGTCGTAGATATTTTGAGTCATCGTTCCTCATGGAGATCCGCGCAAGACCAACCTGCGTCCTTCGCCGAGCTGCCAGACCGCGAGCGCCGGCCCATAGACCAGAACGTCACGCGCCCGTCTGACCAGGGCCAGAGCGAGGGAGACCTCCGATGGCAGCCCCAGAACCTGGCCGAGGACGAGGAAGCCGCCCTCCTGGACGCCGAGAGCCCCTGGCACCAGAAAGGCGCTGGAGCTCGCGGCCTCGATGAGAGCCGTCACCATGATGGCGTCGCCCACGCTGACGGCATGCCCAAGGGCAACGAGCGCGATCCAGGTCTCGCCCGCGCTCAAGATCCATCCCAGGAGTTGCCAGGCTCCGCAGGCGAAGACGCGGCCCGGGCGGCGGTAGATCACATGCACGGCACGATCAAGCGCTTTGGCCCCGCCCACCATGCGCATGAAGCGATCGCCAAAGGCAAGATGGAAGAGCCCTGCGAAAAAGCCGAAGAACCCGATCCGCTGCACGAGGCCGAAGGCCGCCAGGACGGGCAAGGCGATAAGGAGGCCGACGCCAACGCTTTCGGCGAGCGACTGCCCGCCGCCGCGGGTCACCAGGAGGCCGACGCCGATCAATGTGAACGCGAGCTGCGAGACCAGGGACATCGTCATGTCCACCACCAGCGTCGCCGCCGCCGGCCGTTTGCGCACGCCCCGCGTCGTCAGCAGCCACGCGCCCGCGACCTCGCCGCCGATCCGCGCCACCGGCAGCATGGCGTTGACGGCCTCGCGCACCCATATCATCCAGGCGAAGAAGCCGAAGGATGGCGGCGCCTGGCCGGGCAGCAGCACCTGCCAAGCCCGGGCGTTCGCCACCATCGGCACGGCGTGATAAAGCGCCACCCACAAGAGCCCCCAGCCCGCGCTGGCAAAAGTCGCGATCACGGGCCCTGCACCGTGGTAGATCACGAGCGCGCTCGCCGCGGCAAGGCCGAGGAGACCGAGCAGCAGACCCGCGCGGATCATCGAATGGCAACCGCCGGCGCGGAGCGCGATTTCGCGAAGCCGCCAGGAGAGAGGCCGCCGCGGCGGAGCCGCTTCCTCAGTGCGCCATCTCGCGCTCGCGCAGGAAGCGGAAGAACTCTGCGCCCTCGCGCAAGCGGCGCGCCATCATCTCGGGACTCTTGACCATCTCTCCGACGATGGAGGCAATCTTCCCGGCGCGGAAGTAGAATCGCTTGTAGAAGGTCTCGACGCTGTCGAAGATCTCTTGATGCGAAAGATGAGGGTAGTGCAACGGCGCGATCTGGATGCCGTGCTCGTCCACAAGCTCGGCATGCTCGGCATCGAGCCAGCCGTTCTCGACGGCCTGATTGTAGAGGAAGGTACCGGGATAGGGCGCCGCCAGCGAGACCTGGATGGTGTGCGGATTGATTTCGGTGGCGAATTTTATGGTCTCTTGAATGGTCTCCTTGGTTTCGCCCGGAAGCCCGAGGATGAAGGTACCGTGGATTGTGATACCGAGCTCGTGGCAATCCCGGGTGAAGCGACGCGCAACGTCGATGCGCATACCTTTCTTGATGTTGTAGAGGATCTGCTGATTGCCGGTCTCGTAGCCCACCAGCAGCAAGCGGAGCCCGTTGTCCTTTAGCACCCTGAGCGTCTCGCGCGGCACGTTCGCCTTGGCGTTGCATGACCAGGTGACCCCGAGCTTGCCGAGTTCCCGCGCGATCGCCTCGGCGCGCGGACCGGCGTCCGTGAAGGTGTCGTCGTCGAAGAAGATTTCCTTCACGCGAGGAAAATTCGCGAGAATGTAGCGCACCTCGTCGACCACGTGACCAACGCTCCGCACCCGGTAACGGTGCCCCCCCACGGTCTGCGGCCACAGGCAGAAGGTGCAACGCGATTTGCAGCCGCGTCCCGTGTAGAACGAAACGTAGGGGTGCTTCAGGTAGCCGATGAAATAATCGTCGATATCGAGGTCGCGCTTGTAGACCTCGCTGACGAACGGCAGCTGATCCATGTCCTCGAGCGTGGCGCGTTCGGCGTTATGCACGAGCACGCCCTCCGCGTTCCTGTAGCTCACGCCGTCCACGGTGCCGAACGGCCGGCCTTCAGCGATCTCTTTTATGGTGAAGTCGAACTCGTTCCGGCCGACGAAATCAATCGCCGGTGCTTGACGAAGGCTATCCTCCGGCTGCACCGCGACCTTGGCGCCGACAAAGCCTACCTTGAGGGCGGGGTTCACGTCCTTGAGGGCCGCCGCCATTTTGGCATCGGCCGAAAAAGACGGCGCCGAGGTATGCATCACGACAAGGTCGTATTCCCTTGCAAGCGGAAGTACTTGCTGCAGCGAAATGCCGGCTGCCGGCGCGTCGATGAGCTTGCTCATCGGTAGCAGCGCCGCCGGTTGAGCAAGCCAGGTCGGATACCAGAACGAGCGAATCTCTCGCCGTGCTTGGTAGCGCGACCCTGCCCCGCCATCGAACCCCTCGAAGGACGGCGGATGCAAGAACAGGGTCTTCATCATGCGGCAGGATCTCCTTCGAGGGTGAGTTGCCCCTGGCGGTCCACGTGGAACTTGCGATCGCGCCAAGCTACCGTCCGGGTGAAGTAGCTCGCGAGGAACACACCGAACGACAGAAGATCGCGCAACGGCACGAGCCAAAGCGGGGTGGCCTCGAGGCCGAGGGCGCGATCGGTGGCGCGCACCATAGCAAAGCGCCCCAACAATGCAACGGCGAGCACACCAAGGCTAGTCCAGCCGAACCAGCCGACGCATGCAGCCAAAATGGCGAGCGCCACCGGGTGCGTGATGAGCGAACCCAGATAGCCCCAGGGAGCCACGCCTCGGATCGTGAGGGCCCAGCGCAGCTCGTGCTGCCACAAGGCGATGACCGAGGGTTCACTCACCCAATCATCGATGATCAGGTTGGAAACCACGATGCGCTTACCGAGGCGGCGCACCGCCGAGCCCAGGGCGTTATCGTCGGCAAGCGCGTCGGCCACCGCTTCGAAGCCACCGATGTCCTGCAACGTCTGGCGTGTCATGCCGATGCTGGCGCCGAAGCATCCCTGGCCCGGCCGGAGCGCCTCGCCGAGCACGGCCTGGGGCAGGAAGGAGTGATTGATATGCTGGGCGCCGAGCACCGAGGGGAGACTCGGGTCGGCCGCCCGGCCGCGATAAAGCGACGTCACGAGCCCCACGGTCTCGTCCTCGAGCGGAGCGGTGACGGTCGCAAGGAAGCTCTGCGGCACGCGCATATCGCTGTCCACCATCACCAGCCGGTCGTGCCGCGCGGAGGGCAGCATATTCATGAGGTTGGCAACCTTGAGATTGGCGCCCCGTCGCGCCGAATCCACCACGAGCGCTACCGGAACTCCCGGCCGCTCCCGCTTCAGACGCTCGACGACGGGAATCGCCGGATCCTCGGAGTTCTGCACGCCGCAGACGATTTGAAATTCGGGAAACGCCTGATCGGCAAAGGACAGCAAATTCTCGAGCAGACCCGGGTCCCGGCCACAAAGAGGCTTCATCACGCTCGCTGGCTGCGGTGCCGATGCAGCAGACGCCGGGCGCCTTGCGAAGCGCATGACCACGGTGGCAGCTGTTGCAAGATAGACACACCCGACCAAAGAACCGACGTCCAAGAGCAGGCTAAGAATTTTTAATAGGTTTAATGACATGCTATGCTTTATCAGCGGTTTCAGGTGCGCACAAACCGCTGTTGGGGGGGCCCTGAGCCTTGAAAATGCTGTTGCATTCGCGCCCCGCATTGTCAACCATG
>Ga0126376_10000888_pt1 | contig 15480 bp, 17 predicted proteins | sample PanSoiMetPlot_15_FD_92760 | JGI IMG/M metagenome (GOLD analysis project Ga0126376, IMG submission 92760) | Tropical forest soil microbial communities from Panama - MetaG Plot_15 | ecosystem: Environmental > Terrestrial > Soil > Tropical forest > Bulk soil | place: Panama | collected 2016-02-17
ATCATTGCACCGTGGTTCGACAGGCGGCGCGGCCTTGCCATCAGCCTCGCGCTCAATGGCGCAAGCGCCGGCGGCGTCGTTATCGCACCGCTTCTTGTATTCCTGATCGGGCGCCTGGATTTCGCTGTGGCAGTCTGCTGTGTCGCGGCTCTCATGCTTACGATCGTCTTGCCGACCGCCGCGTTCATCTTGCGGCACAAGCGTCTCGGTGAGCGCGATGCCGCGGACGACGGTTGCGAGCCGCCGCGGGCTCAGCCCCCAGTGCCGGTAGGGGCCGCGCCGGCGCCGCCCTGGCAGCTGTCCACTGTGCTGCGGAGCTCGCATTTCCAATCGATGTCCGCCTCATTTGCGCTGGGGCTGATGATGCAGGTCGGATTCCTGACCCATCAGGTCGCCTACCTCTCGCCGATCCTGGGGCCGATCGCGACCGCCTGGGCCGTCAGCTTGACGACATCTGCCGCGGTGGCGGGCCGCCTCCTGGTCGGCCTGTTCGTCGACAGGTGCGACCGGCGTGTCGTCGCATTGGGGAACTTCCTCGTCCAGGCCGCCGGGACCGCATTACTTGCCGCAAATCCATCGGCGCAGATGCTCTTTCTCGGATGCATTCTCTTCGGCCTCGGCGTCGGGAATCTGGTCTCGCTGCCGGGACTCATCGTCCAGCAGGAATTCCCTCAGCAACACTTTTCTCGCGTCGTGGGCCTGATCGTTGCCATTAATCAGTTCGTTTTCGCATTCGGTCCCGGACTTCTGGGATTTTTACAGCAGGCTACCGGCGACTACACCGCCGCACTCGTCGCTTGTTTCATCGTCGAGGTAACGGCGGCGATGATCGTCATTTTCCCCCGGGTCAGCCATCTCTTCGGTAAGCGAGACAAAAGTCGTGACGCTTTCCTACGTAGCCCGGATGGAGCGTCGTAGGGTAGGTTGAGCCGCCGGGCCGGAGCTTGCCGTCGGGCCGGCCCGGAGGCCGGACCCGGTGGGTCCGCCCGACGGGTAAAACTCCGCGAAACCCACCATCGCCCTCGCCGCTGCAAGGCCCTTGACGGTTTCGCTGCGGCCGTCAAGCTCGCAAAAGATTTCGCAGCCTCGTAGCGTGGCAAGCGAAGCTGCCCACCACCCTTACCCTCCGCTGGCAAGCATCGAGGGAGTGGTGGGCACGGCGATCGCCGAGCCCGTTATCGGCTCAACGCTGCTCATAACTCCATCAGCCGCCCGAGCCGCGGCATCGGCACCTCGCCGAGTCGCGATCGCAGCCGCTTCACCGCTCCCCACAGAACCGCCTGGTTGCTGCTCACGACCGGCTTGCCGAGCGCCGTCTCCAGTTCCTGGATGGCTTCGATCTGGGTGGTGTTGGTGCAGCTGAGGAAGTAGCCGTCGGCCTCCTCGCGTGCATTGTTGAGCGTGGCCTCAATCCAGCGCTCCGGCGTCACACCCGAGGACTCATGGCCGGGCAAGCGCAGCGCCACGTCATGGACTACAACGAACTCGCAGGATTGCAGATACGCGATAATCACATCGTTGTCCTGATAGGGGCTGACGATGACGAGCTTCTTGATGTCGAGTGCGTTCAGAGCCTCGACCACCAGGGCGCTCGTGGATATGGCTTCGATCCCCGTCTCGCGCTGCACGATGTCGAGAATGCGCCGTTCGCCGTCGAGGCCCTCGCGCATCGAGGAGTCGGTGCAGTGATAGATGATCAGATCAGGACTTGCATCGGACAGCGCAGCGGCGGCCGCGGCGATGATGGGGGCAAGCTCGGTGACGGGCTTGCGCCACTTACCCGCGATCCGGGCTCGCGTCACGTGGATGCCGAGACCGGGCGGGGCGAAACCCATGAACTGCGGCTCACTCAGCCGGTTGACCGAGGGAATGATCAGGCCGATGCGCGCCGTCGGCACCGCGATGCGCTCCGCGACGGCGGGTTTGACCGCGACGGCATCCATGTTTGCTTCCTCATCATCCAGTATCAGGGCGCAACAAGCTTCTCGCAATCGTTCGATCGTATCCATCCTTTGATCCGCTTATTTCGGCCGTCGCGGACGTATTCGAGCTCCAACCAGCCTGGGCTCTCGGAGAGCACTCCGACGACGTCGCCTTTCACCACATATGCGTTTAATCTTTGCTGGGCGTTGGCCTCTGGAAAGAAATAGGCCCGCGGGCTGCTGATACGCCGCAGCGTGATCCAATTCGCCGCCAATGTCAGATCCAGAGTGATCCCTCGCGAAATCTCCGGCAATATAACCAATCCGCAGCCTGGGTGCTCCCGTCCTCTTTCAATTTTCAAGGTAATCCCGTTGTCTCCGGGTTTGAGCCTGCCGGGGAACGATTCTGTATTCCACGTCGTTACGCTGACTTGATCTGATGTCGCCCTGCCCGATAAGAAGAAAGAACAAGTCTTCGTCACGCCTTCGCCCTGCGACTCACGATAGTAGCCGGAAATTTCGCCGGATTGCGCAACTGCCAGCATCAGGCATTCACACATCCGCGAATGCAAAGACTGTGCTGCTTGCGCAGCGCAGAGACCTGTGGGAAGCACCAGCAAAAAAGCCGTCACATTCACCGCGGTGTGACCGCAGAAAAAAAAGCCCTGCTTACGTGCCCCCGGGTTTCTCGAATGCTTTGCGGATTCTCCGGTCGTAGTCTCGGAACCTCGATGCACTCCGCGTCGGCGTATTTGACCGCGACGGCATCGATGTTTCCTCCTACCGTGCTCACTTTCCGGTTCGGGCGTCCGACCGCGCCGCCCCAGCGGGGTCTGCCTGAATACCTTGCGGCTTGGAAACGTCCGCTCCAACTCGGCGCGATGGGCCTCCGCATACTCCGGAGCCAGCGTCAACGCCACGTGAACGGCGGCTTTTCGAGAAGGTCCGTCGCGGTGCGCAGCATGGTCCCCCCGCGGCGGCGATGGCCAGCCGCACGGCGGTTCGTGAACGGGTCACGGGACCGCTCCGCCGGCGACGTGACGAAGGTACTGCCGGCCACCCGAACGTTCGGTCTTCGTAGATGCTGCAGGCGCCTTGGTCGTGGGGTCTTTGGTAGCACGAGGCACAATAACGCAGGCAGGTGCTGCCGGGAGGTGCGACAGCCGATTGCGCGGGCCGCGATTCGGCCGTACCACGCCCTGCGAAAGGCCAGAGCATGACCGACCACACCCGGGACGGCCTCACCAAGGCGCCGTTGCAGCGGCGGGTCGAACACGTCGTCCATCTCGGCCAGGCGGTTGAGGAGGCGGCGTGGACCGGCCGACCGGCCGGGGCGAGCTTTCGAAGCCGCCTTGCCCTTGCGGGTTAGTGTATGACACGCAAGCGTGTCGCCATTCTGATTTCCGGCCGCGGCGCCAACATGGCGGCGTTGATCTCGGCTGCCCGGAACCCCGATTATCCGGCGAAAATCGCGGTCGTACTATCGAACCGTCCTGGCGCCGGCGGACTAGGGCGCGCGAGCGTGGAGGGAATTGCCACCGCGGTCGTCGATCACCGCGATTTCGGGGGCGATCGCGAGGCATTAGAGCGGTCCCTGCAGGCCCTTTTGGAAACCCATCGGATCGATATCGTTTGCCTTGCAGGTTTCATGCGGCTCTTCACGTCCTCCTTCGTATCGCGCTGGAGCGGGCGGATGATCAACATCCATCCCGCGCTGCTGCCGTCCTTCAAAGGTCTTCACACCCATGAGCGGGCGCTTGAGGCAGGCGTGAAGATTCATGGCGCAACCGTTCATTTCGTTGTCCCTGAGGTCGATTCCGGGCCGATTATCGCCCAGGCCGCAATACCGGTGCTGGACGACGATACGCCGGACACGCTGGCGGCCCGGGTGCTCGCGGCCGAACTTCGCCTCTACCCGCTGGCGCTCGGCCTCGTGGCGGGGGAAAAATCGCGCATCGCGGCGCCGGCCGCCGTGCATAACGCCGCCACGGTTTTGCCAACGGCTCAACTGATCGTTCCCGACCCGAGCCAGTAGAGCGAGCCGGTGAGACCGATCATGTGCCAAGCGCTCCACGACCCCGGCTGGTCATTCCGGGACACCACCTCAAAGGTGGCGTGCCCGGGATGAAAACCGCGCCGCTACGTGAGCCGCATCAGGGCGCGATTCCATCACCAGAGAGCTGCTGGGTTGCGAGGCAGCGGCGCGCGCCGCGTGGCGTTCTGCAAATCCGAAGGCCTCCGGCTGGTGTCATCACCGGGCTTCAATATTTCATCCGTCACGGCAACGGGGCTCGGGAACATACCTCGCACGTTTTTGATTGATTGTCTGTCAGGCTTGATCGCTTGGTTCCCCCGGTTCTTGAAGCGGACCCGCGTAGCCGGCTGTAGCCGGGTTGAGCGCAAGCGAACCCAGGACGCGGCGTCGCCTTTTGGTTGCCCGGTCGCGGATTTCCAGGCGCTCAATCCGAGCTGCTGATGCGGGCGATCGAGGCAGGTCTGTGTCGATGCAGTGCAAGAGTCACCCTCATGATCACCCTTTATAATTTCGGTCCAGCCTTCGGTCTGCCGGATCCCAGCCCTTTCGCCATGAAAGTCGAAACGCTGCTGAAGATGGCGAACCTCCTGTATCGCACCGACACCACAAGCTTCGCCAAGGCGTCCGAGGGCAAAATCCCCTATATCGAAGATAATGGCGTCGTAGTCCCGGATGCGACCTTCATCCGCTGGCACATCGAGAAGAAATACCGGATCGACTTCGACCGCGGGCTCAGCGCTACCCAGAAGGCGACGGCTTGGGCGTTCGAGAAGATGGCCGAAGACCAACTCTATTGGGTCAGCGTGCATGACAGATGGATGATCGAGGCGAATTTCCGCAAGGGCCCGTTGCGGTTTTTCGACAGCGTCCCGGCGCCGGTCAGGCCAATCGTGACCGCAATGGTCCGCCGCAAGCTGCGGGCCACGCTTCACGGCCAAGGTCTCGGCCGGCATTCGCCCGACGAAATTCTCGCTCTCGGCGCGCGGTCAATCAACGCGATCGCGGATTTCCTCGGTGACAAGCCGTTTTTCATGGGCAGCGAGCCCACCGGAACCGATGCCACCATGTTCGCCTTTGTCTGCGCCGTATTGTGTCCGCATTTCGAATCACGCCTGCGCGGCGCTGCAGAACGGCGCGAAAACTTGCGCTGCTACGTGGGGCGCATGACGGCGCGATACTATCCGGGCCTGAAGGGGCTTGCCGGTTGCAAGGCTGCCGCATAGCGTGGGGTGGCGACGAGAACGCGCCGGCTGCGAGGCCTTGATCGGGCTTTGGCTAAGCGGTGCTGAGTTTTGGCCAAGCGGTCGCGTAGTGGCGGTCGCGAACAGAGCCGCCTGCGCGGCGCCCGCGTCACCGCGCATTCCAGACGGTCAAGGCGCACCCCTGCCACGAACGATCACCCCCCTCGAATGTGCTTGGGCGTCGCTAGCGGGTTTCGCCGTTCATCGGCGATCTCATCCTCCGGCTCGTCGAGTTCCCGCAACAGTTCAGCTAATCGGTCCGGCACATGCTCGTCGGAAGTGTACTGGCTCCGCAGCCCAGCCCCGATGCTGGCGCGCATGATATATAGGTAGAAGCTGTCCCTCAGGTCATCGCGTCTCGCCTGCATACGAGGCCAACGCGGTCTCGCTTTGTGCGGTTCCGGACATTCACGCCGATTTTCATCACGTCACCGCTTTGTCAACCGCCGTGCCATCTCCATGCAGGGGCGTTCCACTGTCCGGTACAGCAGCTCCGCTGCCGGGATCGTCACTGCGAGCGTAAAGACCGTCGTTAGCAGGCCGCTGGGGAGCGTCGTGCTGCCGAATGCCATGTATCCGAGATGGATCGCCAGCACATGGAGCAGGTAGGCGCCATACGAACGTTGGCCCAGATAGACCAACGGACTGTAAGCGAGCACGCGCCGCATGATGCCTTCCTGAAGCGTCACATAGGCGACCAGATAAGCCGCGACAACGGCGACTGCCGGCAACACTTCGACATATCGCAACATCACGAACAGCGCGACAACGAACCCCATCGGCACAGTGGCCGGCACTCGCGTCAGCGTCGCTATCACCGCGTAGGCGCGCGGCCATTCGAGCAGTTGCGCCAGCATAACGCCGGCCAGGATCGCGCAATAGGAATGGGCCGTGAACGAACCTTGCCAGGTCAGCACCGCTGTGGTCACGGCGGTCACTCCAAACCGCCAGCCCTCATCGCGGATCAGGAGAAACGCGAGAGGGAAGAACAGATAGAACTTCGCCTCGATGCCGATGATCCACGTATGGACGAAGATCGTGAACACGTCGGTGTGAGCATATTCCGGCATCAGGGTGAGATAAAAGGGCAGCCTCGCCATGAACAACTGGTATTCATCGGCGAGCGGCGGCAGCGAATAGAGTGCGATCCAGTAGATCAGTATCGCCGCCGCATAGCCGGGCACGATGCGCAAAAAGCGTCTGACCAGGAACGGCCCGTAGGCGATTGCACCGGCCTTGCGCTCCTCCCGGATCAACAGCATCGTCACCAGGTAGCCGCTGATCGCAAAGAAGACCCACACGGCCGTCCATCCCTGGAGATACGAGAACAACGGCACCGCCGGGATGTGCGCGGTCACGACGAGGAGAAAACCAATGGCGCGCAATCCGTCGAAACCCGGACGAAACGTGCCAGCCTGATAGTCCGCGAAACTGAGTTCGTGCCGATCCATGGAGAAGAGCGCCGGCATTAGTGAATCGGTCCGCAAGAAACGCGCACGGGAAAATGTCCCTCGATTATAGGCTTTCACAAATAACAGTATAGGCTTTCGCAATCACAATATAAGTTTCTCGCAACAAAAATTGCCTAAACAGGAACCGGAAACAAAAACCCCCGGATTGTAAACCGGGGGCTACGGGCAACACCCGTTTGCCGGGAATCCGGCAAGGGCCGCTACGCGACCTTGAGGTTTTCCGCGGAGGTTTTGCCGCGGTTGGTGACGAGTTCGTACTCGACCACCTGCCCCTCGTTGAGGGTGCTGAGGCCCGCGCGCTCGACGGCGGAGATATGGACGAACACGTCTTTGTCCCCGGTCGAAGGCCTGATAAACCCATAGCCCTTAGTTGGATTGAACCATTTGACGGTGCCTTTTTGCATCGTCCTTCTCCCACATCAGTCAGAACGTCAGATGAGACGCCAATGCATCTACTGCAGTAGGCGCCAACAAGCCGGGATTTTGGAGGGGTTCGAGGCGATCGCTCATTAAAGCCTGCGGCCGAACGAACGGCCAAAAATTCCGATTGCTGCTGACAATAGATACTTAAAATACGGCCGAAGCAAGGCTCGCGACAAAATCGCGCAGCCAAGAACTTCAAGGACTTAAAGGGCGCCAAGACACATTATGCTGAAACTCCGACACGGGCCTCACGCTTGTGGTTTTGAACCGTTGCGATTGCCCGATTGGCAATCAACACCAGCGAGATCAGTGCTTCAGGACATATTCAAGACAACGCGCGTCCGCGGCCTGATCCAGACTTTATTGTCATGAAAAGCAGCGCCGCCGTAAGGCGCGATCGGATCGGCGCCCGTCAACGTATTTATGCCGCGACCGTCCGGATGGGCGTCGTTCGGCCAGATCGACTCGGCAATCAGCACACCACGGCACACACCATCACACAGTCGGGCATGGACGATGACCTCGCCGCGTCGATTACCGAGGATCACCTCCTCGCCCCCGATGATTCCCGCAGCGGCTGCGTCGGCGGGATGAATGAGAACCTCGGGTCGCTGCTCTCGTGCTAGCGAGCCCGGAGTTTCGGTGAACGTCGAGTTGAGAAAATTTCGCGCCGGCGACGTTGCGAGGCGGAACGGATGAATTTCTTCTGCCTCCTCGATCGCATCCCAGTGGTCGGGCAGCGCCGGCATATCTTCTAGCGGACCTGACCTGACTGCGCTGCGAAAGGGCACGCTCCCCCAATCCGGCTTGAAGCGAAATTTGCCGTCCGGCCACGCGAATCCATTGAGATAATGGGCGGCGGCAAAATCGGGTTGACAATCGATCCATCGCTTGGCCGCGAGTTCCTCGAGCGTGCCCCAACCCGATGCCCGCAGGGTCCAGTCGATCAATTCGCGAGGTGTCATGGCAAAGCCTGGGTGCACAGCGCCGAGGCGCTGCGCGAGGGCGCAGTGGACCTGGTGGTTGTTGCGGCACTCACCCGGCGGCTCGATCAGCCGCGGCCCGAGGATGATGTATTGATGGCCGCCGCCGCGATAAAAGTCGTCGTGCTCCAGGAACATGGTTGCCGGCAGCACGATGTCGGCCGCGCGGGCGGTCTCCGTCATGAACTGCTCATGGACGCAGACGAACAAGTCCTCGCGCGCAAAGCCGCGTTTCACCCGCTCCTGATCGGGCGCCACCGAAAGCGGATTGGTGTTCTGGATGAACAGCGCCGCCACCTTCGGCCCGCCCGCAAGCGCGTCATCGTCGCCTTCCAGGATGGCGCCGATGCGCGACTGGTCGAGCTGGCGCACCGAGGGATCGCGCACATCGAGCCCCTCGATCATGGTCGTGTTGAGGTGGTAGATGTCAGCATTGCCGTGGAATGCGCCGCCGCCCTCGAGCAGCCAGGCGCCAGTCACCGCCGGGATGCAACTCGCCGCATGCATGTTGACGGCGCCGTTACGCGAGCGACTAAAGCCGTAGCCGAGCCGGAAGAAGGCGCGCTTGTTCTCGCCGATGAGCTTCGCGAAGGCCTCGATGGTGGCGACGTCGCAGCCGGTGATGGCCGATGCCCAGACCGGCGTCCGTTCGCGCAAGTGGGCGGCAAGCTGGTGCGGCACGTCCGTATAGGCGGCCAGATAGTCGTGATCGGCACGGCCATCGCGAAACAGGCAATGCATCACCGCGCAAGCGAGCGCACCGTCGGTGCCGGGACGAATAAGGACGGGCAAGTCGGCCTGCGCCATCGTGCCGTTCATGTAAACATCGACAGCGGCAATCTTGGCGCCGCGTTCCTTGCGGGCCCGGATCGCATGCATCATCACGTTGACCTGGGTGTTCACCGCGTTGGTACCCCAGATCACGATCAGGTCGGATTTGGCCATTTCGCGCGGGTCCGGGCCAGCGATCTTGCCGACGCCGGCCGCAAAGCCGCTCCAGGCTGGGTTGACGCAGATCGTGGAATGGAAGCCAGAGTATTTCTTGGCATGGCGCAAACGGTTGATGCCGTCACGCATGACGAGCCCCATTGTGCCGGCATAGTAGTACGGCCACACAGATTGGGGGCCGTGGCGCTGTTCGGCGGCGAGCAGCGCCTCCGCCGCGATGTCGAGAGCATCATCCCACGAGATCGGCACGAAGTGGCGGCTCCCTTTGGGGCCCTTGCGACGCAGCGGCGTGAGCAGCCGATCCTTATGATGTACGCGCTCAGCATAACGCGCGACCTTGGCGCAGATGACACCCGATGTGTAGCCGTTGTCTGCGGCACCGTGAACCCGGCCGATGGTGCGCTCGTCGAGAAGCTCGACTTCTAGCGCGCAGGTGGACGGGCAGTCATGCGGGCAGGCGGAAGCTCCGATCCGTCGCGCGGCAGCGAGATCTCGGACCGCCTCGGTCACACCATCAACCTTTCGCCGCCTTCGGTGCCGGATGCATGCGCCGCCAAACGAGGCTGGTCGCCAGTACGATAACAGCTCCGACGACGGAGGCTGCGTAGTCGAGAACCTCCGGATCGACCGAGTTGAATACGCGCAGCACGAAGGTATCGCCGGCGAAGATGTCGCCGGCCACCCAGCCGAGGATTGCGGCACCGCCCCACACCAGGATCGGAAAGCGTTCCATCAGCCAGAGAATGATGGCGCTGCCGGCGATGACCACCGGGATGCTGATGGAGAGACCGATGATCAGAAGGACCCATTGACCCTTGGCGACCGCCGCGACCGCGATGACGTTGTCGAGGCTCATCACGATGTCGGCGACCACGACGATCCACACGGCCCGCCACAGGTCATGCGCGGCCTCCGTGCTGCCCTCCTCGTCATGGGGCTGAGGCGCAAGCAGCTTGATCGCGATCCAGATGAGCGCAATCGCGCCGGCCAGCCGCAGATAAGGCAGTGTCAGCAATACCGAGAAGATCGCGGTGAACGTGATCAACAGGACCGAGGCGACGCCGGCGCCGATCACCATGCCCCACAGCCGCTCACGCGGCGGCAGTTCGCGACAGGCAAGCGCGATGACGACGGCGTTGTCGCCTGACAATAAGATGTTGATCCAAATGATCTGGACGACGGCGATCCAGAACTGAGGCGTTGCCATGCTCGCCATCAGTGCGTCCATCTTGCTCCCTCCCGATCGCCGCAGCCCCTTGCCGAGGGCTTTGCGTGCGCAACAATGTTACTTATCGAGCCGCACCACCGCTGACAAGTCCGCGAGCGCGATCAAATCGTTACCCGACGATTTCGTTGCCGCAGAAGAACTGGCCGATTTCCTGGGCCGCGGTCTCGGCAGCGTCTGAACCATGGACCGAATTCTCGCCGATCGACTTCGCGTAAATATTGCGGATGGTGCCGGGCACTGCCTTGGCGGGATCGGTTGCACCCATGAGATCGCGATACCGGGCGATGGCATCTTCGCCTTCGAGCACCTGAACCACCACCGGACCGGAGGTCATGAAGTCCACAAGCTCACCAAAGAACGGCCGGGCGCGATGGACCGCGTAGAAGGTCTCGGCCTGTTCGCGGGTGATACGCAGCCGCTTCTGCGCAATGATGCGCAGGCCGGATTGCTCGATCATGGCGTTGACGGCGCCCGTCAGATTGCGCGCGGTCGCGTCGGGCTTGATGATCGAGAACGTACGTTCCATCGCCATTTTTCGCTGATCCTTCGCTGAGGCCCAAAGTCGCGGCGCTTATAACTGCGCCATCCCCACTCCGGCAAGACATTGCCGCATTCATGAATGGGGGATGAATCCAGCCAGAGCCCACCATTCATGTCGCTGAACAGGCAAGGAATTTTCGGCTCAGGGAAGGTTCAGCCGAGACTCGATATCGTCGCCACAAGCTGAACCATCCGGTCAGCCGAAACGACCAAAATGCAGGATGGTGCGCCTGAAGCGCATCTTGTCCAAAGAGGAGACCTCAACATGTTACGCAAGCTTTCTCTCGCTGCAATTGCCGCGACTGCTCTCGGCGCGGCGGCACTCGCCCCGACATCCGCTTCGGCCTGGCATGGCGGATGGCATCATGGTTGGCACGGCGGCTGGTGGGGCGGCCCCCACTTTTACTATGGTGCCTACCCCTATCATGGCTGCCGACGCTGGGTCGAGACGCCCTGGGGTCCGCGGCTGCGCTGGGTGTGCTGATCCGGCCTTCTTGGGCGGCGGCTGATTTGTCAAGAGGGGCCCCGGACCGGAAGGTCCGGGGCCTTGAATCTTTCGTCAATTTCGTATTTCCACCTCATCTTCCGGTCCCAACAATCTCAGGGACCGGACATGTTCCCGCCACGCGCAGTCGCGTATGATTGCGCCGTAGGGGAGAACTTTTTGCGTGTGACTGGTTTACGGCGGCGGCCGCAGCTGCCGCCGGCTCAAACTGTCGTGAAGAAGCCACCAGCAGGGAGTACGGGTAATGCGATTTATCATCGGACTTATCGTCGGTGTGGCGTTGACAATCGGGGGCGCCGCAATCCACGACAATATGGAGCCGGGTGCATCTAGTCCGCTTGTGAACTGGACGACCGCCAACGATCTCCGGCAGACGACAGTTGATTATGTTAGGGCGCAATTCGATCGTCTGGTGAAATGGGCGACCTCCAGCTAGGTACCATTTGACGGACGCCGGTGTTGGGCGATAGGTTCACCGCGAAGAAATAAGACCGTATAACAACTCGATGCGCCTTAAGGAGAGAAACGATGAGGGCTTTTTGTGGGATGATGATTGCGGCCGCCGCTCTGGCGGTCGCCCCGGCCGCGATGGCGCAAGCCCCGGCGGCAGGAAACGCCTACATGGTGACTTACATCGAGGTTGTGCCGTCTGCCCAGGGCGAAGCCGCGGGACTCCTCAAGACCGTCGCCGCAGCAAGCCGCAAGGAAGCTGGCAACCAGCGCTTCGATATTCTCCAGCGTGTGGACCGCGAAAACCAATTCGTCATTCTCGAAGCGTGGACCGACCTGAAGGCAGCCGAGACCCACGTGGGCGGCAGCGCCTTGAAGCAGTTCAAGGACAAGCTCAAGTCGTTACAGGCAAGCTTCTATGACGAGCGCCCCAGTAACGGCCTCGCGGTTGCCCCGCCGCCGGCCTCGGTCGACAGGGACGCGATTTATGCCGTCACCCATGTGGACGTAATCCCACCCAGCAAAGACGATTGCATCGTCATGCTGAAGAAGCTCGCCGAGGAGACCCGCAAGGAGCCTAATGTCGAGCGCTTCGAAGCGTGGCAGCAAAACAACCGGGCAAACCACTTCACGGTCACCGAGATCTGGAAGAACCGCGCCGCGCACGACGCCCATATCGCCACCGCCTCCACCAGGGAATTCCGTGAAAAGCTCGGACCCATGAGCGGCGCGCTATACGACGAGCGGCTGTATAAGAGCCTATAAGGGCGGAATGGGAGCTCAAGGGTTGAGCGCCCGCGAAACCCACGTCAACAGTTGTCTCTGGCAAGCCCTGATAGTCTCGCTGTCGCTCAACCGATCCGGCGGCGCTGGCCTCTACGAGGAACAGCGCTACGGCGGTTGGCAAAATTTCCCGCCGCGACGAGTGTTTTCCAATCGCAGCAGGCGATTTGGCTCATCCCACGCGAGGCCTGCCCTATCCGCGGTGCGCAGTGACGCCGCCGGTGTCACGAGCGTCGCGATCTGCGAGCGCCGCCGCGATTTCGCGCTTGTCGAGAGTTCTACCGGTGTCGTCTTCGATCAGTACTGCCACCCGCCCGGTATCCTTGATATGGCTCGCCCATGACAGCGCGTCGTCGAAATTCGAAAACGCCTTGAACAGCATGCGATCCTTGTGGATCGGCGAAACCGCATCGGTCCCGAGCGGACCGCTATAGACCTTGAATGTCATCACGCTGGCTCCTTTCGCGCCCAGCCCATATCCCCTCCAAACGGTACGGCGAGAGGTCCTGAGCGTAGGGCGCAATGGCAAACCCTGTTGCGCCGCCGCCCCGGCGGACTATGCGGAGTTTACCATTCCGGCCGCCGAAGGCCGGTTCGGATGCTAATCCACCCTACGGCATCATCCCGGCAGCATTGCCGCGGTGAGAGGTCGCCAGCACATAAGTTGGGAACGCGGCGGACGCAAGCTGATGAACCCGCGATGCCGCACAAAACGCCCGTGATTGCGGCTGCGGCGAATGGCCCTCACGTCTGTCGGCGAGTAATTCGTATAGGAGCGTAAACGTGCTAAAATTGGGGCTAAAGTTGGGGAGGGTAAACAATGTCGCTCGAATTGACTTTGCTCCTTTGGTCAGTCGCGCTGACCTTCATCCAGATGCTCGTCGCCGTGTTCGGGGCCACGGTGCAATTTGGCCTGCCCGACCTTGCCGGCAATCGCGAGAACCTGCCGCCGGCGAAGGGTTTCGCCGGCCGGGCTGAGCGCGCCCACCGCAACATGCTCGAAAATCTCGTGCTGTTTGCGGTCCTCGTGCTCGTGACTGAAATCTCGAACAAGAACAACGCCATGACGGGGCTCGGCGCACAATTGTTTTTCTGGCCGCGCGTGATCTACTTCGTCATATACGTGATCGGCCTGCCATGGCTGAGGACCGGCCTGTGGGTGATCTCCCTGATCGGCTTGGTGCTCATTTTCGTGCAGCTCATCTGACCGCGGGCTTACCGGGCGCGCTGTCCGACAATCTAGGCTAGTGCCAGCGGACCGATGCCGCCAGGCACTACATTCGGAACACGCCGAACCGCGTGCGCGGGCTCGGCGCATTGAGCGTTGCTGAAAACGCCAGCATCAGAACGCGGCGGGTCTCGGCCGGCGTAATGATGCCGTCGTCCCACAGGCGCGCCGTGGCGTAGTAAGGATTGCCTTCGGCCTCATACTGTTCGCGAATCGGCTGTTTGAACTCCTCCTCCTCGACTTCCGACCAGTTGCCGCCCTCACCCTCGACGTTCTCACGTTTCACCATGGCGAGCACGCTTGCCGCCTGCTCACCTCCCATCACAGAGATGCGAGCGTTAGGCCACGTAAACAGAAAGCGCGGCCCGAAGGCGCGGCCGCACATGGAGTAATTGCCGGCGCCGTGAGAACTGCCGATGATCGCTGTGATCTTCGGCACCCGCGCGCAGGCCACAGCGGTCACCATCTTGGCGCCGTCCTTGGCAATGCCGCCGGCCTCGTATCGGCTGCCGACCATAAAGCCGGCGATGTTCTGCAAAAAAAGCAGCGGAATGCGGCGCTGGCAGCACAGCTCGATGAAATGGGTGCCCTTGAGGGCCGATTCGGAGAACAAGATGCCGTTGTTGGCGATGATGCCGATCGGAATTCCGCCGAGATGCGCAAACCCGGTCACCAATGTGATACCGTAGAGCGCCTTGAATTCATCCAAAACAGAACCGTCGACCAGTCGCGCGATGACGGCGCGGATGTCGAACGGTTTCCTCGGATCGACCGGCGCCAGGCCGTCAAGCTCCGCCGGATCGCAAACCGGCTCATTCGGGGCCTTCAACGCAAGACCAGCGCGCTTGCTCGCGTCGAGATTGGCGACGATGCGGCGGCAGACGGCAAGCGCATGCATGTCGTCGGTGGCATAGTGATCGGCGACGCCGGAGCGGCGCGCATGGACCTCGGCGCCGCCCAATTCCTCGGCGCTCACCACCTCACCGGTCGCGGCCTTCACGAGCGGCGGGCCGCCAAGAAAGATGGTGCCCTGATTGCGCACGATGATCGTCTCGTCCGACATCGCAGGCACATAAGCGCCGCCTGCGGTGCAGGAACCCATCACGGCGGCGATCTGGGCAATGCCTGCGGCCGAAAGATTGGCCTGATTGTAGAAGATGCGGCCGAAGTGCTCACGATCGGGAAATACTTCGGTCTGGCGCGGCAGATTGGCGCCGCCTGAATCGACCAGATAGATGCAGGGCAGCCGGTTCTCGAAGGCGATCTCTTGGGCCCGCAGATGCTTTTTCACCGTGATGGGAAAATAGGTACCGCCCTTGATGGTGGCGTCGTTGGCGACGATGACGCATTCCCGTCCCTCGATGCGGCCGATGCCGGTGATCAGTCCGGCGCCGTGAATGGCGTCCTCATACAGGCCGTTTGCAGCGAGCGGCGATAACTCAAGGAATGGCGAGCCGGGGTCGATGAGCCGCACCACGCGCTCGCGCGGCAAAAGCTTGCCGCGCGCAACATGGCGCTCGCGCGCCCGGGCGGGGCCGCCCTGCGCCGCTTCGGCGCGACGGCGGTGCAGTTCTTCCACCAACTCGCGCATCTGCGCCGCGTTGGCGCGGAATTCGAGGCTCTTGGTATCGACCGGCGTGTCGAGAATCGCCATGGGTTCCTCCGGTTGCGGGAAACTGCCCCGGAGCGGCGGAGAAGGCAAATCCGTACGGCGTGTGGCGA
>Ga0126376_10000889_pt1 | contig 15480 bp, 14 predicted proteins | sample PanSoiMetPlot_15_FD_92760 | JGI IMG/M metagenome (GOLD analysis project Ga0126376, IMG submission 92760) | Tropical forest soil microbial communities from Panama - MetaG Plot_15 | ecosystem: Environmental > Terrestrial > Soil > Tropical forest > Bulk soil | place: Panama | collected 2016-02-17
CGAGGCTCACGTCGGCCAGATCGAAGGGAATGTGTTGCGCCGCTTCTTTCTCGATCGTTTCCGCCAGTTCCTGATCGCTCATCGAAGGCAGAGAGATCTTCTTGACGATCACGGAGTGTCCGCTCACCGCCGTGGCCACAGCTTTGGTCTTGATCTGGTTGTCGAGGAACAGCTTCGAGATCGCGCTCGACACCGTGCCCGAGTCCACGATCATGGAGTCGACCACGATATCGGACGACAGCGGTTCCAGCCCGAGGTGCGCCACTTCGATCTGCCCACCCTTCTTCTTCAGCTCGACAGCCTTGATGCTCGAAGAGCCCACATCCAGACCAACAATCGACTTCGATCCGATTCCAAACATGTGCCCACCTTTGTGTGGCGCGGGCGCCTTCGCCCGCGTTGTTTAAACTAAATCTGTCCCGCAGCCTTGCCCGCCGCCTTCGCCTTCCGCTTGGCTTGCGGTTCCATCTCACTCGACTTCTCTTCCATCCACTGATCCAGCCGCGATTTCTTGAAGCGCCACCGATTGCCCAACTTGAACGCGGGAATCTTTTGTTCGCCGACGTACTTGTACAAAGTGTCCGGACTCACGCCCAGGTACTGCGACGCTTGGCGAATATTCATCACTTCTCGCGAGTCGGCCATAGTTCCTTTGCTCTCCCTGCCAGTGTTTCGTCCCGCCCGATACTCGGCCCCACGGCTCCTTTGGGAGACTTCCCCTCGCCTTGTCTATCGGCTCAGAGGGCTTTCGTGTCCCGAGCATATATCAGCCCTGAAAAGCCTCGGCTCAGAGCGAATCTCCTCGTTTTTCCGCGTTTTTCGCCTGTTTTCTAGAAGTCCACAAACTCGCCACTGCGACGCGTGTCTATATATTGGGGTACCAGAAATGAAATACACTATTTGTAGAGTTCACGGCCGAGGTCATGTCCGGTCGCCCCGATACCGGTAACTGAAGTACTAGGCACGGTACGGAGGTACTACGCCGCTAGTCCAAGCCATTGTTTTGGCAGGGCTTTCTTCAGCTTTCGAGACGATGCGTCTTGGGTACTCCGCAGGAACGAATTCGTGCGCTAATCTATTTCATCAACTCGGAGGATCTGTTTGCGTTATCTCGATCGCCTGCAACCGCTCGCACTTCTGGTAATGCGCCTCTCGCTGGGCGTCATTATGACTGCGCACGGCTATCACAAAGTGTTTGGTGGCCTGCAGCACTTCGCCCACATGATCGGGGGAATGGGACTTCCTTCTTGGCTTGGCTATGTGTCGGCCTTCACAGAACTGATCGGAGGATTGCTGATCATTGCTGGATTCTTCACTCGTCCCGCTGCGTTCGCGATCTGCATCAACTTGGTCGTAGCCATTTGGAAAGTTCATCTGCATAACGGTCTTTTGGGATCTCCCGATCGCCCAGGGTTCGAATTCCCGCTAGCGGCCGCCACCCTTGCCTTCGCGTTAATCTTCTTCGGGGCCGGACCGATCGCCATCGACCACGTTCTGCGCGGCGGCGGCACAGCCAGCCGATAAATGTGGCTCTGCCGCTCAGCGTACATTGCAACTTTTTTCATCCGGCAGGGTTCCAAGCACGTAGCGCAAATTCATCCCAATTCAGCCAGCCCCGCGGCAGCTCTCTCCATCTCGAGCTCGCGTCATTTGAATGTTCGTCGGGCTTGCCATTAAGATGAATGCACAATCTACGTCCTTGCATCCCAACGGTTTGGCGGAAGCATCTTAGCCGCCAGCACCGACATTACAGGAGGTTCTCTTGAGAAAGTTTGCCCTCTTTGCCACGGTCGTTGCAGTTCTTGCCTTCGCAAGTCTCGCCTCAGCCCAGCAAGGCGACGCTATGTTCGGCTTCGGGACGCTTATGTCGTCGGGCTCGTGCAACAACAACACCGGCCTCTGCCCCCAAAAGGGAGGCTTATATCCCAACATCGGCGCTGATGTGATCTTCCACCAGCGGTTGGGTGTCGGATTCGATGTGGCTTGGCGTGGCGGCCAGGGCAACTACGCCGGTATCGGCCTTCCTTATCGGCCGATCCTCTACTCTGTCAACGGCGTCTATCAGCCGCGGCTCAACAAGAAAGTCGGTGCGGATCTATTCGGTGGTATTGGCTGGCAGAGTACGCGCTTCTATTCCGCCAACTACAACTGCAGCTATTTCAGTTGCACCAACTATGTCAGTTCCAATCACTTTTTGGTTGATGCCGGCGCTGGCATCCGCTACTACTTCTGGGGACATGTCTTCGTGCGTCCGGAAGTTCGTTATTACTACATCAAAAACAACACGAACGACTTCACTTCCAATAACGTGTTCCGCGCCGGCGCTTCTATCGGCTACACTATCGGCCCGGAATAAAACGCTTTGATTGTATGAACTCTGTGCCTCTCTGTGCACTCTGTGGTGACGACCTGGCAGCCTCCACCATGGAGTTCACGGAGGCAGATCAGATCACTAATCTCGCTCACAGGGGGCAGGGTTGAGAAAGTTTTGTTCGCTCACGTTCGTCTTTACTTTTCTGCTTTTCGCCAGCTTCGCACAGGCCCAGGAACCGCAGGTCGACATCGCCGGAGGTGGAAGCACTCTCTGGTCCTCCAAGGACAATACAGCTTCGGAAGCCTTTCTCCCTCCTGCGCTGAAAGGTGGCACCTATCCCGGCGTCTTCTTCCAGTACCTGAATGAAAAAGACCGCGGCATTAACATTGAAGCCGCCTTCCGCTATCACAAGGGCATTTACAACAACTTCCAGTTCTATCGCCCAATCATCATCGATGCCAATGGCGTCTACTCGCACCGGCTTGCAGCCAAAACCCACGGTGACTTCATGGCTGGCGCCGGTCTCATGACCTTGCTCTTCTATGGCGTCGGAGCTTGCCCTCTCCCCTCCGGCGGTTGCAGCGCCAACCTGAACAGCACCCATTTCCTCCTGCACGGGGGGTTCGGGATTCGCTACTACGCATGGCGCAACGTCTTTATCCGTCCTGAGGTTCACTACTACTTCATCCCCAACAATCACGAGTTCCACTCCGACAATCTCTTCCGCCTCGGAGCATCGGTCGGATATACCTGGGGTCACCACTAAGGATTCCGCAGCTTTCGTCAGAACAAGAAAGGCAGTGTCCATGGACGCTGCCTTTTCAAGTTCTGGGATGCAAAAACGGAGTTATCTCATGTTGAGGCAAATCTCCGCTTCATGAATGGACGCGTTGACATGCTCGATAGACTTCACGCGATGGCCGTCAAAGTCGTGCTCGGCGGTCTCCAGCGCATGCTTGGCTGCGCGCATATGTTCCAATGCTTCATCGATGTGCGGATGCCGTTCAGGAGTCGCCACAGGTGCGGGAGCCGGAACTGCAGCTGCTACCGGGACGGGAGCAGGGGCGGCTGATGCTTTCGGTTGCATGATCGCCGACGACAAGGCCAGCGTCACTACCGCTGTTCCTGCCATCACGGAAAAGTAACTCAAGACCTTCTTCATATCTTCCTCCTCGTCCGAATTTGTCGGCCCGGACGAAAGCGCTAGAATTTCCCTGCCACGATCACCCCAAACAGGAGTTTCCGGACCCGCGATATTGCGCAAGTTTAGCGGCTTACACGCGTCCAATTTGTGCAAAATGTTACTCGGAAGGTGCGGATTTCCTCTTGCGCCGGTTCCACCACCACAGCCCACCGACGGCCACAACCGCCCCAATCGCTACAGCCAAATCCAGTCTCTTGATCGCGTCCTCCAGCCGGTCCCAATGCCGCCCAAATAGAAAACCGGCACACGAAATTACGCTTACCCACAGAGCCGCACCAAGAAAATTGAAGATCAAGAACTTCTTCCATGGCATCCGCAAAACCCCCGCCATGGGGCCAGCAACGATCCGCATCCCAAACACGAATCGCGCAAAAAAAACTGTCGCTGCGCCGTAGCGTGCAAACAGCTTTTCTCCACGCAATAACGTTGCGCTCTTAATCCGAAAGATATTTTGGTACCGTTCCAGCATCGGCCGTCCGCCGTAGTATCCGGCCACGAACCCGAGGTTGTCGCCGATTGTCGCTGCCACGATCCCTATCGCAATGATCCAGGAAAGCTGTAACTCCTCCTGCGAATAAGCCAGAAAGCTGGCCAGCAGAAGAATCGTTTCGCCCGGAACCGGTATGCCCGTATTCTCAAGCAGCAACGCGGCACCAACGGCCCAATATCCGTAGTGCACCACGGCGTCTCTTAGGAAATCGAAAATGGATTGGGTCATGAAATTGGCGGCACGTGGCTCAACGTCGCCAGTGCCAAATCGTCATCCTGTCAGCCTCAAATTGTCATGTTGAGCGAAGCGACCGGGAGAGCACAGCGATCCCGGTCGCGCAGTCGAAACATCCCTACCGATACCGCTCAGCATACAAGTGGCAAACTGTCTAATGCGTAGGTCTTTATCCCGAGTGCGGGAACTATGCTCCCTTGGTCAGAAACGCAATCAACGCCCGGTTAAACTCCTCGACGCACTCCTCATAAGGCAAATGCCCGATCCCGGAGAACACAATCCGTTCCGCATTCGCAAAATGTCGAGCCAGGGGCTCCATCGACGATACGTAAACCGCCGGATCCTTGCTACCCCACATTAGCAGCGTGCGAATCCCTCGCAGTTTCGGAAGCAGAGCTTCCACCTCGCGCAAGTCGGCGCCCCATGTCTTCACAATGCCAAACGCGTGTTCGAATAATCCCGGAATTGCCAGCGGAGCTTTATATCCCTCCAAACTCCCCGCCGGAATGCTGGCGCGGTCGCCGTACAGGTGCGAGTGAATGTACGGGTACAAGAAGGGCATCCGCTCCAGTACCGCCCGCATAACCCGCGACCCAACTCCGGAAGCGGAGAATGCCGCCAGCCAGCGCCCGTGGGGCGAATATGGATTCACCGGCGCAACCAGGACAAGGCTCCTCACTTCCGGCGTCCCGGCATCCGAGCATTCCGCGGCCGCACACATAGCCACGGCACCGCCACGAGAGGTCCCGAGCAGGTCGAAGGAAGAGAGCCCCAGCCTTTCGGCAAAGCTCAGAATGCGGAGCGCAGTAGCCCGCATGGAGTGATCAATTTGCGGTCGATCGGAGAACCCGGCCCCAAGCATATCCGGCGCATACACAGTCCGATAGGGCGCTAACGCCGGCATCGTGTATCGCCAGGAAAATGAGTACCCAAGCAACCCGTGCAGCAAGATCAGCGGCGGCCCCGACCCTGTTCGCAGGTAGCGCATCGCCGCACCACCAAAGTCCATCCGGCAATCCTCTATGCCTTCTCCTAGTGCCGGAATCGCCACCCCTGAGGACCCATTCATCGCCCTATCGTACCCGCCAAATTCTCCCCATTCCCGGACAACTCTTTCCCATTCCCAGTCTTCCTACTAATTGAAATACGCCTCTGTCGCTTCACTTTTGGGGAGCTTCGGCTCCCCGTTTTTATGCTGTCGAGTGCCACCCAGAATAGTGTCATGCTGAGCGGAACAGGAGTGCAGCGAAGCGGAACTCCGGTGCAGTCGAAGCATCACTACCCGACAACAACTGCCGCGATGGAGGATAGTTACAGGCGATGGGCCCCGGACTAGAACAATTGCTAAACTGTCCACTGATTTAACTTGCCGCCGCCTTCTTCTTCCCCAGCAACTTCTTCAGTACCCGAATCCCCTTGTCCACATGCCTCTCCTCCAACAAAAACGGAGGCAGAAAGCGCACAACCGTGTCCTGTGTACTGTTGAAGAGAACACCCTCGGCAAGCCCGCCATCCACAATGGGACGCGCCGGAACCTCCAACTGAATCGCCTGAATGAATCCTCGCCCGCGCACTCCCACCGCCGCCGAGCGCTTCTCGACCACTTCCTTCAGTTGCTGCTGCAGATACGCTCCGACCTTGTTCACGTTCTCCAGTAACTTTTCTTCTTCGATGATCGCGAGATACTCAAGCGCCACACGGCACGCCAGCGGACCGCCGCCAAACGTCGTCCCATGCTGCCCAAAAGAAATCGCATTCGCGAATTCTTCCTTGGCGATGAACGCCCCCAGCGGCAGCCCAGCCGCGATCGGCTTGGCAATCGCCACGATGTCTGGAGTCACCCCAAACGTCTGGAATGCAAAAATCGATCCTGTCCGCCCGAGTCCACACTGAATTTCGTCAAAGATCAGCGCCGCCTTGTGCCGGTCTGCGAGCGCGCGACACTCTTTCAAAAACTCCACCGAGCACTCGTGAATTCCGCCCTCACCAAAAATCGGCTCGAGGACGATCGCACACGTGTTGTCATTCACCGCGTTGCGCAACCCGTCAATGTCGTTCTGCTTTACGAACGTCACATCCTCGAGCAACGGCTCAAAACCCTTGCGGTGCTTATCTTGTCCAGTAAGCGAGAGCGCCCCGAACGTACGGCCGTGATACGAACCCTCAAGACCGACTAGCTTGCTCTTGGCCTCTCCGCCCGCGCGATGTCCCGCCAACCGCGCCAGTTTGATCGAGCCCTCAATCGCCTCCGTCCCGCTGTTCGAAAAAAATGCGCGATTCAAACCAGACAGTCTGCATAGCTTCTCGGCCAGCGGTCCCTGATACTCGTGATAATACAGATTCGAAACGTGCACCAACTTCGCCGCCTGCTCGCGAATCGTCTTCACAATCCGCGGATGCGCATGCCCCAGCGCATTCACTCCGAGTCCAGAGACAAAGTCCAGGTAACGCTTGCCCTCGATGTCAAAAAGAAACACTCCCTTGCCCCGCTGCAACACAACTGGATAACGGTTATAAGTCTGCAGCAGAAACTGCCGCTCACGCTCTGCGATCTGTTCAAAGTTATTCATAAGGACATTTGATTCTACCGGAAGCGCCGACCCATCGTAGCGGGATCCTCTCCAGAAATAAGCAGATGAGTTCAGAGGGAGTCATCACTATGTTGCGCAGCAAAAAGTGGAATGCCGCGCGAGAACCTCGCCGCGAAGCGGCGAAAGAATACAGCCCACGGCATAAGCCGTGGGTGTGAAGTTGCGAAAACACCAGGTTCCGAAGGAGCGAAAGAAACGCTGGGACTCAGACTAGCGCCGAGATCTTTACCGCGGCGTGGAGTACACTCGTCCAACAAGAATCCAGGGTAACGAAGATGTTCACTCCCGTGGCTCAAGATGTCCGCTACGCGCTGCGTCAATTGCGTAAGAGTCCAGCCTTCACCACGCTGACCGTTTTAACCCTCGCACTTGGCATCGGAGCAACCGCTGCCGTCTTCAGCATCTTCGATGCAGTATTGCTCCGACCATTGCCCTACCGCGATGCATCGCGCCTGGTCGCGGTCTGGAGTTCCGAAATCCGCCAGCCGGGATCAAAACTCTTTGCCCCCTTTCGAGATTTCGAAGAATTCAAATCGCGCAGCCACAGCTTTGACGGCTTGGCAGCACTGACCTGGGCACACGCGGGCGAGATTCTCACGTGGCACGGTTCAGCGCATCAGGTCCTCGCCATTCCCGCCAGCGAAGACTTCTTTCCCTTGCTCGGAACTCCGGCGAAAATGGGACGTACCTTCGGCCCGCAGGATCTTCAACACGGGTGCAGCGTAGTGCTCTCGCATTCCTTTTGGCGCACCGAGTTAGGCGCCCCGCGAGACATCGTCGGCAGCGCCCTCGTCTTGAGCGACAAACCCTGCACGGTCGTGGGCGTAATGCCTGCAGCCTTCGAGTTCTATCCAAAGCAAACATCCCTCTGGACCCTGATCACTCCCGAAAGTAAATATGCCAAGGAACCCTTCGATTCGGTCGTCGGTATCTTCGGGCGTCTGCGCCCCGGGGTCACGACGGAATCTGCCGAACGTGAGCTAATTGCGCTGCATCAACCCGTAGCCAAGGAATCGCCAGCCGGAAGCTGGGTAGCGCAGATCACTCCCATCGTTCGCGACCTGCGCTCTGAATTCACATGGATGGCCGGTCGAAATCTGAAAGTCTCGGTCCTGGTTCTCTGCGGAGGTGTTGCTCTCCTGCTGTTGATTGCTTGCCTGAATGTCGCCAACCTGCTTTTGGTGCGCTGCGATCACCGCCAACGAGAACTGGCCGTACGCAGCGCTCTTGGTTCAGGCCGTTCGCGGCTCATCCGTTACCTGCTCACCGAGAGCCTGTTGATTTCCTCTGCAGGAACGTTGGTAGGAATCCTGATCGCAGTCATAGCGGTTCGGTATTTCAACTCTGCGAATCCGATCGAACTGCCTCCGGGCAATCCGGTCGAAGTGAACTGGCATGTATTGGGCTTCGCCGTATTGGTTACGTTGCTGACGGGTTTCTTGTGCGCTTGGCTACCGGCCTGGCGAGTGCTGCGAGTTGACCTAATCCAGGTATTGAAGCAGACGGCCCGCACCGGTCTGCCTGGCCGTTCCCGCACTGCCTCAGGATTTGTAATTGGTCAGGCGGCTCTCTCGATGATCATGCTGGTAGCCGCCGGACTCATCATCGAGAGCATCGTGAAGCTGAGCACGGTCCCCCTCGGCATTCAGCCTCAGCAACTCCTCGCAGCACAAATCTCGTTACCGACCGCCGCCTACCCGAAGCAAAGTGACCGCACGGCTTTCTACTCCAAAGTTTTGACGAGTCTCGATGCTATTCCCGATGTCGAACAAGCTGCTCTGTGTTCTGCTCTGGGGCCTTACAACAGCTCATCCAGCGAACTAACTATCAAAGGACAGCCTCCGTTTGAAAATCTGGAAGCAATCAACAGGGTCGAGATTAGCAACGACTATTTCCGCGTCTTGAGCATTCCCGGGCTGAGTGGCCGCGGATTTGACGGACGCGACCGGGCCGAGTCGCAGCCGGTCGCGATCGTGAACGAGCAATTCGTGCGCACTTACTTCCCGCAACAAGATCCTATCGGACGGCAGATCAAACTCGGCAAGGTGAGTGACGACTCCCCTTGGCTCACGATCGTCGGCGTAGTCGGCAGCGAAAAACGCATGACCGTCTACCAGGAGATGTCCTACATTGAGCCTTCCCTCGTGTATCTACCACTGGAGCAAACCTCTGACGCATCGATGGGGTTGGTCATGAAGGTGGCGGGAAATCCCCTTTCCTTGAGCCCGCTGCTACAGCGCGGGATTTCCGCACTTGATCCAAATGTTCCCGTTTACGACATCAAGACCATGGGCCAGCGCTACTCAGAATTTCTCGCGCATCCGCGATTCCGCGCAGCGCTCATGGGAATTCTGGCGGCTGTAACTCTGATGCTGGCGGCAATCGGCTTCTATGGCGTTCTCGCCCACATGGTGGCTCAACGTACGAAGGAGCTCGGTATTCGCATGGCTCTGGGCGCCCGCAAAGAAGAGGTTCTCAGTATGATCGTTGCGCGAGGAGCCAAGCTCGCCACGATTGGGATCTGCTCCGGCACACTCGCAGCCCTGATGCTCACTCGCGCCATGAAGGCTTTGCTCTACGGCGTAGGCGCCGACGATCCTGCAATCTTTCTTGGCGCAGCGGCTTTGCTGATTACCGTTACTTTACTTGCCTGTTTCGTCCCAGCCCGCCGCGCAGCGAGAGTCGATCCCATGGTCGCACTACGCTGCGAATGAGCTGTTTTAGATCTTCATCGCCCGCCAGCCACCGCGACAATCTCCACCGGCTCTACCTGCCCGCTGACAATCGCCTGGTTGACATTCTTGAGCATGGCGGGCGCCTTCTCCCCCATGAGAATGTGCACCCCAATCACAGGCGGCGCACCTGACGGTCCTCGCGCCATTCTCTTCTGCATCTCCTCCAGCGCAAATTGATGTCGCCCTCGCTCATGCTCCACGCGAAAACCTGCGGCTTCAAGCAACGTCCGATAATCTCCCGTAGTCGTAACAAAGCTCGTATCCGAGCTCACTGCCCACGGCAACGGAAACTCCAGCAGATCATTGCCCGTTCCCATGATGTCAAAGATCGAAAATCTTCCCCCGGGTTTCAACACTCGCGCCACTTCCCGAAAGACTCCCGCCTTGTCCGCAACATTCATTCCAACGTGAATCATGTATGCGCCATCAAACGTGCCCGGCGAAAAAGGCATCTCAAGCGCGCTCCCCTGCCGGAACTCTGCCTTCCCCTCTAGCTTCAACATCCGCGTTAGGCTCTCCGCCACCTGCCACGAATTCTTCGGTCAAATCCAATCCTGTCACCTGACATCCCTGCTCAGAGAAATGGCGCGCCGGGCCGCCCACTCCACAGCCGACATCCAACAAATGCATCCCCGGCCTAAGATGCATAAAGCTGGACAAGTCCTCAATCGCCTGCCGCCCGCCGAGATGGAAATTGTCCAGCGGCGCAATGTCATCGCTACTCAGGTGCGCCGGATCCTTCCCTGCATCCCGCAACGCTCCCAGAATCTTTTGCTCCAGATTGCCCGCGGTGTAGTGTGTCGAGACCTGTTGTTCAACGCTCATGTCTTTCCTTTCTACTGCGTCTACAAAACCCTCGTACAGAAAACCCTTCAGAGACTAACTAAAATCACCTGATTTCCTTCGGAGATGATCCACCCCAGCCGTAAGACTCGAATTACTTACATTCCAAACAAACCCTATTTACGCTTCCCGCACATGCAGCATCTTAACGTTGCCTTGACGCTTCAGGGCACGAACTGGGTTGTATGAGGAGACATCTGCAACAACTGTTCGTGGTTTTCATGCTGTCTGGTGCGATCGGCACAGCCTTCGCGCAGGAGCCCGACGACATCGAAACTCCCGAGCACAAAGCCTGGGACATGCTTCAGAACGCAGCTATGTCTAAGCAAACCATCGACCGAACTGATGGCGTCCGAGCGCTTGGATTGCTCAACGGCAATTCCCGTGCCCGCCAAATCGCCGAAGATGCCCTTCAAGATCCTAAACCCGAAGTGCGCGCCGCCGCTGCAACCGCGCTGGGTCAGATGCACGCCACCGAGTCCATTCCCAAGTTGCAGAAGGCTCTTGGAGATTCCAAAGTCCCCGTCGTAATGGCCGCCGCCCACTCGCTGCGTGAGCTCAAAGATACTTCGGACGCCTACGCCGTCTACTTCGACCTGCTCACTGGGAATCGCAAGTCCGGCGACGGCATCCTTGCCTCGCAGGTCGAGACACTGAAGAACCCGAAAAAGTTGGCGGAAATCGGCTTCTCGGAAGGAATTGGCTTTGTCCCATTCGCGGGCATCGGCTGGGACGCCTACCGCACAATGCACAAAAAAGATCCCAATCCCGTGCGAGCAGTAGCCGCCACCTATCTTGCGCACGATCCCGACCCCGCTACCGCCCATGCACTCGTCGCCGCCACCGGCGACAAAAATTGGATCGTCCGAGCAGCAGCCATCGAGGCGATCGCACAGCGCGGCGATCCTTCACTCGCCCCCAAAGTTCAGCTGAGATTTTCTGATCGAAATCCAAAGGTCCGTTATAGCGCCGCAGCAGCGGTCATCCGCTTGAGTGCCATCGGGTCAGGCAAGACGGCCAAGAAAAAAGAGCAATAACGGTTTCGAGTCTCTGCAAGCCTCACTCGTACCGCAGCGCCGTCATCGGATCCGTGCCAATCGCCTTTCGTGCTGGTGCCGTGCAGGCCACCACGGCCACAAGACTTAGTATCGCAGTCACGATGAGCAGAACCATCGGATCGTGCGAGCTGCCCTCCGCCCATCGCGCCAGCACCTTGTTCAGCGCCAGGGTAAGCAACAACCCGACCACGATCCCGCTGCCCACGCTTGCCGCCGCCGATGAAAACGCGATCTTCAAAACGTGTCCCGACTGTGCCCCAAGCGCAATACGAATGCCAAACTCATTCGTGCGTTGCGCCACCGAATACGAAACCACGCTGTACAGTCCAACCGCCGCCAACGCCAACGCCAGCAAGGCAAACGCACCAAAGAGCCACGCCACTAACTGCTCCTGCTCATATTCCGGCTGCCCGGTGATCCAGTGCTCCAGGTCCTGCACTTGCCCGTTGATCTGCTGATCGGGATCCACCGAGTTCACCTGCATCCCAATCGCACGCAAAAGCCGAAGCGGTGAACTATCGGAGCGCACCAGAATCTGAGTCCACACCCGCATCGACATCGTGTACGGAACGAATATTTCAGGAACAATCGGATTCCTCAACCCGTCATCGCGCTTGTCCACGATCACGCCAACAATCTGCAGCCACGAATCGCTGCCGGTGGCAGCCGTCGTGTACGGCGGTTCATCTTTCATTTCGGGTACCCGCAATGACAATCCAATCGGATCTCGATTCGGGAAATAGAGCTTCGCCGTCGTCTGATTGATTACGGCCACATGCGCCGCGCGGTGATTCTCCGTCTCGTCCCAGATTCGTCCCTGCACCAGTGGAATCTTCAGTAGCGGAAAATATCCCGGGCTCACAAAATTCACGCGCACCTGCTGATCGCTACGCTTTGGTTGTCCCAGAATCTCGATACCGGTCTGCCATCCGTTGGAAGGCGGCGTGGCGTTGCTCGAAACAGCCGTCATCTTCACGCCGGTAACCGTCGCGGCCTTGGCATGCAACTGCTCGAAATACGCCAGCCGCGCATCCCATGTCGGATACGCCCCATCATGCACCGGAATTCCCACCGACATCACATTGATCGGATCGTAACCGAGAGGAGTGTGAATCAGATGCAGAAATCCCTGCATCGCCGCCCCCGCTCCCGCGAGCATGAGCAAAGTCAGCGCCGCTTGCGATGCGATCAGCACGTTGTGCGTCATGCGCCCATGCACAAACCCAACAATCTTCCGCGTACTCGATTGCATTACCTGGCTCACACCGGGCCTCGAAAGCTGCAACGCCGGCCACATCCCAAACAGGATTCCCGTCAGCATAGCAACCGCAACACTAAACACCAGCACCGGCACATTGATCGCGATGGCAGCCTCGTGCGGGAAGGAATACTTCGGCAACAATCCCACGATGATCGCGAGTGCCCGGTAGGCGAACAGCACCCCCAGCGCCGCGCCACTGAATGAAACGACAAGCGCCTCCGTCAGCAACTGTCGGATAATGCGTCCTCGCTTGGCGCCGATCGCCGTACGTACCGCCATTTCATGTTGCCGCGCCGTACCCCGCGCCAGCAGCAGTATCGAAACGTTGCCGCACCCAATCGCCAGCAGCAAAGCGACGGCAGAAAAGAGCAAATACAAAGTTCCGCCCAGCCGGTGAATGAAGTCGTCATTTAACCCGATCACATGAAACTGAAAACGGTCTGTCGGGAAATGCTTCGGCGTTTCTTTCGCGAACTGCTGGATCAGCGGCAGCAACGCCGCATCCGCCATCTGATGCGTGACCCCGGGCTTCAAGCGAAGTCCCACGTAGTACGCTTTGGCCGGATCATGCGTCACCTTTAAAGGAAGGTAAACATCTCCGTCGTCCCAGGTAAACCGGGAGGCCGCCACGCCTACAATTGTGTAGTTCTTGCGAACCAGTTGCAGCGTCTTCCCAAGCACGCTCGGATCCGAATTGAAATGCCGCTGCCAGAACTTGTAACTGAGCACGACTACCGGCTGCGGTTCCTCCCCATCAATGGCGTCCGATGGCAGCAACCCGCGTCCGAGCGCCGCCGGAACTCCCATGAAGACAAACCCATTCGACGTCATGTACACGCCCGGCACATCCTCAGGGAGATCGTGTCCCGTGACCGTCAGGTTCCAGTCATTGGAAATAAACGCATCTTCCACCACCGGAGACTTCCGAATCTCCTGCCACTGGGCGCCGGTCAGCCCGAATCCTTGTTCCTGGTTCGCACTGTCCAGGAGCCGCATGTGCACCATTCGGTCAGGAGCCGCGTACGGATACGGATCCATCAGGATCGCGTACACCACGCTGAAGACCGCCGAGGTCGCCCCGATGCCGAGTGCCAGCGAAGCAATCGCGGTGAGCGAGAATCCTGGATTCTTGAACAGCTGACGCAGACTATAACGGAGGTCCTGAAGGAGGGTCTGCATGCGAGATCTCCTGAGAAGAAGTTAACGGCTGGCTTGCACGAATCCAGCCATCTTCTTTGGACGCTCAAGTTCTTGGATTGTCAGCGGTAAACATTCTGTGAAGAAGGATTCGTATCGTCCGCTTCCGGGGCCTATTGTCCGTTCCCGGACAGCACTGCAGAAAAAACCTCATCGTATAGCGGCCTAAAACCATCCGCCACCGGTCCGAATGCAATGCAGAAGCTTGCCCAGCGACGTCGACTTCCACGCAGCGTGAAAGGAAAGGAGCGAGTGGAGACACCATTCCATTTCGTTGATGCGCTTCCACTTGAGTTAACGGCTTACGCTGATCACCTATTGCGGTGCTGGGTTGATCGAAAGAAATTTGCTCTCAATGAAACGTCTTGAGCCTCGTTGTCACTATTAAACGCGAGGAGCTGAAAGCTCGGTTCCCTAAGGAGTGATTCTCATGAAGTTCCATAAAGCTCGCGTGGTGGCTGCATTCTGGCTACTCATTCTTTCGCTAACCTCACTGACATTGGCACAGACGCCAGAAGAAACGAATCCTGCAACTACTTCCAACGTTACGACGACAGGCGGAACGGTGAATACGATCCCCCTCTTCACGACGTCGACCAATATTCAGAACTCCATCCTTACTCAGACCGGAACAACAAGCCTCAATGTCCTTGGCAAATTCACCCTGCCGGCCACTGGAGTGGCCACTTCCGGCGCCGGCAAGAATTCACAGGCCGAGGGATTCGTGGCATCGGCGTTTAACAGTTCGACTTCGAGCGCCGTTGCTCAGACATTCCAACTGCAAGCCGAGCCGGCCGGAAATAATACGGCCTCCCCCAGCGGTACGTTGAACCTGCTCTACGCTTCAGGCACTGCCACCCCCAAGGAGACAGGACTGAAGATCAGCAGTAAGGGCGTGATCACCTTCGCCTCCGGTCAGACTTTTCCAGGAGGGGACTCCTTCTGCATCGCGACGTCCGGTGGCTTCGGAAATGGTGGCACGACTTTCGTCGCGCCAGCCTTTACTGTGCCTGCAGTGAACAAGTGCACACCGTGGTCGGGCTTCACGAAGACCGCTTCCACGGTCATCTTAACGACGAGCGGCGCCGCATGCCTTTCGAGCACTGGTAAAACGCTGACGCTCAACCTTTCCAGCGCCGACCCGGATTTTGTAGGTACCACTCCGGCATCGGATTACATTCGGTTGACCCGGGCGTCCTCAAGCGGAATGTTCACCAGTGGTACCGACCAGGGTGAATTCGCTGGAAGCGCAGACCAGATAACCTGCACGTCCGATCTGTTGTCACTCCCGGACAACCACGACTAACCGGTCATCCACTGGTTCATGAGAAATGGAGGTGGGTGAAAGAGATCTCAGGTGTCCTTCAATTCGCCGAGGGGGAGAGGATCGCTAAGACGAATGCGCCCGATAAAGTCGGTCGCTCTTGAAACCAGGACAGCACTCAAAATGTCCTCAGTACAGCCCCTTCTCTCCCTCGGGCCGCGTCTTCCATCGGCGATGCACCCATAGCCACTGCTCGGGATGCCGACGGACATAATCTTCAATCACCTTC
>Ga0126376_10000890_pt1 | contig 15468 bp, 15 predicted proteins | sample PanSoiMetPlot_15_FD_92760 | JGI IMG/M metagenome (GOLD analysis project Ga0126376, IMG submission 92760) | Tropical forest soil microbial communities from Panama - MetaG Plot_15 | ecosystem: Environmental > Terrestrial > Soil > Tropical forest > Bulk soil | place: Panama | collected 2016-02-17
AAGCCTGCTAAAGCACTTCACCGACCTGCCTGGCCGCCGAGGCCAGTCTGTTGGGCGCTGCTGACGTCGCCAGATGGCCATAGATGCTTCGACGACATTCACGAAGCCTTCCTCAGCCTCGGCTGCGCCATCATCTGCTGGCGTCGGCTCAAGGCCCACGCGACGCATCTGAACCGTGGCGTACGGCCTCGCCGGGGGCGGCGCATCCGGGTGGCAGGCATGGTTACCGCGCCCGCCGCACAGTACCGCCTGATGGAACTTGGGTCGCTCCCATCCGGCCAGCGGCTGGGCATCATGGCCGCATGCCGGTCTCCCCGTCATGTTTCGCACGTAGATCGTTCAGGAGCCGCGACGGCAGGAGGACTTCGTGACCTATCGAATAGGGACTGATGTCGGTGGCACGTTCACCGATCTTGTGCTGCTAACGGAAAGCGGCGAGATCCAGGTACGCAAGGCCTCGACCACGCCCGCCGACCGCACGACGGGCATGCTTGACGCGCTTCGGCTGGGCGCAACCGACGTGGACCGCGGCCTTGGCGGGTTGCTCGGTGCCACGACCTACTTCGCGCACGGCACCACAGCGGCGACCAACGCCTTCCTCGAGCGGCGCGGCGCCCGGACCGCGTTGATCACGACCCGCGGCTTCGCGGACGTGCTGCGGTTGCAGCGGTCAATGGGGAGCTGGGCGGGACTCTCGGCCGCGGCAGCGTCGCACTATTCCGCTCGTACGATGCCCGAGCCGATTATCGACCAGGCCGACGTCGCCGAGGTGGACGAGCGGGTCGATTACAGCGGCTCGGTGCTGGTTCCGCTGAACAAGGACAGCGCCAGGGAAAGCATCAGCTGGCTGGCAGAGAAAGGCATCAGGTCGTTCGCGGTGAGCCTGCTTTGGTCGTTCCGCAACCCGAGTCATGAACAGATGCTTGCCGCTCTTATCCATGCGGAACTGCCGGACGCATATGTCACGCTGTCGAGCGACCTGATCCCCATTCTCGGCGAGTACGAGCGCACCTCCACCACCGCCATCAATTCTTACCTCGGCCCGGTCATGCACCGTTACCTCGCCAAGCTGGACGACGTGCTGCGCGAGGCGGGACTGCGTGAGCCGGTCACGATCCTCGACTCCGGTGGCGGCGTGCAGCCGTCCGCCGAAGCCGCGCGGCGCGCCGCCAGCTTGCTCACCTCGGGCCCGGCGGGCGGCGTGCTCGCCTCCGCCAAGCTCGCCGGGCGGCTCGGGCTGACCGACGTGGTGACCACCGACATGGGCGGCACCAGCTTCGACGTCGGCCTCATCCTGGGTGGCGAGCCGGTCGTCGAACACGCGCGTGAGATCGGCCGCTTCCACCTCGCCCTCACCGGTATCCGGATCGAGACGATCGGCTCGGGCGGCGGGTCGATCGCCCGGGTCCGGCACGGGCACCTCAGCGTTGGTCCGCACAGCGCGGGCGCCATTCCCGGCCCGGCGTGCTACGGGAGGGGCGGTGACCTGCCCACCGTTACCGACGCTGACATCATTCTCGGCATCATCGACCCCGACTACTTCCTCGGCGGCCAGATGACCCTGCACCCTGAGCTCGCAGCCAAAGCCATCACCGAGCATGTGGCTGACCCGCTCGGCATGGACCTGCTGACCGCCGCGGCCGGCATACGCGAGGTGGCCGACAACCAGATGGCCGACGTGCTGCGGAGCACCACGTTGCGGGCTGGGCGTGACCCGCGCGACTTTACCGTCTTCGCCTTCGGCGGGGCCGGTCCCACACACGCCTACCGATACGCCGCCGCGGCCGGCATGTCCCGCATCATTGTGCCAAGCACCGCGACCGCTCACTCAGCGCTCGGATGCGTGCTGGCCGATCGCCGCAGGTCCTTCTCGCGGGCGTTCGGGCAGCACACGCCGGCCGGCTTCGCCCGGCTGGCCGACCACGTACAGCCAGCGGCCCTAGAGCAGGCCCTCCGCGATCTCGAAGAGCGCTGCAAAACGGCGCTTGGCGAGGACGTACACACCACACGCTATGTAGGCATGCGCTTCCGGCTCCAGGTGCATGAGCTGTTCGTACCACTGCCGTCGGAAGAGATCACCGAGGCCGGGCTCGACGACCTGGTGAGCCGCTTCGTCGAGCAGTACGAGGCCCGCTACGGGGCCGGTACGGCGCTGCGCGGCTCGGGAATCGAGCTGACCACGGTGCGGGTCGACGGGTCGGCCAGCGGCCTGGACCTGGAGTGGAGGCGGACCGCACCAGCGAAGCCCGGATCGCCGGTATCGGTGCGCAAGGTGTTCTACTTCGAAATCGGCCAGACCCTCGACACCGCGATCTACCACGCACGCGACCTGGCCGCCAGGCAAGTGGTGACCGGCCCGGCGATCATCGAGTACCCGGGCACGACCGCCGTCGTAGGGCCCGATCAGCAGGCTGAGATGGACGAGTTCGGCAACCTCACGCTTACCATCCCGGCCGCACGACCATCCACCGAAGAGGGACGATCATGACAACGGCATCAACCGCACGGGCTGGCTCCGCCATTGACCCGGTCACCTTCGAGGTCATCCGTCATCGCCTGCAGTCCATCAACGAGGAGCAGGCGGTTGCGCTGAAGGCGGTCTCCGGATCGCCGATCGTCAGCGAGGCCGACGACTACAACACCGGGCTCTACCTGCCCGACGGCGAGCTGGTCGCGATGGGCCGCACCGTCATCTACAACGCCTCGTCCATGTCGGAGATGGTCAAGCACGTGATCGCTGACTGCGGGCCGGATCCGGGCATCGGCCCAGGTGACAGCTTCGTGCTTAACAGCCCGCACAAGGGCGCGCTGCATGCCCCCGACTTTGCGATTCTGCACCCGATCTTTCACGCGGACCAGCTGATTGCCTGGACCGGCGCCTGCGCCCATCAGATGGATATCGGTGGGATGGAGCACGGCGGGTTCATGCCGCAGGCCCGCGATATCTACCAGGAAGGCCTGCTCATCCCCCCGGTCAAGCTCGTCGACGCCGGCCGGATCCGTAGTGACGTATGGGCGATGATCACCGGGATGAGCCGGCTCCCCGAGGTGCTCAGCCTCAACCTGCGCGGCATGATCGCAGCCAACCGGGTCGGTGCCGAGGAGCTCGCTGGGCTGATCTCCCGCTACGGCCTGGACGTGGTCATGGCCGTCATGGCCCAGCTACTGGATCTGTCCGAGGCGCGGATGCGCAGCCGCCTCGCCGAGCTTCCCGACGGCCGGTTCCGAGCCAGGAGGTACCTGGACCATGACGGGCACGAGAACACGCTGCATACCGTGCAGCTCACCTTGACCAAGCGGGGCGACCTGCTGGACTTCGACTTCACCGGCACCGGGCCCGAGGCCCGCGGCTTCGTCAACTGCACGCGAACCGGGCTGATCGCCGGCGTCTACGCCGCCGTACTGCCACACCTGGCGTACGACATGCCGTGGAACGGCGGGGTCTTCCGGAGGATCACGATCACCTGCCCGCCCCGTACGCTGCTGACCGCCGAGCCGCCCACGCCGTGCAGCCAGGGACCGCTCGGCGGCATCTGGCTCGCCGAGATCGCGGCCATCGAGGCGGTCTCCAAGCTGCTCGCCACGCATCCCCACTACCTCACGGAGGCACAGGCATCACCGGCAGGCGGGGTCGACCTGTTCAACCCGTCGGGCATCGACCAATACGGCGATTACTCCGGGTGGATCCTGCTGGATCAGATGCAAACTGGCGGCGGCGCGTACATCCATCGCGATGGGCTGAGCCCGCAAGGACACCACTGCATCACCAAGTGCCGCGTGCCCAACGTCGAGTCTCAGGAACAGATCGCCCCGTTGCTCTGGCTGTACCGGCGCCTGATCACCGACTCACCCGGGGCGGGACGGCGGCAGGGCGGGCAGAGCGCGTCGGCGGCGATGACCCCCCACCACGCGCACTGGCTGCGCGCCGCGGTCGGCGGGCACGGGTTCGAGTCGCCTACCGCGGCCGGCATCTTCGGCGGCTACCCGGCCCGGTGCAACGAGCGCACCGTCGTGCGCGGCAGCGACTTCTGGAGCCAGATCGAAGCCGGCCGGGTACCGAGCGCTCGCCAGCAGCTCAGCGGCACGGTCGAGCACACTGCCGCCAAGGCGGCAAACTTCATGCTGCAGGTCAACGACGTGCTGTTCTGGCTGCCACAGGCTGGCGGAGGCTGGGGCGACCCGCTCGAGCGGGACCCAGCGGAGGTCGCCAGGGACCTGACGGGGGCGGTCATCTCACCGGCCACGGCGGAACGGGTTTACGGTGTCGTCATTTCCGCCGGGGGCATCGCTGACGAGCAGGCCACCCGGCGGCTACGCGATGAGATCCGGCGGTGCCGCCGGGGGTGGCCGCACCCCGAACCCGAGCCCGGCCGTCCTCCGCTTGCCGCGGGCGCGGTGCTCGCCCCGCTCGGTGACGCGCTGCGGATTGTGGCCACCGACGACGGTGCGTACACGGCCTGCCGCTGCGGTCACCTGCTCGGGCCGGCCGCGGCGAACTGGAAGGACTGCGCGTGCGCTAACGACGCTGAGGCGGCGGACCTCGGTGCCGGCATTCGGCTGCACCAGGAGCTCGTCGCCCGGCAGTACGCCTGCCCGGGGTGCGGGCTGCTGCTCGACCTTGAGATATCCCGCGGCGGCGAAGCCCCGCTGCACGACATGGAGGTGGTGGTCGATGTTTGCTGATGAGGTCATGGACCTGCTCCTCCCGACCGGCCCGGGCACGCCCTGTGGGACGTTGATGCGCAGCTACTGGCAGCCGGTCGCGCTGTCAAGCGAGGTGCGCGCCAATCACGCCCCCGTCCAGCTGGCCATCCTCGGTGAGCCTTTGGTGCTGTTCCGCAACTCAGCCGGGTCGGCCGGGCTGCTCGACCGGTATTGTCCGCACCGCGGCGCCGATCTCAGCTATGGCCTGTGCGAGGCGGACGGTCTGAGGTGCATTTATCACGGCTGGAAGTTCGCGGTGAACGGTCAGTGCCTTGAGCAGCCGGCCGAGCCAGCGGCGAGCAGCTTCGCCGCGCGCATCAAGACGCGCTCGTACCCGGTAACGGAACGAGCCGGGCTGATCTTCGCCTATCTCGGCGCGGGCGAGCCGCCGCCGTTCCCCGACTATGAGTTCCTCTCCTACCAGGAGGAGTCGACCTACGTCACGAAGGTCTTCCACGAATGCAACTACCTTCAGGCGAACGAGGGCAACCTTGATCAGAGCCACCTCGGGTTCTTGCACCGGCTGCCCCCGAAAGACACCGACCATGAGACCCTCAAGGCCGCGGCGCCGGGTGGTTCAAAGTCCCCGGTCGAGCTCACCTCCGCAGACCTCGCACCGCGGATCGACCTGGAGCTGACCAGCTACGGATTCCGGGAGCTCACCGAGCGCACCGCCCCCGAGGGCCGCTATTTGAAGGTCCAGTCGTTCGTCCTGCCTAACATCGCGCTGTTCCCAGGCATCGTCCAGGGCCGGGATGGCTACCAAGTCCACTGGCACGTCCCCGTCGACGACGACACGCACTGGAAGTTCGTCCTGGTCTTTCAGCGCGGCCAGCCGCTCGACAAGGACATGATCGAGGCGGGCCTGCTCGGCAAGGATGAGCTGGACGCCGGCTATCACATGGTCCGGACACGCGCGAACCACCACCTCCAGGACCGCGCGATCATGACGATCCATCCCGGGATCAACGGCCTGGGCCTCGGCTTTGAGATCCACGATGCCGTCATCTGCGAGTCGAGCGGCGCACGCCAAGATCGGCACAAGGAGCATCTGGGCAGCTCCGACCGGTCCGTGGTGGCGATCCGCCGATCCATGCTCAAGGCGATCCGTACCCTCCAGGACGGCGGCGCCCCGCCCCATGCTGCCCGGGACCCAGTCCGCGGGGGCTTCCCCGACCTCCAGGTGATCGCCGAGGTCATCCCGGCCGGGGCCGACGCACGCGAGTACCTGGCCAAGCGCAGCGCCCGCCCGGCGTGCCCGGCAGGCAGCTGAGGGATCAGCCATGCCGAACATGATGGCCGGGGTGGTGTCGTCACACGCGTACGCGTTCCTCAGCCCAGCCCAGTGGGACGCGCGCCGCACACTCACCCGCGACAATTACCAGCGGTTGCAGGACAAGCCGCCGCCGCCGGAATCGCCCGAGTTCCAGGCCGAGACGCTGACCGATAATCTGTCCCGTCACAAGGCCATCCGGGACGGTTTCCAAGCCATCCGCGATCTCGTCCAGAACGAACGGCCCGATGTCATCGTCCTCATCGGCGACGACCAGAACGAGAACTTCACTGACCTGCTGCGGCCTCAGTTCGCCCTGTTCACCGGTGCCCATTTCACGATCGGCGCCGGCCAGAGCGCGGTCGGCTACCAGGTGGACAACGAGTTGGCGCACTGGATGCTGCTAACCACCGTCGAGGCAGGCTTCGACATGGCCTGGACCGAACGGCTCCCGGAGGACCGCCTGCTCGACCACGCCCACCACGAACCGCTCCGGTTCATCGACCCGCAGGGCGGGATCCCGGTAGTGCCGGTGTTCTTGAACTCGATCCACCACCCGGGGCCGACACCGCGCCGGTGCTACGATCTGGGCCGGGCGCTGCGCGTCGCCATCGAGACCTACGCGCCAGGCAAACGCATCCTCGTCTATTCATCCGGCGGGTTCTCCCACTTCACCGCCGGCTACCCGTGGCGGCACTATCACGGGCCACACACACTGGGATCAATCAGCGTTGAGTTCGACCAAGAAATCGTCGCTCGGCTGCGGGCCGGTGACCAGGAACGGCTGGCCGAGCTGAGCTCCCAGGACCTGCTCGACAACGGTCAGGTCGAGCTGCGGCAGACCATCGTGCTAGCTGGCATGCTCCGCACCGGAGCGATTCCCGACTTCTTGCACTACGTGCCGTTCTATAGGGCTGGCATGGGGATCGCCGTAGGCATCTGGACGAGCCCGTGACCTCTCATGGCCCGCGCAGGCCAGCGGTAACGTCGGTACTGGAGCGAACAGCTCTCCCGCGGCGAGGCGAGTACTGGAGAGCGATGACATCCTCGGTGCGGCGACCGTCGGAGGACGGTCCCACGGCGGTGCAGGCAATGGCGCCCCTGCCGGGTCAGGCCGGCGGCACCCATTCCGTCCTGGACCGCACCTTCCGGCTGCTCTGCGTCTTCACCCTGGAACAGCCGGAGCTAACCCTCGGCGAGCTTACGGCGCTGACAGGGATACCCCGTACCACCGTCTACCGCCTGGCTGGGGAGCTGGTGAGCCGGCGAGTGCTCGACCACAGCAACGGCCGGTACCGGCTGGGACCGCAGCTTTTCGAGCTCGGTGAGCGCGTGCCCCGGCTGCGCTCGGTCCGCAACCGTATCCGCCCGTTCCTACGGGAACTGCGCGAGCGAACCGACTGCACGGTGGTACTTGGCGTGCTCGATCGTGATGAGGTCCTCTACTTGCTCGAGGCGGCTATCAGCCGCTCGCCGTCCACCGCCCTGCGCGACGGGCAGCGCATACCGGTGCACTGCACCGCGATCGGGAAGGTCCTGCTCGCCTACAGCGGGCGTCCGACGATTGACCGGATCGCGGCGACCGGGCTGCCCCGCTACACCCGCGCGACTATCGTCGGCGCCGGCCTGCTGCGTAGCGAACTGGGCCGGATCCGTAGCCAAGGCTACGGCACCGAGTATGAGGAGTTCCGGTATGGATACGCCAGCGTCGCGGCTCCGGTGACTGACGCGGAGGGGAATGTGACCGCGGCTATCGCGCTGGAGAATGAATTGGCCCGCGGTGATCCAGGCAGGTTCGCGCCGCTGCTACGAGCGGTGGCCACCCGGGTATCGATTCGAGAGCTCACCCCCGGTGAAAGCTGAGCAGGTCGCCACTGCGAAGTTTCACAAATCCAGCTCAAGGGCAGGCAGGCTCAGATCAGCATCACTTGATCATCTGGTTAGCTATCTGGCGGGCAACGGCGGTCAGCGGCCCAGCCATCTGCCGCGCGGTCATTGCGGGCATTCTGCTGACCGGAGCGGCCACGCTGACCGCGGCGACCGGCCGGCCGTTCGTATCGAGAACGGCGACGCCGATGGAGCTGACGCCGTCCTCGCTTTCGCCCGCGTTGCTGGCGTAGCCGTGCTTGCGTACCTTCTTCAGCTCTGCAAGCAGGACCGGCTTGGTGGTGATCGTGCGGGCGGTCTGGGCCGGCAGCGTCTGGCCAGGGTAGAGGCGGTCAAGTTCTTCGCCGGGCAGCGCGGCAAGCATTGCCTTCCCGACGCTTGTTGCGTGCGCCGGAAGCACCCGGCCGGTCCGCGCGGCCACCCGCAAGGCACGCTCGCTTTCCACGGCGTCAAGGAAGCGGGCTGATGTTCCTTCGAGCACGGCTAGATGCACCGTCTCGCCGACCGTCCGCGCCAGCGACTCGAGGAAAGGCCTGGCGACGGCGCGTATATCCATGGCCCGGACGACGCTCAGACCGACCTCGATCAGGGCAGGCCCCGCCCGGTAGGCGCGCGACGCCGGATCCTGCCGGACGAACTGATAGTAGGCGAGCATGGCCAGCAGCCTGTGCGCCGTGGAATGAGCGACACCAAGCGCCTCGCCCGCCTCCGACAGCCTGATCTCGCTGCGGTCACGGAACATCAGGAGGAGCCGCAGCGCGTTGTCGACCGACTCAATCGGGTACTGCGGCCGCGGAGCGCTGGGCATGTTGGGCCCCGGTGACATCTATGAACACGGCGCCGTGGCCGCGGCCGGGCATACGGCCGGTGCGGCGGCCCCCTTGCTGAGCTGCTCCCAGCGGGGCCGGGCTAGCTGGAAGACGTCACCGAGCGGCGTGTAAAGCGGGCCCCCGAGCCGCGCCACCGGGTCAAGCGCCCAGACGTTCACCCGGCCTCCGTTCATCACGCGCGGGTCCACGTGGAACCACACGATCTGGCCGAAGAACATGGTGCCGTTGCCCAGGGCCAGGGTCTCAACCAGGCGGCATTCCAATGCGGCGGGAGCGCCCAGCACCCGTTCGGGGGCCACGTGTCGGCTCGGCAGGCCGGTGACGCCGGCGCGCGTCCATTCGTCCTCCTCCGGAGGCCATTCGGCGCTGGTGTGGTTCATGAGCTCGACCTGCGCACGGCTCACCACGTTCACCACAAACTCCCCGGTCTCCCTGATATTGCGCGCCGTGTCTTTCAGCCGGCCCCGCCGCTGGCTACTGGTGACGTGGATGATGGGGGGCTCCGAAGATATCAGGTTGAAGTACGAATGTGGTGCGAGGTTGCGTTGGCCGTCGCCCGACAGTGTCGATACCCAGGCAATCGGGCGCGGCACGACCAGCGATGTCAGCAAGGCGTACGCCGCCTGAGCATCAAGGCCGACGGCCGCCACGTCGAGGCCGCCGCGGGCCGCTGCCGCGTTCATTGCTCACCGCTTCCGGTGTGAGACCGGCACCCCGCCAGACTGGCCGGCCTACCCGGCGCGGGCGCGGTCATTTGTACCGCTACGGGAACGAGGTCACCCAGTTCCCCAAGCAGCTCGTCGAGGCGGGCCTGAAGCTCGGGTGGCGCGGGCAGTAGCGGCAGCCGGTGCCGGGCGACCGGCAGCACCCCGGTCCGCTGCAGCAGGTACTTGATGGGAATTGGGTTGGTGTCCCAGAAGATCGCCTTGTTCAGCCGGTCTAGCCTGAAGTGGAGGTCCCGTGCCCTGCTGAGGTCGCCAAGGTCAACCGCATGAACGAGCTCCGCCACCGGGCCCGGCAGCATGTTGGCGACCGCGTTCATCAGGCCCTGCGCGCCGACGGCCAGCATCGGCAAGGACAGCTCCTCCAGCCCGCCGAAAACCGTGAAATCTCTCCCGAGCCGCGAGAATAGGTCGGTCAGGTACCCGAGATCGCGGCCCGCGTACTTCATGCCCGCCAGCGTCGGCAGCCGGTCGGCGATCTCGGCGACGCTGTGCACGCTGATGGTCACCGCTGCCCGGCCCGGTATGTGGTAGATGAGCAGCGGGAGGTCTGTGTTCCTGCCGACCTCGGTGAAGTACTGAACAAGCCCGCGCTGGGGCGGCGCGCTGTAGTAGGGCGTGACGACCAGGACGGCGTCGGCACCCGCCGCTTGAGCCTGCCGGGTCAGGTCGACGGTGGCGGCGAGGCTCTCGCTCCCAGTCGCCGCGACGATGGGGAGACGTCCCGCGGATGCCTGGACGGCGACCCGGACCAGCTGGGCGCGCTCGCTGACGGTGAGGCTGGACGGCTCGCCTGATGTGCCGGTGACCACCACGCCGTGACTGCCCCCGGCCACCTGCCGGTCGACGAGGCTGGCGTAGGTGTCGTAGTCGACCTTGAGGTCGTTGTCAAACGGCGTGACAAGTGGCACCAGCGAGCCGCGCAGCGGGCCGGCGGTCATACCGTGCTCCGGTTGGTCGACCAGCCGGTGTGCGAGCCGATCAGGACAGGCGGCCGTTTCATGTCCTCCTGCCATAGCAACGAGTCCATGGCCAGGTTCAGTGGGCTGTCTTGCACCGTCAGCTCGTAGACGTCCGCGTCACCCGATGCATGGTTGTGCACTGCCCAGCCTGGCGCGGACAGCATTAGGTCGCCGGCCTTCCATGGGTAGACGTGCCCGCCGACGACTGACCGCCCTTCACCTTGGAAGTAGTAGTTGATCGCGGCGGCGGTGTGCCGGTGCGGCCGGTCCACAATGCCAGCCGGGCGGATCGTCATCGTGGCGAAGAAATTGTGCGTGGTGCCGTTGGTCCGGCCGGTGGCCGGGTTGTACAGCAGGTACAGGCGGCGGCCGCGGTAGCGGGCCCCGAGGGCGTGCAGCTTGTCAAGCTCCCGCTTGACCTCCTGCCAGGGCCATAGCAGGGCCGGCGACTCCTGTACCGGCGGGTTGATCAGTCTTTCGTAGGACATGAGCTGCTCACCGCTCCGGGCTCCGGCCAGCGGCATCGCGTCAATGAACGGGTTCACGGCCGCGTCATCGTCGCGCTCGAGTGACTGCGGCAGTGCCTCGCCAGGCGAGTCATCCACGTAGTGGATGTTGAGCTTCTCCAGCAGCGCGGCGTTGGAGTACACCAGCCGGACCTGTACCTCGCGGCTGTCGTTGACGTGCACGTATGGCGCCATCGACGGGGTGTTCCATACGTCATGGGTCTCGAACCTCCGTGACCCGCCGTTGATGACCACGCAGCCAGAACCCTGGATGCAGAAGACCACCTGGGAAGAGTTGTGCCGGATCGGGCTGGTCCGCTCCCCCGGCCGCAGCACCTCGAGACTGACCTGGATCCCGGGCGCCAGTCCCGGGCCGGGGCCCTGGGACAGGGGGTGCACGATCAGAGCCCGGCGCCTGCCGTCCGCTGGGCGCTTGAGGCCGGCCAGCCGCGTTATCTCCGCGTCGATGTCTTCCTTTGGGATGACGAGTGACGGCCACAAATCGGTGAGCCCCGGTGCATCCAGCCCGGTGACATCGACAAACGTAGCCTTCATACCGTCGTTTTCGGCCGTCATGGTGTCCTCCGTGTTGCTCGGGCAGGGGTGAGGTCAAGCGGTGGGTCAAGCGGAACTGGCGGGCCAAGCTGCAGGACGCGGCTGACCATGGCATGTGCTACGTACCGGCCAAGCAGGAGCAGGACAGCGATCGCGGCAGGCTCGCCGAGGCATGCGACGACCTCGCGGAGATGCGCACTGGCGGGCACGCCGGCCATGGCCGCCTGGACGAGCGCAAGAACCTCCTGCTCCTCCGGCAGCAGACCGCCACCGGCGCCCGCTTCGCGGCTTGCGGCGGCGCGGATCCAGGCATCCGGGATGCCTTGCGAGCGGGCCAGCCGGATGTGCTGGACCAGCTCGTACTGATTATTGGCGGCAGCGGCCACAGCCAGGGCGACAACGTTGCTCAGCCGGCCGGGCAGGGCATCCTTCAGCGCTTCCGTGAAGCGGTTGAAGTGCAGCAGCGGACCCGGCTGGTGCGCCGCAAGGCTGAAAAACCCGCCGAGATATCCCAGGCGGGCGACCTGCCCGGCCAGCTCAGCCTTGAGCTGCCCGGGGAGGGCCGCATAGGGCACGGCGGTCACATGGCTGTCATCTGGCACGCCGAGCACCGGCACGACGCCGCCCGGCCTGCCCTCGTCCTCGGTCACCATGACGTCCGTTCAGCAGAAATCTTTTCTGTAAGACAGACCATATGATGCACGGTTCTGGCGCGGGGGGCGACAGCCGCGTACCAGCCTGCGGAACTCTGCCGCTCCAGGACCGGCCGGTGCGGGTTGACCGCGCCACGCTGACTCTCGGGTACGCCGGGCTCCACTCGAGCTTCCTGCGTCATGCCGAGCAGGCAGCCACCCAGTACGGCATCGACACGCGCGACATCTTGGCTGAGGTCGGCAGGAGAGGACTCGTCGGCGGCCAGGAGGACATGATCGTCGATGTCGTCCTTGATTTGCTCGCCGCACGCCGAGGTGGAGTCCACCGGGTGGAACCCGGTTCCTTGCCGCCTGGCGGCTCCGGCCCCAAAGCTTGATGTACGGGAAACGCGCACGTCAGGAGGCCGGTATGGATGAGACCGTTGGCATGATCGAACGAGTCGCCGCGCCTGCGGGCGGGCCACGGCGGATGAGCGGCATGGTGGACCGGGTCGTCGCCGGTGGCTTCGTGTTCTTCTCCGCGATCCGGGGCCGGACCACGGCCGACGGTTTCGCCGCCGATGTACGCGACCAAGCCCGGCAGGCCTTCGCGAACATCCAGGCGTCGCTGGCGGAAACGGGGCTGACTCTAGCCGCCGTCGTCAAGGTCACCGTTTACCTGAACGACCTCGATCTGCGGCCGGGATTCCACCAAGTGTGGCGTGAGGTGTTCGCCGGCTCCCCGCCCGCGCGCACTGTGGTCCGGGTGGCTGACGCCAACGCCGAACGCGGCGGCGGAGCGCTGTTCGCGCTCGACGTGATCGCCTATACGGGAGCCGGCAACGAGGAACGGAGCACACGATGACCGGGATCAACTCAGGCTGGGTGCTGGCCGGCGGCGTCCGGACACACTACTCATGGGCAGGCACCGACGGGCCTGCGGTCGTCTTGTTGCACGGCGGCGGCCCGGGATCGTCCGGCTGGGCCGGCTGGCGGCACACCATGGGCCCTCTGGCCGACGCCGGGTACCGCGTGCTGGCCCCCGACCAGCTGTCGATGGGGCGCACCGACGCACGAGAGCACGCCTGGCCGGTGAACGGACACCAGAGCCTGGTCGAACACATAGCCGACTTCGTCGACGCGCTGTGCCTAGATACCGTTCATCTGGCCGGCAACTCTCAAGGTGCGTACGTGGCGGCCAAGTTTGCGCTCGACCACCCCGAGCGGGCGGACCGGCTGGTACTCATCGGCACCGCCACGGTGGCCGAAGCGATGGGCCTGCCGTGGCCGCGCAAGGAGACCAACCCGGGGCTGCTCGCGCTGCGTGACTACGACTACACCCGGCCAGCGATGCGCCGGTTCCTTGAGGCCATCGTCGACGATCCGGGCAAGGTAACCGATGAGGTGCTTGACCTGCGCCACGAGATGGCCAACCTGCCTGGTATCCGGGAGTCACGCGCCGCATTCGACGCCTACCGGCTGCGCATGCAGGACTCTCCAAAGCTCGCGGGCAGGTTCTCACTTGCCGCCTCGCTGCCCGCGGCGGGGTTCCCCCTCCGGCTGGTCTGGGGCGCCAAGGACCGGTTCGCTCCGATCGAGATGGGCGAGGAACTCGCTGCCAGGCTGGATCTGGATCTCACAGTGCTTGACGCCGGCCATCAAGCCCAGACCGACCAGCCTGAACTGGTGAACCGCATCCTGACCGACCACTTCAAGTAAGCCCGGCGACATATGTTCTCGCCCGAGCCGGTGCCGGTCCTGGTTGCGGACGCCGCGGCCGCGCCGGAGCTGGCCTTCGAAGCCGGCGGCGCACCAGGCGATCGAGTCACCAGCGGCCACCGGCAAGACGGTCCTGCGGCCATGACCCACGCCTGGGATCCGCTGGGCGGCACGCCCGGTGCCATCTCACAACACATCTCGGCCAGCCATACGGCCGCCTAAGCCGACGGCCGCTGGGAGGAGACATGGAGCAACTGGTCAGCGGCTTGCTGCCGCCGCGCGGCTCCTTCGGCGCGCTCTTGCGGGGGCGTCGGCGCCGGGCCTTGCTGTCGCAAGAGCAGCTGGCCGCCCGCGCCGAATTGAGCGAGCGCACCGTCCGCGACCTTGAAACCGGCCGGGTGCGATCGCCGCGCCTCGACACCGTGCGGCTGCTGGCCGACGCGCTGCAGCTGACCGGGCCCGAGCGCGAAAGCTGGTATGAGGCCGCCCGGGGCATGAAGCACCAGCGGGCCGGGCCCACTGCACCGGAGGCGGGCAGCCCGGCACGGGCGCCCAGCGATGCCCCCGCCCAGCTGCCGCCGGGCTCATGCGGTTACAGCACGGGGAACAACCACGGCTGGCGCCGTCCGCCCGCGGGGGAGTTCCCAGCCGGCACCGTTGCGTTGCGCCAGCGCGGCGACCGGCCCGCCGGCCAGCCGGCGCGGGACGCCGACCGGGCGGAGAGTGCCACGCCGGCGCTGGCCGGCCACACCGAACCGGACGCCGCCACCAGCAACGACAACGCGCTGAGCACCGCAGAACGGCAGGAGCTGGCGGCGCTGCGCCGCGAAAACCGCAGACTCCGCGAAGACGTCGAGATCTTGAAACGGGCCACCGTCATCGTCGCCACGCTGACCCGCTAAACGCCCACCCCATGATCCAGGCAGCCAAGGCTCACAGCGCAACACGGAGAAACCGGAAGAATATCGGTTCACTGTGCTCGCCTTCGCAGCGCGAAGCCGGCGTGCTGCACCAGCCCGCTGGGCCAGCCGCCAGCGCTTGTGGTCCTCGCTGCGACGCGAGCTGCGCCGGACGGCCGGCGGGGCCGGGCCAGGCGGCCACACCGATCAAGCTGCCGGTCAGCTGCCGGTCACCTGCCTGGCTGCCCCCACGGACCGCCCAGTACAGTCGGGAAGCGCTCCGCCGCGGGGCAAAGAAGTCGTGAGCATGAGCGGCACCAGCAGGCGCCTTCCAGCTAGAGGACGTGTACGTCCGCATCGCCGGTGAGACGGCGGTGGTCAGCGTGCTCCAGGTGGCGAAGGCGGCGGCCTCGCCAGCCAGCCCCGGAAGGAGGAACGGCAGTGGACGACGCGATGCACTTCCTCCACGTGGTGGGCGCGCTCGGACTTACCGCGGCCTTCGGCGCGGAAGCCGTGGGTCTGGCTGGGCTGCGGCGGGCGAGAAGCGCCGACGAGGCGCTGTTGTGGCTGCGGAGCAGGCGGTGGGTGCTGCTGATCGGCCCCGCGTCGATCGGGGTGGTGCTTGCGACCGGCATCTACCTGACGGTGGCGGAGTGGAGAGCCGACGCTTGGATCCTGGTCTCGCTGACCAGCCTGGTGTCGCTGGCGGCCATCGGGGGCGTTCTCACCGGGGTGCCGATGGCGCGGGTCACACCGGCGGTCGAGCGGGCCGCAGGACC
>Ga0126376_10000892_pt1 | contig 15439 bp, 10 predicted proteins | sample PanSoiMetPlot_15_FD_92760 | JGI IMG/M metagenome (GOLD analysis project Ga0126376, IMG submission 92760) | Tropical forest soil microbial communities from Panama - MetaG Plot_15 | ecosystem: Environmental > Terrestrial > Soil > Tropical forest > Bulk soil | place: Panama | collected 2016-02-17
GATAGCGCCAGCCCGGGGCTGTCGGTCGGGCCGATGCTGGCGAACAGGCTTGCCTTCTCACCGTCGGCAGTGGGTACACGTTGCGCTTCGATGCCATGGCCAGCGAGATAGTCCTCGACAAAGCGAATGAGCGCGATGTTGCTTTTGGCGCTCACCGTGTCGAAGGCGACGAGGTGTGCCAAGAGCTGCTTGGCTGTGGCGGTTGCGTCCGGCATGGGCACCTTCAATTGGGCGTGGCGTGGGGGCTGTCGAGCGAGAAGGCGGGGATGTCGACGTCAAAGCGTTCGCCGGCCGCGCTCGTCATCTGATAGGTTCCGACCATGATCCCCGAAGGGGTTTGCAGAGGACATCCGGAGGTGTAGCGAAAAGAGCCGCCGGGCGCGAGCACCGGCGTCTGCCCGACGACGCCGGGTCCTTCCACCTGTTGCGTGCGCCCGCGCTGATCGGTGATGCGCCAACGCCGCGAGCGCAACTGCACGGTTTCGCTGCTCTCATTGCTAATGTCGATGGTATAGGCCCAAAAGTAGCATCCCTCGGCCGGCGCCGACTCCTGCTCCAGGAATTGCGGTGTGACGCGGATGCGTATGCCGCGCGTGACAGCTTCGTACATGGCACTGCCAATCCAGTCTGGCCGCTTCAGCCGATTCTAGAGGCCGCGAGCCCCCGGTCAATGTCGGCGGTCAAATCGACGGTCGCTTCCAATCCAACCGAGAGCCGCAGCATCCCGTCGGAAATGCCGAGTTCCGCCCGGGCTTCCGGCTTAAGGCGCTGGTGCGTGGTGGTCGCCGGGTGCGTGATGATACTCTTGGCATCGCCGAGATTGTTGGAGATCTTGATCAGGCGCAGCGCATTGAGAAAGCGGAAGGCGGCGGCTTTGCCGCCCTCGATCTCGAAGCTCACGACCTGGCCAAAGCCCGACATCTGCTGTTTGGCCAGGGCGGCCTGCGGGTGATCGGGCCGGCCGCAAAACAGCACGCGGCGAACACTCGCAGCGGCGGCAAGGTGATCGGCGATCTGGGCTGCGGACGCGCACTGCGCCTTAACGCGCAAGGGCAGCGTTTCCAGCCCCTTCAACAGCACCCAGGCGTTGAACGGGCTGAGCGACGGCCCGGTGTGTTTGAGGAAGTTGTGCAGGTGATCCTTGACATAGGCGGCCGAACCCAAGACGACGCCGCCAAGGCAGCGGCCCTGGCCGTCGATGTGCTTGGTGGCGGAGTAGACCACCACATCGGCGCCGAGCCGCAATGGCTTTTGCAGGACCGGCGTGGCAAACACGTTGTCGACCACCACCAGCGCACCGACGCGGTGTGCAATCTCGGCGACGGCGGCGACGTCGACCAGGTCGAGCGTGGGATTGGCGGGGGTCTCGAAGAAGACCGCCTTGGTGTTGTCGCGCATGGCGCTGGCCCAGGCCCGATTGTCGCGGCCGTCGATCAGGGTCGAGGCGATGCCGAAGCGCGGGCACAGGTCCTCCACCACGTAGCGGCAGGAGCCAAACAGCGCCCGTGCGGCCACCACATGGTCGCCGGCCTTGAGAAAACTGAGCAGCGAAGCGGTTACCGCCGCCATCCCTGTCGCCGTGGCTCGCGCCGCTTCGGCGCCCTCGAGCAGGCGCATCCGCTCTTCGAACATGGCCACGGTCGGATTGGCATAGCGGCTATAGATGAAGCCGGCCTCGCTCTTGAAGCGCGCCTCGGCCTCCTCGGCCGACGGGTAGACATAGCTCTGCGTCACGAACATCGCCTCGGAGACCTCGCCGAAGGCGGACCGCAGCGAGCCACCGTGCACCAGCAGGGTTTCGGGGCTCATGCCGTCAAGGCTCAGGGCATCTGGAAGGGGTGTCGGCATCAGCGCTCTCCTGGCCCGGCGCCCTATCGCCAGGCAATAAAAAAACCGGCTCGAATCGGCGCCGCTATTGCCGGGCGCTGAGTGCAGTCGGTCGGTTCGCGCACGGCCTTTTAGCGACTTGTTTTACGTGGCTGCAAGCCGGCCGGCCAAATGACCACGTGGTAACACGCGGGGATTACCGCGCCCAGACGCTTGGCGTCAATGCCTCTATCGTCTAGACGGACGCCGATAAGGGCTGGCGATGGCAACCACACAGGCGAATATCATGCCCCGCAGGGCGCAAGGCGAGGCTGGCATTTTGCCCGTCCAGGCGATTCGCGGGCTGATCGCGGACGGCCATGTGCGGCTGGCCGAACCGATGCTCGCCGATCAGCTGCAGCCGGCCAGTCTCGACTTGCGGCTGGGGGCGGAGGCCTTTCGCGTACGCGCCAGCTTTCTGCCCGGCCCCAACGCCCGCGTCGACGACAAGCTCGCGCAACTGCGCCTGCACAGTATCGATCTCACGCTCAGCGCCGTGCTGGAGACAGGCTGCGTCTATTTGGCGCCGCTGATCGAGAGCATGGCGCTGCCGACCGGTGTCGCCGCCGCCACCAATCCCAAAAGCTCGACTGGGCGGCTCGACGTCTTCACCCGCGTCATTGCCGACGGCGTGGCGGCCTTCGATCAAATTCCGGCTGGCTACCAGGGACGGCTCTGGGCCGAGATTTGTCCGCAGACTTTTCCGGTGGTGGTGCGCAAGGGTTCGCGGCTGAGCCAAGTGCGCTTTCGCGTCGGCACCGCCGCCACCAGCGATCTCGCCCTCATCGAACTCAATCGCCGTGAGCGGCTGGTGTCGGCGGAACCCGCCGACATCGCCTCGGGCATCGCCCTGTCGGTCGATCTTGTGGGCGACGGCAGCGGCCCCATCGGCTATCGCGCCAAGCGGCACACGGGGCTGATCGACGTCGATGTGGCGGGCGCTTGTCGGGTCGCCGACTTTTGGGAACCGATCGCCGCCGACGACAGCCGGCGCCTCATTCTCGATCCCGACCAGTTCTACATCCTCGCCTCCAAGGAAGCCGTGCACGTGCCACCGACGCACGCGGCCGAGATGGTCCCGTTCAACCCTCTCGTGGGCGAGTTTCGCGTGCACTATGCAGGCTTCTTCGATCCGGGCTTCGGCCATGCCGCGGCCGGGGGCGCCGGCGCCAGGGCCGTGCTCGAGGTGAGAAGCCACAAGGTGCCCTTCATCCTGGAGGATGGCCAAATCGTCGGGCGTTTGATCTATGAGCGTCTGACCGAGGTTCCCGAGGTCGTCTACGGTGCCGGGCTCAAGTCCAATTATCAGGGCCAAGGCCTCAAGTTATCCAAGCACTTCAAATAGTTGCCGCGCCGGTTGGCGCCCGGAGCACGCACCGCCTTTTCTGACGCGCGATCCTGCCTTATTGGAGACCCGACGCTGTCCTATGGCTGCGAGGGGCGGCAAGGGCCCTGCGCCGGCCGGGTAACGGGGCGCAGAGAGGCCGGCTCTCTGGCGAGGGACACGCGGGACGCGACGAGTGAAACGGTTCGTTAGGTTAATGGCGGCGCTGGCAGTGACCGCCGGGTTCGCGACCGCGGCGCGCGCTGACAGCGCGGCCGATTGCTTCAGCGAAGATCTGGAGCGGCGCATTGCGGGCTGCACGGCGCTGATCGAACAGGGCGATCAAAGCCTCGCAGACTTGAGCTATGCCTATGCCATGCGGGCGCTCGCCTATTCCCTCAAGGGCCGCTACGAGACCGCCATCAACGACTATGACAAAGCCATTGCCATGAAGCCCGACTTTGCGGTGGCCCTGAACAACCGCGCTTGGGCCCTGTTCCGGTGGGGCAAGGCGTCCGAAGGGCTGGCCGACGTGGAACGCTCGCTCGAACTGAGCCCCACCAGCGCCCACACCCTGGATACGCGGGCACATATCAAGCAGGCACTCGGCGATACCAAGGCGGCTTTGCGCGATTATGACAGGGCGATGTGGTATGGTGGGGCACGCATGATCCGCCTCTACCAATGCGGCCTGACCGAGCAGAAGCTCTATAGCGGCGAGATCGATGGCACCTGGCGGCCGGAGGTGACGCAGGCGCTCGAGCAGTGCGTGCTGGACAAGGCCTGCGACCCGCTGCCCGCCGACGAGCAGTGTCGCGCCGCCACATCCTAAGGTCCAGGCCCGCCGGTCGGCGCCCCTATGTGGAAGACGGACGCCCCCCGCGCCGCCCAGGGGCGCCACCGGCAGCGGAACTTTTTACCACGCCCCGGCTCCGCGGTCGGGCGCGGCGGCCGGCGGCAAACCGTGGCCTGCGGCCGCCGGCCCGAGGCGGAACTTCAGTTGCGTTGACACGTTTAAAACCGGCTTGGTCCCCTAACAATGCGTGTCACATGAAGATCGCCCAGATTGCGCCGCCGATGGAGAGTGTCCCGCCCCGTTTCTACGGCGGCACCGAACGAATCGTCTCCTATCTCACCGAGGAATTGGTGGCCCAGGGCCACGACGTGACCTTGTTCGCCAGCGGCGACTCGATCACCCGCGCCAAACTCGTTGCCAGCTGCCCGCAGGCCCTGCGCCTCAACCCGGCGGTGCGCGACCCGATCCCCTATTACATGATGATGCTGTCGAAGGTACGCCGCGCCGCCGCCGATTTCGACATGCTGCACTTTCACATCGACCAATTCCATTTCCCGCTGTTTGAGGCGATGGCGACGCGCACCGTCACCACCATTCACGGCCGCCAAGATCTGTCGGATCTGCAGAACCTCTACACCGCGTTCCCGAGCATGCAGCTGGTGTCGATCTCGCAAGCGCAGCGCCGCCCGCTCACCGCCGGCGCCAGCTTCGCGGCCACCGTGCACCATGGTTTACCGCGCGACCTGCTGGCGCCATCGTTGGTGCCGCGCGGCGGTTATCTTGCCTTCCTCGGTCGCATCTCGCCGGAAAAACGGGTCGACCGGGCGATTGCCATCGCCCGTGCCGTGGGCGTGCCGATCAAGATCGCGGCCAAGGTCGATCGCGTCGACGAAGAATACTTCCGTGCCGAGATCGAACCGCTGCTCAAGCTATCCGGGGTCGAATACATCGGCGAAATCGATGACCGTCGCAAGTCGCGCTTCCTGGGTGATGCGCGCGCCCTACTGTTTCCCATCAACTGGCCGGAGCCGTTCGGTCTGGTGATGATCGAGGCCATGGCCTGCGGCACACCGGTGCTGGCGTTCGAGGCCGGCGCTGTGCACGAAATCATCGATGAGGGTGTGACCGGCTATATCGTGCGCAGCGTCGAGGAAGGTATTTGCAAGATCGGGGCGGTGATGGCCCTCGACCGCGGCCGCGTGCGGCGGCGGTTCGAAGAACGTTTTACCGCCACGCGCATGGCCAACGACTACGTGCGGGTGTATCAGATGCTGATTGACGGTGAGCTCGCCAACGAGGACAAACGGCACCGTGCCGATTGGGAACCGAGCGAAACCGTGACCGTGGTGGAGCCGGTGGCCGCCGTACATTAAGCGCGAACAGAGGGGTAGACGCGGAGCAGTGGTTGGTTCGCAATCCAGCAAGCTGAGCGCGGCGTCGATCCCTCCTGCCGAGGCGCCGTTCTACATACCTGCCACCAACTCGCCGTCGCGTCCGCGGCGTACCCTGAAACACGACGACACCTTCGCGGTGTTCGACAGCTACGGCGATATCGGCGCCAGCGCCGGCGGGCCGGACGGCTTGTTCGACCACGACACGCGCTATCTGTCGCACCTGGAGCTGCTGATCAACGGCACCCAGCCGCTGTTGCTGCACTCGGAAATCAAAGCCGACAACTTGAGCTTTTCGGTCGACCTTACCAATCCCGACATTTATCGCGACGGCAAGCTGTGGTTGGCCAAGGACACCATTCACATTGCGCGGGCGATCTATCTCTATAACGGCTCGCTGCGCGAGCGCATGTGCGTCACCAATCACGGCCCCGACAATGTCAACGTCACCTTGTCGTTGGTGTTTGCCAGTGATTTTGCCGACATCTTCGAGGTCAGGGGCATCCGCAGAGAGCGGCGCGGCGAAAGCTGGGCGGCGGTGACCGGCAGCGGCGGCGTGCTGCTTTCCTATCGCGGCCTTGACGGCGTGGTGCGCGAGACCAGCATGAGTTTCGAGCCACAGCCGAGCCTGTTGCAGAGCGGCATCGCCAGCTATTCCCTGAGCCTTGCCAACGGCGCCAAGCAGGCCATCTTCATCACCGCGACCGGCAGGGAGCACCTGCCCAAATCTACGCTTTCCTTCTTCTCCGGTCTGCTGCGGCTCAATCGCGAGCTCAGGGTGGCAACCGAGGTCTCGGCGAGCATCGAGACCAGCAATAGCCTCCTCAACGAGGTGCTGCGGCGCTCGCGGGCCGATCTGCAAATGCTACTGACGGCGACCCCGCAGGGGCACTATCCTTACGCCGGCATCCCCTGGTATTCGACCACGTTCGGCCGCGACGGCATCATTGCCGCCCTGCACACGCTGTGGCTCGATCCCGGCATTGCCGCGGGTGTGCTGCGCCGGCTCGCTCATCTGCAAGCGACCGAGGTCGACAGCCGCGCCGATGCTGCTCCGGGCAAAATCGTACACGAAACCCGCGGCGGCGAAATGGCGGCCCTGGGCGAGGTGCCGTTCGGCAAATACTACGGCAGCGTCGATGCGACGCCGCTCTACGTCATGCTGGCGGGGGCCTATCTCGAGCGCACCGGCGATGGCGCGCTGATCGCTGAGCTTTGGCCGGTCATCGAGCGGGCGCTGGCCTGGATCGACGGCCCCGCCGACATCGATGGCGACGGCTTTATCGAGTACGCGCGCGGCATGGAAACCGGACTTGCCAATCAGGGCTGGAAGGATTCTCACGACGCAATCTTCCATGCCGATGGCGCGTTCGCCCGCGGGCCGATCGCGCTGGTGGAAGTGCAAGGTTACGTCTATGCCGCCAAGCGGGCGGCGGCGGCCTGCGCCAGAAGGCTTGGAAAGAGTGCCCGCGCCACGCAACTCGATCGCCAGGCCGAGGCTCTACGCCAGCGCTTTGAGCGTAGCTTCTGGTGCGAGGAGATCGGCAGTTACGCCCTGGCGCTCGATGGTGAGAAGGCGGCGTGCAAGGTGCGCGCCAGCAATGCCGGCCATGCACTGTTCACCGGCATCGCTCGGGCCGAGCGGGCCGCCGAAGTCGCGGCCAAATTGCTGCTGTCGCCTTACTATTCGGGCTGGGGCATCCGCACCGTTGCCGACGGCGAGGCGCGCTACAACCCGATGTCCTACCACAACGGATCGGTGTGGCCGCACGACAATGCGCTGATTGCGGCCGGGCTCGCGCGCTATGGCTATGGCCGCTCGATCGAGACCATCTTTGAGGCCATCGTCCGCGCCGCCTCACACATGCACGACCGCCGCATCCCGGAGCTCTATTGTGGCTTCCGCCGGCGGCCGGGACGCGGCCCTACGCTCTATCCCGCCGCCTGCTCGCCGCAGGCCTGGGCGGCAAGCGCACCGCTCTCACTATTGGCATCGATGCTCGGCTTGAAGTTCGACGCCCGCGAGCGCGTGGTGCGCTTGATTAACCCGGTGGTGCCGGCCCTGGCCGGGAGCATCACCGTCCGCAATCTGACCTTGCAGGGTGCGAGCGTTGACTTCGTGCTCGGCACCAGCAACGGCCGGCCGGTACTCGAGGTCGCGCGCACCTCGGCCAACCTGCGCATCCACGTCGATGCCTGATGCGCCGCCGCGCCATAACGCAGTTAAGCCCGCCCAGGAACCCAGACGCCCTTCGACGAGTTTAGAGGGTCGATCACCCCGAAGGGAGCCCGATTACCATGCAGTCCAAGGTCGCGAGCAGCGGCGTCGAAATGGGCGCGCGCGCCCGATTTGTTCCGGCCTCATTGGTGTTTATCTTTATCCACATCCTATTCGTCGCCACGGCGATCTTGCTGGCAGCCATCGATTGAGCCGGCGCGCCTGCGGCGCGTCCGTGCGTTTGCTCAACTGGTCCTGGTCAGGAGTGGAGGAAGGCAAGGATGAGCGCTGTTGAGCGTACACTGTAGCCCGGTACGGCCCGCGCCTGCCCGGCCAGCAAGCGCTCGGCGAGAAAGACTAGGTCTCGCCGGGACTTGTTGCGCGAGCAGCGAGGGGCAACGGCCAACGCCGCGCCCGGCGCCGGCCAAGGCCGACCCACGCCGCCGCCCGACCGTTCGCCCCAACCCGGCCCGGGTACTCTAGAACCCGCCGGGTCGGCCACCGCGTCCGGCGCGGTCCATGGCGCGCCACCACCGCAGCGAGCCGACGCGATAGCCGTAGGTGCTGGCGTAGCCATAGGCGTACTTGCGCTTGGCGCTGCTCGGGGAACTCACGGCGGTGAGACCCGAGATCAGAACTGCCACGGTCAGGAGCGCAGCAATCGGGATTTTCATGCCATCTTTCCTCGCGATGAGAGAACTCCATGGGACGACTGCTAGCCGCGCGCCGCAGCGGGCACACTCCGATCTTGCTGCCATTTCGTTGGATGCGACTGTGTAGCGGTCGCTCGCAGCCCCCCGACACCTGCACGCCGCCCCCAAGGCAACGGCCCAACGGCTTCGACCGCATGCGCCGCGAGTAACCAATCTTCGGGCGTGACCTGATCACCTCGGGGACACGTGCCCGCAAGGATTGGCCGTGATTGACGCCGGGTGGGCAGCCGCATCGACCGCGTGCGTCCTTTATGAACGCCGTACGGGGGATTGGTTAAGGTTGCGGTCAGATCGGATCCACGGTCCCACTCGAGCTGCCGCACGGGCCCGGTGGTGGAGGGCGCGGCAAATCCATTGCCGACGATCTGCTATTCAAATCTGGTGGCCCCCGCCAATTGCCTGAGGCGCGGTTGAACCCCGGGAGACAGCCTGCGCGGGCGCCAGCTCCTTTCGACACTCCTGTCGGTTCGATCGTGGGCAGGCAGCGGGCTCGGACCCTCTTTCCGCAGGTGGAGGCGATGGGACAGATTGGGTCCCCGTCGACGTCCGCGTCGAAGGCGGCAGGGTCGCGCGCTGGATGCTGTCGCGTGCGTCTCGCACTGCCGACTGAACAGAAGACTCTGATTGTTGAGTTTGCGCCGCAGCGGCACACGCCGCGCCGGTCATGGCGAGCCCGAGCAGCGCTGCAGCCATGATCTTGCTCGAAGGCATCGGAGTGCTCCTCTTTCGACTGGTCATCGCCGAGCGTTCAAATCGTCACTATGCCCAGAAACCCACGATCCCTACCCGAGCCCAGCGCGGCGATGATCTCGTTTGGGACCGCAGCGTGGTGACCTCGGGTTCTCTGCGGCGCGCCTCCGCCACGCCCACGACCCCAGGAATTGCCTGGTGCGGATGCTAGCAACGGTCAGTGTCGCGATCTCCCTTTGGCAGACCTCAAGCACGCATACTGCGGATCCTGGTGGCGGGACGGCCACATGCGATGCCAATGGCGTGCCCGAACCGCTTCCCGCTAAGTGTCTGTTGAGGTTCTCGTTTTTGGCCGTGGTCGGTTGCAGATTGGCCCCGCATTGTCTCTAGGCGGTCTGGACTGTTTGCTCGAAACTGAAGCCGTCGTCGAGCGCGCATCGATCACAGGCGTGCAGGGTGCCCAAGACAGCTGCCCGTGCCCAACACTGCAATTATCAATCTTGAAGAGCGCGGCCGTGCTCGGGCACATTGATCCGCCAATCCCAAGGTGGGCGGCCACGGCTGCGAGAATTGAGGTAAACCAGCCGCCGCACGCGCTCATCCCCAACCAACTCGCTGCCGGGTGCTCCAGTGATGATCAGCGTGACGCAGGGCTCTTTATTGCATCGTTTCGGCTACCGCCTTGTTCTTGCCGCCCTCTGTTGGCTGCTGATCGGTCCCTCGCATTCTCAGCAGCCGAGTGCCGCGAGCACTTTGAGCGGCATTGAGGTCGTCGACATTACAGCTGCCGATGCCAACAGAAATGGCTGGATTGCTCCGCGCGGCGCCAAGGCGCGGAGTGTCAAGAAGGGCAGTCCTGCCGATCGGGCGGGGATTGCCATCAATGACATAATCGTTTCAGTCGATGGTCGCGAAGTCAGCAACGCGATTGCCTTCCGTGACGCTGTTAGCAACAGCCCGCCGGGAAGCCAATTGCAGTTGCGGCTACTTCGCGCCCGCAAAGAGAGGCTTGTGACGTTGGTGGTGGCCTCTCCGTCACCTCCTCAACCCAAACCAGTGCCGCAAGCGACGGCGGCGCGCGGCGCGAGCAAAGATCTGAGCAAACGCAGCCTCGTCGTCGCGGTCGAGACGGGTGGTCATCGCAATTTGGTGCGGCACCTGTTGTTCACGCCGGACGGCAAGGAGATTGTTTCGGCGGGCGATGACAAAGTTGTCCGGGTCTGGAATGTTGCCACCGGCAAAACGGAGCGCATCATCCGTGGCGAGGTCGGAGCGGGGCGAGAAGGGCAGGTTTTTTCTGTAGCTTTGTCCCCCGACGGTGCCTGGTTGGCGGTGGCGGGTTGGATGACCAGTGCGGAGCATCCGGGCCACCATATCCGACTTTACGATTATCGTACGGGTGGTCTCATGGGATTATTCGTCGGGCACCAGGAGCGCGTGTCATCGGTCGCCTTCTCCAGCGACGGTCACTACCTGATTTCCGGTGCCCACGATAACACCGCGATCATCTGGAACGCGACGACGCGCCAATCCTTGCACGTGTTGAAGGGACACAAGGCCGAGGTCCTCGCCGTGGCCTTTGCGCCAGGCGACCGCGCCGTGACCGGCAGCTATGACGGGACCCTCAAGCTGTGGCGCGTGTCCGATGGCGCTGAAATCGCGACCTTGACCGGTCACCGGGGGATGGTTGAGACCCTCGCCGTCAACCCCAGGGACGGTAGCATTGCCTCGGGCAGCCGGGTCGGAGAGCTGATGCTGTGGGACAGCAAATCGGGCAGCCTTCGCAAGGCGCTCGAAACGCAACAGAACGTCATCGGCCGGCTACGGTTCGGCCCGGACGGCAACACGCTTCTCACAACCGCCGGCGAAGGGTCCCTCTTCATGCAGAAGATCTGGGATGTCGAGACCGGGCAAGTGCTCGCCACCTATAAGGGACATGATAACTCCGTGAGCGCGGCAGACATCAGTCCCGATCAACGCTTGGTGGCGACTGGCGGCGGTAAAGACAGTGAGATTCACGTTTGGGACATCAAGACGGGAAAGGTTGCCAGCAATGCCGCTGGCGCACCGCTCATTCTGCGCGGGCTCAGCGCTCCCGTTTTTGCCACCGGCTGGCTGCCGGAAGCCGGCGCCATCCTCTGGGGTGCGATATCAGACTACGCCACTCACAATGATCGCGGCGCGCTTACTCATCGATTTCGGCTGCCCACGGCCACCGGCAAGATGCGCGAGCCCGAACGCCTGAGCGTCGAGGCCGCATTGGATGCCCGGCGCGCACAAGACACGCACGGCTCGCTCACGATTGTGCACAGCCCCGGTGGACCTTACGGCCATGACGCCGTGCTCACCATCGCACGAAATGGCAAAGCTATCGCGCAAATGACGCGAGATCAGAGCAGCGGTTACGGTCACCTCGCCTACACATTTACGCCAGATGGTCAGCGCGTCATTTCGGGTGGTTCCAACGGGCACCTCCTTGCCTACGATCTCACTGGAGCGCTGGTTGGTCGTTTCGTGGGTCACGAGGGCGCTGTGTGGTCGGTCGCCTGCTCGAGCGATGGTCGCTTGCTGATTAGCGGCGGCGGCGATCAGACGGTGCGGATCTGGAATCTTTCAAGCTATGAGCTGATTGCAACTTTGCTGCAGGGGCGTGACGAAGAGTGGGTGATGTGGACACCGCAAGGGTACTACGCGGGCTCACCGGGCGCCGACAAGTTGGTCGGGTGGCAAATCAATCGTGGACCCGATCAGGCCGCCGACTTCGTCGGGGCCGAGCAGCTTCGCCAGCACCTCAATCGTCCCGACATTGTTGAGCGCGCCCTTATTTTGGCATCGGCCGAGCAAGCCGTGCGCGACTCCTTGGGGACGAGCTTCAGCCTCGCCGACCTATTGGCACGTTCGGTGCCGAAATTTCGCATCCTGGCGCCAAGCGCCGGCGCCATTCAGACCGGTGGTCGGACCGAGGTCAAGATTGCCATCGAGGCGACGCCCGACCCGATCAAGGCGATTCGCGTACAAATAAATGGCCGTCAGATCGATGAACTTACGCCGGCGCTGGCATCGGGTGGCTTCCATGCCGGCGAGGAAACGCTCGACCTACCGCTCGCCGCCGGTCGCAACGACGTGCGCATCGTGTTGACCAACGCCATTGGCGAGCAAGCCGAGACGGTGACCGTCATGCACCAAGGTGAGGGCGACCTGGACAGGCGTGGCACGCTTTACATCCTCGCCATCGGCGTCGACAAATATCCAGACCTTGGCAACAAGTGCGGACCGCGCGGCGACATGAGCTGTGATCTCGGCTACTCGAGTGCCGATGCCCGCGAACTCGCCGACACAATCGAAAAACGGGTTGGGCCCAGCCACTCAAACGTGGTCAAGCGCTTGCTCATCAACGATGCTAGCGACCCCCATGATCTTCCAACCGCGACCAACATCGTCGATGCGATCGGACAATTGCAGCAGACATTGGAGACCGACACGATTGTTGTTTCGATCGCAGGTCACGGGCACAATGAGGGCCCAAATTATCGCTTCCTTGCCACCAATGCGGCATGGGAGCGAGGCTTTTTGCGCGGCTCGACGGTTGTACCATGGCACGCCTTGCAGGAGGCGATCGAGAGTGCCAAGGGTCGACGCTTCCTGTTTGTCGACACCTGTCACTCGGCAAATGCCTATAATGCCCGGCTGGGCAACGCGGCCTATCACGCCAATATAATCGCTTATGCTGCGGCAACCTTCGACCAGGAGGCATTGGAAGACCCGGCCCTTGGGCACGGCCTTTTCACCTACGCCGTGGTCGAAGGACTTGAGGGCAAGGCGGCTCTCAGAACCAAGGGCCAGATATCGAGCAAGGATCTTGCCGACTACGTTACCAAGCGCGTCGACGACCTGGCGCGGGCGATGAACGCACGACAAGATCCTCAGTATTTCAAGGGTCGCGATGCCGAGGACTATGTGCTGACGCGCTTTTAGGGCGTCCTATTTCTTCAGTCGCTTTAATTCCACGACCGCGCCTTGGTATTCGACAAAGTCCTTGGGGCAAGTGTCGACCGCGGTGCGCAGTGCATTCAGCGCCGGCGCCCGATTGCCGCGCACCAACTGCCATTGCCCGATATAGAATTGGGCTTCGCAGCGTTCCTCCGGCTTGCTGGCTTCGCCGAGGGCCGCATCGAGCGAGCGCTTGCCAAGGAAAAGATCGACCAGTGGCACCGGCCACTCACCGCCCTCGAGCTTGGCGGCAGCTTGCGCGAGCTCGTCGCGGGCGTGGTCCCGGTTTTCACCTGCGCGTATACTCGCAAGATATTGCATCAGAGCCGGGTACGGGCTTAGTGCATCTTCGCCGGTCTTTTTGAAATCGGGCACCGCCTTGCCGAACTCGCCTTGATAGAAGCGCACAAGGGCGCGGTTGGCCAACGCAGTGGTATCGCTTGGCCGCACCTCGATGGCACGGTCGTAATCCTTGATCGCACGCTCGTAGTCGGCGGTCGCGCGGTGAAAATCTCCACGGACCACATACAGTCCGGCATTTTGCGGCTCCAATTCTATGGCCGCAGTGTAGTCGGCAATGGCCCGTTCCGTGTTGCCCTTTCGGGCCCAGACGCTGGCGCGAGACAGGTAGGCGGCTGGCCGCTTGGGATCGATGCGGATCGCCTCGTCGTAGACCGAGACGGCGGCATCCAAATTGCCTCTGCGCATGTGCAACCGCGCTTTGGCACTGTAGGACGCGAATGCAAAACCGCTGGCATTGTTCGGATCGAGCTTGATGGCTTCATCGTATTCCGCGAGCGCCTTGGCTTCATCACCCTTGGCATCCCAGACATTGCCCACCTCGATGTGCAAGCCGGCGCGCCTGGGGTCGAGATTGATGGCCTGCGCCAAGTTCGCAAGCGCGGCCTCCGGATTGCCAAGCGCAAGGTTGAGCCGAGCCTTTATCACCCACGCAAACAGGGCGTAGCCGGCGGTGTTCTTGGCATCGAGCGTCGTGACTTGGTCGAAATCCGCCATGGCACGCGCGGCTTGGTCCATGTCGACCAGGCAAAGGCCGCGCCCGAGAAAGGTGCTGGCGGCTGGCGAGAGCTTGATGGCCTCTTCATAATCGGCGACAGCCAGATCGCACTGATCGTTGGTGCGCAACAGGTCGGCACGCGCCTCGCGTGCTGGTGCAAAATCCGGCGCCAGGGTGATCGCCTGCGTGAAATCAACGGCGGCTGCTTCCACGTCGCCTTTGGCGCGCAGTGCCAAAGCCCGAAAGGTGAGCACTGCCGCGTGCCTACGCGCAGATCGGCGGGCGTCTGCTTCAAGAACGCGCGTACACGCGGCAATTCCCGCATCGGCTTTTTCAGGCGACGATGTTTCGGCTCTGCAGGCGGCAAAATCTGCATCCAGATTTTCGCCTTGGTGCTGGGCGAAGGCTGCGCCACCGGCCAGCACCAGCGCGGCCAACAGCGAGCTCAGAGCGACGGACATTTCCCGCGGCCAAGATCTTGGGAGCGGCATGTTTTCTCCTCGCTTGTGATTGCTTGGGCCACACAGTAGCATACGGAGCATCCCGTTGTAGCTCGCGGATGCGATGCGCTGTCGGTGGGCGCTCATGCGGGGCACCCCAGCTGCTCAATGAGGATCTCCAATGGACCTCCAAACCATTCCAGGCATTGAGCATTCTTCAGTGAGCGGCTTTGAGATCTCGGCTCGCCGCAGCCACCTAACTGCAGCCGCGACCCTCGGCGTTGTCATGCTGTTGCTCGGCCAGGTTCCAGCCTGGTGCGGCCCTTCGCTTTCGGGGCAAAACGCGACCGAGCAAGGATGGCCGAGCGAACTGCAGTGGCAAGCGGAACGGGACGCCAGAACCGCCTCCGAAGCAGAAGTGTCCTGCGGGGGAACGTGCGCACTGGAAGATGAGAAAGAACTGAAGGCCTTCGTCGACCAGTGGGAAAAACTGCGCACCGTACCCCGGATTGAGATTACGCGGCTGCCGCCTGGATTGTTGAGATCAAAGCAGCCACCCAACGCGCGGGATGGTTCGCAGCCGCAGCGCCCGGCCGGTTGGAGCAAAGGGATGGCTTTGGGTGAGGCGAGTGGATACGCTTGCGGCAATCAGCCTTGCACGTGTGGCAAGCTAGGCAGTAAGTGCGGTATCGGCGCGTTATCCTTGAGCGACGGCCCGTTGGTTCCGCAGGCCAACAAGAAATTCAAGATCGATGCAGCCTTGGTATCCGGGTCGTCCGATCCGGGTGGCGGGCTGCGTGTGCTCTCCTACTCGTCGGAGTCGAGCGGCGCCGACAGCGCTAACCGGGACACAGGCGGGCAAGCCTCGGGCGCACCCTACGCAAGCAGCCAAGGTGGCAGCAAGAAAAGTGGCGCTGGAGAACAAGGCGCCGCAGCTCAGGCGCCTGCCATCGATGCAAGGACTGCCGCTTTGCAGCTGGCCCTCGACCCCAA
>Ga0126376_10000894_pt1 | contig 15400 bp, 11 predicted proteins | sample PanSoiMetPlot_15_FD_92760 | JGI IMG/M metagenome (GOLD analysis project Ga0126376, IMG submission 92760) | Tropical forest soil microbial communities from Panama - MetaG Plot_15 | ecosystem: Environmental > Terrestrial > Soil > Tropical forest > Bulk soil | place: Panama | collected 2016-02-17
GCCGCTGCTGTGAGGGGACGCGTTGCAAGCGGCCCGCAACGGGGCGCGCTTCCCGCGTCGCCGCAATGACCGGCTTCGCAACATCCCAATTAGCGAAGCGGGAAGCCTCGCGGATCAATTCCAAGCGGCCACGCACGCGAAATTTCGAAAGAAGTGAGGAAACGTGGAATTTCACGGTGCGCTCGGAAAGATTGAGATCGCCGGCGATTTCTTTGTTGGCGAAACCGCGCAGGATGCCGCGGAGAACTTCCTCTTCGCGGCGAGTGACTTTGACTTCGCTTTTGACGGATTGGCCCGCCTCTAGGAGTTTTTGCGCTTTTTCGATGAGCCCCTCCGTGCAGCCCTGCTCCGCCTCGACCATCACGACGTAGTCCTCCGGACACTGGCCTCGCACCATGCAGTGCATGGCCAGCAGGCAGGCTGCTTGTTCGAGCGGCAGGCGGCCTTCGGGATCGGCGGTGATCCGGAAATGAGTAACGCCGGAATGTTTATCGTAGAAAAGAAAAGTGCGCTGGGACTGTGCTGAAGCCTCCGAAACAATAGACGGCAACGAGTGCGAACGGCGAACGATCTTCACCTCGTATCCTCCCCATCCTATCGACGTGTAGAACCTGCCTGCGAAGAAGAACGGGAGAGCAGCGATTGCGCAGGCGGCAACACGCGAATCCTTAGAAGTAAGTTGTACACACTGATGCCTCGGCCGAGGGCCTGGCCAAAGCGATGGTCCCCAGGAACGAGAGGCGCGAGAAGGAGGTATTTCGCCCGTGTACGTTCCACCGAACTAGTACCAGCGGTGCACGTCGAATGCCAAAATGAGGAGTCGTAAGTCATTCAAATTGGAACATTTGCCTGGTGATTTACCGAGTTCGCGATGTCATTGCCCGTAGGATTTGCACGATTGCGGAAAAAATTGCATCGGGCGCCGTTGTTGAAGGGCTTTTTATTGCGGCGTCAGGATTCTCGTTTCGTACGGCGAGACGAGTTCATAGCGGATGCCGCGCCAGCGAATTCGGCGCGAGAATAGAGAACGAAAGAAATTCAAAAGGTACAGGAAGGGCACGAACACTCCAATAGTGATATAGATCCAGGATTGGGCGTTGATTTGAGAGCGGTAAGCCGGGAGAAGATCCGCGACGGCAATGATCCGAAATGCACTGCGGAGCGAGGCCAAGAGAAGCGGAAGAAACGTGAGCGCGGCGAACTGCAGGGAAGGGCGGGTAGCGATCAGGTCGGCGACGGTCAGAATCAGGCCGATCACGAAGGTCAGACAAAACAGAGCGTGCGTTGCGAAGGCCGTGGACCACATTTTGTTCGCGTAGACACGGGTAATGACAATTTGGCGATTTGTGAATTCCATCAGGGCATCAAAGCTTGCGTCCACGAACGAAACGGTCAAACACTCGGGCAGAAAAAAAATGGGTTTGCCGCGACGCTGCAAAGCATTTGTCATGGAGTAATCGTCGCTGACGGAGCGCTGCCATTCTTCGAGAACGCCGGACTGATCGAACTCGGCGCGGCGAATGGCGGTGCCGCCGCCCCAGCAGAAATTGCGGTTGTGCTCGCCGAGCATGGTGACGATAGGAGCGTTCCAGGCACTGAGAAGCATTGTCGGGAAGTTGCTGTGATTGGGAATGAGCCAGCGCATGGTAGTGACGGCGCCGTAGCGAGCGTCATTGAGCGGAGCCGTCATTCTGCGCAACCAGGATTTTCCCGGCCGGCCATCGGAGTCAACAAAGACGAGCGCTTCAAAGTCCGGCGGCAATTGGCTGACGGCGTGAATCAGGTTGTTCACTTTTTCGCCGCGGCCCGAGGGCCGGCCGGCGAACAGGATATGTGCTTTCACGCGGGATTGCGCAGCGACGCGCTTTACGGCGGAGGCGGCCGCGTCCGATTCCGAGGCGAGCACAAAAAAGAGTTCGTAATTTTGATGGTCGAATTCGCAGAGCGCGACGAGATTTTGCTCGATACCTTGCTCCAGGCCGCGACAGGGGCAAATCACAGCCGTGCGGGGAGAATAAAAACCCATGTCGAGCATGGTACGGCGTTTGGCGTAGGCGAGCCACAGCAAGCCTTGCCCGGCGAGGTAAAGTCCGAGCAGGATCTGCGCCACGGCGAGGATTTCAAAAAAGAGTTCCACGCAAGGCGAGCATAGCAAAGCGGACTCACTCGTGCACCGAGGTTGTAAACGGGTAGAATCGCAGCGGTAAACGTCGGCCCGGGCACAAGCGCCCGCAGCAGAAAAGGAGAAACCAAGATGCAAGGGCGAGTTGATTCAGCGATGGTGACGACGGCGATGGAACTGCCGGGGCACCGGATCGTTCGCAATTTTGGCGTGGTGCGGGGAATTGTGGTGCGCTCGCGGAGCGTGATCGGAAATTTGGGAGCGGCGCTACAGACGATTGTCGGGGGAAACATCACGATTTTGACGGATCTATGCGAAAAGACGCGCAGCGAAGCGTACGAACTGCTGTTGATGCACGCGGCGGCACATGGCGCGAACGCGGTGGTCGCGTTTCGCTATGACGCGACAGAGGTGATGAACGGCGTGACGGAAGTGCTGGCGTACGGCACGGCGGTCCAGGTTGAGCCGATCGCGCACTAGCGACACGAGTCAAGGCTCGCCAAACCGATGGTAGAATCTCGGCGCCTATGTTCTGCTCCCAGTGCGGTTCCGCAGTAGCGGCGAATGCAAGATTCTGCCCGTCGTGTGGGTCGGGCATCTGGCAAGGCGATCCGGGCACGACGTTGGCCGGCGAGGGAGAGACCATCGCGCCGGCTAGGAAGCCGTCGAATCAACCCGCGAGCAGGTCCGAACGAACAACGCCGCGATCCGTTTCCAATCCCGACGTGACTTCCAGTTCTGACGCGATTGGCGGCGGCCGGTTCGCGCCCGGGACGGTTCTTGAAGGGCGCTATCGCATCGTGGCGCTGGCAGGGCGCGGCGGCATGGGCGAAGTCTATCGCGCGGACGATTTGAAGCTCGGCCAAACCGTCGCCATCAAATTCCTGCCTGAAAGTCTCTCCCGTGACGCCGGTGCGCTGCAGCGATTCCATTCTGAAGTGCGCATAGCGCGGCAAGTGTCTCATCCGAACGTTTGCCGCATGTTCGACGTCGGCGAAGTCGACGGCATGACGTTTCTCACGATGGAATTCGTGGACGGCGAGGACCTAGCTTCGTTGTTACGCAGGATCGGCCGTCTTCCGCAGGACAAAGCGATTGAAGTGGCCCGCCAGATTTGCGCAGGACTTGCGGCCGCTCATGACAAGGGCGTAATTCATCGCGACCTGAAGCCGGCCAATATCATGCTTGACGGCCTCGGCAAGATTAGGATCAATGACTTCGGGCTTGCAGGAATTGCGGCGAATATTCACGGTGCGGAGGCTCGCGCTGGGACTCCGGCGTACATGGCGCCAGAGCAGTTGTGCGGAAGCGAAGTCACGGTTCGCAGCGACATTTACGCGCTGGGACTGGTGCTGTACGAAATCCTGACAGGTAAGCGTGCATTCGAGGCGGTAACGCTCCCGGAACTGATTCGCAAGCGGGATCAATTGGAGATCACGCGGCCTTCTCTGCTCGTGCGCGATCTTGATGCGATTCTGGAACAAGTGATTCTGCGCTGTCTCGATCGCGATCCGATGAAACGGCCGTCCACCGCACTGCAGGTTGCGGCCGCATTGCCAGGAGGCGATCCGCTCGCCGCCGCGTTGGCAGCGGGGGAAACACCGTCGCCGGAAATGGTGGCGGCGGCGGGCGAAGCAATCGGATTATCGCGCCGATCAGCGATGGCATTGCTCGCCGCGGTATTGTTGGGCATCTTTGTTTTCATGGCGATCGAAATAAATGAGAACGGGCTCGACAGGTTGCCGCTGGAAAATCCACCGGAAGTCCTGGAAAAAAAATCCCGCGAAATTCTGGCAAAGATCGGTTATGAAGGGCGGCCTACCGAAAAAGCATCAGGCTTTAACTACGACGGCGACCTGCTGGAGTTTGTGAAGGACGAAAAGCCGCAACCGGACTGGAATAGCGCTTACGCGCACCCGGCCTCGCTCTTCCGATACTGGTATCGCCAGAGCCCGAAAATAATGATGGCAAAAGAATTCTGGAACACGAGCTTTACACCAGGGGTCATCGGGGAAGACGATCCGCCAAAAACGCTGCCGGGCATGGTCAACTTGCAGCTCGACGCGGAAGGGCGACTGCTTTATTTTATGGCGGTTCCTCCGGAAAAGGAGGCCGCAACGCAGGCAGCCGTTGCGCCCCATTGGGGAGCGTTGTTTGACGCCGCCCAGTTGGATCCGCAGAAGTTCCGTAGCGTCGAGCCAGAGTGGACAGCCAACGTCACAACAGACTCGCGTGCAGCTTGGGAAGGTACGTGGCCGGGAACGGCGCGGGAGCTACGGATCGAAGCAGCCGGCTTTCACGGAAAGCCCGTCTTCTTTAGGTTACTAGGACCGTGGACAAAACCAGCGAACGCCGCAGCCAGTCCACAAACATTGGCGCAGAGAGTGGCGCAGATCGTGGGCCTGATCCTCACACTGTCACTAATCTTTATTGGGATCTGGCTCGCGCGCCGAAACTACGTGACTGGCCGTGGAGACATCCGCGGCGCTTGGCGCGTAGCGGCGGCGGTTTTCGGCGTGGAGATGCTCGTTTGTTTGTTTCGTGCGCACTTCGTGGCAGGTTTCGAGAGCGTCGCGATTCTCGGACTCGCGGTTAGCACCGCGCTGCTCGTCTGCGGCGTACTATTTGTAGTTTATCTGGCGCTTGAACCGTACGTAAGGCGAAACTGGCCGCAAACAATTATTTCCTGGACGCGGCTCCTGGATGGGCGTTTTCGCGACCCGATGGTCGGCCGAGACGTTCTCACGGGAACGTTGCTTGGCATTTTCTGGTGCGTCGTATTGCTGTTTGGCTATCTTCTTAAAATGAAGCACGGTGCTTCACCCATCCTCGGAAACACGGACTATATGCTCGGCGCGCGAATCACGGCGGGACTTTGGCTGAGCACGATCGTTGCTTCGATGCTTGGGGTCATGAACTTTTTCTTTTTGTTGGTGTTGCTGCGGATTCTTGTACGCAATCGCTGGCTGGCCGCGGGCATTTTTGTGGTTGTTTTTGCTCTGCCGAAAATCGCCGGAAGCGATTATGTTTGGACGGACGCAATTGCTTGGACGCTGGTTTATATAATCGCGGCGTACGCGGTCGTGCGCTTTGGACTGATGTCTTTGGCCATGGCGATTTTCGTGGCAAATACCATGCTCAATGTTCCGTGCACCAGGGATATTTCGCGGTGGTATGCGCCCTATGTGTTGTCTGTCATTCTGATTTTCGCGGCGATTGCAGTCTGGGGCGCGTACACATCGCTGGGCGGCAAGAAGCTGGTAAAGGCCGATCTGTTTGCGTGAAGCCTGCTCCTTGCAGGCTTATTCCGGATGTGCGCACCAGGTTTTCTGCACGATGTGAGCGGCGAGATCTTCAATTTCCATAAGCGCGCGAGTGGCGGCGACGCGCGCCTTTTCCATAAAGGAAGAATCCAGAACAAACGCGCTGCGGTCAACGAAGGGATGATGCGCCCCGTCGAAGGGTTTGCGGCCGCGACGCGGCGCGCCTGATTTTGTCAGCACGTCTTCGTATGTCTGCAAGTCCGATTGAAAATCGAGAGCCTGGCCTGCGTTCCATTGGCGCTCGCGCGCGAGAGCTGTCAGGAATTTCTGTTTGAACAGAACCGCGTCCTTTCGGGTGAGTGGCCGTGGCTTTCTTTCGCCGGGCGGTCCTTCCACAACCAGCGATATCAGGCTGATTGAAGCAGCGAGAAGAGCCTCCCGTTGTAAGAGCGACAGAAGGTCGCGATAGAGCGGTGCGTGCACTTGCAGAGCGTGGCGGCTGTGCTCGACGACGTAGGAATCAACGAAGCGCTGCACGATGCGCTCTTGCGCAAGCGACTGGGTGAGAGAAGCGGCGAGCCGGGCCGCGTTGGGCGCAGGAGTGAATGTTGCGCGAGGCATTCTCGTTTTAATGGTAACAGGAAGTTGCGACGAGGCTAGAACCAGTCGGAGCGATAGGCGATCCACCAGGCCGCTATTCCACAGGGAATCGTCGCAGCGACTGCCCACCAAAACGGCAGGGCGAGATCGGCGATGATGCCGAGAGCCGCGAAAGAAAGCCAGAAGACTTTGCGCTGCATGAATTTAGTGTAGCGGATCAGATAGGTGTTGTTATCCATAGCGACTCCCCCGTTGTGTGCAGTCGCGCAGCAAAAACAAAAAAGGCCGGGAATGGTCCCGGCCCTTTTCTGTTTAAAGTGCAAAAATAAATCAGTGAATTGCACGCGGCGCAGCCGGACTCTTTTGCTTCGGAGCGGCTTGCGGAACGATCGGCGGAGCGACGCTCTCTTTTTCGAGAGCGTGCTCCAGCACTTCGTCCAACGTGTGCACATAGGTAATTTTCAGATCGCCGAGGAGCTCCGGAGGAAGATCCGCCTTCGCGTTTGGCTCATTGTCCGCGGGAAGGAGGACTTCCTTCACGCCGGCGCGCTTTGCGCCGAGGACCTTTTCCTTGATGCCGCCAACCGGCAGAACCACGCCGGAGAGCGTCATCTCACCCGTCATCGCAAGACGATTCCGGATCGGGCGGCCTGTCAGCAAGCTGACAAGTGCCGTGACCATCGCTGCGCCGGCGGACGGACCGTCCTTCGGAACCGCACCCGACGGAACGTGAATGTGGATGTCGTGCTTCTGAAAGAAGTTCGGGTCGATGCCGTAACGCTCGCAATTGGAGCGAACCCAGGTGAGCGCGGCGGTCATCGATTCCTGCATAACTTCGCCGAGCTGCCCGGTCTTCGTGAAACTCTTTCCGCCGCGCATGCGGCTGGCTTCTATGAAGACGATGTCGCCGCCGACGGGAGTCCAGACAAGACCGACGGAAACGCCGGGCTGCTTGACGCGCTCGTCGATTTCCTTTTCGGCGCGGAATTTCGGCACGCCAAGGAACTCGCGAACGACTTCGGGGGTGACGATCATTTTGTCCGTATGGCCTTCGGCGATGCGCCGCGCTTGCTTGCGCGTGATGGTGCCGATTTCGCGCTCCAGATTGCGGACGCCGGCTTCCCGAGTGAAGCTGTGAATGATCTCCTGCAAGCTCGCGTCTGTGAATTCGATCTGTTCGTTAACCTTTAGGCCATGTTCACTGGCCTGCTTCGGAATTAGATATTTGTGCGCGATGTGCAGCTTTTCTTCGCCCGTGTATCCGGGAAGCTCGATGATCTCCATACGGTCGCGCAGCGGCTCCGGGATGGGATCCATCCAGTTGGCAGTGGCGATGAATGTCACTTTTGAAAGATCAAAGGCCACATCCAGATAGTGATCGCGAAAGTTGGCGTTCTGTTCGGGATCGAGCACTTCCATCAACGCGGCCGATGGATCGCCGCGGAAATCGCGGCCGAGCTTGTCAACTTCATCCAGCATCAGCACGGGGTCGTTGGTTTCGGCGCGCTTGATGCCCTGGATGATCTGCCCCGGCAAAGCGCCGATATATGTTCGGCGATGGCCGCGTATTTCGGCTTCATCGTGCATGCCGCCAAGCGCGATGCGCACGAATTTGCGGCCGAGCGCCCGGGCGATAGATTTGCCAAGCGAGGTTTTGCCCACTCCAGGAGGCCCGACGAAGCACAGGATCGGTCCCTTCATTCCCGGCTGGAGTTTTTTCACAGCCAAGTAGTCGAGAACACGCTCTTTTACCTTCTGCAGGTCGTAGTGATCCTCGTCAAGAATCGTTCGCGCCTTAGGAATGTCGATTTCCGTCGCCCCAGAGGATTTGCTCCAGGGGAGCGACGTCATCCATTCGAGATACGTGCGCGAGACCATGTATTCTGCGGAAGCCGGCGTCATTTTGGCGAGCCGCTTCAGTTCGCGGTCGCACTCTTTCTTCGCTTCGGCGGACATACCCGCTTCTTCGACTTTCTTGCGAAGTTCGTCGATTTCCTGCTGCGAATCGTCGGATTCGCCCAGTTCCTTTTGAATCGCCTTCATCTGTTCGCGCAGCAGGTATTCGCGCTGGTTCTGGCTGACTTGCTCTTGAACCTGCTCGTGAATCTTCGAGCGAAGTTCGAGGACTTCCAGTTCTTTGGAAAGTTCGCGAATGAGCGTCTCGAGTCGCTTGCGGATGCTCGCGGTTTCGAGCAATTCCTGCCGCACAAGGGTAGAAAGCGACGGCAGGTTGCCGGAGATAAAGTCAGTCAAACGGCCAGGATCGTCAATGTTCGATGCGGCGTTCTGCAAGTCGTCCGAGAGTTGCGGCGAACGGCTTACGACATCGCGAAACAAATCCTGTGCGTTGCGTTGGAGGGCCTCCAATTCGTTGTCCAGCTCACCCTGAACATCGGGAAGCGCTTCGACCTGTGCCTGAAGAAACGGGCGCAGGCCGATGAGTTCAACGACTTGAATGCGTTGCAGGCCTTCCAGGAAAATCACCACGTTGCCGTTGGGCATCCTGACGGTCTTGTGAACCTTGGCGAAGGTCCCAACCTTGTGGAGATCGGCAGCGGCGGGATCTTCGATTCGTGGGTCCAACTGGGCGATCACGCCGAGATACTTTTCTTCATCGACGAGAGAGCTGACCAAAGCGAGCGAGCTCTCCCGGCCTACGGTCAGCGGGAGAATCGCACCCGGAAACAGGACGGTGTCCCGCACCGGAAGAATGGGCAACGTATCTGGCACTGCAATTCGTTTTTCTGGCATGGGGTCCTCAGTTCAGCTCGACGGCGAAAAAAGTGCCGCGAACTGTGAAACGTTAGATGCCAAGGAGTCGCGAAAGGTACATAGCTACACATTCGTTTCGCAATAAATATTAGTCTAACGCACTCAAATTCTAACCCCTTTCGGACAAGACTGCAAATGGGAACATAAATATTTGTTTTATCAATACGTTACGGGCGTCTCCTTCTTCGGGGCGCCAAAGACCCGCTCGCGTTTGGAATCGGTAAAACCGCCTGTTCTTCGTCATTTGCGACCATCCCTCTGAAATGTCTGCTCCACGAGCCGCAGGGCGTCTTCGCGGGTTAGGATCACTCCTTCCAGTTGGGCGTCTTCGACCGCTTGCAAAACCTCTTTGAATCTTGGGCCGGGATGGAAGCCCATATACAAGAGGTCGTCGCCCGAGAGTAACCGTTGCGGGCGGACTTGCTCGGGCGGCGTCGCGGCGATGAATTCACGCACGAAGTCGTATGCCTCAAGGTTCGCGTGGCTCGCCAGGCAATCGAGCTTGTGCAATCCCAAATGTTCCTCGAAGTGAGGCAGGCGGACGAATTTTTTTAAGGTCGAAGTGCGCATTTGAGCAGCGTCTTTGAACCTCATGTGATTCGCGATGAGCGAAAGAATCCGACCCATATCGTCGTTCGACATTTTTAGGCGGCGGCAGATTTCTTCCCCCAAGCGCACGCCCACTTCGACGTGCCCGTCGAACCGGATGCGATCGCCGGTCTCCTCGGCGGAACGAAATGTGGCCGGCTTGCCGACGTCGTGCAGCAGCACGCCCCATGCGAACGCCGCGCTGCTTCCGGCCGGAATGCGATCAAGCATCATCGAGGTGTGAACCCACACATCGCCTTCCGGGTGAAACTGTGGCGGCTGCTCCACGGCTTTCATTGCGGCAATTTCAGGCAAGACCATTGGCAGAAGTCCCGTCTGATCGAGCAACCGAAACGCTCTCCCTGCGGCGCCCTCCGTGAGCATTTTGCTCAGCTCGTCACGCACGCGTTCCGCGGAAACTTGATGAATACTTGCCGCGTGTTTCTGAATCGACTGAAAAGTTTCCGTTTCGATTTCGAAGCCCAAGCGCGCGGCAAAACGCACGCCACGCAGCAGGCGAAGCTTGTCTTCCTCGATGCGCTCGTTAGCGTTCCCGATAGCGCGGATGACACCGGCCTTCAGGTCGACGCGGCCAGCAACGAAATCGAGAATTTCCCCGCTGCCGTGCCGCATCAGAAGGCCATTGATCGTGAAGTCGCGGCGCTGCACGTCTTCTTCGGGTGATTTGGTGAAAATCACCGCATCCGGACGCCGGCCATCGGTGTAGCTGACGTCCGAGCGGAACGTGGCTACTTCGATCTTCATTCCCTCGCGTGGAACGAGGATGACGCCGAATTGTGCGCCAACCGCGATGCTCTCAGGAAACAGCTTCGTGATGTTGTCAGGTGTCGCATCGGTGGCCACGTCATAGTCCGACGGCTCGCGTCCCAGCAGCAAATCGCGCACACACCCGCCCGCCAGCAGCGCCTGAAAGCCATTACCAATCAGTTCGTCGCAGATCGAATTGGCGAGTTCCCGTGCCTTCACAAGCCGATTATGCACTGGGGCTGCGGGAATCAGGAAAGTTTTGCGGATTTGTTTGCCAGCTACTGGCAGCGAAGGACGAGGCAGGTAATGTCGTCGAATTGCCGTGTCGCGCCGACAAAGTTGTCCACCTGCTGCATCAGGTATTGCATCGACTGCTGAGCAGTCTGCCCTTGCAGCATTTTCGTGCAAGCAAGCAGGCGAGGGTCACCGAATTCCTGGCCTGCGTGATTGAACGCGTCCACCATTCCGTCTGTGAACAGCAGCAACAGGTCGCCGGAGTTTAGCTCCGCCGAGCCGATCTGAAATTCTGACTCCGGTGCGATTCCCAGAGGCACGCCGCCGATTTCCAGGCGTTCGATGGTACCGTCGTTTCGTTTCAAGATCGGATTGTTGTGGCCCGCATTGATGTATTCGAGGCGCTTTGTTGTTGGGTCGTATTCCGCAAGAAGCGCGGTGGTAAACCGCCGGCCGTCGAGGCTGTGAGCAGCTGCGTAACGGTTTAGCCGCGCGACGAGCTCGCCGAGCGGCGCGCCTTCGCCGGTGATGGTGCGCAGACTCGCCTGAAATGTGGCCATGAGCAGTGCCGCCGGAATGCTTTTACCCGCGACGTCGGCGATTACCAGAAATAGTTTTTCGTTTCCGGATGTATTTCCGAGCGGATAAAACGCATCGTAATAATCGCCAGCGACGGAGTTTTGCGGCCGCGTTGAAAATGCAACTTCGGCATCGCGAATTGCCGGCGGTTCGGAAGGCACAAGCCAGGACTGAATTTCGCGCGCGATTTCTAGATCGCGCTTCATGGTCACTTTGTCCGCAAGCTCGAGGGCCAGCAAAAGCAGAAAGAGGAGTGCGGCGAAGAGCTCAAACCTAACTTCAAGATGAGTTTTGTCCGCAAACTCGAATTTGAATCCGGAGAAAAACAGCATAAGGATGGCCGCGAGAAGAATGATGCGCCGCGGCGGCGTGAGCTTGTAGAACATCGCAAGGAACAGCTCTTTTGCGATGTGCAACGGCCGGTGCCACCAGGGGAGTTTGCCGATTTCGTCCCAATTGATATCGCGGCCGTAGAATCCGTAGGTGGCGCGCGTATCCGCGCTCAGTTGCGACCAGAGTTCGTCGATTCGGCGGCCTTCGCTGATGCGTTGCCAGAGGGTCCCTTGTGGGGACCGTTGCGGTTGAGATGATTGCGAGGTTCCTTCACCGAGGGGCATCACAGGAGTATAGGGCATGCCGGGCAAAATGCGGCGCGTAGAGAATCACTCGTCTTCGTTTTTAAGCGAGCCGCCGAATTGGATTTTTCCGAAACCGTAGCGGTCGCGCAGCTGGTCCGCGGCCTTCGTAAGCTTCTCGAGTTTTTCTCGGCGGGACGCGTCTAGCAGACCCAGTTGCTCACCACCGTGCGTCAAATTGCTCAGCGCCGTGCCAAGCAAGCGGATTTTCTTTTTTTTGTTGCGATGCTCTTCGAATAGCGAAAAGAAAACACGTTGGATGTCGGCATCAAGGTGAACCGGCTCGGGCATCGAGCGCGACCGCGTGTACGTGTCGAATCCGGCGTAGCGGATCGTGAGCGTCAGCGTGCGAGCCGCGAGCCCCGCTTCCCGCAAGCGCTTGCAAGTTTTTTGGGAAAGGTGGCTCAGCATCGAGTGCAACGTTTCCAGGTCGTCAGTGTCTTCGCCGAAAGTGTGGTGGTGCGAGATCGACTTCGGCTCCGCGTCCACTAGGAATTCATACGAATCGCCGCCGCGCGCCTTGCGGTAGAGCGCGGTGCCCCATTGCCCAAATATTTTTTCCAGTTTTTCGCTGGAATATTCCGCAAGCTGCGCGACGGTTTCGATTGCCATCGCACGCAGCGCGCGTTCCGTCACTTCACCGATGCCGGGAATTTTCCGCACGGGCAGCGGAGCGAGGAACGCCGCTTCCTGGCCAGGCGCAACCCACACGAGGCCGCGCGGCTTCGCCTGATCGCTCGCGACTTTCGCCGTGAGGCGCGTCGTGGCAAGTCCTCCCGAGCATGGAAGTCTCGTTTCGCGCGTAATAGTACGCAACAATTTGTCGGTAGCGGCTAGCGGCGGGCCGTGCATGCGTTCCGTGCCCGCAAAATCAAGATAAGCCTCATCGACGGAAACCATTTCGACGATAGGAGAAAATCGTCCAAGGATCGAGGCCACGCGGTCGCTCCACTCGCGATATTTTTCGTGATGGCCGTCGAGAAAAACCGCATGAGGGCACAGTTTTCCAGCCGTGCGCAGCGGCATCGCGGAATGAATGCCGTATTTGCGCGCTTCGTAGCTCGCCGCGGAAACGACGCCCCGCTGATCCGGCCTTCCGCCCACAACTACCGGTTTGCCGCGCAAGTCCGGCTGATCGAGTAGCTCGACGGATACGAAGAACGCGTCCATGTCCACGTGAAGGATGTTTGCGACGGTCGGCGCGAAAAGATCTTCCGCATTTGCATGGAACGCACGAAATCGCGCCAAGTCCGGCATGGGGCTAGCCTACGCCGAGGAAGTTATTGGCACAACCTATCGCGTTCTGCAGCGATGACGCGGGGGATGCCGGCGAGGTCGTTGGTGACAGAGACATTGGTCCAGTCGGGTGCGTCAAGAAGCGCCTGGACCGCGGCGAGGGAGTCGTGACCAAGTTCGAGCACGAGAAGGCCGTCGGACTTGAGACACGAGGCGGATTCCGCGATGAGGTCTGCGTAAATTTCGTAGCCTTCCTCGCCGCCATAGAGGGCGACTTCGGGTTCGTGGTCGCGCACTTCGCGGGGAAGAGAGGCCGCTTCGCGTCGTCCAATGTAGGGAGGGTTGGAGACTACCAAGTCGAACAAAGGTCGTGCTTGGGGAGTGCGAAATCCGGAGCCAGGAGGGTCTGGAGGCTGGGATGGAAAAATTAAATCGAAGAGATTTGACTCGATAAATTGAATGCGACCGGAGACGGAAAGTCTCTCCGCATTCGCGCGGGCAACTTCGAGCGCGTTTGCCGACACGTCGCTTGCGACAAAATGGGCCTGAGGCAATGCTTTGGCCAGCGCGACGGCAATGCAGCCGGAGCCGGTGCCGATGTCGGCGATGAGCAGGCCGGCACCATCGTTTTTGTTGGGGCGTCCGGCGCGGAGTTCGCGGAGGGCGAGACGGTCGAGGGCAACCTCGATGAGGTGTTCGGTTTCGGGGCGGGGAATGAGCACGTCCGGCGTCACTTCAAACGTCAAGCCCCAAAATTCCTGTTTGCCGGTGAGATGTTGCACGGGCACGCCAGAAATGCGCCGATCCAGCAGAGTTTGGTAGCTTCCCGCCTCCTCTTCGGTCAGTTCCGCCTCCGGATGCGAATAGAGATAGGTGCGCTCGTGCTGTGTGGCGTGAAGCAGCAAGAGCTCTGCCGCCAGCGTGTCGGAGGTGACACCAGCCGCACGAAGTTCCGCGATGCCGTGTTTGAGCGCGTTGCGAAAGTTCATGGAAGAGATTTCAGACAGCTGAAAAGCGGATTCCTCACTTCGTTCGGAATGGCCATGCTCGCCAACCGAGGCCTGGTCAGCCCTCGGACAGTTCCTGTTTAAGCCGTTCAGATTCGTAGTGCGTCGAAAGGCCATCCACGAGGGGAGCGAGTTTTCCGTCCATGACATCGGTGAGTTGGTGCAGCGTCAGGCCGATGCGGTGATCCGTAACGCGATTCTGCGGGAAGTTGTACGTGCGAATCTTTTCGCTACGGTCGCCGGTTTTGATCTGTCCGCGTCGCTCGGCAGTTAACGCCGCCTGCTGCTTTTCCTGTTCGAGTTCGTAGAGACGCGTGCGAAGAACGCGCATTGCTTTTGCGCGATTTTTGATTTGCGACTTTTCGTCCTGCTGCGAGACAACGAGTCCCGAAGGCAGGTGCGTGATGCGTACCGCGGAGTACGTCGTGTTGACAGATTGGCCGCCCGGTCCCGAAGAGCAAAACGTGTCGATGCGCAAATCCTTCGCCTCGATCTTGATGTCGATTTCGTCGGCCTCGGGCAGCACGGCGACCGTCGCCGCGCTGGTATGAATACGGCCCTGTGTTTCTGTGGCCGGAACGCGCTGCACGCGGTGCACGCCGCTTTCGTACTTCAACTTGGAAAAGACTTTGTTTCCCTGAATCGCCGCTACAATTTCTTTCAATCCGCCGAGCGACGAAGGCGAACTTTCCAGAATTTCCACCTTCCAGCCTTGCGTTTCCGCGTGGCGCGAATACATGCGGAAAAGTTCTCCTGCAAAAAGCGCCGCTTCGTCACCGCCCGTACCCGCGCGAATTTCCAGGATGACGCTCTTGTCGTCGTTTGGGTCTTTCGGCAACAGCAAAACTTTCAGTTCGCGTTCGACGGCTTCGCGCCTTTCGGTAAGCTGTTTTTCTTCCTCCTGCGCCATGTGCTTCATTTCTTGGTCCTCGGCTTCCAGAACCATTTCGTGAGCGCCGGCCAGATCTTTTTCAATCTGTTTGTATTCGCGGTGCTTCTTGACGATTTCTTCGAGCTCCGCATGCTGCTTGGCCAGTTTTTGCAAGCGAGCGGAGTCATTCACGACTTCCGCCGAAGAAAGTTGCTGCGTCATTTCCTCGTAGCGAGCGTCGAGTTGATCGAGTTTTTCAGTTAACGAGAGAACAGGCATTGCGAAATCCTTTGTATTTACACTCGGCGGCATCGTCGCAAAGTGGATAGAAGATAATAAAAAGTACCTAGGGAAATTCTAAAGCGCTGCCGGTTGCGGCAGGCTAGAGGAAGGAACGGCTAATAAAAGGCGGCGTGCATTGCTCAAATAGAATAGCGCCAAAACACGCTTCCGGCAATTGCATGCGCCGCGCGGTTGCCGGCTAGTCCGAACGTATACTACGATTCGAGCGATGTTGTAGGGGCCGCGGGCTAAAGCGGCCCTTCTCGAATAGGCGCAAGGATGGGCGAAGCGGCAAATATGGTGAGCTTGACGGAAGGTAACGCACAGCGGCAAGGCGATACCGCCGCCGACACCGGCTTCCTGTGGGATTTTTGGTATCCCGCGCTGCGCAGCGAAGAGATTCGCGGTACGAAGCTTGCGACCGCGATGCTGCTGGAGGTGCC
>Ga0126376_10000897_pt1 | contig 15364 bp, 10 predicted proteins | sample PanSoiMetPlot_15_FD_92760 | JGI IMG/M metagenome (GOLD analysis project Ga0126376, IMG submission 92760) | Tropical forest soil microbial communities from Panama - MetaG Plot_15 | ecosystem: Environmental > Terrestrial > Soil > Tropical forest > Bulk soil | place: Panama | collected 2016-02-17
AAGCGCAGAAAGCCATCGTCGCCTAGCAGAGCACTTCCACCACTGATTTCATTGTCGATTCTGGTTGTGGATATAGCCGGTCTGCTGGACAGCGACAGCGACTGCATGAAAATAAAACCACGATAGATATGCAACGGAGCCAGAGGGCTGGCTGCGCCGATGGCTATCTTGGACACACTGTAAAGGTTTTTGCCGTTACCGTTGATATCAGTTAGCCACGGTGTTTGACTTCCTGAGGAGGCATTGTTGAAGTCGATAGTCTTCCAGCCCGCCGGAGTAGTGGGGCCACCCGTGCCATCCCAATACCAGTAGACGGCGTTGTTCGGTCCCTGATAAGCAAGCACACCATAGCCGCCGCCTGGGTTGTTGATGTTCGCGGTATTCGTCTGGCTCTTCATGTGGATGCCGCGAGCGGTGACGAAGCCAGCCGCCGCATCGATGTAGCCGTTGCAGTTGAAATGCGTGGTGACCATACCGGACGTTGCGGAAGGATATCCGGTGTCGCCTGGGCCGATGGTGGCGTTGGAACTGGAGGCCCACAGCACTGCGTCCGTTGTGCCGAAGGCCGTGGTGAGACAGACTGGAAAGTTCAGCCCGCTCTGAAGCACCGGCATGTCGATGTAGCCGCCCTTGGCTGGCAACGAGACAATGCCCACGCCCGCGCAGAAGAGACCGCCGCTGGGCGCCTGGATGGCTTGGTAGCTGGTGGATGGCGTGTTGAAGCCGTCCTGGCTGTGGATGTAGCCAGCAGTAGCATAAATGGACGGCGAACCCGTCGTGCCCAGCACCTGGAGCGGCCATGTGGCGGCGGTCTTGATGCCGACATTTCCACCGAAGTAACTCGGCGCATCGCCACTGTGGTACATGGCCCAGCTATCAGCCGCGCTTGCCATTTGCGTGGTGAAAATAGCGTAATTATGTGCTCCAGAAGTGAGTCCCTCCACGGTAAGTCCGAAGAGGTTAGTTATGAAGCCAGCAACACCGACTGTCCGCGCCCAGAATTGACGCCAATTGGCAACCTGCGTGGTCGCACTATTAATGTAAGCGCATGGGTCTGCGAGAAAGGCTGTGTAATTTGTAATATTGGTAGACGATGCGTTGTAGTATGCGCCGACACCTATGCCAGTTAAGTACGGCAAGGTGGAAGTGCCAGTGGCCTGGAAATATGGCCGAACATAAATAACTCGTATATCAGGGCAGTAGGTAGTGCCTCTGATTTGCATCTGGTTGAAAGTGCCCCAGGCCGCACTGGCGATATTGCTGTTGAGGATATCTATATTGAGGAAATTCGGTGTATATACAGAGCCCGCCGTCGCGCCGACCAACTGAGAATAGCTGCCAAGCGTCGTGGGAGAAGCATCAGTGAAGGTGGCCGTGGAAGCTGAGAGGATGGCCTTCCTGGCGGTGAGGCCTCCGCTGGGCGCCTGGATGGCATTATCGGAGGTCGAGACAGTTTGGAAGCCGCCATCCGCGACCACGTAGGCATTAGTGACGTAGATGCCTTGCTGACCCGCCGTGCCGATAATGTTCAGGATCTTTTGCGTGTAGTCCCATTTGATATTTCCATCGCCGGTAAAGACGGAGCCCACCTTGTACTGCACTGACTGATCGACGCCTCCCGGCACTGCCCCGGTCCCCGCCGCCGCGAAGTCGATGGTCTTCCAGTCTGGGACCGTAGGATCGAAATACCAGTACACCGTTCCGGCCTTATGCGCCAGGGCTCCGTAAGTCGATACCGGCCCGTTAAGCTCGCTCTTGTTGGCGTGACTCAGCATGTGGTAGCCTTGCGCGGTTACGAACCCGGCGGCGGCATCGATCCAGGCGTTGCAGCACAGATGCTGCCCGATCAACTGCGCCGCTGTTCCGTTCGAGGTCGAGGCCCACAGCAGCACGTCGGTCGCACCGAATGCATGACCTGCGAGAGCCACCGGGAAATTGAGGCTGCCGGCCAACGAGGGGAAGTCGATAAAGCCGCCCCAGTAGGGCGTGGCGTGAGACGAGAGATAGATGCCCGCGCAATCGATGCCGCCCTGCGGGATGCGCAGCGAGTTGTACGCCGTGCTCGTCGGCAGCGCCAGGTAATCGGTCGTGATCTCGATGCCGTAACCCGCCTGGGTGATGATCTCGGCGCCCTGATCCGCATTCAGAATTGTTTCGCCACTGGAGCGAATGAACGACATCTGTGTGCGTAGGAACGCGCCGGTGTCGTCGTAGGCAAACAGATGCAGGTCGCTGCCGACATTCGAGCCGGTCTCCGCGCCCTCCTCGGCGAAGGCCCAGCGGGAAGTGTTGTTGTTGTAGAAGACCAGCTTATCGGGGAACAACGCGCTCGACTGCTTCTTGTCCGCGGCGGTGAAATCCTCGGCCACCGACACCAGGGAAGCGTTGTGCAGGTTGTGCTGGTTGCCGTCGATGTCCGACTGCCAGGGGGTCTGCGGCTGGCCGCCGCCCGTCGAGGAGCCCTGCTCGTACACCCAGGTTTTAACGGGGGAAGGCACGGTATTTGTAGCGCGCTCCTTTCGCGAAGGTTCGGATGTTGCTGCGGGAAACGCTGGGGGCCTGCACGATGTTCGAGCCGGCGGTCAGCCGCAGCGAAGCGCCGAAGCCCGGTATGTCCACCGAGGCGTTGCCGTCGAACAGAAACTCGCCCGCCGCGCAGGTGACATGCACGATGTTGCCGCCGTCGTTCCAGATCATCAGTTCGCGGCCCTCGTAGGTGGCGATGGGCGGCAGCTGCACGTTGACCACGCTGGTCGAGGTGTCGCAGCGGATGGTCGAATCCAGGTCGTCGGCCAGCCATGCCAGGCCGGTCGATGGATCGTTGGCCGTCGGCCCCACGATGCGCACGGTCGGCGGCGCTCCGAAGACCCAGATCATCCGGTAGCAGGCGAAGGCCTCATCGGTTGCGACCCCGTTCACGTCGATCAGGAAGCCGCCCACGAGCACGAGTTCGTCGGCAAGGTTGGGGATGGCCAGATGCTGCTGGATCTCACTGGAGAAGCCGGTGGCCAGCGAGGAGGCGTCCGTGAAGTAGGGCCACCCCGCGGATTCCACGATGAAGAGCGACGTAGAGTCTGGCAGGGTATCCCAATCGGGCGTGACGTTCATCGTAAAGCGGTCGTTCGAGGTAACGATCCGCTGCTGCCCCGCCCCGGTGCCGTGCATGATCCGCACGATGCGGCCCACCTCGCCCGTGTCGCTGTTCACCCCCGCCTGATCGAGGCCGTTGGAACCGGGGAATTGCTGCCGGTTGACCGAGTTGTCCCACATCGTATCCGTGATGCTCGATGCCGTCGCGGCGGTAGGCTGCGCCCAGACAATCATCACATCGCCGGCCTGCACGGACTCCGAGGGCTGCGCCCGCACGCAATCCGGGGTAACGGTAAGCGTGCCTGTGGAGGGTACGAATCCCGTGATCTGAAAATTCCACAGCGGCACCTGCCCGTCGGTGTTGCTGACGATGCTGACCTTGCGGCCGATCCAGTTGTCCGTCGAGTTCAGGAAATCCAGCGCCTGGATCTGATTCGGAGCGGTTACTGCGTTCACCAGCAGGCCCGCCACCCCTCCGTGCCAGATATGCTTGGCGGCCAGCCGCACACCCCAGGCGGCGGTGTTGGGCATCCCGATGGTCATGTTCTCGACCGGCCCCGGCCAGGTATAGGTGCTCGGTATGTTTCCGGCCGCTCCGGTCTGATGCGCCATGGCGCGGCGGTCGCTGGCGGCCCAGAGGCTCCAGCTGCCCGTGGAAAAATCGCTCGTTGGCGGCACGATCGTCAGCTTCAGCGCCTGCCCCGTTACGCCCTGTGGTATCCACAGCGCCGAGAGGTTGCTCGGGGCGATGGGTTCCACATCGGCGTTCTGCACGGTCACAGCTGCGTACACCGTCATGGGACCAGCCAGGGCTCCGCCGGGGACCAGCTCGAGCTTCAGGACGCGCGGCTGCTGGGTCTGATCCGCGATGCGGTTGATGTGCGCCTTGCCCTGCACCCAGATGACCGGCTGCCAGACGCCGTCCTTGGTGATCACGTAGCTCTGCCACAACCCGAAGGTGCGCTCGCGCTGCCGGTAGATCGGATCGCCGGGGTACGGCGCAAGCTCGTTCGGCATCCAGGCCAGGCCCGACGCCGAGAGCAGGTTATTCTGCGGAACCGCGGGCGGCGTGGCGTCGGTGGGTTTCGGGCCGACCACCAGATCGTACATGTCGTCGAAGGTGCAGCTGGCCTGTATGGTGATCGAGAAATCCGGGTTCAGCGCCCAGTGCGTCACGCGGCCCTCGGCGTAGCCGCTCGGCATGGACGGATCGGTCATCGAGATGATATCGCCGATGCCCGTCCCCAGCGCAACGACGGTGGTCTTGAATTGAAAGTTGCGCGCGATGGCCTGCTCGTTGGTTCCAGGTACGGGCGGCGTGAGGGCTCCTCCCCCGTTCTTCAGGCCGCCGATCTCCTCCCGCAGCCGCGTGGTAATCAGCCGCGCGCACTGGCTCTTGTTGCTCACCCCGGAGTAGTTCATCTGGCTGGTCAGATACTGCGGCGAATCGGGCGTGCCCAGGTAGGCCGCGTGGTCGATGTCGTAGAGCGACACGTTGTTCAGCTGCCAGCCGAACTCCTCGTCGCCGAACTGCCCCACGATCCAGTTGAATTGCGGCGAGAGTGGCGCGGCCGAGAGCGTTTTGAAGAGCACGTGCGCCCGCGTGAAAGCATTGCCGGCCAGCACGCTGGAATTGGAGCGGATGCCGATGGAGAGCTTCCCGTCGTTGAAGGTGTAATAGCCGCCGCAGCAATTCAGGATCTCGCGGAGCCAGTCGCGCAGGGGCTTCTGCTCCTTCAGCACACCCCGGAAGGGAAACTGCATCTCCTCGCCCGTGCCGATGAGCTTAGGCACCGTTGCATCGCAGATGGCCGCCGCCGCGACCACGGAATCCACGTCGAAGTACTGCTCCATCACAGCCGGCGGGACCGTGCCAGCGCGCGTGGAATCGACCCTGAGGCCGATGCCGCGCAGGTACACGTTCAGTGCGATCCACACCGCGTTGTGCATGGAGTTAATCCAGTCGCGGTTTCCGGCGCTCCACCACACCCAGCCGCCGATGCCCCCGGCGACGCTGATGGTCATGGCGTGGTCCGAGATGGGCGCAAGCTGGAGCCCCTTCTGGTCGGTGCGGCGGATCTCGGCGAAGGCGATGCCTCCGGCGAAGGTCGAGCCCGTGGGTATGAACGGCGTGCCGTCAGGATTGCCCCATGGCGCGGTCGAGATGCCCACGTAATCGTATTGCCCGGAGGGGTCGTTGCCTACCACTCCCCGCCAGCCGGAAGCGTGCAGCGGGTCCTGGGGCGGCTGCGCGTCGAGCGTCTGATGGATCAGATTGCCGTCGTAGCCCGATATCGGGCCCTCGCCCACCACACCCAGCGCCGCGTAGAAATCGCCCTCGTCGCGACCGCCGGCCACATCCGCCGTCACCAGCATCGGTACATCGGTCCAGACCTCTTGCAGTGGTCGCTGGTAGATCGTATCCTGCGCCACCGTTACCGATGTGATGGTCGAGCGGCCGAATCCGAAAACCCCGGTGGTGTTATCCTTCACCCGCACCGTCTGGCGCGGCACCACGAAGCCGCCGAATGAGTGCGAGACGCCCCTGGCGATGCAGGCGTCGTAATCCTTGGGGCAGTCCGGGAACGAGGCCGTGGACGGGCAGTAGCGGCCCTTGTAGACCTTCCAGCACGTGCGCAGCAGCTTCCGCGACGGGTAGGCGATGCCCATCAGGTAGACGCCGTCGGCTGCGTTCACCTGGAATTTGCCGCTGGTGTCGAAGCTCCAGTTGGTGGCGTAGCCGGTCCACAGTTCCAGGCGGTATCGTGATTGAACATGGAACAGGCAGACGTGCACGGTGGCCGCATAGAGGTTTATCTGATTGACGTACTGCGTCCAAACTCCATCCGCGTTGCCGAAGTTGAAGCTCGCAGCATCGGCATTCTCGCCGATGCTCTGGGTGATGCCGCTCCACTCGAGCAGGCGTGGGAGGTACGTCTGACCATCGACGTTCGCCGCCTGGTTCGATAGGTAGGCGGCCCCCGCCGCGCCCGATCTGGGCGTGATGGTAATCAGCGGGATGATCTGCTGAAACTCGGCTTGCAGCGCCTGCGCGAGCACGCTGTCGGGAAAGCGGTGATTGACGGCCAGCGACGTATAAGCCGGCGTCGTCTGCGGCACCTCCAGAAACGTGATGCCCGGCCCGTTCATCAGCAGCGCCACCAGATAGTCGAATTGAATGGCGGGGTTCTCATACCGCACCATCACCGTCTCGGTGGCCGCGCCGGGTTCTTGCACCGTATAAGGAAACTGCGCGTAGGCTCCGCGCGCCTGCTCGAAGTGCGTCTTGAGGTCGTCGTACTCGGTGCAGGAGAGATGGTTCCGCGAGAAGCGGAAGCGCCGTGCGCCGGCGGGGGCCATCAGGAAGCGCTGCTCGGTTTTGAGCTCTGGTTCGTCGAAGGTATGCGTGATGACCGGCGGCGCGTAGTCGATCCCCAGGCCGAAATCCGGGCGCAGCGGAAACGCCCCGATGGTGGGCGGCGTCGGCACCGCAATCGGACCCAGATTGCCGGCCAGCGGTTCTACGATCACGGTGGCCATCAGATGACCTCCCTGAGAGCCAGCGTCACCGCCGTCCGGGCGGCCTGGTAGGTGTCGCTCCACGAGCCGTCGAACACCACCGTGTAGCGGCCCACGGGATTCGCCCCGGTGGGGTCCCAGGTGAATGGCGGCACGGTCTCGCGGAGGTTGTAGAAGTAGAACGCCTTGCCCTGCCACTGGAGAAAGAAATTCTTGAGCGTCACCCAGTCCGACGCGGTCAGGCCCTCGGTCATGGCGAAGTAGTGGCGCACGTTCTGAGCCAGCGCCAGGCGGTCGCTGGAGCCGTCCGGGTACATGTTCAGGTTGGCTTCGAGGCGCAGCGACTCCTGGAAGGCCCGCGCCAAGCGGGCGGGCATCACAGCGGTGGGCGTGGCGTGCGTGATATTTCCGGGCATAGGGGTTAGGAGAGGGCCGTGAGCGGTTCCATCATGGATTGCGCTGTCGTCAGCCGCGAATCGCCGGAGGCCAGCCCCGAGGCCGCCGAGGCCGAGACCGCCGCCGGGTTCTGCTGGATCACCTGCACCACTTGCCCGGTCATGAGGCTTTGGGCCTGCTGGGCATTCAGCGAAACCCATTGATTGGCGATCTGCCCGCTGCCGCCGCGCACGTTCTGCAAGGCCTGGGCGTCGGTAACAGCGGTCTGATACTGGTAGGTCGTCGGCCCGGTGTAGGGATTCTGGACCTGCACGCCGCCCTCGTAGACGGGTTGCAGCTGCAAGCCGCCCGCGCCCGACTGCTCGATCGTGGCGTTGTACATCTGGCGCGGCAAACCCGCCGCCTGGCCGGTGGACAACGCGAACAGCCGCACGATCTCCTGCACCTGCTGCGAGCGCACGCCGATCTGGACCGACCCGCCATACGCTTGGTCGATGATCTGCTGGATCTGACCGAGAATCTTCCGGTCGCTGATATCGATGCCGTAGATCGTTTTGATCTGCGCCCGGATCTGCTCCTGCTTGGTCTTCACAAACAGACGCACGATGCCCGCCACCGCACCGACGCCCGCGCCGATGGCCGCGCCAACCGCTGCGCCTACAGGACCGCCGAACGTGAAACCCAGCATGGCGCCCGCCAGCGCACCACCGCCGATGTCCATAGCCATGCCACCGATGCCGCCGCGTTGTATTCCGGCCGCCATCAAACCGCCGCCAATGCCAACGCCCGCCGCGCCGACCGGCCCCAGCATGTAGCCGCCCGGTAGGGCGACGCCCGCAAGGCTCATGCCTGCCAATCCGCCGCCGAGGACGGTGAGCGGTGCATTACGGCGCTGTAATCCCTGGCTCACGGCCATCATCCCGGCCATACCATACAGGCCCCGCATCCCCTGGGAAAGCGCCACCGAAGCCAGCGAGGTGCCGCCAGCGGCCGTGCCAATGCCGAACGTTCTGGCGAGGCCCGCCACACCTGCCAGCTGCTGCAACCCTCCCACGCGCGTTGCCGAGGTTGCTGCGGGCGCCACAATCGGACCCAGCCCCGGCACCTGCTGTATCCCGCCGCCGCCGTAGCCTTGCGCCCGCAGGATATCCACCGCCGTGGGGCCGGCTGGTCCTTCCATGGGCGAGTAGTAGGTGTCGCCGGGGGTGGCGATATCGGCGCCGCCGATGGCCCCCGGAATCCAAGGCCGCGCGTTGGCGTAGTAATGGAAGCCCGCGTTGGCCTCGCTCATTCCCAGGATATTTTTGACGTAGCTTTGCACGCCAGCAGGCAACGCGCGCCCCTGCGCGAGATAGCGGTCGAGCTTCGTCGGTCCCATGTTGTAGGCGGCCAGCGCCAGCGACATGTCGCCGCCGTAGCGGTCCTGCATCTGCTTGAGGTAACGCGCCCCGCCCATCACGTTCTGAATCGGATCGTAGGCGTTCGTAACGCCCAGGTCGCCCGCCGTGCCCGGCATCAGCTGCATCAGGCCCATAGCGCCCACTGGCGATCTGGCGCGCGCCTTCCCGCCCGATTCGGTCTGTATGACAGCCCGGATCAGGGACTGCGACAGGCCCGTTTCGGCACTCGCCGCGGCGATGCCTCCGGTGTCGTCGGCGCTCCGCGCGGCATACCCCTGGCCGCTGGAGAACTCGCGCACCGCCCCGGCGAATTCGCGCACCGCGACCGCATACAGATCCACGCTGCCCTTGAATGGCTCGACTACGGCGGTCTTCAGCACCGTGTCCGTCGTTGTCGGGTTATACTCACCCGGCGGCGGTAGCGGCGCCCTCGGCGGCATTCCGCGCCGCAATAGCGTTCCCAGAATTCCTCCCGCCCGCGAGACCGTCTCGGACGGGCGCCCGTATCCGGCCGCCTCGGTGGCCATGGAGGCCAGCTGCGAGGAGAAGGTGGCGCGCATCTCTGACATCACGAGGCCTTTAAAGAAACCGCTCAGAGCCTGGCCAAGCGACTTGGTGCGGTCGGTGAGCGCGTCGAACAGCTGGTCGAATTCGCTGCGGAAGGCGTCGTACACCCGGCGCTGGTCCTCGATGATGGCGTCGTTGCCCTTCTTCCAACCCTCCAGCCGGTATTTCTGCTCCTCGTCGAAGGCCTTCTGCGTGACGTTGGCCTGCTTGGCGACCATCTCCAGGCGGCGGGCCTCGATGGCCGCGTCCACGTCCAGGCCCATCTTCTCGAACTCGGCGCGGTGCGCTTCGAGCAGTTTCTGCTGGAGATCGAACTGCTGCTGTAGCTCGAAGTTCTCTACCTTGGCGATTTCCTGCACCTGTTGAACGCGCAGGTCCGTGATGTGGTCGATGGCCGCAACCTTCTTGCGCAGATCCTGCTCGTCCAGGGCTTCGATATACGCGATCTGAGCGTCATACGACCCCTTGAGCCGTTCCACGTTCAGCTTGGCCTCCTCGGTGATGTCCTGCTTCCGCTTGTCGAATAACTTGGCCTCCATTTCCAGCCGCTGGGCCGCGAGCAGGGAGTTCCGCAGTTCTTCGCGGTGGGCTTCGCTGATGTTCTGCTTCTCCATGTCCTGCTCGAGCTTGGTGAACAGTTCCTTGTACTTAACAGCTGCCGCCTCAGCCGGCGAACTGAGCGCCTGAAGCAAGGTCTTGCTGGCCTCAACGCCGAATTCCCTCACCTTGTCCTGTAGCTTGTCGAAATCCACCTCCTGCCTGATGTCGCCCGGTTTAGGCAACTTGGGGATATCAGCTAACGCATCGAAGAGGCCGGTTTCCTTCGCCAGATTCTTCGCAGTTGCTGTGAGCTTCTTCCATAGGTCGCCGATCCAGCGGGCGGCGTCGTCCTCCAGCTTCTTCGCCTGCTCCGGGTACAGCTTCACGAAGCCGATCACGAAGGCCGTAATCGTAGCCATCGCCAGCAGCAACTCTGGATTTGTCAGTACGGCGACAAGGCCCCCGGCCAACGCCTTGGTGATGCCCCATATTGCTGAGATCGCCGGGCCCGAGATGTTGATGAAGAGTTTCCATGCGCCTGCAAACGCCACCGTAGCAACGGTCGCTGCCAAGAGATCCACGATCAGCTGCTTCCAGCCTGGGGACAACTGCATCAGCCAACCCAACAGCGCCGCGACCGGAGCCAGGATGGTCTGGATGTGGCGCGCAAGGTTCTGTAGCGCAGGCCCGAACCCCTTGGGGCCGCCCAGCGCCTCGGCGGCGTCCACGCCCATGTCGGCGAGGTTCTTGAACGCCTTGGCCGCATCGTTGACCTTCGCGCCCGTGCCGCCGGTCTGGCGCTGCATCGCCTGCAAGATGACCAGCAGCGTCTCCATGGGCTTCAGGCCGCCCTCTTTCAGCTGCTCCATCACCTGCTCGCGCGTGGCGGCCATGCCGTCTTTGCCCAGCGCCTTCTGGAGCGCTTCCATCACGTGGATGCCCTGCTGCGGCAGCAGGCGCAGGAGGTCCATGGCGCTCACGAAATCCTTGGAGATCACGCGCCCGAAAATCCGCACGATGGCGTTCACCTGCTCGATGGAGCCGCCCATGGCGGTTACCTGATCGGTGATCGCGAGCAGCGACGCCGGCACGTCCTTGGCCGCCATGCCCATCGCGATCATGGTGCGGGCGGTGTCCTCCAGATCCTTCGTGCGGAAGATGCCTTGCCGCGCAATGGCCTGCATCTGGTCGAAGATCTGGGCGGCCTCGGCGGCGCTCGACGCGAAGGTCTCCATCATCATGCGGTCGCGGCCCAGCTCGGCGCTCAGTTGGATCAGCTTCCCCAGCAGGCCCGCAATTCCCAGTCCCGCCAGGGCCGAGGTTAGCTGCGAGAAGCTGTCGCCCACATGCTTCACGCTCACGCTGACTGAGTTCAGCCCGGCGGTAGCCTGCGCCGAACTCTTGGCCGCCGTGGGTCCGGTCTGGGCGATGGCCTGATTGAGCGCGTTTACGTTGGCCTGCGCCGACTGCGAATTCAGGTCTACCTGGATGTAGATGTTATTTGCGGCCATAGCCTCTCCAGTGCGGCAACATCGGTCGGTGCTGCTGCGCCTCGGCTTTCTTGCGCTCGTCGTCCTGGTGGCGCTGCCGCTCCTCCCCCAGAATCCGCAGCAGCAGGAACTCCGGGTAGGTCACATCCGCCATCGTCACGGTAAAGCCCGCCTGCAACGCGAAATCCAGGTCGATGGTCTGAGCGATCACCCGCCCGCCGGGGCCGGCCAGGTAGTCTTCGAGCATCTGCAACGGGCATTCGTCGCAGGGCGTAGATACCTCTTGCGGGAAGGGGTTCACGTTCAGCACCTCGGGACAGTATTCCGTGCCCGGACATAGCTCCGACCGCCGCAGCATCCGGTGGAAGATAAACCTGGGCGACGGTTGTTCCGGCCAGCCGCCGCCAGTTAAAAACTCTCCTCGCCGGTCTTGGCCGAGGCCTCCTGCTCCAGCGCCTGGATCACCGCCCGGATGGCCGCGTCCTTATGCACGTTCGGCACCGGCCCGGTGTAGCCCTCGGCCTGGCCGCCGCAGGTGTCCCACAGACGCGCGGCGGCGCCCAGCGACGGGCGGATCTCCTGCGCCCCATAGGGCAGCGTGATGAACTGCGTGGAGCGCTGCAATTCCCGCACCTGATCGAGCGTGGGAATCTTGACGGTGTGCTTCACCGCGCCCGTCACAATCACCAGCTGCACCTCGGCCTGATCCGCGCCCAGATCCACGCCGGTGGCATCGCAGACGCTGATGTTGTCGATGACGTGCATGGCTTCGCCCACGGTCAGGGGCGGCGCTCCGTTCTGCTTGATGACCTCATAGAGCCTGGCGCTGGCGTCGGCGCTGTCCACCTCGATCACGGTCTGGCCCCGGCCCATCGAGCGCTGCAACACCTTGCGCCGCTTGCGGTGCGAAACCCACTCATCGTCCGTCGGCCAGCGCACCGTGATGTCCTGCTTGCCGGCGGCGGCGGTCCGGACGGGCTGCGTAATGGTCATGTTCGTGTCAAACATATTTCACCCCTTGGGGGATAAACAGACTCCCTTGTCTTGTTGATAAAATATTTGCATGGAGTATTTTCTATGAAGAATTTCTTTGGTTGTTTCGGCCTTCTGATCGTGGGCGGCATTTTGGGCGGAGCGCTTTATCTGGTCGGGCCTCGCCCTGATCCGGCTGCGGAGCAGGCCGCCGCCGCCCTGAAGGCCGATCCGCTGGCGGGCCGCGAACGGGCTATCTGCAAGGGGCTTCAGGCCGCCGTACGCGCGCGCCTCAAGGCCCCCGCTACGGCGCAGTTCGATAGCTGCTGGAACGATACCCACGTCGCCTATGCGGGCGGCGGCCTCTATACCAGCCGCCTCTGGGTGGATTCGCAGAACGGATTCGGCGCGCTCGTGCGCTCGTACTGGGACGCCATCGTACAAGCCAAACCTGACGAAACCGTAATCACCGACCTGAAGCCCACACCCCAGGAATTCCTGCATAACCTCCCCGAATAGCCTCACAGGCCCATGATGGCGTCTTTGGTTGTGGTTGCGTCCATCGAGATGATCGGCGTCACCCCGTCGGTCGGCTGAAGCGCCGTCACATCGCACTGCACCGTTACAATGTTGGCGTCCTCGCCGTTGATCACCGCGCTGAACCGCGTGCGCGGCATGGTGATGTTGAAGCTGTGGAAGAACGTGGTGTCGATCAGGGGACCTTTCACGCCGAATGTCGTGGCCCCTTCCGTCTGGTTCATGAGCGCGTTGAATTCCGCCGAACCCTTCTGCGCCCTCGCCACGAACCGCAGCGTGAACTCACGGATGCCGTACTCCATGCGTCCGCGCACCGCGTAGCCGTTCTGAGTGCCTGAGCCGGGGTAGTAGCCGGTGTCCAGGCGCACGTTGTTGGTCCAGTGAAAATCGAGCGAAATGAAGGACTGCGACAGCACGTAGTCGATGCCGCCGATGTTGATCGTCGCGCCGGCGGCGTTCAGGAAATGCTCCGCCGTGATCGCAGGCATCGTCAGCGCCGACGGCGAAGCGAAGCGGCCCGTTGACGGCCAGGTCATGGCCACACGGCAATTCGCCCGCCCCGGCCCGCTGGACATGGTGAGAGTCCATTCCCCCACCACGCAGCCGATCAGCGCCCGGTCTACCACCGAATCGGGCTCGGGGCGGATCTGCTCGAGATAGGTGAAAGCCGGCAGGTTGATGCAGGTAACCGCGGGATCGTTGGGGACGGCGGTGTACTTCCAGCCGGTGCCCGCCGCCGTCTTTGTCGCCTTCCCGGTGGTGAAGCAGAACAGCCAGGCGAGGATTTCACTGGAAACGAATTTCTCCACGCCCACGGCGGCGTCGAGGTTCGACGGGTAGACCTGCGAGGGGAATTCGTTGCCCTTGCCGATATCCAGGGCGTTGGTTTCGTTAACCGGATTGACCACCGCCAGCGCCGTGTTCGTCTTGGTGAGCGACCACAGCTGCGGCTGGGTGTTGGCCGTGGCCAGATCCGTCTGTGGGGTGAAGCCCCACGCGATCTTGGTTTCCTGTACGTTGGCCGGGCAGGAAGTCGGTCCTACCATCGGCGTAACATCGGGTGGTGCTGCCATGTTTCGCTAACCTCCTAAAGTCTGGGGTGCAATGTAGAGCGCCGCGGCGGTGGGCGGCGCGAACCAATCGCCTGTCTCCAGGGTTTCCGTTAAGATCACGCCGTAGTCCACGCCCTCGGCGTCGGTGCGCCTGACGATGTTGATCACGTTGGTCGGCAGAACGCCCGCCATGACCGGACACATCCGCCAGCACATGCCATCGCCCGGCACGGGGACGCCCTGCACGATCAGGTCGATCACATCGAACAGGCGCTGGTCCCGCAGCGGCTTCACGCAAAGCTCCACGCGGTGCGCCCAGCGGCTCATGGTGTCGGTCTCGACCGTCGTCTCCACCCACATGACCACCACCTGCCCCGGCTGGATCTGATCGAGCGCCTTCTCGACCGCGCTGACGGTGGGGAAAACATCCGTATACCCCTTGATGGGCTCCTCGGGGGCGAGGACCGCCACCAGCGGAGCGATCCGCTGGAGCGTATCCACCAAAGCGTCGGTCAATTCGGCCAGTTTGATCATTCCCCTTCCCGTCTACGTTGTTTCGCACCTGCGAAATATCAGGGAGTTCCCCGCATCTGCGGCGGCCTCCGCTCCCGGCCTCCCAGCGGTATCCACGCCGTCTTCACGTAATTCCCGTACTCCCGCTTCGCCTCGTCCAGCACGGCCCTCGAGTCCGTCACCGCGAAGCCGATCATCTGGTCGTAGCCCTGGCAGCTGCGGGCCTTCTGGCGTTCGTACACCCTCGTGTTCTCCGCCCGGATGATGCCGTCGGCGGCCTTGCGCAGCTGGAAGTTGAGCACCGTCCTTCCCGTCAGGCTCATGTCGCGGAAGGGCCGGCGGTGCAGGTATTGCTGCTTCTGGATGGCGTACATCACCGAGAGTTTCTTGGCCGCCTGGCCGTCGGCATTGACGCCGTTGGCCCAGCGCTGCTTCTGCTCGGCCACCATCAGCGTGCCGATGCGCTTGAGTTGCGGATCGCTCAGGTTGGGACCGCGCACACGGCCCGTGCCCTTCACCTTGTACTGAACTCCGGTTGCCATTCATGCCTCCAACATGGGCGAGGGCGTCCATTCGGGCGCGGGCCCCAGCTGCTGGATCACCAGCCGCACGTAGTAAACGGCGCTCGCGTCCACCCTCACCACGTCGTACTCGATCCCCCCGTAGATCACGCGGTCGCGCATTGCCGGCGGCGTCAACAGATCCGCATTGCGCGCGTCCAGATGGCTGTAGCGGCCCGCGAAGACCTCCTCGTCGGTCTGGCCATCCTTCCACAGCACGGTGAGGTTCACGGCCCTCCCCGCCTCGCCCTGCGGCAGGTACAGCACCTCCCGGCCGAACACCGCCACCTCCGCCGGCCACAGGTAATTCGGCACGTAGTCGTTGATGAACGGCGGTGGCAGCGCGGCCGCCAGGCGCGCCCGGTTCCAGCGGCGGTTCTTACACGGCATACTTCACCCGATTGCCGTCGGCTGGGTCGTACCAGAGTGTCTTGGCGCCAGCGGCTGGCGCGGTAGATGGTAAAGCGGGAAGACGGAGGTTGGCGCTTCCGTTGATATCGCCGCCCACGTCAAGTTGGTATGCGGGACTGGCCGCGCCAAGGCCGATGCCCACGAGGCCAGCTTGGGTTACGTAGACGCGCACGTTGCTGGAATTGGTGACTACACAGAAACCAGTGCCGCATTCAATATTGAAGTTGCCTCGCTTTGGGACAGCCGCTCCATGACTAGGCCCGTAATAGGTGAGGTAACTGTTCACGCCCGCCTGATTGAAGCCAAAGGCGATAGAT
>Ga0126376_10000898_pt1 | contig 15360 bp, 13 predicted proteins | sample PanSoiMetPlot_15_FD_92760 | JGI IMG/M metagenome (GOLD analysis project Ga0126376, IMG submission 92760) | Tropical forest soil microbial communities from Panama - MetaG Plot_15 | ecosystem: Environmental > Terrestrial > Soil > Tropical forest > Bulk soil | place: Panama | collected 2016-02-17
CGCAGCGACGACGCCGTCAATTATGTCGTCGACGTAGGTGTAATCCCGGCGCGTCGTGCCGTCGCCGAAGACCGGGATCGGTTTGCCTTCGCTGATCAGGCGCGCGAACTTGTGAATCGCCAGATCGGGGCGTTGGCGTGGTCCATAGACTGTGAAGAAGCGCAGGCACACGCAACGCAAACCGTAGAGATGAGAGTACGTGTGACAGAGCAGTTCACCGGCGCCTTTCGTCGCGGCGTATGGCGAGATGGGTTGGCGTATGGGATCGTCTTCGCTGAACGGCACTTTGGCGTTGATGCCGTAGACCGATGATGATGAACCGAAGACGAACTGCTTGATGTTTCGCTGGCGCGCGAGCTCGAGCAGGTTTACGGTGCCGTTGACGTTTGTTTCGGTGTAGAGCTGCGGCTCGGAAAGCGAAGGCCGCACGCCTGCACGCGCGGCGAGGTGGACCACGCAATCGAAGTCGCTTGCGTTGAAGACGTGTTCGAGCGCGACGCGATCACGAATGTCGACTTCGTGAATGCTGTAACGCGGATCCTTCAGGTGTTCGCGAATGTTGTCGCGTTTGATTGAAGGATTGTAGAAGTCGTTGAAATCGTCGACGACTGTGATGCGTTCTACTTCGGTTGCGAGCAGCCGATCAACGAGATGCGAACCGATGAAGCCGGCGCCACCAGTGATGAGAAGGTTTTTCATTCAGCCTTTTGTAGCATAGATCCACAAGTGCCAGCCCCATTTTGCTGCCAGTTTCGTTTCGAGCGAGCGTGGCAGCACGGCGCCGAGTACTGGAAGCCAGCGCTTGTTGAGAAAGTAAGTACGGAGTTCGACGTGAGCGAAGTCTTTGAAGAGTTCGCGCGCTTCGTTGCTAGAGTAGACTCGTGCCAGCGGATTGCCGGCGCCGTCAGTGTTCCTGCTCAGGAACTCGCCGGCGCTAGATTTTGTGTGGAGCTGGCGTGCGTGATCCTGGAGGCTTGATTCGGGTTCGCCAGTGATGAGATGGACCAGTTTGATGCCGGTCTTCAAGCGCAGCACTTGTACACCCGCGCGGCGCAGCATCGAGATGTTAATGCGGTAGTTGTAAGAGTCGCGATGATAGAGCATGACGACAGCTTTGCCGCCGGGACGCAGGACGCGATGAATTTCGCGCACGGCTGCGGATGTGTCGGGCGTGTGATGCAGCACGCCGTGCGAGTAGACGAGATCGAATGAGTTGTCGGCAAAGTCGAGATGTTCGGCGTCCGCGACGCGAAAAGTACCGGGAAGTTGAAACAGTTCGAAGCGACGTTTTGCGAGATCGACGGCCGCGTCAGTCAGATCGATGCCGGTGTAATTCGCGCCGGCTTTGGCGAATTGCGCGCCGTCAGTGCCGAGTCCGCAACCCACTTCCAGGACAGCGAGATCTTTCGTGTGATCGAATCCGGCGGCTGCGGGAATGTGCCACTCTTTGCGATAGCGATGTTCTTCAACCAGTTCGTAGAACCTGCGCGATCCCGGCGGCGCGTCGGCAAACTTCGTCCCACAGGGATTCTCTTGCCAGAACACACGCACGCGTTCCTTTAATATCGAGTTGCGTTCCGACATAACGCTAATAATGCGAGGAACGCGTGCATGGATCAAGCAGGTCGCGAGCGGCAGCGTTGCGGAGGCGAAAAGTCTCCACTGCCCTTGCGCCGCAGAGCCAGCCTTGCTGGGCGAAGCCGCCATGAGGCGCAAGGATCAGAGAGGCCGCTGGGGTGAGGTTCCCAAATCCGGAACAGGACACCCACCTGTCCCAACCAGTTGATTTTGCCCCCTCTCTCAACTGGCCCGGATCAATCGCCTATTCGAGAAGCTCTCGAAATCTTGCCATCCATCAAAGTTGCTCATAAAATTCGCAACGCATTTGAATAGCAGCGGCGTTTGACGACGCCGCGAACTATACTCACTCTAAAAGCAGAAATCCTTAGAACAATCTCAAAGAGTTCTTAACTCGTTCTCAAGGGACTTATGCCTCATAGCAACCAACCGCAGTTCGTGGGCTCATTAAAAGAATCTTCAAAATTCGTTTTGAGATCGGAGCGTTATTTGACTCTTTATCAGAAAGTGTTTTTTGAGAACTGAGAGCGGGACGATTATGACTCACAACGACCTGCGCTATGAATTCGGACCATATCAACTCGATCCGTGTAAGCGCATCCTCACTCGTAATGGTGAAGGAATTCCAGTCACGCCCAAGGCCAACGACATCCTGCTCGTGCTCGTGAAGCACGCGGGACAGTTGGTCGAGAAGGATGAATTGCTCAAAGAGGTCTGGCCCGACACCTTTGTCGAAGAGGCCAACCTCTCGCAAATCTTCCTGCGCCGAGCCCTGGGCGACGACCGCACCGGCTATCGGTTTATGAGTTCCGTTCAAACGATTGCCGCTGAATGCGAGTCGGTACAAAAGCAGGGAACGGGATCCCCAACAAGTAGGCAAAGAGTTGCGCGCCAACGCTGTGCGTGTTGGAAATATCAACGCGCGGCGGCATGGGATTGCGATCAATGTCGAACTGGTGGATGTCGCAGAGGGCTCGCAGTTTATGGGGCGAAACGCTCGATTTTGAAAGTATAGAGGGGCGCGCTTTGTTAATTATGTTTGAGGTAGTTAATGACAGCTTGGATCCACATGAAGACCCAAATTTCCGAGAAGTTAAAACGGCTGTTGGGGAGAACTCAACAACCGGCGTTACGAGCCCGGGTCGAAAAATGCATCGCTCAGGTTGAGGAACCATCAGACGAAACTTATGACTAGCAACAATAATCTGTGCTACGAATTCGGACCATTTCAACTCGATCCGGGTAAGCGTATCCTCACTCGTGATGGTGAAGGCATTCCGCTCACACCCAAAGCCACTGAGATATTGATCGTGCTTGTGAAGCAGGCGGGACAGTTGGTCGAGAAGGATGAGCTGCTGAAAGAAGTTTGGCCGGACACGTTTGTCGAAGAGGCAAATCTGTCGCAAAACATCTTCACGTTGCGCCGGGCATTGGGTGACGACCGCACTGGACCAAAGTACATCGAGACGGTTGCTCGACGTGGCTATCGGTTTCTGGCTGCTGTCAGGACCGTCGCGCAAGCTGGGAGTGTAGTGGCGTCTCTGACAACTGGAGTCGCGCAGTCACCGGTTGTAGCTGTTCTTCCGTTCCTCAACAACACCGGCGACCCCGAACTCGAATATCTCGCCGACGGCATCACCAGTAATCTCATCAACAACCTCTCCCGCATCACCCAGCTCCGCGTAATGTCGCGCAGCACCGTAGTTCGATATAACTCGAGGGAAATCGATCTCCAACAAGTCGAGCGGGAACTCGGTGTTAACGCTGTATTAGTCGGGAAGATTAATGCCTGGCAATCAGATCTTGCAGTTATAGTAGAGCTAGTAAATGCACAGACAGGTTGGCAGTTGTGGGGCGCAACTTTCGACTTTGAAAGTGCCGATCTTTTGCAGATCGAGGGCGCCATCACCCGGCACCTGCTTGCGGCTTTGAAGCTACAGCTATCCGGCAAGCAAGAAAAACATCTCACCGCTCGGTATACACAAAACGCTGAAGCCTATCAGGCATATATAGAAGGTCGCTATCATTGGAGCAGGTACACGCGAAAAGGCATCGAGAAAGCGATTTGCCACTTCCGTCAAGCGATTGAAATTGATCCTAACTACGCGTTGGCCTACGCCGCGATAGTAGATTGTTATCTGCGTCTAGCAACGAATTATCTGCCACCCGAGGATGAATTATTTGATCCGTTGAGCAAAGTTGGTTGTCGCGAAGGCGGATCAGAATTTTTTCAGGACCCAAATTCAAAAGTCAAGTTACGTTTTGAGTGGGACTGGAAAGGAGCTGAGCGAGAACTCAGACGTGCAAATGAACTAAGGACAAACTATCCAGCCGCGCATCAATGGTACGCTGCATATAAAATGGCTCAACACGTCTATCATGAATCTCGCATTTCAAGTCGGCAGCAAAATGAAGCCAAGCCGACGATTAAGGGCCAAGCCTCGCGTCTACTCCCAAATCAGATTGCGTCTATTGACTTAACGCCAAGCGAACAAGTTCAAGTATATTGCACGATTGCACGAGAGCAGATGGATTCAGGCAACTACGGCGCCGCTTGCAAAGTTCTTAGTTGGAGGTGGGCATTCGGGAATTGGCCCAGGCTCGACGGATTGAATCAACCGTCCTGTGCGGATCTTCTGTTTACCGCAGGTGAACTCGCCTCATATGTAGCTAATACCACGCAGATACCCCGAGGACAAAAGCATGCTGAGCAGCTCTTAAATGGTTCAATCGCTCTCTTTGAACAATTAGGATTTGGGAGACGAGCGGCTGAAGGAAGAATTGAGCTTGCGCTCTGCTACTATCGACAAGGATTATTTGATATTGGGCGTTCGACTCTAACTCAAGTTCTTGATCAATTATCAGAAGAAAGCACTGAACTTCGTGGCCTCGCATTAATTAGGCTCGCAACTATAGAGCGACATGCTGGCAGATTGAAGGATGCTCTATCTAGACTGATAGAGGCTACACCTGCGGTCGAAGAATCGGGACCTTGGACAACGGCTCGTTGCTTTTTGGAATTAGCATCCACCTATAAGGATTTAGCTGTGGCGGAGACACTAACGGGCTATTATGATCAAGCTAGGCATTCCTATATCAAAGCGCTTTCTGAATTTGAAGCGGTCGGCCACCACCGCTATGTAGCGGTAGTTGAAAACAATTTGGGTTTTCTGTTGTTGGGTGCCGGACTCTATAAAGAATCTGAAAACCATCTACTACGCTCACTAAAATTACTTAACTCATTCTCCGATAGCGTTGCGACAGCTCAGGTAAACGAAACCTTGGCACGACTATACGTTGAAACACATCGATACGAGTTGGCTCAGGATGTAATCGACCGGGCAGTTAAAACATTGGAGCGCACTGATGGTGAAGCGCTTCTCGCTGAAGCTATAACGACTAAGGGGATCGTAGCGGTCAGGCAAGGACGAAATAACGATGCGAAAAAGAGCTTTGAAGCAGCCTATACCATCGCCGAAAGGTGCGGTGATAATGAGGGGGCTGGCCGAGCTCTATTGTTAATGGTGGAAGAACTTGAGGATAGTCTGGATCTAATAGAAAAGACCCAAATATCGGATAAGTTGAAAGAATTGCTTGCGAGCACTCAACAGACCGCGCTGCGAACTCGGGTTGAAAAGTTCATAAAAAGGGTTACATCTTCGTCAAGAGCAAGAGAGTAATAACCTTTCCCAACTGTCGAATTGAGATGAACACTCATTCAACAGGAAAAATAAAGCCTTTTAGGTCGTTTACTGACTTAAAGTTAGTGAAAGGTTCGTCCATGATAGCTAACTCTAGTTTCATAACTATCCTCGCTGCGGCATACTGGTTGCCGAGATTGAATATGGAGGTAATTTAGCCCTCTAAACATGCAGCTTGATGGATCTTTGAGGTATTCCAACCTGCAATTTGACCGATCGCCTTCAAACTGACCGTCTCTTTACCACGGGGCAAAAACGCTTAAGAGAAGGTCAATAAGGGAGAAGCGATCTGAGCTAACGGTCGTCCTACTGGTTGTAGAAACAATGCCTGCGCGAGTGGTCGAAATTGTGCCGACAGCAGTAGTAGAGATGGTGCCAGTACGGGTCGTTGAAATCGTTCCAGTCCGTGTTGTCGAAATGATTCCTGTTTTGGTGGTGGAAATGGTCCCGGGCTTGGCAAATGCGGAGGCTGAGATCGCGAGAACTAAGATTCCCGCACAAACGATTGGTTGAAGATTCTTCACGGCTTTGCTCCTGGTGATTTAAATGTCAGGGGTAATTTGGTCGGCTCTAAGGTTTCGCCTACCGAGCCTTTCCTTCGGGCCGACCGCTCACAAATAACTAATTCACTTGATGACAATTCAAGAGTTGTGCCAAACATAATGATCTGTGCGGGCGCTTCGCTAAGTACCGCGTCCAAAACTACTTACGAGTTCAACCCTCGATAAACAAATGAGATCAGCGACAAGACACCAAGAATCGATTAGTGGGTACACAGGAATGAGAATCATTGGCGAAATTAGTTCGATTTATTAAGGGAAAAACTCGTTGCGGCCCACTTTAACGCAATTGAGGACGATGTATATGTGAGTACCAATGGATATCAGGTATGCACGGGCCGTTATTGGCAGATCTATTGTGAAATTATTAAGCGATACGAATTGGGTTAAAGATGTTCAGCTGGATTCGCTTGATGAGAGTGAGCGGGTGATAGTGTGCTGCACCATTGCACGCGAAAAGATCGAGATTGGAGATTACGACGCCGGGTGTGCCATCCTTGCCCCTTGGTGGAAGTTGGGAGAATGGCCTAGTCAGAAAGCCCTTAACCCGCTCGCTGCAGCGGAGTTACTATTGACAACAGGGTCGCTTAGCGATTCAGTCACCAGAGCCAGGCGAATCGTGGGGGGCCAGCGATTAGCTGAAGCCCTTATCAGCGGCGCGATCGCCTTATTCGATCACGTTGCAGAAAATAAAAGGGCTGTTGAAGCACGAATCGAACTTGGATGTTGTTACTACCATCAGGGTCTTTTTGAGATTGCCCATGCCACTCTGCAATCCTGCGTTACGAGCCTTACGGACAAGGATTATGAGTTACGAGCCGTAGCGCTCATCAGATTAGCCATCGTAGAGCGTCACTCCGGTAGATTGCACGAAGCTCTCAGCTTGCTTAAAGGGGTGTTCTCTGTGGAGGACAAGATCACGCCTTGGACGAAGGGACGCTTTCGAACGGAATTAGCAAATACCTTAAAAGAATTTGGCGTGGCTGAAGGGAGAAAGCATTATTTCGATCAAGCCCTAAGTCACTACAAGGAAGCTGCACTTCAATTTGAGCAAGTTGGAAACCTGAGATATGCAGCTGCGGTTGAAAACAATCGCGGGTATCTCTTGCTGAGTCTCGAGCGATTTGCTGAGTCAAAGTCTCATCTCGAACGAGCGCGATCACTGTTCATTGAATTGGTGGATACCATTGGTTGCGCTCAGGTAGATGAGACAATCGCTCAACTTTATCTCGGTTCAGGTGATTATGAATTGGCACAACATGCGATCGAGCTTGCTGTGAACACCCTCGAGGGAAGTGGTGAAGATGCGCTTCTTGCCGAGGCCCTTACTACACAAGGATTGATCCTTTGTCGTTTAGGACATCGACAGCAGGCTAAACCAATCCTCGAACGAGCCCGGCGAGTGGCCGAGAGGTGCGGTGATCGCGAAGGTGCGGGGAGGGCGTTGTTGATTCTTATCGAGGAGATGTGCGAGCAGCTGGCGGATGATGAGAGAAGGGAGATTGGGGCGCAGGCGAACCAGTTGCTCGCGAATTCGCAGCAGCATGCCACGCGAGAACGGCTGCGGAAATGCCTCGACATGATTGCCGAGGCGCACTCGCGTTACGAAGCCCAACGAGAACAGGAGATTCACGCCCAAAAGATGGCTGCGCTTGGCGAGTTGTCGTTTGGCGTGGCCCACAACGTCAACAACACGCTCACCGGCATACTCGGCCGTGCCCAGCTTATCCTACGCAACAGCAACGACCCCGCTAAGATCGAAGCCGGACTCGAACTAATCATCAAGAGCGCGGAAGACGGCGCTCACATCATCCGCCGCATCCAGGACTTCGCGCGCCAGCGCCCAAGCCGCGAATTCGAAACCGTGGCTATCTCGGAACTGCTCAAAGACGCCTGCGAGATGACGCGCCCGCGCTGGGAATCGCGCTCGGAATTCGCGCCCATCCGCTTCGCTCTGCACGGCGACTGCAAAGCCTTCATCCATGGCGATCCGGTCGAACTCCGCGAAGTGCTTGTAAATATGATCTACAACGCCATCGACGCAATGCCTTCCGGCGGCGAAGTCCGCGTCACCGCCCTGGAAAACCGCGAACGCGTAGTCGTCTCCATAACCGACACCGGCACCGGCATGACGCCCGAGGTCAAACAACGGCTCTTCGATCCATTCTTCACCACCAAAGGCAAAGCCGGCACTGGCATGGGCCTGGCGGTCAGCTTCGGTATCATCCGCCGCCATGAAGGCTCGATCGAAGTCGACAGCGAACCCGGCCGCGGCACCACCTTCAAAATCTCGTTACCGAAAGTGATGCCCGCACAGCCGGAAACCAAAGGCATTCAGACTCCCGGAGCAACCACCACAACCTCAGACGACAAAGTGCGCGTGATGGTGGTTGACGATGAAACGCACGTGCGCGAAGTCTTAATTGAAGCGCTCGAAGCAGAAGGTTGCGAAGTGATTTCCGCCCAGAGCGGCGAGATTGCCCTGGCACTTTACGACCAGTACGAAGGGAAGTTTGACGCTCTGTTTACAGACATCGGCATGCCTGACATGAGCGGCTGGGAATTAGTTACTGAAATCAGAAAACACAGCCAAACGATGCCAATCGCCATCATCAGCGGCTGGGCCGACGCAATTAGCCTCGAGACGAAGAACGCCGTAAAGGCTGACTGGGTGGTCGCCAAGCCCTTCGATATCGACAAGATCTGCAAGATTGCTCTGGAAATCACGCAACGCAAGAGCAGCGGCGCTAAGGAACTTCAAATCACTTAAGCACTAACGCTGAGATCGTGGCGCTCGAGTTTGAGGTAGAGACCGCGACGGGTTAGACCAAGTTCACGCGCAGCACGCGAAATATTTCCGCCATGCCGGCGCATCGCGTCGGCAATCATGCGTCGCTCAACTTCTGCAAGCGCGTCGGCAAGCGTGCCCGCCCTTTGCAAGTTTGTGGTTGACGTAGGCATTGTTGCGATCGACGCCGCGGAGGGAGTCGTCGGAGAAGAGGTCCGTTTGAGCTCGGGCGAAAGGTGCTCGGGAGTGATGATCGTGCCGTCTTCAGAACGAGCGACCGTGCGCTGAATCTCATTGCAAAGCTGCCGCACGTTTCCGGGCCAATCACTCACCATCAACAAGTCCACCGCCTGCGGCGTGATCTGTATGTCCTTGCGACCAAACTTCGCCGAATAGTGATTGACGTAATAATTCACGATCGTCGGGATCTCCGAACGACGTTCGCGCAGCGGTGGGACACGCAAGCGAATCACGTTGAGCCGGTAATAAAGGTCTTCGCGAAAACGACCCTGCGCCACCATGTCCTCAAGGTCCGTGTTGGTAGCTGCGATGATGCGCACGTCAACCTTGCTGGGTCGTTGTTCGCCCAGCGGCTGAATCTCACCTTCCTGCAAGAACCGCAGCAGTTTTGGCTGAACGTCCAGGGGCAAGTCGCCAACTTCGTCAAGGAACAGCGTTCCGCCCGCGGCAGTACGAATCACGCCCTGCGAATCGGAAACAGCGCCAGTAAAAGCTCCACGTCGATAGCCGAAGAGATAGCCTTCGGACAACTCCTTCGGCACGGCAGTACAGTTGAACGGCACGAACACTTTCGCGCGACGCGATGAGATGGCATGGATCGCGCGCGCCACCAGCTCCTTGCCCGTGCCTGACTCGCCCGTGACCAACACAGTCACATCCGAGGATCGAATCTTGTGTACTTCTTCCACCAACTGCGTCATCGCCGGACTCGAATGTATGAAACCAGGCATGAGGCTTGTGCCGGTCATCTCATCAGCGTGTTCGCTCGTGCCACTCTTCTGCGCGCCAGCCCGCAACGCGCAAACGTCCATTCCTAATTCGACGACACGCATTAACGGCTCGAGCGCAACGCCCTTCGGCAACTTCGCGCGATTCCGCGGCCCCAGATAGAGCTTCGCCACGGGCGCGTTTGAAGACTTCAAGATGATTACTTCCGCATCGTGCTTGCGGCAATATCGATCGCGAGAGCTATCGTCATCGACGTTGTCCAGCTCCATTGCAATCTTCTGGCTCTCCGCCGGCGTGCAACCCATCGCGACAACAACTTTCGGTTCGCGACGTTCGCCTTGCTCACTGATAACTACGCGCTGCGCGCCAGTTTCCTGCCGCATAATTGCCGCCAGCTCACGCAAGAGAAGTTCACGCGACGCAACGGCCTCGGCGAGACGCAAGGTCAGCAACTGCGTTAACGCCGACTGCTCCTGAATACGCTCGGGAGTTGAGCGGGACAGATCTCTCAGCTCTTCTTCAGCGCGCGACAAATCGAGTCGCGCACCCAGTTCCCTAAATGTATTTAACGCCCGGCTCAGATGCTCACCGGCGCGTTCCGGCAAGATGGTCGCGTACGCACAGCCCAGCTCAAGGTGTGCGCGCGCGGCGCGATAGCGATCGCCAAGCATGTCGAAGATGGAAACGCTGCTGCCGAAATGCTGTGCGGCTGACGCAGCGTCGTTGCGCGCCATGTTCAGCATTCCGTTGAGGCGATGTGCCTCGCCCGTGAAAGCGAGATCCGTCGGCGAGTCGGTTGTTTCCGCGCTGACCCGTTGAAGCTCTCGACTGCAATCCTCCAAATCACCACTTAACAAGTGTGCCTCTGCTGCAATCAGGCGCGACTCGCAAATAGCCTGCCGGTCGCCAATGTTCTCGGCCAGCGAAAGGGCTTCGCGCGCCTTTGCCAGGGCGTTTTCAGGATCTTCGACAACCAGGAAACAACGTCCCAGCGTTCTTAAAGCTTGCGCTGCGTACCACTTGTTGCCGTTCTCAGTTGCAAGAGCGACAGCTCGAGTTAAATAGTCTTTTGCTTGGTCTAAATCGCCACGCAACATGTGCAACTCGCCCAGCGAGTCAAGAATCATCGGCACTTTCGCGCCGCGTTCGTCGACTTCGGTGGCAAGTGAAAATGCTCGCTCGAGTGCTTCCTGCGCGCACTCCCACTGTCCGATCAGGATCAAGTTGATGCCGAGATTGTTGTAGCCATCCGCAGCGTTGGTCTTGTGATCGGTACGCTCGTAATAAATGATTGCTTTCTTGAGGTAATCGATTCCTTCCTGCGGTCGTTTCAGAAACCAGCAGGCGCCGGCCATGTTTGCGTAAGTGCGTCCCAGGACGTAAGCGGCCGGCCTGTCGCCGATGAGTTTTAAGGCCTGCTCGAGATTTTCGAGTCCTGCTTCGTAATTGCCTTCCTGAATGTCGGCTACGCCAACTCCGAAATACGATTCGGCCAGCCCACGCCATTCACCGCTCTGACGAAACTGCTCCAACGCCCTTTGCGCATAATCACGAGCGATCGGGTATTCGCTGATACTTCGGTAGATGCGCGATAGCGCCAGGTAAATGTGGCCCAGGTTCGCAACGCCCGTTTCAGCGTAGTCGCGCAACGTCGACTTGAGCATCGCGACGGCCTTCGGATGGTCGCCGTTGTAGTTGTAGGCAAGTCCGATCTGAACGCGAAGGTGACATACTGTCTGTTCGTCGAGCTTGGCGCGCGATTCAGGCGACTCATACATCGCGACAGCCGCTAACGAATCACGATAATGCCCCTGCTGCTCGAGCGTGATGGAGAGAGCGCATCTCGCCAGCGCGAGCACTGTGGCATTGTTCCGTGCGTTGGAGATTAGTAGCGCAAGCCGGTCTTTGGCTTCGGTAGAAAGACCCTGGTCGAGCAGCGAACGGATCTCATCCAATTCGTGCATTAACGACTCCGTGGTGGGCTTAGCTCGCGAGCGTATCCTCACCCGAGCGTCTGCGAGATCGACCACACCTCGCTCTGTAGGGGGCTTTTGATGGTCCTGGCCCATGGGCCCGTGACCGACACGTCTATCCATTTAGTACCTATAAAAGATCAATCAAGCGGATTTTTCATGATGCTTTTTGGTTATGGGAGGGAAAGCCGCCACAACTAATCCGTTTACAAAGGGCCGCGCAAACGTGTATTCGTGCTGAATTTAACACAGGTGACCGATAACGTACAGTTTTCTTCCGCACACAGTTGTGAATTCTAGGTTATGGCGCAGAACGCCGCGGCGGGCGGGTCGGAAAGTAAACTTTCAAAATACTGAGGTTATGGGCTGATTTAACCGGTTGTTCGCCTTGACACCCCTAAGGTCGGCCGCTATCATTTCCGTTTCCGTCCGCAGCGCGGAAGTTCGCCTAGGGTTATATGTTTGAGTCGCTCTCGGATAAATTAAAACGCACGCTAAAGAATTTGCGGGGCGAGGGCGTGCTGACGAAGGAGCACGTCAACGCTGCGCTACGAGAAATCCGTCTGGCGCTGCTCGAGGCTGACGTCAATTATAAAGTCGCGAAAGACTTTATCAGCTCCGTTCAGGAAAAGGCCGAAGGCCAGCAGGTTTGGCAGGAACTCAAGCCGTCAGAACAGGTCGTCAAGATCGTTTTTGATGAGCTGGTCGAACTGCTTGGGGGACAGTCGTCGCGACTTGTCTTTACCAAACAGATACCAAACACGGTCATGGTGGTCGGCCTGCAAGGGTCCGGCAAGACGACGTCGACGGGCAAGATCGCGCGCTGGCTGGCGAAAAATCAGGACCGAAAGCCACTGTTGCTTTCGGTTGACGTTTACCGGCCGGCAGCACGTGAGCAGTTGAGAGTAATCGCGAAAGCGACCGGACAGCAGATCTTTGAATATCCGGAAAGCAACGATCCGATGGCGCTCGTGCGCGAAGCGCAGAAACACGCGCAGCAGACGGGCTTTGATACGTTGCTCATCGACACTGCCGGACGTCTCCACATCGACGATCAGTTGATGGAAGAACTGGTCAACATCAAGAAGGAGACGCATCCGGTCGAGATCCTCTTCGTTGCCGATGCGATGACTGGCCAGGACGCGGTTCGCTCCGCTGAAGAATTTCACCGGCGCGTGGGAATCACCGGCGTGATCCTGACGAAGATGGACGGCGACGCGCGCGGTGGCGCAGCGCTTTCGATTAAGCAGGTTACCGGGCAGCCGGTAAAGTTTGTCGGCGTTGGCGAGCGTTACGATGCGCTCGAGCCGTTTTATCCGGACCGTGTGGCGCAGCGAATTCTCGGCATGGGCGACGTCCTTTCGCTCATCGAGGAAGTTCAGGCGAAGGTCGATCAGCAGGAAGCGGAAGAACAGCTCAAGAAAATTCAGAAGAACGAATTTACGCTTGACGACTTTCGTTCGCAGTTGCGCCAGGTCAAGAAGCTCGGCTCTTTCTCAAAGATCATGAAATTGCTCCCCGACCAGCTTCTCGGCGGCATTGGCATGCCTCAGTTGAACGATGAGCAGTCGAAAATGATGGAACAGGAGCTCAAGCGAACTGAAGCCATCATCGATTCGATGACTTGGGAGGAGCGCAACGATCACCGGATTTTGAACGCCAATCGCCGGCGTCGCATCGCACGCGGCTCGGGAACGACGGTCGCAGGAGTTAACCAACTCATCAAGCAGTACGTCGAGATGCGGCAGATGATGCGCCAGCTTTCGAGTTCGGGACTCTTTGGCGGCGGCGGTTTGAAAAGCAAGATGTTACGGAAAATGACGGGCATGCCTGACATGGCCGGATTTGCCGGAGACGAAGGCGAGTTGCCGTCTTTACCGGCTGGACCATCAAAAAAGAAGCTGAAAAAGAAGCGAAAGAAGAGAAGACGATAATGCTAGCGATCAAATTAATGCGCACCGGCGCGAAGAAAAGCCCGTCATATCGAGTGGTTGTAAAAGAGAAGCAGTCAAAGCGCGACGGAGCCTATCTCGAAAATCTGGGCACCTACAATCCCACACGCAATCCGGCCGAGATCAAACTCAACCTGAACCGAGTCAACTACTGGATCGAGAAGGGCGCACAACCCACCGATACGGTTAATCGTTTAATCAAGGCCAGCAAGAAAGCGGATGCTGCTGCGGCTGAGGCCCAAGCGTAAGTTTTCAAATCATGCGAGACGCGATTGAGATGATCGTCAAGGCGCTGGTCGACGATGGTGAGAACGTCGACATTCGCGAAGTCGAACAGCGTAATGGAGCCACGCTCATCGAGGTGCGTGTCGCGCCCAACGACGTAGGCAAGATCATCGGCAAGCAAGGCAAGACGATTCGCGCCTTGCGTTCTTTGGCTCGCATCGCCGGAGCGAAGAAGAACCGGCGTTACCTGTTGGAAATCGTTGAGTGACTCAGATGGACGACGACGCTTCGAGTGAACTGGTGGTTATCGCTCGAGCAGTCAAGCCTCGCGGACTTAAAGGCGAAATCGTCGCCGAGCTCTTGACGGATTTTCCGGAACGTTTTGAAGACGTTGATGAACTGGTGCTCGTTTCGCCGCGGGGCGAACGAACCGTGAAACGACTCGAGGATTACTGGTTTCAAAACGATCGAGTCGTCTTGAAATTATCGGGTTACGACGACGTAGACGCCGCGAAAGAATTAGTCGGATTTGAATTCGCGGTTCCGGAGTCTGAGCGAGTCTCGCTTCCAGCCGATCACTACTACGACTGGGAGCTGGAAGGATGCACGGTCAAGGTCGGCGCCGAAAGCATCGGCCAGGTCAACTCAGTTCTTAAAACTGGTGGCGCTGAGATTCTGGTGGTGACCGACAACAGCGGCAAGGAACGACTGATACCGCTGGCAGATTCGATCGTGGTTGAAGTCGATCCGGTGCAGAAGACGATCGTCGTCGACCCACCGGAAGGACTTTTGGATCTTTGAGATGCTGCGCTTCGATATAATAACGATCTTTCCCGAGTTCTTTCGCCAGAGCGTAGATTGTGGGATTTTGCGGCGCGCGCGTAATGCCGGGCTGGTGGAAGTAACGGCGCACGATCTGCGACAGTGGACAACTGACAAGCATCACGTCGTCGACGATCGGCCATTTGGCGGCGGCGACGGGATGATACTCAAGCCCGAGCCCATCTTCGCCGGCGTTGAAGCATTGACCGGAGTTTCTCGTAAAGAAGACTTTCCGAGCCATACGCGCGTGATTCTGTTGTCGGCTCAGGGTCAGGTCTTTTCACAGCCGCTGGCTACCGAGCTTTCACGAAGCGCATCGCGAATCGTGCTTCTGTGTGGTCGTTACGAAGGCGTGGATGAAAGAGTCGCTGACGCACTGGCTACGGACGAAGTCTCGATCGGTGATTATGTGCTGTCGGGTGGAGAACCGGCGGCGATGGTGTTGATAGATGCCGTTGTTCGTTTGTTGCCCGGAGCGCTGGGCAGCGAGACTTCGGCAGTGTTTGAATCGTTTTCAGAAGGGTTATTGGACCATCCGCAATACACGAGGCCGCCGGAGTTCAGAGGCATGAAGGTGCCGGAAGTGTTGTTGAGCGGTAATCACGCGGAGATCGAGCGTTGGCGTAAGGAAGCAGCAATCGCGAAAACAAGACGTAAACGTCCTGACTTGCTGAAAGAATAGAGCGAAGATTTTAAGGAGCATCGAGCAATGAACCGATTGGATAAAATTGAACAGACGCAACTGCGTACTAATATTCCCGAATTTCAGCCAGGCGATACGGTTCGCGTGCA